>Ga0315547_1000384_pt1 | contig 45749 bp, 25 predicted proteins | sample SalMarSW160240MG_2_FD_202542 | JGI IMG/M metagenome (GOLD analysis project Ga0315547, IMG submission 202542) | Salt marsh sediment microbial communities from the Plum Island Ecosystem LTER, Massachusetts, United States - Salt Marsh Sediment SW1601-240 ...
CGCTCAAGAAATTCCGGCATGGTAAACACACCGCTCCGGGCATAAAAGGGAACGAAAAGCCAACCCAGTACAAGGATCATCCAGCCGTGCATCTCCCAGTGTGCCATCGCCATTCCACTGGAAGCACCGGCACCGGCAAGACCCACCAGGTGTTCCGATCCGATGTTGGATGCAAAAATGGATGCCCCGATGGCTAACCACGTAGCATCCCGCCCTGCCAGAAAGTAATCCGACGGAGTGTCTTCCTTCATCCGGCTTACCCAGACAATAATTCCAACCAGACCAAGGCCAAAAAGGCCAAGAACGATCCAGTCAAGCGCATGAAAACCTTCCATAAGCGTATTGTTAAACGTGTTACATTAAAATCATCTAAACATTCACCTCAAAATTGTATCCGCTATTGAGCAATCGGTTGTATTCTTTCTGATCGAATTGATAGAGGTATGCGCCTTTTTTTGAGCTTTCCCTGTCTTTCTCTTCCAGTTTTTTCAGCACGTGGAAACTGAGGATCTTTTTCCGGAAGTTTCTTTTATCGAACTCTTTTCGAAAGATTGCTTCATATAATCGTTGCAGTTGAGGTATCGTAAATTTGGGGGGAATCAGTTCAAAGCCGATCGGTTGGTTTTGTGCTTTTCTCTGCAGTCGTCTCAGGGCTTTATCCACCATCATGTTGTGATCGAAGATCAGTTTTGGGAAATCATTGATGGGGAACCATTTCGCATTGTATTGTTGAGCCAGTTCCTCATCGTAATCATCAATATTGATCAGGGCATAGTATGCGATGGAGATAACGCGCTCTCCGGGATCTCTCTCAATTTCTCCATACCCCTGTAACTGTTCCAAGAAAACATTACACAAACCGGTCAATTTAAACAGAACCCTTTCGGCTGCCTGATCAATACTTTCCTTCTTCTTCAGGAATCCTCCCATCAGGGACCACTCCCCCTTTGCCGGGGGAAAGTTACGTTTGATCAATAACAAATTCAGTTCCTTCCCATCAAAACCAAAAATAATACAATCCACAGCTACCAGGAATTTATCGTATTCGGTATAATATTTAACCATTTTTCTAATTCTTGCGTAGTATCTATATTCTATTTATGAAATAACAGAATGTTATCGTTGCTTGTTTATTGCCTGAAAAAAGCATTGAGGCTTAAGGTGTCGAATTTACTCTTAATCTTTAAATTTCAGAACAAAACATCCGATATTTTTCTTCATTTTTGCAACATCTTAGCAGAAGAAAACTTCAATCATCATCTGATATGAAATTCAGGTTTTCACTAAATAATAATCCCATTCTTATTACCAACAGACCTGATGTATTCAGCTGCCATTCTATATTCTTTAAGGGAACTGAGGTGTTCCATCATCAAGGGAACTTTATCCAGCTTACTCAACTCATTCAGGAATACAGAATAGTCCATTACCCCCAATCCAGGTCTTGTTTCATCCAGATGGGGTGTATAAATATCTTCCCTTAATATAATATCCTTTGCATGGCAGCTTTTGATATAGGGTCCTAATTTTTGAAAAGACTCTTTAATCAGGCTGGCATTATTAAAATATATCTCCGGACTGGTAATCATATTGACCGGATCCAGATGCACTGCAAACCTTTGACGGTCTATGGCTTTGATCAACCTGAGATAGGAATCTGGTGAAAATGGGAAAGCCCATGGCATTGCTTCCAGCGTAAACCAGGTATTTAGGGGATTTACAGCATCAATTACTTTCCTGGTGGTTTCAACAACCATTTCAAAGGTTTCATCTGTAAGATTATCCTTATGTGGACCTGCCCAATGTTGCCTGTTTCGCGATCCACTAATATTTACACAGCAGCATGCTTTAATTTCATCAGCAAGTACCAATCCTTTTATACATGAATCAAGTGCCTTGTTTCTCTCATCTTCATCAGGACTCAATGGATTTCTCCAGATTCCCACTTCTGAAATGATGATATTCGATTTTTCGGCTGCTTCCCGATACGCAGAAATAGTTTTACTATCGGCTGTAACATCTACAGGACATAGTGCAGCGTTAAATGTGTGTTTCCTGAGCAAATTGACCCATCCATCCGGACTATCATATTTTTCAAAGAGCTGTCCTCCTAAATAGATTTTGTTTCCATTTTGCATTTTTCTCCTGATGAATAAACCAGGATTCAGTGTAATAATTGAAGTGGCCATTACTGTTTTCTTTCCAAACTCCCGCCGGGTTATACTTGATTTCACAATGCTTCGGGTTATTATTTGTCTTCTTTTTTCTCTGTTGGAATCAGATATTCCGTCCAATATTTTAAAAAGTCTTCATTGCTAATGGTGGTATCCAGACCGCGACTTTTCATTCTTTCTGCAAAATTCTGTTTCATAAACGATTCCCAGTAGCTTATCTCCAAAGAATCTTCAGGGTATGTTCCCAAATCATACGTTGACAACCAATCATCAAGTCTTCTCCTAAGTTCCCGGAGGATCTCCCGGTAATCACTATTTTCTGCCAGGTTATTAATCTCAAACGGATCCGATACGATATCATATAATTCTTCAGAGGATCTAGTGGGACTCATAAACTTTGCTTGAACAGAATTTAATTCTCCTTTATCATACATCACCTCCATTAATGTTAGAACCGGGTACTGGTGTTTCTTATAGGCATTGAACTGGGTGTAGGGGCGTTCAGGATAAAAGTTCCGGATATATTTGTACTGATGTGTTCTAACGCTTCGAATTCTATCAACGGTTTCATCCCGCCTGTCCCGCATACTGAATACTGCACCTCTTTCATAAGCATCCTCGGCTAAGAAATCAATTCCCTGAAGATGATCCGGTAATTCAATGTTTGCCAATCTTAACGAGGTAACAGGGATATCAACATTACTGATCAAGCGGTTATCAATTGATCCCGGTTTCTGGTGAAATGGAATTCTGATGAGCAGTGGTGTATGGATGCCTCCATCATAGAGGAATTGTTTAGCTCTAACATGTGGCCTGCCCTGGTCGCCAAAGAAAAACACGATTGTGCTGTCCGACAAGCCATCCTGATCCAAACGTTTCAGGATCTCTCCCACCTGGTGGTCAACCAGCTGAATGTTCTCAAGGTAAAGAGCCCAATCCTGTCTGGCCAGGGGATGGTCCGGATAATAGGGTGGAAGAACAATACTATCGGCATGAACAGGATTTGAAGGATCTCTTCTAAACTCCCTGTGCGGACCAGAGATTTGTATCTGGGCGAAGAAAGGCTGACCGGGTTTCCTTTGCGTCCAGTTCGTACCATCATACATATCCTCAGGGACAATAAAGTTGTAATCCTGTTTACCCGGTCTATTTTTGTCGGCAACTGCACCGTTGCTAATGAAATAACCAGCCTTCCTGAAATATTCGGTAATGGGTAATACTCCTGCTGGCAGACTATCTTTATACCGGGTGCGATGCTGATGGCAATCAATGCTTGTTGGATACATTCCCGTAATCAATGAAGACCGGCTCGGGGAACAAACGGCCGTAACTGTAAATAGATTTGAATAAAGAATTCCTTCTGAAGCCAGTTTATCCAGGTTAGGCGTTTTAACAAGTGGTGTACCAAAACACCTCAGGTCAGCACCCAGATCATCGGCGATGATCCAGAGGATGTTTGGTTTTGAATTGTCTTCTTTCGCAGATTGAACAGTGCATGCAGAAAAAATCAAGAGCAAAGCGAGCAGCATCATGGTTAACTTCTTCATAACACTTTGAATAGTTGAATGCAGGTTCATTTTTTTAAACCAGGTTTATTGGTTATTCAATCCGTATACCTGAGTTGATACATGGTATTACCCAGTTTTCTGGATTTCTCAATAATCTCATTTTGTGGAACATCCCCCACAGTCAGAAATCCTGCCTGGTAATTTTCTCCATCGGGCCGACCAGTAACTGCCTGATCAACAAGTTGAAACCAATGGGTCCCAACTATATATGGGTTGGTTAGGGCTTCGGTTACATAGTTCTCATAAAATAAAGCCCGTTCCGTTTGGTCCGCTGCAAAGCGCAAACCCGGTTGAAGCAAACCGGTTTCAAGACTTCCGAAATGAAATTCACCGATTATGAGGGGATAATCACCACCATCCGGGGGAATCAGCTCGGAACATGTATATCGGTAACGGTTAAAACTAACGACGTCACAATATTTTGAAGCAATCCTAATAATATAATTCAGGGTAGTATCTTCAGGATAGAGGTGGAAATCCATTCGGCATCCCAGGTACAACATATAGGGATCCACTTTTTTAACAGTTTCTCTGCACAGTGTAAAATATTTTGATGCGAATCCCTTCATGAATTCCCTCATGTCATCTGCAGCTTTCGGGATCACTTCACAATTTTGAAGGATATCTTCCCAACCGGAAAACGTGGTTTCCCAAACATCGTTCAATGGTTCTATCGAACCATACTTTTCAACCATTCTTTCTTTGAAGGCAATTTTTGCGGGTTGATCTTCGGGTGCAGTCTGGATCTGTTCCGGAATTTTGGCTGCCCATTTAACTCCCCATTTCAATTCGTTGTCGACAAATACACCGATGCACCATGGATCATTACGCTCCTCTTTCTGCATGATTAATTTTTCTTCCAGGTCCTCCTGGTATCCTTCTGCATAGGGATCGGCCAGGAGCCCGGTTCTTTTTGTATTGACTGTAAGCACATAAGGGGTCTTTCGCTGCAGGTATATAGGGCTATCCGACCAGTTCCCTATGGTATTCATTCCCCAGCTTCGCAAGCGATCATGGATCTTTTTATTACTGATTTCCTTCCAGGATTCACCATATTTACTGAACAAATTGAGTGCATGGAAGCTTAGCCATTGTATGCTATCCCCTGTGGATTCCCTTGTTGTATATATTTGTGTCCCAGTTTTCTCATCCAGTGGGAGATAACTGAAATAGTGTTCCCTTCCGGTAATTCGCGTCTGTGTTTGCCTTCCAAACTCAACACAATCAATCCCATGTGACCAGAATAATTTTCCTTCAGGATCAATCAGCCACCATTTTCCCTTTATTCTTTCTACCCTGAACCGGCCGGTTGATTCCAGTTGAGGACCCCGGTTCCAGCCACCATATTTATTCCATTCCGGATTGTGTTCGTATGCTGACAAATCCCGCTTTTCTTTTTCATCATACTCTTTTAAATCACTCACTGAATGAATTTTCCCGGGCCATTCTGCATGAATATTCTGGCCAAATTGATCAACGAAGGGATAAAATTTTTCAATTAATTCTTCCCTGGAGAGCAGTTCATAGACTTCTTCCAGCCATATCTTGCCTATCAGGACCGAATCACCAGGTCTCACATGGTTAAAAAGGAGTTTTACATACTCAATTTCGCTGCAGGTGGTGGCCATCCAACCCCTCAGGATACCATCAGGTTTTCCATGCATGGTTGGGAAAATAGTATCTATATATGCAGGGTGATCCGTCCAGTAAATGATAGCTTTCAAGGTTTTTGTTTGTTGTGGAGGGATAAACACTGCTCCCAGGGTAAGATCATATTCTCCAAAGCCAAGTTCAACCAGCTGGTTGTGGGTACTAAGGTTTTTTATCTCGCAACGGATAAAACGAAAATCCGATGCATCCCATACATCGTTTTGCGGATAAAATGCAAGGGAAGCTACCTCATGACTGGGCGAGAAATTAAGCTTGATCCAGCCATCCTCCCGTGAAATTTTATCCCCGCAAAACGATTTGACGAGGGCTGTATCATGTATCTCCGGATCAAACAGGATCAACTGTTCTTTTTTACTTTTCCCGCAGGCCACCAGAAGCAGAGTTACGGCGGCACACACTAGTATTCTTATTTGATTAATGGATACCATTTTTTCTTTCATTTTTGTGACCTGTCACCGTATCACCCCTCTTTCAACTATGCTGCAGTTTTACTGATTTGTTCAAATTTCTGACTTGATGATCAAAGAATCCTGCTTCAATCCTTCAGCATGAACAACTATGTTAATCTCCCCCGGCTCTTGGATTGATTTCACAACGATCAGGCATCTTCCCTTGTATGCTTTCCGTTTCATTTGCTGAAAACTTTCGGTGCTCACCGGGTTTGAGCTCGCGATAGCTATTACCTTTCCGGGACCTTCTATTTCGACCGTTATTTCATTTTCAGCTTTGGGGTGGAGGATACCCTCAGGATCAAGTAAATCGACTGTGATATAGCACAAATCTTGTCCGTCAGCACAAAGAGTGGTCCTGTCTGCTGTCAGCCTGATATTTGAGGGTTGATCAGCCGTGGCCAGTTCCCAGGAGTCAACCTCCTCAGTCCCTGAATAGGCTATTGCTTTTAAGGTTCCGGGCTGGTAAGGAACTTCCCATGTTGCCCTCCATTGTGTTTCTTTTATTGATTCTTTTGCTCCCAACGATTCATTATTCAAGAAAAGTTCAACCTTCTCGTGGGAGCAATAAACCACCACTTCCATCGGTGTATTTTCATTACCTCCCCAGTTCCAGTCAGCTACTACATCATGCCAGTGCCATTTACTCCAGTCTTTTCTATTGGGATTTTCTTCAAAGGATGGGGTTGGAGGTTTCACAAATATTGAGACTTGGCGCCCCGCATTCCAAAGCACATTGCGATAATACGATTGTGGGCGCTTAAAACCACATATATCAATATCGCCGCAAAATGCATGGTTCCAGGGATAAAAACTTCCTTCATGCGGGTAGCCCAACCAACCGATGCTGGCTTCTCCAAGATAATCAAACCCTGTCCAGACAAAGTCACCCAGCACATAAGGATAATCAAGCACATCCATCCATGCTCCAAATGCTTCCAGCGGATAGGATTCTGAACAATACATGACCCGGTTGGGGTGGCGTTCATGATCCCTCTTATAAATGCTTTTCTGGCCATGGTCACCCCCAAAGGAATAGTTATACCCGGAAATATCAAGTGTGGCAAAGTATGGATCCTTATCCGGTCCTAATCCATTAACAGCAGAAGTGACCGGGCGGGTAGGATCAAGCTTCCGTACATATTCTGCAAGCATCCTGGAAGTTTCAAAGCCCTCAGGTTGCCCCCTTTCAGGTATCTCGTTCCCGGTACTCCACATGATGATGGATGGATGGTTCCTGTCGCGAAGCACCATACTCTCAATATCTTTCTGCCACCAATCATCGAAATACAGACTGTAATCCTCGGGATTCTTGGGTTTTCTCCACATATCAAACGCCTCATCAATTACCAGGATGCCCAGCCTGTCGCAGGCCTCAAGAAATGCAGGCGAAGGGGGATTATGAGCACAACGGATGCTGTTAAATCCACTTGCTTTCATTAACTCAACACGCCGTTCTTCGGCACGGTCATACACTGCCGAACCAAGGGGGCCATTATCGTGATGCATACAACCTCCTTGTAACAAGGTGGGAATACCGTTAAGTAAGAATCCCTCTTCCACAGTAAATTTAATGGCTCGGACTCCAAATGTAGTTTCTAGAACATCCGTTATTGCTGAATCTGAATCTTTAATTTCTGTTATTGCAGTATATAAAACAGGAGAATTCGGTGACCATAGCTCAGGAAATTCAATATTCAATTCTTGAGTTATCACGGGAAAAGAATTTGCTTCAATATTCTGATTTGTTGATTGTCTGGCAACTTCATTTCCCGCCTTATTTAAAATTATTGTGTGGAGCACGATGTCAAATGGTTCTTTCTGGTCATTAATCACATTTGACCTGATACTGACCCTTGCTAAAGATCCACTCACTTCCGGGGTTGTGATCGATATGCCCCAGGGTGCGATATGCACCGGATTTGTAACCAGCAACCATACGTGCCTGTAGATCCCGGAACCGGAATACCACCGGCTGTTTTGTCCTTCATTTTTAACCTGTACAGCCAGTACATTTTCTTCACCAAACCTGAGATGGTTGGTCATGTCGATCCAGCAGCTCGTATATCCATAGGGATGGTTCCCAAGATGTCCTCCGTTTAACCAGATATCTGCATTCATATAGATTCCTTCAAAATATAGTCTGAATCTTTTATCAGATAAATCTTCAGGAACCGTAAATCTTTTCCTGTACCACCCGGTTCCACCGACATAGTATCCCGTATTTATTCCTCCGATTGCACTTGAATCCAAAGGAGAATTGGTCCCCGGAATATCTTCAATACTCCAGTCATGGGGAAGATCTAATGTTCTCCATTGTGTATCATCGATTTCTAGTGTTTCACCACCTGTGATATCCCCCCGGTGGAACAGCCAGTCGAAGTCGAATAGAATCCGGGATCGCGGCATATCGGTTACCACAATTTCATTTGATGATTGTTCCGGCCCAGGAACACAACTAATGTTTATCAACAGCAGTGTTCCTGTTAGAATAGAGATGAAACCAAATTTTTGTTTGTTCATATGAATTTTCTTTAATTGTTATATGTTGTATTTAGTCATTTGCAAATTAAATCCTTAGTATACCTTAGTAAGCTATTTCATGTATCCGAACCAGGATCCCTTATATGATTTCCAGCATCCTTTACGGTATTTTTTTATATACACGCACGTAATCAACTATAAGTTTAACCGGGCATTGCGTGTTTTCTATGCTTCCTCCACTTGTACCTCCAATAGCCTGATTAACGATTAAATATATGGGTTTATGAAATAGTTCATTATTTGTAATATCTTCAGTAGTAAACAGAACATCATCCTGATAAAGCTTGATGGAATTTTCATCCCAATCCATTCGCCAGACATGAAATTCCTGTGCCCATGTACTATCAACTTTATCTGTTGAGGTATTCCATTCGTTGCCATAAAATACATTCATCAGTGTTTTACCCCTGTAATATTCCATGATATCTACTTCACCGCATGCGGGCCATCCTACTTCACCTATATTTGTGCCTAACGACCAGAAAGCCGGCCACGAACCTTCCTGGATATTAATTTTTGCCCTGATTTCGAATCTTCCATAGATGAATTCTTTCTTGCCTTTTGTAATAATCGAAGCAGAAGTATAGGTGTGATTACTCCAATGATCTTTTTTTACTTCAATGGTCAGATAACCATTCTCCACATGAGCATTTTCAATTCTTGCCTCTGTGTAATACTGCAATTCATTGTTTCTTACATAGCCAACCTCATAATTCCAATAATCAGTATCTGGTAATCCATTATAATCAAATTCATCAGACCACACGAGCGTGTAATCCTGTGCGGATAGCATACATGGGAAAAATAAAAACAGGAAAAAGTACAATGCTCTTTTCATTCTTTTTAGAACTGTTTTCTATTCAGTAGTTTCACGGTTTCTTTTTCTAATTACTTAACATAAAAACACAATCACTCTTCAAGTCGTTCAAACCATCCTCGTCCATCAAGCGGGTACACGTTACATCGTTTTGCCCAAATGTCCCATAATGAATCCAGTATATGTACCATCTCCGGGAATTGGTGGCTCAGATCCGTTGTTTCAGACCTGTCTTTTTCCAAATCATACAATTCCCAGTCCAGGACATATGGTTTTATATTTCTTTTATCCGCCACTAGTTTCCATTTTCCATATTTTATTGCTCTTGTAGCTTGGTGTTCCCAATATAGGGTCCTCTCTTTTCTTTCATGGTTTTTAAATGAAGAGACCAGGCTTTGTCCCTCAAGAGGTAAGATCGTATGTTCTCTATACTCTTGTGGATACTCTGCATCAGCCAGTTCAATGCATGTCGGCATCAGGTCGATTACATGTCCGGCCTGTTTACGGAATGTGCCCTTCTCTTCAATCCCCTTGGGCCAGTGTACAATCAGGGGTGAAGCTATTCCTCCTTCATGAACCCATTGCTTAAACATTCTAAACGGTGTATTGCTCAATGTTGCCCATGACTTCCTGTAGCTTTCATAGGAATCATCAGATCCTATCATATCTACCTCCTTATCACCCCGGCTAATGTATTCTGCTGTACCCCCATTATCTGAGAGGAAAAAAATCACAGTATTATCAAGCATTGCTTTTTTTTCCAGAGCTTGAAATACTCTCCCAATGCCCTGGTCCATATTATCAATCTGAGCAGCATACACTGCCATTCTTCGGTCAAATTCAATCCTCCCCTCTTCATTAAGATCATTCCATTTTCTCACGTCTTTCATTGGTGAACTCAATGTGCAGGAATTATCAATGATTCCCAGTTTCTGCATCATTTCATACCTTCTGATTCTAAGCGTATCCCATCCAACAAGGTATTTCCCCAAATATTTGTCAATATCTTCCGGTTTAGCGTGCAGAGGGAAATGTGGTGCCGTGTAAGCCAGATACAGAATAAAAGGATTATCAGAAGCATGTTGCTGGATAAAGCTTACTGCAGAATCACTTAATGCATCGGTTACATAATAATTCTCAGGTGTATTCAACCGTTCATTTCCATAGGTTAGATGTGAGGTTGAAAAATAACTTCCCCCGCCGTGGTGTGGTCCATAGTATTTATCGAATCCCCGTTGCAGCGGCCAGGTATCTTTTGATCCATCGGGTCCGATGTTTTTATCAGAAGTAACATGCCACTTCCCAACCATATAGGTTGAATATCCAGCTTCTTTTAGAACCTCCCCAATTGTAACGCATTGATTATTAATCTCCCCTGTATATCCTTCGGTTCCCAGGTCACCTGTTGTCATCCATCCCATCCCGGTCTGGTGAGAATATAGTCCTGTTAACAATGAGGCTCTGGTAGGGCAGCACCTTCCAGCATTATAAAATTGAGTATATCGAATACCATTTTGGGCCAACCTGTCAATATTGGGTGTATTGATCTCGCCACCAAAGCAGCCAATATCGGAATACCCCATATCATCAGCCATGATAATCAAAATATTGGGTCGCTCCAAAGAGGGTTCCTGATTATTTTTTGAGGAACAGCCATACTCTGCCAATACCATATTTGCCAGGATAAATACTATTAATCCACAAACAAATCCGTTTTGTTTCATTTTATTCATTCTTATTAAGGTACCGTTCCCTACTATAGTTAGAATCATAATCCGGATTAGGATTCATTCCCCTGGCTTTAACTTGTTCCTGCCAGGTGTGCAACACTTCCAGCAATTCATTTGTTTTCTCCGGCATTTGCAATGACAGATCATTCAATTCACCGATGTCATTTTCCAGGTTATACAATTCCACCCTATGATCCTCAAAAAACTCAATCAATTTGTATTCCCCCATTCTCACTGCAGCGCCGGGTTTACCGCCCTGGTTACTATAATGGGGGTAATGCCAGAACAACGGTCTTTCCATCCTATTTTCCGGATTTTCAATGATCGGGATAAGACTAACTCCATCCATGTGTTGGTCCGGTTTGAGATCAAGGCCTGCCATCTCCAACAGGGTTGGATAAAAATCATTGCTTATCATGGGTACATCATTGATACTGCCGGGTTCAGTCTTTCCCGGCCATTTAATGATCATTGGTTCCCTGATCCCGCCTTCGAATAGCCAGCCCTTTCCTGCCCGAAGGGGCAAATTGGAGGTTGGAGAGCCTTCAGCGGTTACCAGTCCTCCATTATCTGACATAAAAATAATGACCGTATTTTCATCGATTTTCAGTTCTTTCAATGTATTCATTATTCTTCCTATGTTATCATCGAGGGTTTCAATCATACTGGCATAGGTGGTATGTCCCTGTACAATCCGTTCGATGAATTGACCTGTTGGAGCTGCTTTTTTTATCCACTCTTTATCTGATGTCAATTGCTTTTGATTAATGAGGCCAAGACTGTCTGCCTTTTGAGTATATTTATCAATGATTTCTTTTTTACCCTGCAATGGTGTATGGACGGTATAGAATGACAAATAAACGAAGAATGATTCATCCTTTGATGATTCAATAAACTGAATTGATTCTGAGACCAATCGATCGGTAAGATGTTCCCCTTCCGGTCCGTCTTTCAATCTTGGATTTTCGTATGGGCTGAAATACCCACCCTGTGGCCAGCCACGGCTCCAGCCTCCTTTATTAATATCAAATCCCTGGTATTCAGGCCAGTATATTGAATCCATTCCCAGATGCCATTTCCCGGCAAAAAAGGTTTTATATCCTCCCTCCTTCAGGGCTTCGGCAAGTGTAACCTCCTCGAGGTTCACTTGCTGTTCAAACGCCATTGGCATCAGTTTATCACAGGGTTGGGGGCCGGTATAAAATTGTCTTCCCGGGATCCAATCTGTCAGGTTGAGCCTGGCAGGGTATTTCCCTGTCATGATACTGGCTCGTGTGGGAGAACAGACCGAGCAAGCCGCATAAGCACTTGTAAACCGCATTCCATCTGACGCCAGGTTATCTATGTTTGGAGTCTCATAAAAGGTGCTCCCATAACAACCCAGATCGGTCCATCCCAGATCATCCACCAACAGGAAAATGAAATTTGGTTTTTCCATGCTCCCTCCTGAATTCTTGCATGCATTTAATCCCAAAATCAAACACAAAAGGCTAATTAACAATGACTTAGAATTGAGAATCATTTTTTATCTTATTTTGTATGTTTTACTTATGAATAGACTCCAGGGCGCCAATATCAAAACCAGTCCCTGATGGTATGCTTGTTCCGGCGATGTCTTTTAATCCCGGATCCAGGTCAAACCGCTCTTTCAGGTTCAACCCTTTGTCAATCAAAGGGGATCCCGGTCCCGGCATATAACCAGAGAGGTTTTCCGGATTAATTAACCGTGGATTTGTCAAGCTGATCGATCCGGGATTCTGAAGTTCGGGATTAACGAATAAGCCCCTAAATAGGTTATCAATGATTTCATTGCCTGTGGCTATGGCCCACTCATCAAGATTCGGATACCCCTGGATTTCAGTTTTCCCTTCCAGGTTCCAATAGCAATTCCCCTGAAACCGTTCTGTTTCTATTTTTTGCCCGGGGTGTACAAAAGATCCACGATAGATAAAAACATTGTTCCTGAAATTAAATCCGGGCCAATGATTGTAAATCCATACACAGGAACCATTGGGATTATTGTTGAAGAATGTATTATTATATATTTCACAAGTTCGCATTGTCCCATTCTCACCTTTCCAGATACCCAGAGAACTGTCATGGCTTTTTGCATCGTTGATACTGAGATTATATCGTATGGTATTGTTTTCCCATGGTTTCGTTGCACCAAATTCGTATAATCCAATCCCCGATCCTTCATTATTAAAGGCGATATTGTATTGCATGATTGAATTGGACGTACCTCCGTCAAAATCAAATCCCCCTCCGTCTCTGGCTCCAAGATGTGTTTTGTTGTCATGGGAAATACAGTACTGAATCATGAAGTCCGTACAATCCCAGATCCAGATCCCAACCGGTCCATTGCCATTCCAAGGCATATCCCAGCCATTATTGAATGATTCACAATATTCGATTATTCCACCTTCAACCGAGTGTGCCAGAATACCATTGCCACTATGGCCCCTCAACACAGTAGGATCTCCCGGGTTATTCTCCGCCACACAATATCCTATATAAAGGTTCTGATTGTCATAATTTATCGGGTCATTCATGGTTGTTCCAGTCACATGGATTCCGGCGAAACCATTATCATGCGCATACACGTTGGTAATCTTTGAATTATCACAAATGTGCAACCTTAATCCCGAATGCTGGAATCCCGTAACCTCAACTTGGTCAACATAAACATTATCTCCATTTGAAATGAATACTCCATCTTCGGTATTGCCATTTTTCCTTCCATCGCCCTTGAAATTCAGATCCCGAACAGATAGGGAGCTGCAATGGTCAGCACGGAGGGCAAAAAAGTTCACCCCATCAATAATGGCTCTGCCTTCACCATACGATGATATTACAACATTCAACTGCTCATCTCCTGAATCAAGAGAATCAAACAGTAATGTGCCATGGAATGTCTGATTTGCCATAAAAAGCAGGGAATCTCCGGGATCAAGATCCAGGCTGTTTGCTTTTTCAATTGTTTTAAACGGTTGTTCCATGGTCCCGGGGAAGTCATCGTTCCCTTCATTGGACACATAATAGGATGTCGGTTTGCCTGAGAGGTTATCCATAGTACATCCTCCGGATATAATCAACAGTAAAATTGAGAGCAAAATCGGTAAGATGGTTTTCATGTTATTTATTTTTATTATTTCGTAACAATTTTTACAGAGAGTTTTCCCACGCTATCGAAACCAGTGTCAAGGACATATCCTTTTTCACCAATATGGTCCCAATAGTCTGTTGGATCTTTCATTGCTGTAAAAAACAGGGTATATGTACCATCGTCTTCCCGAATCAGGCTGAGTGGAGTTCTGAATTCAGACCACCAGGGTTCCATTTTATCAACAACCTTAACTGTTTTCAATTCTGACCATTCCACACCATTCACTGAAACAGAATATCCGAATCCGGTTCCATGGGCATCCATGATGGCTATCAATGTTCCATCGTCCAGTTGTGTTACTATTGGGTTTTCAGTAAAATTTGTTCCAAAATCCACCGGGTTTCTTGCATTGAGCCTGATCCAGGGACCGGTAAGTGCTGGAGCCAGGGCAAGGCCATTACCCCAGAAAGTCATTGGCAACTTTTCGGTTTTTGCCGAACCCATAAAAGCGATCCATGTATTGCCGGACTTGAACGGGAAAAACGAATCGGTACCCTGGAGCCCTTCCCATTCATCCGCATAAGCCGGTTCCATTATTATTCCTATATCCTCGTATGGTCCGCCAAGTCCATTTAATCCTTTGGTTTTGGATCTTGCCTGCCATATATGACCATCATAATTATTTAGGAACTGTTCCCTTGTATCGGGTTTACACCGATAAGCCACATAGGTCATATACCAGTTCGAATCAGTTTCATTAAACACTGGCATTGGGGACCATAATGCAGCCCGTGGATCCTTGCCGGTAAAATCCCCACTTGATTCATACAGGGTTGATATTCTTTCCCAGTGGATCCCGTCTTCACTTCTCCAGTGAGCCAGGCGCATTTTGACCCATTTTGGATCACCCCATTGTTCGGATGTAAACAGATGATAAATTCCTTCATGCTGTATTACACGTCCTCCTTCAAAACCGTGCTTTATATCTTCAGTACCTGGATCTTCCTTCCCAATTACAGGGCCTGGGTGAAAACCTGAGATCTCAAGTTTAATTTCAGGTATACGAACCGGATCTGTTTTCTTCTTATGTTTGGAGGGATACTCCATGTAAACATGACCCGTTGGAGTAGGTGTTCCGGTAGAGTCAAATAGGGCAGCATCTTTATAGGCTGGTGAGGTGGTTCGGTTGGAATACCATGCATACCGCTCCAGTCTTTCATAGGAATTCAGCAAAGGAATGGCTTTTTTCAAAAACTCAGTATTGGTTTTCATATCCTGCTTATAGCAGGACCATTCTGTCAACCACATGGGCATTCCCCAGGCATCATAATAATCCAGGAAGTTCTTGAGTCCATCCGTACAACTGCAGTCGCCATACCAGTGTAATGCCAGGAAATCCACCCGATATCCGTTTATCTTTGCTTCTTTCATAAATTCTATTAGCCAGTCAAGTCCTGATCGCCCTGTCGTTGCAGGACTTCCAAGGCGCAATCCTGTTTCTTCCAGCATTGGCCAATATTTCAGTGCAGTTTTGACTGACATTTCTGCCTGTCCATCCCAATTGGGTTCATTATAACCCAACAATGCCGGATAATCACTCCCAATCAGAGGGATCAGGTACTTTTTATAGTTTTCATCAAAAAGATATTTTTCGCTCCATATCATGGGGATGAACTCAACGTTAGGATCAGGTGGACAATTCGGTTTGGGTGCCCAGTTATAATACCAGGATACATTCAAATTTTCAATATCTGTACACTCTTTCCCCTCACCTTCAAGCTGGCGGTAAGCGATCCCTTTCAGAAGCATTCCCTCATCCTGCTGTGCCTGCAGATGATCACCAACAAAAAGGGCAATGCAAACCAGGATGTAACTGAATTTACTATACATAATTTTCAGAGATTGTATATTACTCATGCCAAAATGATTTAATAACATGTAACATCAGGATTTCTCTAATCCTCCGGCTCTTCAATCTCGTATTCAATCACTGTAATTGAAGTCCCTTCCAGAGTAAGTTCCGTATTACGAATGAATCCTTCAAATTCCTCCCACACGGGATCACAATCATCGGGTCCATTCCCTGTAAGTTCCCATGATTGTAGTACCCTGGTTATTTTAAAGTTTTCAAATTGCAGATGAACCGGTTGTGAATCCTCCAGCATATTTATCAAATAGATGAATGCTTTATTCTGTTCAGGGTCAAAGCTGGCAAAACTTCTTACATGAAGGGTTGAGGTGGTTTCAATCATAAGATCATGCAGGTAGTTGCCCAAGATCATCAACCCCAATCCGTTTGCATTAAAATTCCCATTTTTATCCAGTGCATCATATACGCTGTTCTCTATAGAATCATTAGTAATCCAGCGGGTATTCCAGAAAAGCGAAAATTCAATATCGGGAACCTGCAATTGTTTACCGGTCATTTCAAAATGATATAAGGCGTGGCCCATATCATTGGTCATGGGCCATAAATAACCCCAGTCGAAGGGGCCATACTCGGCGATGATTAATTTCAGATCATTTTCATATCCTGTGTTGCGAATGGCGGTCAATGCCCTGTCGACCGGATGCATCATGTCTTGAAGGGTATCCCTGTAGGTGGCATAACCCGCGCTGTATTTGTATATGGGATAGTTGCTGATACAGAAATAATCAATATACTCACCGGCGATATCAAGCACTGTTTCACAGAATTCGAGTGAATTGCCATTTGGGATGGTATAAATTGTCGAATCAACCTCTTTCATTGCTTTGGAGAAATCAACCACATCCCTGGCATAGATCTCTGGGGTAGAGTTTTCATTGTTTCTGTGCCAGCATTCATTCCCGATCATCCAGTACCTGACATTATAACCCTTCTTTATATTGGAGTACTTCACCCATTCCACGGCATTTTGAATCAGCTCTTCACGGGTCGACCAGGTACATCCTTCAGGGTAATCAACCCGGTATTCATCGGCGGCCACTGTAATGACAGGCTCAGCACCAATTTCACGGCACATGGCAATGAATTCATCAAAATCAAGCAAATCAAATTTGTATGCTTTATTGTCTTCAATTACCCTGTCGTACCCTACAGCTCCCTCACCTGTCCTGGCCAGAGTTGGTTTTGCTTTGTCATATGGAGGGACCGAGAAAAGATAAAGGTCCGACTTATTGCCTCCCGGATATCTGAGGTATTTGACTCCCATGGCTTTCAAGGCGTCGACAGTACTTCGGGCAGGTTTGAGGTAATTGTCATCATCCATGAAATAATCCACATTGATCCCGATCGGATGGTGGGATACATCCGATATAACCGAATCGGGAAAGATTTGGATCGTAATGCCTTCCCGGGTCTTGCGGCAACCGGGAATGATGATTGCAATAAGTAATGAAAAAAGTACAATTTGTTTGACCTTTTTATTCATAGCGGTTGAGGTTTTTATTTAATGAATTTGAGTTTTATTGCATCTGCCACAACGGTTTCATGTGCTCCGTCGCAAACAACTGTTAATACTTTATTGTAACCGTCATCAAATTGATATTGCCCGAGGGGAATCCATTCACCTCCATTCTCTTTCTGATTCAGGACTTTTTCAGTTATACCCTCTTGATGTTGAATGCGTATTTGAACGGAGCTGGAATAGGATGCTTTTGATGGATACCATATACTAAGCTCATATTGTCCTTCTTTCAGAAGCATGGGAACAAAGGAGAAAGTCCCGTTCCGGGAATCGTTCTGAGAAAAGTTCATCTGGTATCTGCCATTATGTTCCGTTTCATTTCCCCACCATGTTCTTGTTTTTGCGGTAAATCGCTTCATATTATTATCTATGATAATCTCATCCTCATACTCAAATGCACCATAGGGATTTCCCTTTAGCGATAAAACCTGATTCTTATCGGAAAGCTTTTTCTGCAATTCATGAATATCAATTTTATGGACCGGTCTGTTCCCTTTTACTGATAAAGCAGCGGCAACTCCAGCTGCCTGTCCCATGATCATATACTGGGGTTCCATCCTCACTGAGGCATATGCCACATGGCTGGCGGACATGCAAACGGGAACGATCAGGTTTTTACATTCTTCATATAGAGGAAGGAGGGATCTAAAGGGAATTTCATAGGGTGCAACCGGTATGGAGATATATCCTTCATTATAAACCTCATAGTGCAATTCAGGGAAACGGCTTACCGGGATCCATGTTCTCTGAACATGCCGAATGTCAATGTTGTAAGAACCCATACCGATAGCATCATATTTAAAGGTGTCACTTTCCAGATCATGCTGGGTCATGAAATACTCTCCCATCATCCTTCTGCCAACGCGGATATATAATTGATGGGGCCAGTGATCATTCTCAACGAATTCATCTTTACACAAACCGATTTGCTCTGTTTCCTTTCTGATCAGTTCCGGTACTGAAGGATCGTGTGAAAGGAAGTATAATAAACCAAGGGTATAGTCTTTCATGGCCTGCCAGATTTCGTCCCTTCTTTGATAATCTGCATCCGGGTATTCCCAGTTCAGTCCGTTCACTACATTGGTGGAAATCGGACCCGAAGAATTCATGTCTGTTTTTCCATTGGGAAGAGTCGGCCATAGGTGTACCATATTTCCTGCCTCAGGATGAACTTCATAATATCGTTTAACCAGGGCATAGTGATCCGGATTATAGTTCTCTGGTTTTGGAAAGGGAATCCTATAGTCGGGATCCGATGTAACAATTATCCTGAAGCCATATCCCTGTACCGCCTGGTCGGCTTCTCCTTCACCAACAAGAGGTTCCGGATTAATCAGGGGTAACAACTCCCTGGTTCTTTCATCTTTAAAAGGAGATACACGGGGGAGCATCTGATGCCCATCGGGAAGTATGGCCCGCCTGCCAGCCCAGGATTCTCCAAATTCCTGCACGCCTTCCCTGCCAAGGGTATAGGAGACGCCAGCCCGGGCCATCAGGTCACCTTCATAACTGGCATCGATAAAAACCTTTCCGGTAACCATACTGCCATCGGATAGTATGATCTGGGAAATCAGACCTTCGTCATTATAAACTTCCGTAATTCTTTTTTCAAATAAAAGTTCCACTCCTGCCTCTTCCAGCCAATCACGAAAGATCCTTTCACCAACATGAGGTTCGGGTCCCCTCCAGTAGTACAGGGGTTTCTTATAATGAATAGCAACCTTTTGATAAAACTCCAGGGCCATCCCTCCGATCACGGTTCGGTCACCATAATCATTATGGGAAAGTCCGCCAGTGACCATTCCTCCAACATTTTTCCCGGGTTCGACCAGGAGTACATGGATTCCCAGTTCAGCCGCAGCAATTGCTGCAATGGTTCCACCGGCAGTAGCCCCATAGACTACTACATCATATTCCCGTTTCTGTCCTGATAATTCAAAAACTCCGATAATAAACAGAAGAATCAAAATGATGTGATTTTTTATATTGTTTTTCACCTTTGGTTGGTTTAATTAAGTACCACTTGCTCTTTATAACTTACTTTTATTCAAACTAAACGGATCGTGCATTTTGTCCAGCCATTGTTGCAACTCCCTGTCCAGTTCTTTCATGATCTCGTTTTCATCAGCCCCCACTGCTGTCACCGGATTAAGCTGATACGGATCTTCCAGGTTATCATACAAATATCGCTTCAGATATTCCCCTTTTCTGCCCCGGTCAACAACATACGGATATCTTTTTGTTCTTAATCCCCTGTAGCCAACCGTTCTCCAATCAATTCCAGACTGATGAAGGCTATCTGCCTGAAGGGCCCAAATGTATGGTTCCTGACCAGCAGCCAGAAGGTTTCCGGGATTTCCATAACTGGCAATTACCGCTGCAGTTGCTTTTTCCTGTTCCTTCCCCAATAGAAGTTGAGAGTAATCTGTCCCTTCCACCCGTTCCGGTATTTCAATCCCCATTAATCCAAGCAGCGTTGGCATGAAATGATAGCATACAAAAGGCATACTTTCGATGGTGTGTTCTATCCGGCCCTTCCAGCGAACAATAAAAGAAATGGCAATGGACTCATCGTACCATATGCTTTTTGCATACCTGCCGTGTGATCCCATCATTTCACCATGGTCACTGGCAAAAACCACAATTGTGTTCTCTGCCAATCCTTCACTTTCCAGGAGAGACATCAATCTTCCGAAATGATCATCACAAGAAGTGACTGCAGCCAGATATGATGTAAACCTGGTTTTATATTTGTCGTCGGATTTGACATTGGATCTGTCCGGCAGGTCACCTCCTTCATACAAACTCACATAGTGGTCGGGAGCAATATAGGGACTATGGGGTGGATTCCAGGACATGAACAGAGCAAAGGGCTTATCGCCGGGACGATTCTTGATAAAATCAATTGCCACATCCGTTTCATGGGAAACAGACCACTGGTCAATATCAATCCGGTCAGGAGAGTCTTTCCAATAATTGGGATCAAAGTGCTTCCCATTGGAGTTATAGGCATACCAGAAATCAAAGCCATGCCTTCGTGGTCCCGGGGGTGTCCATCCATCCCAGGCGTCCGTTGAACCATAAACAGGATCTTTTGATTTGTTCAGTGAAGGGGCTTCGAGATGCCATTTACCGATGTATCCGGTGGCATATCCCTTCGATTTTAAAATGTCTCCAATGCATAATTCATTTTCATTCAGTTCGAGATCCGTTCCCGGCATACAATTGGAAGTCATTCCGGTCGACAGCGGAAAGCGACCGGTCATCAACATGGCTCTGAACGGAGAACAGATCGGGCAGGTGCTGACTGCATTGGTAAATGCAAATCCTTCTGCTGCCAGTTGATCGAGGTTAGGCGTATTTACCGGATCCTCATTCATAAATCCGAGGGCCTGTTTTCTGTATTGATCAGCAAAAACAAAGAGAAGATTGGGTTTCCGGGAATCCGTTTTTCCCTCCGTGCATCCAAATGATATACTTATTAATAAAAGGTAGAACAAGGTATAATGTATAGTTTTCATAAGTTTATTTCATATTTGGATTACCATTCGTTTATAGAACATCTAACGCCTGCGAAACGGACAACATTTCAACAGTATCGGATCTGGTAATCCTGTCCAGTAATTCATCAAGAAACCGAGAACTCATCGGCCCCCATCCTTCATCATCCAGCCCATGGGTGTTAAAAATCAGCCAGCCGGATGATCCTTTCAGGAATTCATTAATTGTGTTGTCAAGATATAAGTCAATGTTTTCCGGGCCATGAGAAGCGCAGGTTAATTTTTTCATTCCTTTATATGGTAATGGATTAACAGCACCTCCACCTGTTCTAAAAGCTTTCACCTGTGGTCTTATCCATTCTTCAAGTTCCGGAGTTGAAGCATTGTAAGCAAAATTGTAAATGGATTCTTTTGTGACGAAGCCATCCAGTTCCCGGGTAAAAATATCCAGGCACTTCAGGATTAAATTTTGGGCTTCTTTAAAAGGTAGTTCGGCAAGATTGACATGTTTATAACTGTGTGGCATGATTTCATGTCCCCTCCTCTTCAGTTCATTCCAGAGTTTAAAATCACCCACAGGCCAGTGATGATATTCATTGGGGAGTTCAAACTGTTTCTCGTGTGCTGAAGCAATCACATTAATTGAGGCTGACAAACCGTATTTTTCATATATCTCAGCAGTTTTTATACTCGATTTTTCAAATCCGTCATCGAAGCTCAGGGTGACGATATGCCTCCTATCAGAGATTGGTATCATTGACAGGCCTCCAATTAAACCAGCCGATCCTACTAAAAAAGTTTTTGCCGCTGCCCTCCTGGTAATTAGCATTCTCATGTTTTTTACTTTATATACTCTTCACATTTTTTGATTCAATGATGAATCCGAATTTATATCATATCCGAAAAACTCAATGAAACTGAAACCAATCGAGGTTTAATAATTCTCCTTCAGTTCCTTTAAACTTCAGATAAATGTCTTTCGTTCCGGAGATTGAATCTAACCCTGTTTTCAGTGTTCGCCAGGACTTCCATCCGCCGGTATTTCCGATACTGAGTTCACCAACGACATTGCCATCAAGGCTATCGATTACCACGTTAAGGATACCTCCCCCACTACCTGAGGCTACCCGGGCTGAGAAATTATTCTCATAATTGAACGAAAGTTTTACATTGGGAAATTTTAGCCAGCTGCCGTTTCTAATGCTGCTCATGTGAAAGTCCTTTTCATTGTGTTCTTTATATTCCAGATCGTTTGATTTCTCAAAATAGTTTTCTGCTTCAATGACTTCAGAAGCATTGTACCAGCCCACACCTTCCCTGGTAGGATCCACCGGTACAATTTCACCATTATCCCGGTAATGAATAATTTCCAAACAGGTTTTCCGGTATTTATCTGTTGGAAACAGGTCATGATACGCCACATACCATTGTCCTTTAAAAAGGAAAACAGAGCCATGTTCATTCCCTTTCATGCCATGTCCTATGATCGTCCCTCTGTACTGATAGGGTCCAAGTATATTGTTTGAAGTTGCATAATCAAGTACATCATAAGCAGTTCCTCCGGAACGGGAATACAGGAGGTAATAACTACCATTTTTCTTCCAGATAAATGGGCCTTCTGTATATCCCTGGTGATTCTCAATATTGATGATGTGAATTTCTGATTGAAATGATATCATATCTTCATTGAGTTCTGCCATAAAACAAACTCCATTTCCCCAGAACAGGTATGACCTGCCATCAGTATCTGTAAAAACAGCAGGATCGATATTATAAAATCCACCTTCATATTCCTCTGGTTTATCATTATCGTTGACCAGTGGATGCCCCAGTGGATCTTCAAATGGTCCATAGGGTTGATCAGAAACACCCACCCCGATTTTGCCTTTCCATATCCCTTCCTTATCCGATAATGGAAAATAGAAATAATAGTTCCCTTCTTTTTTAATACAATCTGGCGCCCAGCAGTGGTCCGGATCGACGGCCCATGATATTTCTTCCCCCTTTAACACAATTCCATGATCTTTAAAATTTACCAGGTCTCCGGAGGAATAAACTTTCCAATCCTTCATGATCCAAAACTCATTTTCCGGAGAGAAATCATGGGATGAATAGATATAAATCCTGTCTCCAAAAATCCGTATTGATGGGTCCGCCGAACCTTCCTTTATTACCGGATTACCACCAGTGGTTAAGCGCACAATAGCTGCATTCTCAGATGCTCGTTCCTTCCTCACACATCCGGGACAGAGAAATACAATGACGAGTGACTGAAGCACAATTAATCCATATTTTATCTTACTGTCCATTTTATGCCCCACGTGGTTTCTCGGAATAAAATATAGCAATCATATACTTAATCGAGTTGTTCCAATAATACTGCAGCCCAGGTATGATTAATATTCAGTCTGACAGCAGATTCAAATTCTCTTCTTGCATCCTGCATCATCCCTTTGCCAAGGTAACCCAGTCCCATCAGGTAGTAGGCGTCAGCTTTTATGTCATTTTGAGTCTGTTGTTCCCCAAATTTGGCAAAGAAGTCTAATTCGGGGCTTTCAAGTTGTCTCTCCCCCAGCGCTATTAATCCATCATAAATTTCCATTGCCTCCCTTTCCTTACCTAATTTCTGTAAGGCTTTTGCCCGGTAAAAATGGTTATCCGATAATTGTGAATCCAGCCTTCTGGCAATAGCTGTCCGATAGGATTCGTCTGCCTTTTCTGATTCATCCAGCAATTCATATATAACACCTAAATGGTAATAGACTTCGCATAACCTGCCTCCACGGTAGGGTTCTGCGACCATCATATTCTTGGGAAATTCCTTTGCTTCCAGATAATGGTTCAGTGCCTGATCATAGCGGCCGGCATCCATATGATTCCATCCGAGCAGGAGATGTGCATCGACATATGAACCGTATGCTTTACTGATCCCCTCCCATTGTTTGAAATGATTATCCTGTAAAACGCGTAACGCTTCATCATATCTTTTTAGCTGAACCAGTAACAGGATTTCCCTTGCCAATGCATCTGAAACATTATTATCAGCAATAACGGAATGATGTTCCTGTAACCTGCTTAATCGCTTTTGCGGGTCAATTCTACCGGCTGCATAGATCACATCCAGTTCAAACAACAATCGCTGATCATCAGGATTCAGGTTGATTGCCCTTTCATAGTTCGCTATTGCCTGCGGGATATCATTAAAGATACGGTAATATGCCATTCCCAAATTCCTGAATACCAAAGAATAGGAATTATCCAGATCCCGGGATAGTTCCCAGTTTTTTACAGCCATTTCCGGTTGTTTTTCGAACAAGAGATTCCCCAGATAGAAGGGTGCCCTGGAATCATCCGGATTAACTTCTTTAGCCAGTTCAAGAACCTGTATCGATTCCAGTCTGAACGGAAAAACATAATCCGGTGATTGTTGCATGGCATAGCTGAAATTGTCAAATGCTTTGGATTCCTGTCCATTATTCTGATAATAATACCCCAGGTAATAATAGACCATTGGATTATCAAAGCCCTTGTCATGAATCCTTTTATCAATCAGCGAAAGGATATTGATCGCCTCATCCCATAAACCTGCATGAGCATATTCCAGTGAAAGTTCGATATACCACTGATCATAATCACTCATCCTGGAGGATATTGCGGACAAAGCATCCTCTGCTTTCTGTTCCTCTCCCAATGCACGACAGGCAAGATGTAACTCAAAAAGGGACCAGAAATCGAGTGGGTCGTTCTGCGAAGTATTCATTGCAAGCTTCCTGGCATCCTCATATCTCCCCAGCTTTCGTAATATTGCAGATTTCAGATTACATGCAGAGGTATTGCTGGTATTGGTTGAAAGCGATCGGTTCACATGATCGAGTGCCTGGCTATACTCTCCCTTTCTGGTATCGATCTGTGCCAGTTGATAATAAGCCGCAGCATGCCATGCATAACTCCAGGTGGCCTGGTAAAAGTTTTTGTATGCCAGATCATACTTGCCCTGGTATTTCTGGCATAGTCCAAGGTAATAGTACCCTTCACCATCCCGGGGTTTTGTATGGTTGTTCGTGATCCTGGCGACTGCACGCTGCAAATGTAATTCTGCTGCTGCATACAAACCCTGTCTGAGATTCAGCAGACCAACAGCGGTATTTAGGCGATAATCGCCGGGATCTCGAGATAACGCTTCCTGGTAGTATGGATCAGGTTTGAACGATGGATTATAAAACTGTTCCAGCCTCAACCCGGTATAGTATAATTCTTCGATGGTCTCAATTTCCCCCGGTGGTCTGGGTGGTTCAGCGACTTCAGGCATGGGTAAATCCTGTAGACTTACAGGAGCATAGCTGATCAATTCTTTTCCGTCTGCTGTGGTTAGGACAATTTTTAGCTCTGTCTCCAATACATCCTCAGGAACGGCAATCTCCTTGATATATGGATTGGAGGGATCAATATCTATTGTCTCCTCAAAAATGATTTTCCCTGAGACATACAAATATACTATTGCATCCTTTCTTTCAGATGTAGTATTAAAGCCCAACCGGGCAACATGATCTTTCAATTCAAGATTCACTGCTGCATCCAGGTTTGCATTCTTTACCCCGCCAATTTCCCGGATCGGATACAAATATTGTTTCAGAAATTTCGACTCATAAGGCTGTAACCAGCTGTAATCCGGCTGGTTATCAGAATACCCACCAATCATCAATTCAAGCTCAGGGCCATCAGTTTCTGTAAGTGCTTCGTCCCACATCTGTCCTCTTGGGCCTGTACTCCACGTCCAGAATTTTTTACCCGGAGCAATGTGATGATTGGAAAAACACATTGTCCCAGCCTGTTTGGAGTGATCATATCCACCAACAAAATCATCCTCATAATTCCAGCAGAAAATGGAGGTCCATTCAGGATGATTTTCCCACCAGCTGATGTCCATACCATCATAATATTCGACACGGTTATAGATTTCATCGGCTATGGGCCAGTGCACAAACTGGTTTTTCCCATGATAGGTTCCGAACTGGGTGGATGGAGGAAAGATGACCTGGTACTCTTCATTCGTATGCACACCGGTGTTGGCGAAATAAAGAAAGGAATGGGGAAAAGGAGTCCTGTTTATCGGTCTGAATGTAATTTCGAAATAGGATTTCCCCGGAAAAACAGAAATTCCCAGCATGAATTTCATCCGGTGGCGGATCTCCAATTCACCTATCCAGGCTGTTGCACTGCCATCAGGATTTTCTTCCAGGACGTAGTCAACGGGCATAAACGCTGTAGCCCGGTGGTGATGGGGAAAATTCCACTCAATTCCTCCCGAGATCCAGGCACCCAGCATCCCGATGAGCTGAGGTTTGATGACATGCTGACGATAGATAAAATTATAATTATTTGTTTTATCGAGTGCACCAAAGAGCCGGCCACCAATTTCAGGAAGTAGTTCCACCTCAATGTATTCGTTTTCCAGGCAGACCATATCGTATTGCTTCCCGATCCTGGTATCTGAAAGGCTTTCATAGATGGGATAAGGATAAATTCTGCCCTGGGCTCCCTGGTACGCTCTTCCGTCATAAAATCTGGGATTTTTCCCGGGTGGATCGACCAGGTAAGTAGGCAATGTTGCTGTTTCCTCCCAGATCTTAACCGTTGACTGACAAGAAATCTCAGGATTGAAGAAAAATAGAATAAAAAGGATCAACAATACTATGGTTTTCATAACACCATTTATTTCTGTTCATTTACGATCATTGTATTACCTGCCAATCTTCACGGCCTTTATTTATTACCTCATCCACCGTTCCCGTAATTGGAGATATTCTTAATCTGTAATGATAAACATCAGGATAAGTCCTGAATGCATGTCGCACTGTGATGGGTGTTCCTCCCACGCCACTAACCTTATGATCAATATTTAATGTGCTGTTTTTCTTTTTCTTCAACTGGTAAGGATACCAGGCTGTACTCAGGTTGGCATATGGATTCACACTGACATTCATCAGGTGATCAGCATAGATTGCAAAGCCAAGACCATTGGTATGAGTTAAAACGGTCCACCTTACATCGGTATGGTTACCAAATTCCTGTGGGATGATATAGGGCATGTTGATCTTCTCTATTTCTTCATCATGAATGCCGGTATACGCTCCTGTTTTCCTGTCGGGATAGGTTTCAAAGGGTCCCTTTCCAAACCAGGTGATACTGGCCATTTCTTCAGCCATTTCCATTTGTAATCCAACTTTCTGCAACCATGGGATATCATTACGGGACCTACGTGCAGGAAATTCCACATGACATTCCACCCGGTGGTCAAGGATCAGGTCTCCTGTACCATAAAAGGTATATTCAAATTCATTCTCGAATTGGATTGTCCGGTCAATATAGGAATAGGAGTCTATCCTTACTTTGATGGTAAATTCATTGTCAGATATTCTTTCAAAATCCAGCGATCTGACTTCATGGATCAGGGAATCGAGACCCCATTCATACCAATCCTTATATTCCGCGCGTGTCCAGGTAGAAATCTCATTCACAATGGGTGGCCGGTATACGTTCAATTCGGGACCAGCAGTTAACATGGGAACATCCAGCAGCAATAGCTGATCCAGTTTCGCTGTATGTTTGTTAAATGTGTAGCTGACATTTGTTGCTTTAATGATGAGTGATGATTCATTTTCCCTGATCCTGAGATTTCCGGTTTCACTATCATATGCAGGCTTATTTCCTTCCACCTGCCAGGGCAACTGGAACTCCTCAAATGCTACTTCATAGAATTTGTCCTGCCAATGGTTATCCTCGTTGAGAAGAAGTTCAATTCTCAGGTGGTATTCAGAACCTGGCTTGATCTCCGGCTTATTCAAAGGAATGTTAACAACCTTTGATTGAAGGGGCGGAACATCTATAGTTATTTCTTCCTGTTCGATATCCTGTCCGTCCTCAGTGATAAAGCAGGACAGAACAAACTCATTCAGGTTAGTAAAATGATGGCGATTCTCAATATCAACGTTCAGTTTATCTAAGTTTACCGGAGAGATCTTTATTGGGGCATGGCTCTTTTTTACCTGCCAGGATTCAGGCTGATATTCCCGCTTAGAAAAGATGATCCCATCCATGGTGGCTGAACCTTCCGGTGTGGCACCGTAACAGAGGAATGGTCCTTCATTTGTATAGTCCTCAAAAGTGAGCCAGAGTAAAAGGCTGGGATTTATTTCGGGTTTGTCAGTAAAAAATCCCAGTTGATCAGGTCCCAATGCCCTCTTATGGATTATCGCTTCGTCAAAAACTACATTGGAAATAAATCCGGGCGTCTGCTCATGATCCCGTTCATGATTTTTTCCGATGGTAATGGCATAAAATGTTCTTGAAATATTTCCACTTGCCGGACTGGAAGCAATTTTTTCCCCATCGAGGAATATACTTATCTCATTACCATTATATATCCCGGCGACGTGGTGCCAGTTAAAATTCCAGTCCCTGGGCAAATAGGCAGAAACCTGGTACATCCGGTCTGTATGAATGGTAAAGCAGATTGAATCCTTATGATTCTGTTCCAGTGCAAACGAGTGATTCCCTTTTGAGATCATTGAATTGGAACCGTTATATCCACGTGGATAAATCCAGGTTTGCAACGTCAGTTCATCTCCGGTAATATTTAACTCCGGAGTTGAAGTAACCTCAACAAAATCATCCAGACCATTGAACAAAACCGCTTTACCATTTACACCCTCAACGTGTTCGGGGCGTCCCATCAATGCAACCGTTTGTTTATATAGGGACTGGTCGGTTGTTTTAAACAGATCTACCCACAAACCCTGGTTCACCCAATCCCAGATGTAACCTCCCTGTAACGATGGGTATTTATAAAATCGTTCCCAGTACTCATCAAAATGGCCCATCGAATTAGCCACTGCATGTGCATATTCACCCAGGATCACCGGTCGTTGGGTAGTATCACCAATAGCATCTAACATTGAGGGATTGGGATAGCGTGTACCACAGATATCTGCAAATGGAGCATCCCCGTTGGGGTAATTGGTCTGGTGATAAACAAAACGGGTAGGATCCGCCTGCCTGACATATTCAGCCATTTTATAGTGTATCGGTGCCAGTCCACATTCATTTCCCATACTCCACATGATCACACAAGGGTGATTCTTATCGCGTTGAAGGTATCTGACAGTACGATCCAGAAATGCCTCTTCCCAACCGGGTTGCCAGGGCAGGAAGTGTTCTCCATAATGACATTCGGCATTCACCTCATTACAAATATAAAAACCCCATTTGTCTGCTAGGTCATAGAATAACGGATCATTCGGATAATGACAGGTCCGTATACTATTAATATTCAACTCTTTCATCAGCTGAAAATCCTTTTCAATCATCTCTTCCGTCATGGTCCTGCCCAGGTAAGGATCATGCTCATGCCGGTTGACTCCCTTTATCATAACCGGCACACCATTTACAAGCATCCGGGCATTTTTGATTTCCAGTTCCCTGAATCCGATTTTTTCTTCAAGGATTTCAAGCCGCTTCCCTGTTTGATCTTTCAGTTCAAGAACAAGCGTGTAGCAGTGTGGTTTCTCGGCCGACCATTTCAAGGGATCATCTACTTCACCGGTAATGATCAACTTTTCCTTGTGACCAGCTGTTATTTTTTTCAGGATACCGCTGTATTGATTAATCTTTTCGCCATCCGGTTGAAATAAATGAGCGTCTACTGTAATCCTTGACAGATCGGTTCCGGATTCATTTTTTAATTCGCATTCCAGTTTCAATGTTGCATCCTTGTACTGTTCATCCAGATCAACAACAACAAACATATCCTGAATATGAACTTCCGGTATAGCATAGAGATAAACCCTCCTGTATATTCCGGCGAATCGCCACATGTCCTGGTCTTCCAAGTAGCTGCCATCTGACCACCTTACCACCTGCACCGCTACCTTATTATTTCCGGGTTTCATCCATTTCGAAATATCAAACTCGCCGGGTGTCATGCTCCCCTTGTCAAACCCGATATATTCACCATTTACCCAAATCCAGTATGCTGCCTTTACACCATCAAAGTGAAGAATGATCTTTCTGCCATCCCATGAATCAGGCACAGTAAATTCCCGAATATAAAAGCCGGTTGGATTAAACTGAATGGGGACTTTCGGGGGATCATACGGACTGAATTCCATCGGGATATTCCTGTAAATGTAATACCCATAGTTCTGCATCTGCCAGGTGCCAGGAACTTTGATCTCATCCCAGTCAGAAGCATCATATTCCTCCAGGAAGAAGTCGTCAGGTGCATCAAGTGGAGTTTTGGTCCAGAAAAATTTCCAGGATCCATTTAATGACTGGTGATAGGGTGAATTGTTCCAGTTTCCGTCAAGGGCCTGTTCGACCGTTTCAAACGGTACATAGGGAACATGCGGGGGTAGTTGGTTTTCTTCAACCATTGAAGGATTTTCGATGTATCTTGACAACACCTCAGGTTTATCAAACTGGGCAGTTATTATCTGTGAAACAAAAACCAACAATGCTGTAGATAGAATTATTTTATTCATAGTCAGATATTTATACAATGATTATATTACCAGGATCAAATTATTCTTAAAAATTCCACAACAACTCCACTGTCACCCCCCCGGCATCTTCCATGTTGATGTATTCGTACCTTCCTGATCCGGGTTTCCCTTCCTCACCCCACGTTCCTCCCATTGAATTCACATATCCTTTTGAAGTAAAATCCTCTAAGACGTTATCCATATCTTCCACGGTAAAGGCAAGATGATGGATCCCTTCACCATGGGCCTTTATATGGTCATCGTAAACAATCGGGGCTTTAACAGGGATACACCACTCATAGGAAACGGTTCCGTGCCGTTGCCAGCCCTGGATCAATTCATGATCAGTAGGTTCACCATAATAATGCATGTTGCCCAGCTCCGGGTAATTGATCTGAAATTCGGGTTGCCCGAGTTTGTTCCAAAATTCCGAAACCGGATCAGGATCGAGTATGGCAAATGCGTACTGATTGATTTTCATTTGATGTAGATTCTCATCGCTAAGTTCCCGGAAAAATTTATCATCCGTATCACCCATCGTATACCCCATGATGTATTTGCCAGGCTCCCTTGTATCCATCAAAACATAAACCAGTTCACCCTTATCGGTTGAAACGGTTATCTTCTCAAGCACCTCAACTCCCCATTCCGCAAGCCTGGCAAGTTCATCAGCGAGCGCTTTTCTGTCTGCCAGCCGATGAACCAGGCTCATGGCACCATCCCCATAGTCACTATGAAATTCTGCCAGTACCGATCTCCCTTCCAATGGTTGGATCCATGTGATATGTGCACCTCCCAGATTGGCTTTAGCCATTCGAAGGTTAACAACGTTCCCTCCCGTTGAAAGAGTGGCCTGAACTGTATCCGGGTCCATCATCTGATGAAATCCCAGGTTTTTCCAATGATTTATGACATTATCGAGATCCTCAACTACCCATATTACCTGGTCAACTTTTTTGAAATGTTCAGGTATTGGTCTATCCTGACGGCTGCACGAAAAAAGTAAAAAAGGGATCAGTATCAATTTTTGAATTTTCATGATAAAGGTATATTACGATTGGTTATTCTTCTATTGGTAACATGGTTACCGGTATGATTAGTTCTTTAACTATTTTTGTTCCCTTGTCAGTGACTGCATTCAGCACTGCTTTACAATGTGTTTCCCGTTTAGCATTAATCTCTTTAGTTGGTAATTGTAAAGCGATCCATTGTTCAGCAGGATAATGTTTTGAAAGGCCAGATGTAAGATAGTCATGATCAAACACAAAAGGTCCTTTCAAAATAAAGGGGGCTACTGCATTTTTTCCTGAGGGTAAATCATCAAGCATAATGACAGCGCTGTTTGCTTTTAAATGATCCGGTTTTCCCCAAATGCCTGGTTCCCTGGGTTGAGCAAACCAACCTTCGGGGTACTCAAAGGATACACGTACTTCTTTCCAATCATGATCGGTACCGTTTAGCAAATAAAATCTGATATCAAGTGCTTCTTCTTCCCAGAGGTGGTACCATTCGGGGAAAGGATCGATTGTCCCATACCGAATAAAAACGATTCCATCCTCATTCCCAAGACGCTCGAGTTCAACTTTTGCAATAATGTTTTCAGCCCCATCAAATTCCACTATCCCGATGGAATTTTGCTGTGACCTTGAGTCTTTCTGACCGGGACCGATGGTAAATTGTTCCCATTTCATTGTTTCAGTCACTCCGCTACCAAATGGTCTGCAACCAAATCGTACGGTCCATGGATCAGCATTGTGATTCATAATTTCCAGTGAACTTTTTGAAGCCGTTTCTTCCCAGAAGATATCGAAAAAATGATTACCGATTTGCATCTTCTGCCAATTTAAGCGGGTAGGAAGTCCTCTGGGGGCAAAGGTTAACGTATGGGATAAAGCATCTACGTGTATTCCAAGCCATTGTTCCAGGTATTGCCATGCCCAGGCACCTTGTCCCTGGCTGCACCGGCTCAATCCCTGCTTAAAATTAAGACCGAAAGGCCACCAGTATAGTGATCCTGAGGGATCACAAATCCGGTAAAGTTGTTCCATATTATGAGCCATTTCCTGACGAGTGGCACATCCTCCCAATGTGGATATCCATCCCGTCCCATCCAGCACTGGCATACTCCAGCTCGGGAACCACCTCATTGTTCCAAATTCCGGTTCATACCATGGGCAAAGTACTGATCTGGCCCAGCGATGATAATTAATCCAGGGTTCATGAGTCCATCCATAGGCACCATAAATGGGACCCAGATGACTACCCGTATCTTCCCCGTCATAATAGGAGATGGAATCGTGGAGATAAAATTCTCCATGTTCTTCATCCAGGTTTGTTCCACCTGAATATTGTGCACCAAAAGGTCCGTCTATCACCATGGTTTGGTCTATTGCAGTACTCACCCCTTCGGCCAGTTTATAATAACCCTGTGCCTGTTTTGTTTTTCCGAGAGCATCAAGGATATAACCGAATCCTTCCAGTGCATAAAACACTTTAACATTGGTCCCATGGTCATAGCGGCGTCCGGTCGGTCCATCGCTTGAGTACCTTGTAGGGAATAAATCATATTCAGATGCTTTCAGGCTCAGAAGGTCCTTCATGGTCTGATCTAACGAGACCATAATATCCGGATTTTCCTTAAAAAATTTCAGGTCTTCCGTAAACTCCAGATATTTCCTGGCGATCATTACAGGAGAAACCAGGATTGGTACGGAATGATCATTACCATACTCTGTACGGGGAGGTCGGTTCCTGTTCATCGTAAATTTAATTCCTGCTTTACCAAGCTCTGGAGCAATATGCATGGCACTGATAATGGTTGGTTCATAATCGATACCCCATATGGTTCCTTGCTTTGGTACCCCCTGATAATGTGCCAGTAACTGCCCCCTGTTATCGGTCTGAAGGCAACAAAAATTATCGATAATGCACCGGTAATAAATATCCCGGCTGATCTCTGTTATTTGAGGAAAATCATGCGAACGAACTGTAAGATGGCCTATCCTTTCATCCCAGAATCCTGCCGTCAGGTTCAGCCAATCCAATGATTCCTTCATAAGAAAAGCATAAACTACAGGCATGATGTCTTTATATAATTCTCCCAGTACGATAATGGTCTCAATCAGCATGGAATCTCCTGGTTTTAAGCTGATATCCTTAGAAGCGATATGATTATCTTGATTTTCAGTCCATTCTCCTCCCACCAGGTGTATTCCGGCACTCGCCTCGGGTATGGTTAAAATCAATGTGTTCCGGTCAATGTTCCGACGCGCAGATTGATCGTGTAATTTCTTTTCACAGGATAACAGGATAGATCCTTTCAGATGTTCTGTTCCATTATTTTTTATATGAAGCAAATAAAAGACTCCCGGAAAACCCGGTAATGGTGCCGGAGAAAAAACGGCCTTTTCTGGATCCGGTGATACGGGAGCAAACGAAATCAGGGTTGATTCAATATCTCCCGACTTCCCCTTGGTAACAGGAAGAAAATGGTTAGCATAGTGTGTCTTGTTTGACTGATCCTCGCTGATCAATGGTAAGGATGTATCTGAGTCAGAGGGCAGGAAAGTATACTTCAAATTATATAACTTAATTGCGTCAAAATGATAATACATCCCTGGCCCATAGTTGGGGCCATTCGGTATTCCATGGCTTGTTGGTAGGGGATAAACCTGGATTGGCATTGCTATGTACCGGAGTTCCCCTTTCGGATTCTGACAGGTAAGAATCCGTGTATTGGATTGTACAAAAAGGATTTCTTCATTAAGCCAGGGATGATTATTGATGTAGTCATCTTTCGAATGCATTTGAGATGCTTCAGCAAAGAAGTATTCTGAACCGTTAGCATGAATCACATCGTCCCAGCGTTTAAAAATCTCTGCATGATCCTGTGCAATCAATGGCTTTACCATCCAGAATATCTGGCAGATAATAATAGTCCATTTCAGAAAAGTTGTATTCATCAATTAATGAAACTTTATGATTAGTCCAGGTTCAGAAAGATCTCCTTCAGTAGCTGCTTTGCGTCCGACTGCCTGTATGATATCACCCGGTATGACTATGCTTTGTTTATCCATCCGAACAAGATGGGTAATATCTTCAGCCCTGTCGCCAGCAAGATCCTGGGCAAATAATTTCAGTTCGTTAAATGATTCGACATTCACAAACAGAAGGGTTAAGCTCCTAAACCTGCCAAAGATTCCAACCGGTTTTTTTTCATCATGAATTTCTATTGTTACATCAGCCAGTGGATAATGTACATTTCTTCCGGATACCCTTGGAAGGGTGCCGACAGCAACGGCACCGTTTGGATGAGTGCTGCATAATACAAAAGGTGGGTCTTCATCACAGGTGACTATCGGCAAAGGCATACCCCTGGAAACCTTGGCCGGTGCGCCCTGAATGGCATTTTTGCCATTCATCCAGTTAGCCCAGCCATCCCCCTCATTAAAACTCCAGGAATCGAATAATACGACTGAATCCAAGATATTCTGAGAAAGACCTGCTCCAAATGCAGGTGCTATACGATGCCATTTGACGGCACGAACAAGTTCATCAACTCTATATTTAAAATCAAATGGATCATAATCTAAACCCTCCACTTCGATCATATGTGGATGGCGCATGATACCAATTGCACAGCCCAGCACAGCTCCGATATAGGGTTCGTCCTCACAATTGATGATCACTTCCTCTCCGGTTTCAGATAGTTCGGATAACACCTGGGCAACCCTGTCCAGTGTGGTGGGTATCGATAATTGTTGGGTGATATCATAGGTTCGGAGCACAGCGCTGATTTTTGCTATCTCAACGAATCTCTCCATGACCTTCCCATCATCCCAGGCTCTGAAACTGCCGGTCCGGAAGTAGTTCTTTGTATCCCACGGACACTCTTCATCATTCAGGGGTCCACTGCCCCTGCCGTGTTCAATTAACAACCCGGGAAATAATTCCCTGGCCAATCGGGTTACATCTTCCCGGAATTGAATATCTCCCCTGTATCCATAATCTATTTTCCAGTAGTTTATACCGGCTGCTCTACATAGCTCTAATGCCTCCCTGTAATAATCCTCTACCTCTTTATCACTCATTACCTTACCATTCATTCGATCCCGGTATGGATGTGATGGTAACCATAATCCTGTACCTTTCCAACCGTTTTCCAGAACCATTTTATTCAATGTTATCAGCCGTTCTGCTTTTGTTCCCTTACAGGAAGGAAATTTATCTTCCACGACCCGTAATGAACCAAGGCGCCAGCGTTCATCATCGAATTGAGTACCAACCGGTACATCCCATCCTACATCCAGTACCATGAAAAGATCTTCCTTTAGTTCATCCGGTAAAGCAGTTGACCAGCCAGCTTGACTAAAGAGATTTTTTTCATTAACGTATCCAGCCGTAACGGAATGTCCCCCCAAAGAGAGTGTATGATAAACGGATAAAGTATCGGAAGCATAGTTTTGTGCTCCCCAGGTACACCAGTAATCAGGAGATGGATTCGTCTTATCCGGTATCAGGTTTAAATTTTCACCGGAATCGCTTGATTGTCTGCACGAGACAATTGCAACAAGAACTATAACAAGTAAATAATTTCTTAACTGCCACATGGGCATGAAGTAGATTTTCGTTTGTACTCCTTACCTGATTATACGTAACCTGAATATTCCCACACTGGCAAAAACCCCATCAAACACGCTGTCATCATTGGTTTCCCATACATTGGGAATTTCATAGAAGTCTTTGTTATATGCTGAAAAATAGACAGTAAAAATATCTTCACTCTCCTGTATCAGTCCCAGTGGTGTTCTTGTCAACCCCCACCATGGATTAATCTCCTCTTCCAATTCGAAAAATATCTCCTTTGACCAATGGACTCCGTCATAGGAAACCAAATAGCCAATTTTCCGGGTATCGCCGCATCCATCAAAAAGGGCAATAAATCGTCCATCACCGATTCTTGTTACCAGTGGATTTTCAATGGATCGTCGTACCGGGTTTATTTTCGTTTTTCTTTTCCATGGGCCACCAAGAGAGGCTGAGGTTGCTAAACCAACAGATTCAGGTGAACTTCCGTAAAATGCCATCCATTCGTCCGACAGAGGATAGGGGAAAAACGAATCAGTGCCCATCAGGCCCTCCCAATCATTCGAATCAGTTCCTGGCTGAAGAATAATGGAAGAATCCCTGTAAGGTCCGGCTAAACCTCCAAATCCTGGAGTTTCAGATATGGCCATCCAGATCTTCCCATTAAAATTACGATACCAACCATCTTTTGTATTGGGCCTGGAATTATAAGCAACGTAAGTTAATACCCATTTCCCCCTAACATTATCATAGGTTGGCATTGGGGACCAGAGGGCTGCTCTTGGATCTTCTCCTGTAAAATCACCGGTCGACTCAAACAGTGTGGATTGCCGTTCCCAGGTATATCCATCCTGGCTGACCCAGTATCCCAACCTTGTTTTTGTCCACAATGGATTGCCATACATTTCCGTTGTGAACAGGTGATATTCATTATTGAATTTCAGGACACGCCCTCCTTCAAAACCATACCTGTTACTTTCTGTTCCCGGATCACCTTCTGTAATTACGGGTTGTTCACTCCCATCAATAATCTCGAAAACAGGTCCAATTGTGAAATTTGATGTTCGGTTTACCTTAGCAGTAAGCTCTTCAGATTGTTGAACTCTACCGCATGCAGTCAAAATAATGATTGGCCAAAAGCAATATATTATACACCTGGTAAACTTGCCGATAGACATTGTATTGCCAATTTGAAAAGATGAGGACTATAGATATTCTCAATGTACATAAAAAGTCTCAATTCTCCTGCCATAGAATTTAAACTCTTTGTACGGAAAGGGTAATAGCAAGATCAGCCCCCGTTGGAGGCTGATCTTGCAAATCTCACTTTATCTACCAACCTGTATTCTGGGTAAGGTTGGGGTTGTTTTCAATTTCCTGTTGTGGGATCGGAAACAGATTAAACTTATCTGTCACAAAATCGTAACCTGCAGCTTGCATTCTCGGAACAAACATGCCTTTTCTGACATAGTCGAACCAGGCATGGCATTCACCCCAAAGTTCCCTGTTCCTTTCATCCTGGATCTCATCACGGAAGGTCTCTTTTGTCCAAGCTGCCGGATCATAGGGTGCAACACCCGCTCTCTCTCTAACGAGGTTGATACTTGCTACCACATTGGCATCGGGTGCAGCACTCAGTTCATTTAATGCTTCTGAATGCATGAGCAGTACATCAGCCCAGCGCAGCATGGTAAAGTTCTGGGGATGTTCCGCCCATCCCTGGTAATGGTCATACTGCCATTTTTTGCACCAGTAAAACCACCACAGTTGGGTATAATCCTCGAACAGATAGAGTAATCTTTTGTCTATCGGAACGGGGTTCCAGCCATCCTGCCAGAATATTTCAAAACCATCCGGTCCCTGGATCCAGGATTCCGGTGCGGGGTATCCCCACCAGGCAGCTTCCAGTTCCATGGCTTGCATGTTCTGAGCAATCCAGGTTCCTTCATAACCAAGTCCTTCTGCATATTGCTGGGAGAAAATATGACCCAGTTCCGGCGTGTTTTCCTGGTGAAAATCAAATGTTACCGGAACACTATCTGCCAGAGCATAGGTATAGGGCGACTGCATCAGATCTTCAAACTCATCCACTGCAAGCTGAAGATCTGTTGTATTGATATTCGCAGGTCCTCCTCCCCATCCTCTTGTCAGATATACTTTTCCCAGTAACGTTTTCGCTGCACCCCGGGTAGCTCTTCCCTCATCATTCGGATTGCTATATGACACAGGCAGTAAGGCGATAGCATCCTGCAGATCCTGAATGATTTGATCATATACCTGGGAAGCCGGAGTTCCTGAAACATCCTCAATATCCTCAAAACCTTCGATTGCTTTGGTTATCAGGGGAACATCACCCCACCAGCGTACCGCATTGAAATAATTAAAAGCCCTGAGAAACTTTGTTTCAGCCATTAGTCGTTCCTTCAGCTCTTTATTCATCGTTATTCCAGGAAGCTTCTCCAACACAAGATTTGCCTTATTGTTCGTGTTATAACAGTGATTCCAAAGTACAAGAAAATCACCGGTAGAGGAATTATAGGTCAAATTTTCAACCGGTGCATTCCAAAGGTTGGTCATAATGTCCGTAATTCCATCCGTTACATACATATACGATGTCCCAACACTCCAGAGTTCATTTCCAAAATACTGGAAGTTATTGTAAACTGCACTTACTGCAGCCAAAGCATCTGCCTCTGTGGTATAGAAGTTTGCCGGGGAGAGCTCAGAATAAACTTCCTCATCCAAAAAGTCTTCCATACATGACGTAACAATTAGTGCGATGATTACTAATAAGCCAACATATCTTTTTGTTTTCATGATCTTCTATATTTAATTCTTAATTTTCAAAATATTACAATCCAATTTTTATCCCAAACAAAAATGTCCTTTGACTTGGGTATGGATTAAGAGCAATCCCGCGTTGCCATGCCCTCTGTCCTGCTGAATTAACTTCAGGGTCAAATCCAGGATAGTCAGTAAACGTTGCAAGATTTTCAACATTCACATACACCTGTGCATTTTTAAGCCAGGAAATCTTCTGTGCGGGGATATGGTAGGTTAACCTTACATTTTTGATCCTGACATAACTTCCATCGAAAACCTGATAATTAGGAAATCCATAATTAGCTCCCATTTTCGGAATATCTGTATCTGTATTTTCGGGTGTCCACCGGTCCCACATATCTGCACTTAAATTACCGTTGCTCATCGTGGTTTGCCTTGCGTGAACATAATGGGGTGCATTAATGTCGTTCCCCTGTGAACCTTTAATAAAAATGTTAAGGTCGAAATTTTTGTAAGAGAAAGTATTGGTAATCCCAAAGATATAATCCGGATTTGGATCTCCGATGATATCAAGGTCCTCCCCATCATAATCACCATCACCGTCAACATCTTTAAACTTAACATCTCCGGGTTCAGCTCCTGGTTGTATAGGATTTCCCTCTCCATTCACATAGGCATCCACTTCAGCCTGATCGTTAAATATACCATCCATTACAGGACCCCTCCAGACACCTACAGGCAATCCGACATCCAGGTAAACTGTACCTCCATGCTTATCAATACCTCCTTCGGATAGAGTAATTGCACCACCTTCCGTTAATTCAAGTATTTTATTCCTGTTCCAGTAAATATTCCCGCTTATCTTCCATTTAAAGTCGCCAACAAAAACATCATAATTGGCTGTTATTTCAAGACCTTTATTTTCAAGGCTTCCAATATTCCGCAAATGTGTTGATGCACCAAACCCAGGATCTACGTATCCGGAAGTCCCCATAAGGTTGACTGCCAATAAGAGATCTGTAGTCTTTTTGTAATAACCATCAACCAGGAAATTCAACCGGTTATCAATGAATCCGAATTCAAGTCCGACATCAAACTGGTCAGTAGTTTCCCATTTCAAATCCGGGTTTGCCAACCGTGCGGGTCCTACACCGGGGCTTTTATAGCTGTCACCAAATGGATAACTCATCACACCTAACATGGCCAGTGAATTATAAAGACCTATTTCTGAATTCCCTGTCCGACCATAACTGCCCCTTAATTTCAGATTGCTGAGGAATCCAATGCTTTGCATGAAATCCTCTTGTGATATTCTCCAGGCTAAAGCAGCAGATGGGAAGAATGCCCATTTGTTATCCGCTCCAAATTTTGAACTTCCATCAGCCCGGCCAGTCAGCGTGATCAAATATTTATCCATCAGATTATAATTGATTCTTCCCAACCAGGAGGCCATAGACCATTTGTTCTTATAAGACCACCCCGGAATATCCTGGATCGCCCCTGCACCAATGTTGTTGTCCTGATACACATCACTCGGGAAATCCTGGGCTGCCACCCCATGGCCTTCTGCAACCTCTTGCTGGATGGTGAACCCTGCCACAACATCTACATTATGAACTCCAAATGACTTTGTATAAGTCAATATATTTTCATTCAACCAATTCGTACTTTTGTGATAATTCTTACTGGCATCACCGTTACTTAATGATCCGCTGTAGGTGGAGGTCGGAAAGTAACGATTTCTTTCTATAGTAACCAGGTCAAGACCTCCGCTGATCCGCAGTGTTAATCCATCCATAATATCAACCACAGCAAATAAGTTTTCAACAAGCCGGTTATTTGCCAGTTCATTTTTTGCTTCCTTTGCATAGGCTACCGGATTCCCCCTTAACGTATTTACTCCTGCAGAAGGGGATATGTTACCCTCTTCGTCATAGGGAGAAAAAACCGGCCATGCTTTAATGGCTGCTGATATCGTTCCACCGTTAAGCCACTGCAATCCACTTTCTGATCCGGCATTTTTAGATCGACTGTTACTGTAAGAAAGATTGTTCCCGAATTCCAACCAGTTGTTTACTTTCGTGTCCAAATTGGTTCTGAGAGAAATCCGGTTAAATCCTCCTCCAATAACAACACCTTCGTTTTTAAAATAATTTGCAGAAATAGCATACCGGGTTGCTTCATTACCACCTGAAAGAGAGAGCTGGTGATTCATGATATTTCCTGTTTGTAAAATCTCATCCAACCAATCTGTGTCAGGCAAATTAACCCTATTACCCAAGGTATCTGTATAAAATCCTTGTTGATACTCCTCCGGTGTTCCAAAATATTCCCCCTGGAAATAATCACCGGTAAATTGTGGTACTTGCCCCTGGTTTACACTTTTCTCATTGTGTAATGTTGCAAACTGATAGGCATCCAGCAGTTCAATTTTATTCCGAATATTCTGTATCCCAAAATAGGTTGAATACTCAATCAACGGAGAACCTGCTGTTCCCCTTTTCGTGGTAATAAGGACTACACCATTCGCTCCTCTTGCACCATAAATGGCTGTTGAAGAGGCATCTTTAAGCACTTCTATCCTCTCAATATCCGCCGGGTTAAGACCAGCCAACAGGTTCATTTGTGGTATCACCCCGTCGTTTGGTCCATTGGTGGGAATCTGACTGTTATCAGAATAAATCGGCATTCCATCGATAACATACAGGGGTTCGACCTTACTGTTGATTGAATTGCCACCTCTGATTCGAACGGTTATACCGCCACCAGGTGCATGTGAGGACTGTATTACATCTACACCTGCCAGTTTCCCTGACATCGCCTGTTCCATCGAAACAATCGGAACTGTTTCAATTTCTTCTGAAGTAATGGATGCAACAGCACCTGTTAAATCACTCTTTTTCATCGATCCGTAGCCAATGACAACCACTTCATCCAACCTCGCATAATCAGGTTCCATGATCACATCTATTACAGCAGATGAACCAACAGGAATTTCCTGTGTGGTCATCCCGACAAAGGAAAAGACTAATGTAGCTCCTTCCTGAATTGTAAGGGCAAAACTACCGGTTGTACTGGTAATTGTACCATTTGATGTGCCTTTTTCCATTACAGTTGCCCCGGGTACAGGCTGCCCGTCTTCTGTACTGGTAACGGTCCCCGTAACCTGCCTTCCCTGGGCATATGCTATTTGAACACTCATGCTTAAGCTCAGCATAAGTGTAAATAGCAAGATAAGCACTTTTAGTCCGGTTCTTAACGGACTACTGTAGTTTTTCATAGGTTAGAATTTTTTGGTTAGTAATTTAGTAGCAAATTGAAATCTTTATTTAATTGTTGATCTTAATTGTTCTGTGCTAAAGATGTCCAACCTGTAGATCGTTAAACCGAGATTAAACATTAACCTAAACTTTAACCCTTCAATCTTGTACCCGCGGATTTTTCCTACCTGATAACAGGTTGGACATCCTCTATTGTTTTGCTGCTAATTTCTTTTAAATCAATCTGTAGAAATATTATACCACTAGTAATCAATAACTTAAAATGATTTCAGTTATCAAGTGTATTTTTTACATTTATTTATTAAACGTAAATTTAACACTTTTTATTAGAAAACGCCAAATAAAGTGAATGAATTTAAATTGTGCAGGTGGGAGAAATGCTAATTTATAACAATTCTATACAAGCAGGTGGTTTAAATCAAAAGGAGTTCAATAATATACAACTTTTCTAAAGTAGGTTTGTTTGGAGGTAATTAATTTAATAATGTAAATACCTGGAGCGATCGAAGAACCATCTGCACCTGACCCATCCCATGATAATTCAACTGGGCCAGTAGGCAAGAATTGATTGGTCAGGATTCTGATGATCCTTCCATTTAGATCGTAAATATTGATCGAGACCTTTTCAGGATATTCCAGGTAAAACATGATTGAAGTAGAAATATGGAACGGGTTAGGATATACACGCAGGTCTATAAAATCATCATTCTCTGGTTCAGGTTCCTCAACGGAGAGTGGTGACCAGGATTCGTTGATTGCTCCCGGTGTTCCATGGGTATTTGAAGCATACCAGTTTTCAGGCAGGGTATTGTCCAATGCAGGATTTATCAGCTCAAGGGTAGGTCCCGTGCCATTGGGCTCCGGAGGCCAGGGTGAACTATTTCCATAGAAGACTGAATCGACAAGTTGTTGGTTATCATCATAAAGCCTGATGTATTCACCACTGCTACTCAACCCGAAATCGAAATTGCCTGTATGATTCACTACAGAGGGATTTAGTGAATCAAAGGCTTCTTCGTCCCTGCAAACAACCAGGTAGTCTTCAGCTCCAATATTCGTATTCAGGGGAAAGATAAATTCATGCCCATCATCAGAATCTTTAAAAATCCAACCGGCAAGGTCTCTGTCCGAATCATCCATGTTGAAGATCTCTATCCAATCACCTGTGTCAAAATCACCGGACGAATTGTAGTTAATTTCGTTGATGACAATATGCTGGAGTCCGCTTCCATCCGGTTCAAAATTCGCAGTGATTTGCTGATTGGCAGAGGCATCCAGGATTAGTGGATCCGAGGTAGCTTGATCTGTACCTGTCCAACCTGTAAAACGATATCCAGGTTCAGGCACAGGGATTAATTTAATCGGGACATGATCGAAATAGGTCCCGGTCCAAGGATATCGTTCAGGAATAATGAAATTAACCTTTATCTTGCCTGAATTGGCAGGATTAACGGCAAGATTTAAAGAATATGTACTACTTAAATTGAATTGTTCCCTGATGTGATTTCGGATATAATTTACCCTGTTTAAACCAAAATTGATCATTACCTGGATCTCGTTCTCCCAATTGTAGTAGTTACCACCCCATCTATCCAGATGATCGTGCATTTCAGATTCAATATTTTTTTTCAGCTCTTCGATATACTTTCTCACCACTTCCGGAAGAAAGGTTGTATTCAGGTGATCTGCAAAATAGTTGATAAAGTCTGTTTTGAACTGGTTGTTTTCCAGTAGTTTCCTGAGCAGGAACGTTGACCAGGGAGGGTTGGGCCATCCCGGGCCATTGGGTTCAAGAGCAAAGGCAAGGGTATTATAAGTGTACTTTGATGGATCCCAAATTCCAAATCCAAAATCTGTATCAAACATGATCCAGCGCCATCGCCCATTTTCTGACTGTGGCCGCCAGTATTTAATATTGTTCCCGGGCCAATCTCTGTTATCAAAATAGATCTGGCTGATTTGATAATTGATAAAGTTATTGGTTTCCATCATGGATTTCACAACGTTGAAGTTCTGATCCAGCAGCATATCATTATTATCGATGAAATAGAGCATTGAAAAATAGTGATCGGAACTTCCCTGTATTTTCCACCCGTTCCCCTCCAGCAGATCGATCTGATCCGGATCGACACCATGGTTTGAGGCAATGAAATGTTCATTTACCTTTTCGCGGATGTTCAGGATTCCCCAGTATTCACCATTCAGGTAAATTTCAGCCGGCCGGTACGCCTGTTTGTCAATATCCATTTTACTCACCAATTCCGTCATCATCCCATCCCTCATCATCGAATAGTTCCAGTCATTTCCTGAATTTCGCAGGATAATGGATTCAAACTGATCGATATCTTTTTCACCGAAGATCCGGTAATCGATGTTTCCATAGCCGTACTTGCTCCTGGCAAATATGGAGAGGGATTTTTGCGGGAATCCCCGGCTCCATCCTCCGAATATCTTCATGCCGGCATCGATTGAAAAGCCACGTTCCCCGTCCGGTTCGAACAGTTCAATATGTACCGGTTTTTCCCAATCCTGCCAGAAATTGGCGCCAAAATGGGGAAAATCCTGAGAAGCATTTGGTCCCATTACGTACATCCCGTCGTAGTAATCCCACAGGTTTTCAGGGGATGTAGTCAGTGAAATTACCGGCAATGTGTTCTGGATATTGATCAGGTAGGTGTGGGATACCACGTAACCGGGAATTTTCCCATGTTCCAGGATCCTCGCCCTCAGCACGGTGGTGGATTGTATGGGTATTCCTCCGGTATATTTTTGTGAGTAGATGGTTGGTTCGCTCCCATCGGTGGTGAAATATATAGTATCGTCCGGTTCAAAACCGGTCAGGTAAATGGACAGTGTTGTACTGAAAAGTCCACCGGGTACAGAAAAATAGGGCTCCCCGGAGATCGAGGAGTAGGTTTTCGTCAGGTTTGGCTCTCCCGGGGTGGCTTGTTGGAAATAGAACAAGCTACCGGATCCGTCGGGGTATTTTCCGCCGGAAATGTCAGTATACATCCGTTCGAAGGCAATGCTGTCAATGATACTGTTCGACGGATCATAGAGATATACCGTCTCTCCTTCAGCATCCAGCCTGAAGTTCGTATGCAATAAAGGTGAGTTTATGTGCAAAACCGGAGGGACCGGGTGGGTAGTTCCGGGGTTAATTTTCGATCCGATACTGAGGAATGGAATGGCTGTCAGGTCCGACGAGCCAATGCTGTGATTATGTACCTGGATGGCAAGCACGTTCTCCCCCTCCCTGATCAGGTTGTGCAGGGAATCGATGGTGAAGGATTCCGGTGGCAATCCCCGGTAAATAAGGGCTTCGTGATCATAATTATCCGCCCCCTGATCAAACGCAGGGGGTATTCCAACCGGCAGGGGGTTCCTGTGTCGGGACAAGGTATTTCCATTCATTCCCCCAGTTAATGATGGTCTGCCAGTACAGCGAAGGTTCAGTCCTGTCTTTTCCAGAAGCAAAGACCACAATAAAATCATTGGGATCTAACACCATTTCCGGGAAGGTCCATTTCGGGAAGGTCGAATCGATATCG
>Ga0315547_1000385_pt1 | contig 45702 bp, 53 predicted proteins | sample SalMarSW160240MG_2_FD_202542 | JGI IMG/M metagenome (GOLD analysis project Ga0315547, IMG submission 202542) | Salt marsh sediment microbial communities from the Plum Island Ecosystem LTER, Massachusetts, United States - Salt Marsh Sediment SW1601-240 ...
TAAAGGTATGGTTGGTTCCAGAGGAAAATTGGGACAATGGAATGGATTGGAGTGGTCCACCTAGCTGGCCTGACTGTGCTGCTAATTTCCTTTGGGAAACCGGTTTGATTTGGTACGAAGACACTGACGAGATATAATTCTTGAATCTTTTTTGATTGCCCTTTACCCTTCCGAAGCCTTTGGCGAAGGAGGGTCAGCGTTTATCCTTGTACGCGAATAAGGGCAATCTATAAAGGGTTTAAAATTTAATCCGTTGATGCGGAATTTAACAGGGTGAAAGGTCGATAGGAAAAGATAATAATTAAAAATGAACAAAATAATGAACAAAAAAATTCTAATTAGTTTAAGCATTATTGGAGCAGTCGCTGCCATTGCTGTTGGCGGAACCATTGCTTACTTCTCTGACACTGAAACAAGTGAAAACAATGTTATAACCGCAGGCGCTTTAGATTTAACCATAAATGATAAAAATAACCCTGTAGAAGCTGTTGTAATTATTGAAGATATGAAGCCTTCTCAAACATGGTATAGCGGTCCAATTACCTTGAAAGTTTACAACAATCCAGGAAGACTGTATAAGCACATTGTTTCAGAATCTGTTATTTGCGAAACAAACGGGATTACAGAACCAGAGTGTAGCGATCAAGGAGGTGCTTGGGTAGATGGACAAGGTTGTATGGGGTTGCCGGAAGACGAAAATTATCTGCCGGGAGTTGTCTGGTTTGACTTAGAAGTATGGGTAGATGAGAATAAAGATGAAGTAATACAAGAAAATGAATGGGTAGTTTTGATTCCAGACGGTTCAGTGACAGTAGATGATATTATTTCCAATTGGATTTATTTGGGTACCTATGGTGAAAGAATGAAAACCAATGAAATTGTTATCCGCCAGAGTTTTCATATGGATGGTGAATCTGGGAACGAATACCAGAGCGACAGTTGCACATTTACCGAAGAATTTATGGTAACGCAAACAAACGCAACTTGTCCGGAAAACATGTATGTTCCGGAGAATTTACCCGTGTTGGATAGTTTTGATATTGGCGACACAACAAGTGAATCAGGACATAATTTAACAGACTGGAGTAACGCTTGGATCAAACCAGGTTGGGGCGGAAATTACGGAGGCGGAAGCAGTGATAAATCATTCAGGCTTTTAATGGGTCGCGGTGATACGTGTGAAACAGAGGATGCTTATGCCAGTTTTACAATGGACGCGGGCGATGATTATGCTACACTTTTAACGCTTGAGCATCTTGATGGCTCTCAAACGGACAGCTTTGATGTTTATGTTGATGATGAATTGATCGGACACTACGACCATAGCGGTACAGGTGAAACTTGGATTACTACGACTTTTTGTTTGTCAGACATTAAAACCGGAAGCATAGAAATTAAATTGGTAGCTACTGAGCCAGCTACAAGTTGGTGTGAAACATGGGGTCAGGTTGCTTTCAGTAATGTAGAATTGAAGTAATTTTACCTTGAAGCTTTTTCGGTTGCCCTTGCCCTGTTAAATAATTTTGCCTTTGGCAAAATTGCTTAGAGACAGCATTTAACGGGGTGAAGTTTCCTTGTGGCTTGACCGCCAAAATTTTCTCTTTGGAAAACTTAAGCGGATAAAGGGCAACTCATAAAGGTTTTAAAGAAGAAATCCAATTTTCAAAGTCCAAATTTGAAAAATGAAAGGTCAATTATAAATATATTAAAAAACAAAAACCATAACAAACACATGAACAAAAAAATTCTAATTAGTTTAAGCGTAATTGGAGTAGTTTCTGCTATTGTTATTGGTGGAACAATGGCTTATTTCTCTGATACCGAAACAAGTACGGGCAATACTTTCACTGCCGGTGGAATTGATTTAGAAATTGATAACGAGTGTTATTTAAATGGTCAATTAGTAACAGATTGCACATGGGAGCTGAAGGATTTAGATGAGAATGACCTTTTCTTCAATTTCACTGATTTAAAACCTGGTGATTGGGGAGAAGACACGGTTAGTCTTCATGTTGATAATAATCCTGCTTGGGCTTGTGTAACATTTAAGAATTTAGTAAGCTCTGATAATGACTGTACCGAGCCGGAATTGGAAGACGAATCAGGATGTGGAGTAGATGGAGAAGGTGAATTGGCAAAAAATCTCCAGTTTTTCTTCTGGGCAGACGTGTGTGAAGGATCCGGGATGTTTCCTGATGCCTATGCCGGAGACAACATTTTCCAACCAGTCTGTGATTACGAATTAGTAGGTGGTAAGGCCGAGGATATTCTTCCAAGTCAAACCTATGTTTTGGCAGCTCCGGGGTATCCTAATGTATTCACCAGAGTATTTGACGAGCCTCTAACTGGTTCTGAGAGTTATTATATTGGAAAAGCTTGGTGTTTTGGAGAGTTGGGCGCGCCGCCCGTAGGACCTAACGGATTAGTATGGACCTGCGATGGAGAACAAGTTGACAACGCATCTCAGACCGACAGCTTAAGCGGAGATATTGAATTTTACGCAGTTCAGTCCAAAAATAACGAGGAGTTTACCTGCTCTGGTATTGATGAGTAAAACTATTTCTTGTTGATTTAATAATGAAGTTTTTGAAAGTAATTTATTATATTTTTCTTGCTTTTCTTGGAGCAATAGCTCTTTTACTGCTTTTTTCAATTTTCCCGATTACTGGGAACATAAAGTTTATGGTAGTGGAGTCTGGATCAATGAATCCGACAATTAAGACGGGAAGTATAGTAATGGTGAAACCTTCAGAAAATTATAAAATTGGAGACATTATTACCTTTGGCGAATACAGCCGCTTGAAATCACCAACCACGCACAGGATTTTTGATATTAGATTGGTTGAAGGAAATCCATTTTATATCACCAAAGGAGACGCCAACAACGCTCCGGACCAAAAAGAAACTCAGGAAAAAGATATTATTGGAAAAGTTTTAGTTAATGTTCCTTATTTAGGCTATGCAGTAAATTTTGCCAAAAAACCCATTGGTTTTATTTTGATTATTGTAGTTCCTGCTTTACTTATTATTTATGATGAGATTAGGAAAGTTAAAGATGAAATTGTTAAACTAAAGAAAAAGAAAAAAGATAAAGAACAGGATAAGGAAATTCAAGAAAATAAAAAAGAAATAGAAGAACTAAAAGAAGAAATTGAAAAAAGAGAATAAATAAGATGAAAAGAAAAAGAAAAAAAAGGACAAAGAAAAATACAAATAATTTTAGAAAAGATTTTATTAAAAAGTCTATTTTAAGGATAGCTGTTTTGTTATTAATAATAGGTCTTAATTGGGCCGGGCTTTCAGCTATTGGCAGAACCCTTGCTTATTTTAATGACATTGAAGAATCCGGCTCTAATAGTTATCAAGTCGCTATTTTAGATTTTTCTGTAACAAATAATTATATAGAGAATTTCATAGGCATGGAAGCTCTTAGCGAGATAGAGTTTGCCTCAATAGTCACCAAGACAACAGGAAGCTTGGCTGTTCAATATGAAGTGAACGTTGAAAAGATAAGCGGCAATGATGATTTTTGCCAAGCGCTAAAAATGGAAGTAGAGCACAATGGAGTAGAAAAACACGACGGATCGCTTCTTTCCTTCAGCGCCCCTTCTACCACTCAATTAGGAACTTGGGAATTTGAAATAGATTTACCTTCTTCTGCTGCCAATGTTCCTCATGGAGTAGAATGTAATGTGGATTTGGTGTTCAAGGGCTGGAGAAGTGATGTAGTTAATTTTGAAGATAGTGGTTTTACGGACGAGGAGAGAATAGAATTACGTCTTACAAGCAGAATGATTGTCTTGAACGAATTTTTACCAAATCCAAGCGGATTAGTTCCTAATTATGGATTTGATTTCGGAGAGGATAACGATAGCAAACCAAAGGGAGAATGGGTAGAGTTGTATAATAACAGCGATACTGGCTATGACCTCGCTGGCTGGTATATTTGGGATGATAGTGGTGACGAGGCAAATAAAATTGAAATAACAGCTGCAAATACTATTCCTCCGGCAACAGTAATCGGAGCCCAGGATTGGTTGGTGGTCTATATGAATAAGGAAGTGTTTGATAATAATGGCGATACAGTGAAATTATTTAACCAAAATGATGAATTTGTAGATTCATATACATACACCGACAGTGATTATTGTGAAATTGAACCTACTCCCGGAGATGAAAACACTACAGATACAACCGGTACTTGCGGGGGCGTTCCGCCCAATAAATCATATGCTCGCATTCCCGATGGTATTGGTTATTGGGTAGATCCCATTCCCACACCGGGCCGAAGAAATATATTAGATATGAACCAGGAAGAGGAAGATGAAGAAGTTTTAGAAGAAACACCTGTTCCTGATGAAAATCCGTTGAACGAGCCGGAAGATGAAGAAAATGACGAAGAACAGGATGTAGTTCCAGATGACATTTTTGATGACGAGAACATAGGCGGAGAAACAATTGATCCTCCAGAGATTGATCCTGTTGAAACAGATACTCCCGAGGAAGAGGGATTAGTTATTCAAGACCAAAACCAAGACCAAGAAGAAATTGATGAAGAACCTGTGTTAGAACCAGGCGAAGAAAGTACTGACGGAGAAAATTCAATTCCTACTGAAAATCAAGACGGTGGAATAATTGATAAAATAGATGAACTGATTGATGGGGTTGTAGATGCGATAGTTGAAGAGATTTTGCCCGAGGAGCCGGTTTCAGATGAAGTAATTGATGAAGAAGTATTAAATGAAGAAGTATCAATAGAGGAGACGCCAGTTATTGATGAAACAGTAGTTGTTGAGGAGGTAGTTGTTGAGGAAGCACCAATTGTTGAGGAAACGGTTATTGAAGAACCGCCAGCTACTGAAGAGCAACCAGTGATAGCACCAGAAGAGACCACTCCTGAGCAACCTCCAACACCAGAAAGCGGCGGAGATGACGGAAACGGCGACGAAGGTTCAAGCGGCGACGGTTCTGGAGAAGCCGAAGCAACAGACGCTCCAATTAGCGAATAATAATACAATGAGCAAAACACTAAAAACAATTTTCATAATTTCAGTTTTAATTTTTGTGATAAGTTTATTATTGGTTAATTCAGTTCAAGCCCAAACTTCCGGTTTGGAAGTTGAATTTGAAAAAAGTCCTTTATTTAATGAGGCGAATTTTCTGCCGGGTCAGGGGATTGTGCGCTGGGTTAAGGTAACCAATAATAGCGGCGGACCAGCAAGAATTGCCGCTGAAGCCATAAACTATCCGGGTTTTCCTGATCCGGATACAGTGCCGAGCGAGGACTTATCTCGGACTTTATCAATTATTATTAGAGAAAAAGGGGGCAGTGATTTATACGGCGGTTCTCTTGGAGAAAAAACTCTGTTTGATTTTTACCAAGATGGAGAAACTTATCTTTCAGATATTGTAACTGGTGAGTTTAAGGAATATGAATTTGAAATCAGTTTTCCAGCAGAAAAAAGTAATGAGTGGCAAGGCAAAACAACCGGCTTTGATATTTTGGTTGGTTTTCAGGGAGCTGGAGGCGGAGTGCCGCCTGGCAGTGGTGGAGGCGGCAGTGTTGTTTGGCCGCTTGGTTTGGTTATTAAAAATGAAGGAACTCCTTATATCAGTACAACTACGGCGAAAATTACTTGGCATACTTCCTTTGACGCGACAAGCAAAGTGGTTTATGGCACTGCTCCAGGAGTATTCAATTTAAATACTGCAGCTGGCGGCGGTCCGCCAAAATACGGTTATCATGATTCAACTACAGAAGCAGACACACCCGCTGATTCTTTTGGCGTTACTTTCCATGAAGTAGAATTAACCGGGCTTATTCCGAATACTATTTATTATTATCGCTGTATTTCTCACGCTTCACCGCCAACTATTGGTTTGGAACATAGCTTTACCACTCTTGCCGCCATTACAGAAGTAAATGAGGGACAAATTGGAGAAGAAGTTGAGAAGGGAATTAGAGAAGTCAAAGAAGAAAAGGGTAAAGATGGTCGCGAGGAAATAGGTGGAGAAGAGATAATTTTACCTATAGCTGAAGCAACAGAGGGAGAATCAGTTGGCGAGGACAATAGCTGGCAAGAAGAAGATTTAATTAAAGACAAAAGCGGATTAGAAGAAGAAATTGTTCAAAAGGCTTTTTTCTCAAACTTATTAGCCGGTTTGGGTTTGTTTCTTGATGGAATTACTTGGTTTCAGTGGATGATAATTATTCTTATTCTTTGTTTGATAATTTTATTATTTGGGTTTAGAAAAAAGAGAGAAGAAAAAAACAAGAAAAATAAGCAAAATATGTAAACCCCGCCTGCCCCGTTAGACAAATTTTGTCTAACGGGGTGAAAAGTAGGGTAGAAATTCCGTTGTTTAAAGTTTTTAAAGAATACCTCCTTCTGCTCAAATTAATAAAGTTTATTGCTGCTAAAACTTTTAACTGGGTAAATAAAATATCAAAAACGGGTTTAGTCCGTCCTAAACCCGTTTTTTGTTTTTGGCGGTACAATAGTAAATAAAAAAGAGCCGGAAGCGAGTTCCGGCCCCTATTCTCAATGGAGGCTGGCGGTTAATTTCTATAGAAGGCGCCGCCGAGAAGCAATAACCAAGCTATGATTTGCTGGCGATTTGGCCTCCATGACAGAATCACGCCCGTTTTCATTGTCGGATAAGGGGAAAACCCTTCTCCGGTGGTGTGATCTATCCCGCAGGGACAAAAACCGTCTGCATCAATACGTCCTCCGCAATCAGTACATTTTTCCATTTTAAGACCTCCTTTATTTTGAATCCTTGTTCTGAATTTTTGTTCCGTCTATTTCATAGTATATGGCAATGGGCTTGAAAAGTCAACCCATGCCTAAATTAGGACTGGTGGTTCAATTCTTTTAAAAGTTTTTCAATATCTATTTTATAGATTTGACAGACATCGCCGATTTTCAGGTTTTCAATTTCAAACTTTGCCATCGGGCAATGAAGGCAGGGAAGTTCATATTTTTCCAGAACTTCTTCTGCTTTAGGATTTTTTAAAATTTCCGCTATGATTGTATTTTTTGTTATTTTAGTCATACAATTTTATTTTAATCTGATAATAAATTTTTACAAGAGAAAAGCCGCTGCTTGGCATAGCAGAGGCTTATAAATTAGGTCATTTTTTATTCGGTTACAACAGCGGGCTGAATAACAAGCACGTTTATTTCTTTCCTGGTTTCTTCTGGTATGGCTACAAGTATTCCAATTCCAATACTTTCTCGGCATTTCTCGGGATCAGAGATACTGAGCAGATTTTCAACCCTTACCGCTCTTGCCGCAGAGTCGTCGTCAACGCTCTCTTCTGGTTTTAACACCACGATGTTGGCCACGGCAGTTCTCCCTCTCATTTTTTCTCCTTTGCCTTTTTAGCCATGAGTATAAACTAAAGCTTCCATTATTGTGAAAATCACTACTCCTTGGCGGTCTTTTTTTGCAATAGAATCCCAGATAATTTCTCCCAACTCCTGTGAAAACGAATTAAATTTAGGATGCAACTTAGGATTTTCAGCTTTTTGTAATTCTTCGGGAACATCGAGCAATTTTTTTGAATTAAGGCTTTCTGCTAATTCTTTTGACCCAGGTTTAACCCGTCTTAAAACTTCCAGAGTAATAACTACTCCTTTGTCTGTCTCAGCCATTTTGTCCTCCTTTGTTAGAAAGAGCTTTTGCTTGGTTTGTTTAATCATAATATAGCATAAGAACAAAAAAAAGCAATACCGCCTGCCCCGTTAGAAGTTTTGATGGAAAGTAAGGAATTATTGCAGAAAAATGTTTGTCAGAGTAATCCAATCTCCACCTGTGGAAAACCCCATTTCTAACGGGGTTGACAAATAATCTGGGTTTGCTAATATAATAATATCCGACAATGGCCAAGTCGGATAGAGTGGGAGTAGCTCAATTAGCCTGCACAAGAAAGGAGGTTGAAATTGAGGCTATGCGGACTGAGTCAGTCAGTGTTCATGATAAGAGGCTTTATTAGCCCCGAAAGAGGGATTCCTCCCTAACGATCCTTATCAAGGATAGTTCTTTTCTTCGCCAAACTAAGGGTTTATTAAAACCCGTGACCCACATTACGGTGTGAGGCCACAACACCATTGGGGGCCGACCTACTGCGGTAGGGGCCCCATTTTTTTATTGCCAAAGAGCCAAATTTTTGATACTTTAGAATAATATGGAATACCAATACATTATTTGCCACTATGCTGAAATAGGTCTGAAAGGCAAAAACAGGAAATTTTTTGAAGAGAAACTAATAGAAAACATAAAACGGGTTCTAATGCCCGATTGTTTTGAATTTGTTAAAAGAATTTCGGGCAGAATAATTGTAAAATTAAACAAGATAGCTGTTCGAGACCCGATCTCGCGTAGCTGCCCGAGGACGGGCCTCGGGCACATTAAAGAAATCACAGAGGCTTTGCAAAAAGTTTTTGGTATTGCTTATTTTTCTTGGGCCGTTCAATCAAAACAGGATATTAAATTAATCAAGGAAAAAGCCTTTGAGATTTTAAAGGAAAAGAAGTTTAGGACATTCAAAATTTCCTGCCAACGTTCAAAAAAGGACTTTCATCTGGACTCTCATCAGATTAACGAGAAAATTGGGGAATACATATTGAGAAAATTCCAAGTCCCAATGATCCTGGATGCGAAGCGGACTCCCCGTAGGGTTGATTTCCAATTAAGTCCCAAGTCCCAAATGCCCAAAATCAATGTGGATTTGGAAAATCCGGATATTACTTGTTTTATTGAGGTTGTGGAGCGATACGGCTTTTTGTACACTGAAAAAATCAAAGGATTAGGCGGTCTGCCGAGCGGGACGAGCGCTAAAGCGGTTGTTTTACTTTCCGGAGGCATTGATTCTCCGGTTGCCGCTTTTCAAACAATGAAACGGGGAGTAAGAACAATTTTTATTCATTTTCACGCATTACCTTACACCAGCAAGGCTTCAATTGAGAAAGTTAAAAAAATAGCCGCAATTTTGAATGAATATCAAAGTCTGTCAAAACTTTACCCAGTTAATCAGAAAGCCCCTGTTTTTAGGCCGGGAATGAAGGGATTTGATGGTAAAATAAAAATGCCTCGTCCTTTGGCGCCGTGGATTAGCGGAGTTTATTTAATTCCTTTTGCCGATATTCAAAAAGAGATTTTTCTTAAAACCCCGGCAAAACTGCGAGTCATCCTTTATCGCAGATTTATGTTTAAAATTGCCCAAGAGATAGCCGAAAAGGAAAAAGCGTTAGCTTTGGTTAGCGGCGAGAGTATTGGTCAGGTTGCTTCCCAGACCTTGGAGAATATTAAAATTATTGAGCAGGCTGTTCATTTGCCCGTTTTCCGGCCCCTGATTGGACAGGATAAAGAAGAAATAATTGCTTTGGCTAAGAAAATTGGAACATTTAAGCTCTCTATTTTGCCGCATGAAGACTGCTGCAGCCGCTTTTTGCCAAAACATCCGGAAACAAAAGCCAAAGTTCAGGACGTTAAAAAGGCTGAAAGTAAATTAGATATAGAAAAATTAATTAGCAATACTATCGCGCAAATTAAAATTGATCCCATTACCTAAGTTGGGTGTAAGGGCTTGACACGCCCCTTTGCTTGCTTTAAGCTAAAATAAGGCTGTGGAAAATCGAGAGACCCGCCGCGCTGAGCGCAGCGGGGCGAATAGCCCCTCCTTTCGACCGAAAAGAGTGGGTGCCTCCCTCCTTTTCGTGTTCGCGTAAAAGAAGGGAGTCAAAGGTCGCCACAAAAACGCGATTATTTAATTATAAAGAAGCTTGAAATATAGAACCTGAAATAGTTGTGTTTCAGGTTTCGGGTTTCAGGTTTCATGATATTATGGTTGAAACAGGTTATTGCGTTAAATGTCGAGAAAAAGGCAGAGAAATAAAGAATGCAAAAGAAGTTGTTATGAAGGGCAAGGGAAAGACAAAGAGAAGAGCTTTGACCGGGAATTGCGCAGTATGCGGAACAAAGATGTACAAGATTTTACCGTCAAAGAAATAGATGAAGCAGTTTTCTTTCGAAAGAAAATACAAAAATGCGACGAGAGCGTTTCTCGTCGCATTTTTATTTGTAGACTAAAAGGCAAAAGTTTGATAAAGTTTAAAAATATGTTTAAGAAAGAAAAGAGAATTGTTTGGATTATTTTAGCAGCCTTATTTTGTTTTAATATTCTTGTATGGATTGGGGTTTATGAATTAAGTCAGCCCAGATTTCTGGAAGTAATATTTTTTGATGTGGGACAAGGCGATGCCATTTGGATTGAGACCCCAGAGAAACATCAGATTCTGATTGACGGGGGACCGGGTTCAACAATTCTGGAAAAATTAGCCCAAGAAATGCCGCCCCATGATAGAACGATTGATTTAATTATTTTAACCCATCCGGAGGCTGACCATGCGACAGGATTGATTAGAGTTTTAGAAAGATATAAAGTAGAAAATATTTTATGGACCGGAGCAGAAAAAGAAACATCGCTTTTTGAAAAGTGGCAGGAGGCGGTTGATGATGAAGAAGCAAGAATAATAATTGGACAAGCTGGTCAAATAATTAAAGTTGGGCAAAGTTTTTTAAAAGTCCTGAATCCATTAGAGAATTTAGAAAAGCAGCAAATTAAAAATATCAATAATACATCAATTGTTGTTCAATTAATGTTCGGCGAGGATTCATTTTTATTCACCGGAGATATTTATAAAGATAAAGAAAACGAATTAGCTGAAAAATATGAGTTAGATTCTGATATTTTGAAAATTAGCCATCACGGAAGCAAAACTTCAACCAGCCAGGAATTTTTAAACGAGGTAAGTCCAGAAATTGCTATAGTTTCCTGTGGCAAAGAAAATAGTTATGGCCATCCGCACCCAGATGTGATGGAAAAGTTGCAAGGAATAAAGGTTTTGCGAACCGACCAGGATGGAGATATAAAGTTTAGTTGTAATGGAAAAGAGTGTTTGGTAAAGACAAGCTATTGAGTTTATGCGGAAGATATGATAACATAGAAAAAATTACTAATTCCTAATTTCTAATTCCTAACTAATGACCCAATGACTAAATCCCAATGAACAAAAAGCATTTGGTCATTAGACATTGGGATTTGAGGTTTAGTTAGAAATTAGAGCAATTAGAAATTAGAATAATTTTAACTATTATGACCAACCAAAAAACCCTAGTTATTATAAAACCCGATGGTATCCAGAGGTCTCTCATTGGTGAAATCATAAAGCGCTACGAGCGAACCGGATTAAAGCTGGTTGCTTTGAAGTTTTTAATTCCAGATGAAAAAATGGTTGAAAAGCATTATTTGGCTTCCGGAGAGGAATGGATTGAAAAAGTAGGCAGGAAAACAATTCAATCCTACAAAGATAAAGGAATGAAACCTGTTTTTGACAATCCGATTGAATGCGGAAAGTTTGTTTTAAAGGTATTGAAGAAATATTTAACCTCAGGACCTGTCTTGGCTATGATTTGGCAGGGTAACGAGGCAGTCGGAGTTATTAGAAAAATCACTGGCGGAACAGAGCCTTTAACTTCTGATGTTGGAACTATACGCGGTGATTTTACAGTAGATTCTTACCATCTTGCCGATACTGATGAACGAGCAGTGAGAAATTTGATTCATATTTCTGCCCTGCCGGAGGAGGCAGAAAAAGAAATTCCTATTTGGTTTTCCAAAGAAGAAATTTTAAAATACCGTTTGATTCAGGAAAGAATTTTGTATGATGTTAATCTGGACGGAATAAAAGAGTAAAACAAGATTTGACAAGCTTATTTGAAGCGCTATAATAGAATTAGAGAAATCGAAAGTGCCCCCTTGGAAGCTATTAAATTAGTTTCCAACGGGGCCCTGTCGGACTTCCACCTTAGATTCTGTGATAATTTTTTTGAGGGGAATCCTATATTTTATTAGACCGTGGTCTAATAGTGCGGACACCCACTTTGATTGTTTTCCGGAGTTTCTAAAGGAAGTTCAACAGAGCCGTAAAAAACAACGAGATAACATCTCGTTGTTTTTTGTTTTTGCACAAGAAAATTTCCGATAAGCTTAAAAAAGCTTTGAGAAAATCAGAGGAAACAATTAGCAAAGAAATTAAAGACATAAGAAGAGAGTTGAAATAAGAAATACGGAGAACAGTTCTCCGGAGTCTTCCGGAGAACTGTTCTCCGTAGATATCTGGAGATATTTAAATTAGCAGCCTCAAAAAAAGAGCTAAGCTCCTTTTAAACAAAAAAGTAATTCTACGATCGTAGAATTACTTTTTTGTTGGTTTCGGGCTGCCGGGAATTGAACCCGGGTCACAAACTCCCCGAGTTTGCATACTACCATTGTACTACAGCCCGAGGAATTACCTGTTTTTAGAAAGAGTCTTTATACACTTGGTGCAAGCCATTACTCTTTTTCCTGCCAGCTTTTTGAATTTTTTGTGCTTTACATCTAAAGGCACCTTCAGCCATTGAAGGTTTGGATATTTTCTAAACTTAGGAGTCGGGTTATATTTCCCACGGAGCTTTCGTAGTCTCCGGGCGACCTGCGACCCTTTTCCACAAATTGCACATTTTTTTGCCATGGTATTACTATTATACCAAAGTTTTTCAGTTTTTACAAGAAAAATATTTATGCTATACTAAAAAGAGCCATTGCTAAGTAATCTTTCGCCCGCCCCGTTAGATAGATCTCGCAGAGCTCGCTATCTAACGGGGTAAAAAACTTGTAAAATTATGAGCGAAAATTGTGAAGGGCGAGGAAAGTGTATACAAAGTAAACATTGACGAGCCCTGAATAATTTGCAGCAATAATTTTCAAGTTGTAGTAGAAAGGATTACTTTGCAAGGGCTCTCATATATGATCATCCAATTATTATTTACTGATCCAGCTTTGTTTTTAATAGTGGTGATAGCCATTCTTTTTGCCTTTACTATCCATGAATATTCCCATGCCCAAATGGCTGATTTTTTAGGCGACCATACTGCTAGGCATATGGGTCGGTTGACCATTAATCCAATTGCCCATTTGGATCCAATGGGAGCTTTATTGATTCTTCTTGTTGGGTTTGGCTGGGGCAAGCCAGTTCCTTTTAATCCATATAATCTTAGAAATCAGAAATGGGGACCAGCCTTGGTTGGTTTGGCCGGACCCGGATCCAACTTTATAATAGCAGTAATTGTTGGCATGATTCTAAGATTTGTAGAAATTTCAAATCCTATGCTGATTATTTTTTTCTCTTTCTTTGTCTGGATTAATATTCTGTTGGGAGTTTTTAATCTTTTGCCTGTTTCGCCCCTTGACGGCTCTCATGTTTTCTTTACTCTTTTTCCGAATTTACGGAAAGGCGGGGGAGCAGTATTTTTGAGAGGCGGAATTATGTCGCTTTTACTGGCAGTTTTATTTATGTATTTTATTGGAATTCCTTATATCTGCTATCCGCTTTTTGGATTAATTACTGGAGCGCCAATCCCGTTTTAGACTTGACTATTTGTAATTCGTTTGATAAGCTAAACAGCAAGCTTTAAGCCAAATTAAAAGTCCAAAATCAAAAGTTAAAAGTTGCAGTATTAAGTTAAAAGTATTTTATTTTTAACTTTTAACTTTTAACTTTTAACTTGTAATTTGTAAACGTGCCAACCATACATCAACTAATAAAAAAAAAGAGAAAGAAGGCAAAGAAAAAGGGCAAAAGACCTGCTCTGGCTTTTAGTTTTAATGCGTTGAAAAACAGGCCGAGTAAACATATATCACCCTTCAAGAGGGGGGTTTGCATTAAAGTTTTTACTATTACTCCAAAAAAACCAAACTCGGCTTTGCGGAAAGTAGCGCGCGTAAAGCTTACGAATGGTATGGAAGTAACGGCATATATTCCTGGAGAGGGCCATAACTTACAAGAACACTCTATTGTTTTGATAAGAGGCGGAAGGGTTAAGGATCTGCCCGGAGTGAGATACCATGTTATTCGGGGAGTTTTGGACACTGGTGGAGTTGAAGGAAGAAAGAACCAAAGAAGTAAGTATGGAACTAAACGAGAAAAGTAATATTTAGTCTACTAAATTATGAGAAGAAAGAAAAAACAAAATCGTCCTATTACTCCCGATCCTCTTTACAACAACGAACTCGTTGCTAAGTTTATAAACTATGTGATGAGGATGGGGAAAAAGGAAACTGCCAGAAAAATTGTTTATGGCGCTTTTGAAATAATTAAAGAAAAAACGAAGAAAGAGCCTTTAGAAACTTTTGATTCAGCCATTACAAATGCTTCGCCAGTCTTGGAAGTAAAATCAAAAAGAGTTGGTGGGGCAACTTATCAGGTGCCGATAGTCGTGAGAGGAGAAAGAAAAATAGCTTTGGCTTTTCGATGGATTCTTACTTCTGCCAGAGCAAAAAAAGGCAAGGCAATGAAAGAGAAATTAGCAGAGGAGTTAATGGACGCAGCCAATAATACTGGTACTGCTATAAGAAAGAAACAAGATGTCTATAGGATGGCTCAAGCTAATCGCGCCTTTGCCCACTTCGCTAGATAAATTATGTTAAGAACTTATCCAATAGAAAAAACTCGCGATATTGGCATTATTGCCCATATTGACGCTGGGAAGACAACAGTGACCGAGCGAGTTTTATTTTACACTGGAATTTCCCATAAAATAGGCGAGGTTCATGAGGGTCAGGCAATTATGGACTGGATGGAGCAGGAACGGGAAAGAGGAGTAACCATTACTGCTGCTGCAACTACTTTCTTTTGGGTCCCAGAGGGCTGGAAAAAAGAAATTGACCCGAAAAAGAGAAAAGAATTAGAATATAGAATGAACCTGATTGATACGCCGGGACATATTGATTTTACAGCCGAGGTCCAGCGGTCACTCCGCGTATTAGACGGAGTGGTTGTTGTTTTTGACGGCGTGGCCGGAGTTGAAGCTCAGTCAGAAACAGTTTGGCGCCAGGCAGACAGATGGAACATCCCCAGAATATGTTTTATTAATAAGCTTGACAGAACGGGAGCTGACTGGGAAGAGAGCTTGAAATCAGTCTGGGAAAAACTTACACCTAACGCAGTGGCTATGCAGATTCCTATTGGTCTTGAGGATAAGTTTGACGGGGTGATTGATTTGCTTTCTATGAAGGCTCTAAAGTTTGAAGGAGAGCAGGGACAGAGGATTCAAGAACAAGAAATTCCTGAGGATTTGAAGCTTAAAGCAAAAGACTGGCGTGAGAAATTAGTAGAGAAAATTGTTGCCGAAGACGAAAAACTTTTACATAAATTTTTAGAAGGCGAGAAAATTCCCTTGGAGGATTTGAGACGGGTTTTACGAAAAGCTGTTTTGGAATACAAACTGGTGCCGGTTTTTTGCGGTTCTGCCTTGAAAAACAAAGGTGTTCAGCCTCTTTTGGATGCCGTTTGTTATTATTTGCCTAGCCCCATTGACCTGCCTCCGGTTCATGGGATTGAACCGAAAACAGAAAAAGAAATTGAAAGAAAGGCCGATGACAACGAGCCGTTTTCCGCTTTAGCTTTTAAGGTTGCTACCGATTCTTTTGTGGGGACTTTAACTTATTTTCGGGTTTATTCTGGTAGATTGACAAAAGGAAGTTATGTGTTAAATTCAGTTACGGGCGAGAAAGAGAGAATTAGTAGGATTTTAAGAATGCATGCTTCGGAAAGAGAAGAGGTTTCTGATCTTTTTGCCGGAGATATTGCCGCTACAGTAGGGTTGAAAAATACCAGCACAGGCAATACTTTATGCGATGAGAAACACCCAATAATTCTGGAAAAGATTACTTTTCCGGAACCAGTCATTTCTATTAGGATTGAACCCAAAACCAAAGTCGATCAGGAAAAGTTAGGCATTGCCTTAAAAAAGCTGGGTGAAGAGGATCCGACTTTCCTAATTAAAGGCGACAAGGAAACCGGAGAAACAATTATTTCTGGAATGGGAGAGTTTCATTTGGAGATTATTAATGATAGATTAAAAAGAGAGTTTAAGGTTGAGGCTAATGTTGGTAAGCCTCAGGTTGCCTACAAAGAAACTATTTCTGAAATGGGTGAAGCTGAAGGAAAATACATTAAGCAGTCTGGGGGCAGAGGCCAATATGGTCATGTTTGGTTAAGAGTAAAGCCAAAGGAAAGGGGAGAGGGGTTTGAATTTGTTGACAAAATTAAGGGCGGTATTGTTCCCAGAGAATTTATTCCGGCCGTAGAGAAAGGAATTAAGGGGGCAATGAAAAAGGGAGTGGTGGCAGGTTATCCTTTAGTGGATATGGAAACTACCTTGTATGACGGTTCTTATCACGAGGTTGATTCTTCAGAAATTGCTTTTAATATTGCCGGTTCTATTGCCTTGCAGGCAGCGGTAAAAAGAGCCAAGCCAATTCTATTAGAGCCGATAATGAAGATTGAAGTAACTGCCCCGGAAAAGCATTTTGGAGACGTAATCGGTGATTTGAATTCTCGGAGAGGCAGGATTGAGGAGACTTCAGCAAGGGGAAACCTGAAAGTTGTTGAAGCAAAAGTGCCTTTGTCAGAGATGTTTGGGTATTCCACCGTTATAAGGTCATTGACAGGCGGCAGAGGAACATTTACAATGGAGTTTGACCGTTATGAAAAGGTGCCGGGAAACATTACCCAGGAAATAATTGAAGGCAAAAGAAAATAAAATCCCTACGAATTACAAATTAGTACGAATATACGAAAAGAAAAACTAATACATATAAAGCGATCGCCGTATATGTGTTAGTAAAAAGGAACTAATCTCCTTTAAACGAAATTGAAAATAATTTTTCCTATTTTATATGAAAGAAAATATTATTGGAGAAGCTATTTCTATTAACGGAGCAAATATTCGTTTAACTTTTGAAAGGTGGTATCATATATCTGAAAGTCATCGGGAATTAGCAGGTTTAGCTTTTGAGGTATTAGAAATAATCAATCATCCTGATATGATTGTAAAGGGATTAACTGGAGAGTTGTTAGCTCTAAGAAAGATTAGCAAAAAATATTTAGTTAGTATTTATAGAGAGATAAATAAAAAAGATGGATTTATTATAACTGCTTTTTTTACCAGTGATTTAGAATCATTATTAAAAAAGCGAAAAATAATATGGCAAAGGTTATCAACCAAAAAGAAATAAGTTTAATTTATCAGACCGTTCCTTTGGTTAGAAGGTTTTCCTCTGACCATGTTTGGTTTGACCATGATAGAGAGGCTGATGTTTTGTATATAAGTTTTGAAAAACCTCAACTAGCAACCGATAGTATTTTAAAAGACAATATATTGATTCGGGAAAGGAATGGAAAGATTATTGGTCTGACTATTCTGAATGCCAGCAAATTTAGAAAATAAAAGAAGCACCTTCAATCGCTTTCGCAATATCCAGTGCTATAAAAGAGAAAACAATTGAGGAGCCTAAAGATTATAGGGAAACATTTTTGAAATTAGCCGAACTTAAAGTTTATCCAGAAAAATTTGCTCAAGAGATTTCAAAAAGCGTGGGAACAAGAAACATTTTAATTCACGAATATAACAATGTTGATTATGACAAGATTTACTCCTCAATTTCTGATTGTTTAAAAGATTATCACCGATATTGCGGATACATTTTAAAATTTTTAGAAAATAATATGGATTTAAACGAAATCAAAGAAATAATTAAAAAGGACAACGGCAAGTTTATTATTGTGGAAGACGGAGAGCCAACAATGGTGATTTTGAGTTTTGGAGATTATCAAAAGATTTTAGGTTTGAGAGGAGAATCTTCCCTTGCTTCCGCCTCCGCTAAAGCTATGGCGGGTGAGGAAGTAACAGAGGACAGGGGAAGATTTGTTTCTATTGGAGAGACTATTCAAGAAAGCAAAGGGAATTTTATTTCCGAGCCGTTGCACGGAGAATCTATTAAAGACCCTGTTGAAGTCGAATTGGACGAGGCATCTGTTTCGTCTCGGCAAGGACGAGGCGAGAAAAAAGATGAGAGTGGAATCCCGCCAGAGTTAGAGGAAGTTCCTTCGGAGTTATTAGATGAGGATGAGGATGAGGAGGACGAAGGACCTCTGAAGATTGAAGACCTGCCTTTTTAACAGAAAAAAGCTTGACCCCGTAGTAGAAATTTGACTTGCTGCGAGGTCGTAATAATAAGTTTTCTTTAGAAAACTTTGTCAAATTTTCACTACGGGGTTGACTATTTTTAGAAATTTTTGTAAGATGATAATATAATACAATTTAAATACTAAATCCTAAATCCTAATTTCTAAACAATATCAAAATCAACCCTACGGGGAGTCTGGAGCTACGCGCCATCCAGCAAAATTCAAAAGTTCTAAACATTTTGAGTTTTGAAAATTTAATATTTGAATTTGTTTAGGACTTAGATATTAGAATTTAGAGTTTAATAAAATTATGGCCGAAAAAGAAAAATTTGAGAGGTCTAAACCTCACGTTAATGTCGGTACCATTGGCCATGTTGACCATGGCAAGACCACCCTTACAGCTGCCCTGTTAAAGGTTTTGCAGTTGAAAGGACTTAAGGCTTCAGAGAAAACTGTTGACCAGATTGACTCTGCTCCTGAAGAAAAAGCTCGAGGTCTGACTATTGCTGTAAGTCATGTTGAGTATGAAACAGATAAACGGCACTATGCTCATATTGATTGTCCCGGTCACGCAGACTATATTAAAAATATGATTACAGGAGCTGCCCAGATGGATGGGGCAATTTTAGTTGTTTCTGCTCCTGACGGTCCCATGCCTCAGACACGGGAGCACATTCTTCTTGCTAAGCAGGTAGGATTAAAGTCAATAGTTGTTTTTCTGAATAAGGTTGATGCTCTTGAAGATTCTGAGATTGTTGATTTGGTTGAGTCTGAAGTCAGGGAGCTGTTGAAGAAATATGAATTCCCCGGCGATGAAATTCCTATAATTAGAGGATCAGCCTTAAAAGCTCTTAATGTGACTTCTGCTGACGATGAAGCGGCTAAACCTATTTTGGAATTAGCTAAGGCTTTGGACGAACATATTCCAGAGCCAACCCGAGATGTTGACAAGCCGTTTTTAATGGCTATTGAAGATGTGTTCTCAATTGAGGGTCGTGGAACTGTTGCTACTGGCAGGATTGAAAGAGGAATAATTAATTCCGGCGAAGAAGTAGAAATAGTTGGTATTCGCGATACTCAGAAGACCACTGTTGTTAGTGTTGAGATGTTCAACAAAACTCTTGACCAGGGAAGAGCTGGTGATAATGTTGGCATTCTTCTTCGAGGAACTAAGAAAGAAGAAGTTGAAAGAGGTCAGGTTTTGTCAAAACCAGGAAGCGTTACTCCGCACACAGAATTTGATGGCGAGATTTATGTTTTAACAAAAGAGGAAGGCGGAAGACATACGCCGTTCTTTACTGGTTATAAGCCGCAGTTGTATATTAGGACTACTGATGTTACTGGCGAGGTTAGTTTGCCGGAAGGAACCGAGATGGTTATGCCCGGAGACACGGTTACAATTCAGGTTAAATTGATTGTACCGGTTGCATTGGAAGAAAAACAAAGATTTGCTATTCGTGAAGGCGGAAAGACTGTCGGAGCCGGCGTTGTAACAAAAATTACTAAATAGTTAAGCGTGGACGGGTTTCAATAACGAAGCCCGTTTCACTTCTGGTTGCGTTAAACATTTATCGTTTAGAGGATTGATTAATGCCTTACGATACTGGCACAAACGTAATCCATTGTTCTCAAGATGCCTAAAGTGAAAGTTAAAGAATCAGAACAAAAAGTGAAGCCAAAGCTTAGAATTAAGCTGAGCGCATATGACCATAAAATAATTGACAACAGCGCTAAGCAGATTGTTGATACTGCTTTACGTTATGATGTTGAGGTTATGGGTCCTATTCCTCTGCCAACCGAGAATCACAAGTATACCGTAAACAGGTCTTCTTTTGTTCATAAAGACAGTCGAGAGCAGTTTGAAATGCGTATCCACAAGAGACTGATTGATATTTTAAATCCCAATGAAAAGATTATTGATGCTTTAATGAACTTGAATCTGCCTGCCGGAGTTGATATTGAAATAAAGATGTGAAACGATGATTAACGCAGATTTTTAGCCGATTAACACTGATATTTTATTTTACAAAAATCAATTTTTGTTATAAAATTAAAATGGAGAAAAAACTTTTTTAAAAATATAGTTTTATTTTAGATAGCACGGAAAAAGACCGGGCTATGCCCGGTTTTAAATTACTATGGCAAAATTCATACTTGGAAAAAAAATAGAAATGTCTCAGATTTTCGATGAAAAGAGAAATGTTGTTCCGGTAACTTTAATTGAAGCTGGACCTTGTTATATTCTTCAGATTAAAACTAAAGATAGCCGTAAAGCTCGCTCCTCCTCGAGCTCGCGACGGGACGAGCCACAGGGCAAGAAAGATGGATACGAAGCTATTCAAATTGGATTTGAGAAATTAAAACCAAGCAGAGTAAAGAAAACTCAGAAGCAAAAAGCATTTAGATATTTAAAAGAGTTTAGAGGAGACATTACGAAGTATAAAGTCGGGGATGAAATTAAGGTTGATGTTTTTGAAGAAGGGGATACTGTCAAGGTTTCTGGAACTTCCAAGGGAAAAGGTTTTCAGGGAGTAGTAAAGAAATGGGGATTTCACGGCAGGCCAGCGACTCACGGCACAAAGCATGAAGAAAGAACACCTGGTTCAATTGGTTCTGCTTTTCCCCAAAGGGTTTTAAAAGGAAAAAAAATGGCTGGCAGAATGGGCGCAGACAGAAAGACAGTCAAGAATTTAAAAATTATTAAAATTGATAAAGAGAATAATATATTAGCAGTGAAGGGAGCGGTACCCGGGAACAGAGGAACACTTTTGGAAATTAAAAGTTAAAAGTTAAAAGTCAAAAGTTAAAAGTTTCAGTATTAAGTTAAAAGTATTATTCATATATTCGTAATGATTCGCCCCATTAGACCCTCTCCTTTTGCTCAAGTGCGAAAAGAAGGGGGCTAACGGGGTAAATAATTCGTAGGGCAATAAAAAAACGGGCATTAGTCTGTCCGCAGGACCTTTCGCGAGAAAATAGAGGGGAGCCCATTTCCTTATTAAGGAAGGATAGTTGGTATCTTCCTAACTATTTTCACTAATGCTATTCTACTGATATATTACTATGCTTGTCAATACTTATAATAAAAAAGGTGAAAAAATTGGACAGACACGGTTGCCGAAAGAAATTTTTGATGTGAAGCTCAATTTAGATTTAGTTCATCAGGTTATGGTTTCGCAGATGAGCAATAAAAGACAGGGTACAGCCCATACCAAAGACAGAGGTGAGGTTCGCGGCGGTGGTAAAAAGCCCTGGAGGCAAAAAGGAACTGGCAGAGCAAGGGCAGGTTCAATTCGTTCTCCGATTTGGAAGGGCGGGGGAGTGACTTTTGGTCCAAGAAAAGAAAAAAATTACAAAAAGACAATTCCTATAAAGATGAGACGAAAAGCCTTGTTTATGGTTTTAAGCGAAAAACTTCGCAAAAATCTGCTCATAGTTTTAGATAAATTAGAATTTGAAAAACCCAAGACAAAAGCAATGGCAGAAGTTTTGAATAAACTTCCATGTAAAAGCGATAGTAAATTAGTGGCATTACCCAAACTGGACAAGAATACAATTTTATCTATCAGAAATATTCCAAAAACTCAAACCATTGAAGCCAGAAACTTAAATGTCTTGGATTTACTGAATTTCAAATACTTAATCCTGCCAAAAGAATCAATAAAAACTATACAAGAAACATTTAATAAATAAGACAGCAGAGAACAGTTCTCTGTAAAGCTGTAATTATGGCGTTATTTGACTTATTCCGAATAAAGAAAAAAGCAGAGAAGGTAGAAGAACCGAAAAAGGAACTTAAAAAGGTTCCCAAGATTAAAGTTGAGGGTGAATCCGTGTCTGCTGGGAAAGTTAAAGCAAAGGAGGTTCAAGCTCCAAAACCAAAACGAAAGAAAAAATTTGCTGATGCTTACAAGATTTTGAAAGGGCCGCATGTTACTGAAAAGGCAACTGATTTGACCGATGAAAACCAATATGTTTTTAAGGTCTGGACAAGAAGCAATAAAATAGAAATCAAAAAAGCAGTGGAAAGCCTTTACAATATTGATGTTATAGATGTTAAAATTATAAAAGTGCCAGCAAAGAAGAGAAGAATAGGAAAGATTGAGGGTCATAGAAAAGGATATAAGAAAGCAATTGTAAAAATTAAAGAAGGGCAGAAAATTGAAGTACTGCCGAGATAAAATTCTAAAATTATGAAAATCTATAAGCCAACAAGTCCAGGAAAAAGAGGAATGAAAGGAACAGATTATTCAACTTTGACAAAGAAAAAGCCTGAAAAGAGCTTACTTTTATCTTTAGGTAAAAGAGCAGGCAGAGGCAACTCAGGCCGTATAACAATACGTCATAAGGGCGGAGGAGTAAAACAACGTTACCGTATTCTTGAATTCAGTCAGGAGAAATTAGATATGCCAGCTCGTGTCATTGCTTTGGAATATGATCCATACCGTACTGCTTTTATTGCTTTGATAGAATACCAAGACAAAAAGAAGAAGTATATCTTAGCGCCGCAGGACTTAAAGGTTGGTGCTCACGTTATCTTTTCAGAGAAAGCTTTGATAAAACCGGGAAACAGAATGAAGATTAAAAATATTCCAGCTGGAACCGTTATTCATAGTGTTGAACTCCAGCCTGGAAAAGGCGGAAAATTAATCAGAGGAGCAGGAACCGGAGCCAAGGTTTTGGCTCATGAGGGAAAGTATTCGCAGATTGAAATGCCTTCCGGAGAGATAAGAAAGATTTTTTACGAATGTTTTGCTTCTGTTGGCGCTCTTTCCAACTCCGAACATCGATTTATTATTTTAGGCAAGGCCGGTCGGGCTCGCCACAAAGGGAGAAGACCAACTGTTCGCGGTTCAGCTATGAGTCCCGTTGCCCATCCTCACGGCGGAGGAGAGGGCAGGTCAGGAATTGGATTAAAGAAACCAAAAACGCCATGGGGCAAACCTGCTTATGGGGTCAAGACAAGGAATAAACGGAAAAAAACAGACAAGTATATTATCAGACGCAGGAAGTCAAAGAAGAAACAATGATACTGGTTAATTTCTAATTTCTAATAAATGTTTAATGCCCGCCCGTCTGCAGACAGGAATTAATTTCTAAACACTATGTTATAGGGAAGGGTTTGCTGAATCGCCCGAAGGGCGAGACTTCTTGTAGGGTTGCAATTATAAAATTGAAAATTTTTAGTAAAAATTAACTTATTATGGCTAGATCACTAAAGAAAGGTCCATATGTGGACGAAAAATTATTAAAGAAGATTAAAAATGTGAAACAGGGAGAGAATACAGTTATTAAAACCTGGTCCAGGTCATGCACCATTACTCCGGAAATGGTTGGTTTTAGTTTTGGTGTTCACAACGGAAAAGACTTTGTTCCGGTTTCGGTGAGTGAAGATATGGTTGGACATAAACTTGGTGAGTTTTCTCCTACAACCAAGTTTGGCAGGCACGGCGGCAAAATGCAGAAGGAAGAGGAGATAAAGGCCAAAGAACGAGAAAATGCTGCACAAGAGAAGTAATATTTATCAGTATTTCGCAGCCAAATTGAAAAAAATGTCAATAACAGCAAAACTTCGCTATTTAAAAATAAGTCCGCGCAAAGTAAGACTTGTTGCCGATTTGATTAGAAAGAAAAACATTGAACAGGCTCAGGCACTTTTGAGTTTTACCACCAAGAAAGCAGCTAAGCCAGTTCTTAAACTTTTAAAATCAGCAGCTGCCAATGCTAAAAATAATTTTCAATTAGATGAGTTAAACCTATATATATCAAAAATATTTGTTGATGAAGGACCAAAAATGAAAAGATGGAAATCAAGAGCAAGAGGTAGGGTAGATCAGATTTTAAAAAGAAGTTCTCATATAACGATTGTTTTAGACGAGGTTAAACCAACAAAAGGCAAGAAGAAAAAAGCAGCTAAACCAATTAAATATACAAAAAAGCAAGTAGTACCTAAAACAAAAGAAATAGAAAAAGCGGAGAAATCCGCTCGCCAAGATTTATCTGGACCGGAAGAAAAACAAGAGTCTAAAGTTCCATCCTCTTTTGCCCCTGCCTTCGCTAAAGCTACGGCGGGCAAGAATGCTGCGGTGGACAAGAATAAGAAAAAGCCAAAAGGTCCGCGAGGAATTAGAAGAATATTTAGGCGAAAGGCGTTCTGAGCGCTCCGCTAACGCTTCGCTAAATTAAAAGTCCAAAGTCAAAAGTTAAAAGTTGCAGTATTAAATTAAAAGTATTATATTTTTAATTTTTAATCTTTAACTTGACTGAAGCCCGAACGAAATAAGGGCAAAGGAATATGACCCACAGAGTTAGTCAGAGAATATTTAGAATAGGAGATGTAACCAACTGGAGTTCCCGCTGGTTAACAAAAAAGAATGTCCCTCAATATCTGGAGGAGGACTTTAAGATTAGAAGGTTTCTGAAAAAGAGATTAAAAGACTGTGGCTTGGATGATGTTGAAATTGAGCGTTTTTCAGGAAAAGTGAATATTATTATTCAGACTTCAAGACCTGGTTTGGTTATTGGCCGCGGTGGCGAGGGTATTGAGAATATTAAGAAAGATTTGATTAAAGATGTTTGGGGAAAGGGAATTCTTTCGGGAAGGAAGAATCTGCCCGAAGGAGACAAAAAAGAAATACGTATTGAGATTCAGGAAATCAGAAATCCATGGCTTAGGGCAAGTCTTGTTGGCCAATGGGCTGCGAAAAGAATTGAGAGAAAGTTTTATTTCAGAAGGGTAATGAAAGAAACCCTTGATAAGATTATTGCTAATAAAGAAGTAAAGGGGGCTAGGGTAGAGATATCGGGAAGGTTAGGCGGTTCAGAGCACGCTAGAAAAGAATGGCTTAAAAAAGGAAATCTTCCGAGGCAGAGTTTAAGGGCAGACATAGATTATGCTCTCACAGAAGCTCATTGTTCTTACGGTGTTTTAGGAATAAAGGTTTGGATATATAAAGGCGAACGCTTCGCTAAAAACGCTTCGCTAAATTAAAAGTCCAAAGTCAAAAGTTAAAAGTTGCAGTATTAAGTTAAAAATATTACTTTTAATCTTTGACTTGACTGATCCCGAGCGAACCCTGAGTTTGTCGAAGGGGAGCGAGGACGAAGGAATATGGCTATATTACTTCCTAAAAAAGTTAAACATAGGAAATGGCACAAAGGAAAAATAAAAGGCATTGCCAGACGTGGAACAGAGATTAACTTTGGCAGTTTTGGGTTGAAGAGCATGGATGCAAAGTTGATTACCTCTAGACAGATTGAGGCAGCGCGGAGAGCAATAATTAGGTATTTGAAAAAGGGCGGAAAGCTTTGGATAAGAATTTTCCCCGATAAGCCGATAACTCGGAAAGGAACAGAAGTTCCTATGGGTGGAGGAAAAGGAGCTGTTGATCACTATGCTTGTCCAGTAAAACCAGGTCGTATTATTTTTGAACTTGAAGGAGTTGATGAGGAAAAAGCCAGAGCAGCTTTTAGGAAGGCCACTGATAAACTGCCAATAAAGACACGATTTGTAAAACGATAGCCTGCGAAGTACGAATGAGTACGAATATACGAATATTCAAAGTGAGTAAGTAAAGAAGTCCATTCGTAATTCGTATATTCGTACTAATCAACCCTACGGGGAGTCTCGCGCTATGCGCGATCCAGCGTAATTCGTAGAGTTTATGAAGATAAAAGAACTGCGTAAAAAAAGGAAATCTGAGCTTAAGAATATGTTGCAGAGCATCCAAGAGAAGCTAAGGGCTTTGCGTTTTAATTTGGCTTCAGGTAAAGTAAAGAATATTAGAGAGATAAGAATGACAAAGAAAGATATAGCACGGATACTTACAATTATGGCGGAGTTAACATCTAAGAAAGAGAATCCAAAGGGTAAAGAGAATTCTTAATTTTCAATTTTCAATTTCTAATTTTCATTGAATGTCTCAATTTTCAATTTTCAAAAACTATATCTTAAATAAACAAAAGGTTTGAAAATTGAGTCATTGAAAATTGATTGTAAATTGAAAATTAATAATTGAAAATTTTAATTCTATGCCTAAACGTAAACTAACAGGTGCAATTATATCTGATAAAATGCAAAAGACGGCGGTAGTGCGTGTTGAAAGAATTAAACAACATCCGAAGTATAGACGGAGATACAGAGTTCACAAGAACTATAAAGTCCATAATAAAAATGGTGAGTTTAAAGTTGGAGATAAGGTTGTAATTGAAGAAACCAGACCGATGAGCAAAGATAAATGTTGGAAAGTTATAAGTAAAGTTTAATTAAAAATTAAAAGTCAAAAATTAAAAATACTAGTATAAAGTTAAAAGTAAAATATTTTCTATTTAATACTGCAACTTTGGACTTTTAACTTTAGACTTTAGACTTGACTGAAGCCCGAGCGAAGTGAAAAGAGCGAGGGCGAAGGAACATGATTCAACCGCAAACGATGTTAAAAGTAGCTGATAATACTGGAGCAAAAATTATCCAATGTTTTAAGGTGCTTGGCGGCAGCAAGCGGAGATATGCCCAGCTTGGTGATATTATCGTGGCTTCAGTTAAAAAAGCTGAGCCAAGAAAAACAGTTAAAAAACATGATGTGGTTAAAGCAGTGATAGTTAGGCAGAAAAAAGCTATGCGGAGAAAAGACGGATCATATATTCGTTTTGATGATAACGCAGCCGTGATTCTAGATATCAAGAAGAATCCAAAAGGCAATAGACTTTTTGGGCCAATAGCCAGAGAAGTAAAAGAAAAAGGTTTTGACAAAATCGCTGGATTGGCAAAAGAATTAGTCTAGTTATAAGCACTCGGCATGCTACACCGAAGAACACGGCGTCAGCCTCTTGGTAAGATAATATCTATCTACGGCTGCGCCTATTACTCGCCAAGCCTCACGATACATTATAAAGAACAAACTATTTCTTGGGCTTGGCTCCGTAGTGTTCTTCTTGGAAGCACGCCTCGCGCTTATTAGTAAGTTTTGTATATTCGTAATTCGTAGACTTATGAAAATACACAAAAATGACCAGGTTCTTATAATCTCAGGCAAGGACAAAGGCAGAAAAGCAAAGATTTTACAATCTTTTCCAAAAGAAAAGAAAATTTTAGTTGAAGGTGTTAATATAAGAAAAAAGCATGTCAGACCCAAAAAATCAGGAGAAAAAGGTCAGATAGTTGAGATGCCAGGCCCTATTAATGTTTCAAATGCAAAACTTATTTGTCCCAAATGTAAAAAGCCAACAAGAGTTGGATATAAAAAGGAAGGCGAGAAAAAATATAGGATTTGTAAGAAATGCAATCAAGAAATATAATCTATAATTATTCTAATTATTCTAATTAACCTAATTGATCTAATCAATGCCCAATGACCAAACCCCAATACCTAAAACGCTTTTAGACATTAGTCATTAGGATTTGGGATTTGATTAGACTAATTAGAATAATTAGGTTAATTAGGTTAATTATATGCTACGATTACAAGATAAATACAAAAAAGAGGTTATCCCGGCTATGATGAAGAAATTCGGCTACAAGAATATTATGGCTGTTCCCAAAATTGATAAAGTTGTTATTAATACAGGCTTTGGAAGAATAGTTGCTGGTAAATCTTCCAGCGAAAGGAAAAAATTCTTTCAGCCAATTCTTGATGATTTAGCTTTAATTGCCGGACAAAGACCGATTTTAACAAAAGCAAAAAAATCAATTGCATCTTTTAAGATTCGTGAGGGAATGCCGATTGGAGCAGCGGTGACTTTAAGAAAAAAGAAAATGTATGATTTTCTTGATAGACTAATTCATGTTGGTTTTCCGCGCTCCCGCGACTTTCAGGGAATTGATCCAAAGTCAGTTGACCAGGGGGGAAATTTAACCGCAGCTATAAAAGAGCATATCTCTTTTCCAGAAATTTCTCCCGAAAAGACAAGAAGTATTTTTGGTTTTGAAATAACGGTCGTAACCACAACGAAAAGCAGAGAGAAGGGGCTTGAATTATTAAAATTGTTGGGATTCCCGATAAAATCTTAGAAGTTAAAAATTAAAAGTCAAAAATTAAAAATACTAGTATAAAGTTAAAAGTAAAATAAATATAAATACTTTATATTTAATACTGCAACTTTGGACTTTTAACTTTAGACTTTAGACTTGACTGAAGCCCGAGCGAAGTGAAACGAGCGAGGGCGAAGGAATATGGCTAAGAAATCACAAATTGCTAGAGCAAAAAAGAAGCCAAAATTTAAGAGTCGGATTATTCGGAGATGTTTTAGATGCGGAAGAAGGAGAGGACATATAAGGGATTTTGGTTTGTGCAGGATTTGTTTTCGTGAAATGGCTAATAAAGGTGAGATACCTGGAATTAAAAAAAGCAGTTGGTAAAATTCTAATATCTAATATCTAATATCTAAACTATGACTGATCCAATTACGGATATGTTTAATAGAATAAAGAATGCGCAGGCTGTTTCTCACAAAACAGTAATTATTCCTTTTTCTAAATTAAAGTTTGAGATTGCCAAGATTTTTGAAAAACAAGGCTTTATTGTCGGAGCAGAGAAGAAGGGCAAGAAAATTAACAAGATTATTGAGATTATTTTGAAGTACGAGGATAATGTTCCAGTTTTTGAAGGAATAAAAAGAATTTCCAAGCCCGGACAGAGAATTTATTTACCAGCAGAAAAGATTAGGAAAGTGAAGGGGGGATATGGAGTGGCTATTATTTCAACTTCTAAAGGTCTTATGGCGGATAAAGAAGCAAGGAAAAATAATCTTGGGGGAGAGGTTATTTGCGAAATTTGGTAATATGTCAAGAATTGGAAAACAACCTATTTTAATACCAGATGGAGTCAAGGTAGCCATTGATGGTCAAAAAATTACTATCAAGGGTCCCAAGGGAGAACTTTCTCAAGAAATTAGACCCGAGATAAGAGCAGAAGAGAAAAATGGCCAAATTTTGATTTCTTTAGCCAGACAGGGTAAAGATCGTCCATCGGGCGGGCAGTCAAAAAAAGCTAGATCTTTTTGGGGTTTAAGCAGGAGCTTGCTTGCTAATATGCTAAAGGGTGTAAGTGAGGGGTATGAGAAAAAACTACAGATTATAGGGGTTGGATACAAGGCGAATGTTGAAGAAAGAAAATTAACTTTATTAATAGGATTTAGCCACCCAGTGTTTCTAGATATACCAGATGGTGTTGAAATTCTTGTAGAAAGAGATATAATTAGTATTTCTGGGATAGATAAAGAATTGGTTGGTCAATTTGCTGCCAAGATAAGAAAAGTGCGGCCTCCTGAGCCATATAAAGGTAAAGGTATCAGATATGTTGATGAAGTTGTTAGGAGGAAGGCAGGGAAGAAGGCTATTGCTACATAGTAAATTATGTTACTAAAGCAAGAAAAAAGAATAAGAAGGCATAAACGAGTAAGAAGCAAGGTATTCGGAACAGCTAAAGTGCCGCGGCTTTGCCTTTTTCGTTCAGTCAAGCATATTTATGCCCAATTAATTGATGATGAAAAAGGAAAAACATTGGCTTCGGTTAAGGATTTAGAGATTAAGCAGAAGACGAAGACTAATGGCAAGATTTCCTTGGCTAAAGAAGTTGGAAAATTGATAGCCGAGAAAGGCATTCAGAAAAAAATAAAAAAGGTTGTTTTTGACCGCGGAGGATACAAATATCATGGAAGGGTGAAAGCTTTGGCAGAGGCGGCACGGCAAGGAGGACTAAAGTTTTAAAATGACCAATTCCTAATTCCTAATTCCTAATTTCTAATTCCTAACTAATGTCCCAAAGAGCAAAACCCCCTGCCAGAGACGAGGCTCGCCAAGGGCGGCAATGAACAAATAATTAGTTTAGTCATTAGACATTGGGATTTGGGATTTAGTTATAAATTAGGTCAATTAGAAATTAGAAATTCAAAGCGTCTATGGTTACCAAAGAAGATAAAATAAAAGATAAAACTAAAGAAGTGGAAGGCGAAATGAAAAGGGACTTTGAATCCAAGCTTTTGGATTTGACAAGAGTTACTCGGGTTTCGGCCGGAGGCAAGCGGTTTCGATTCCGAGCTTTAATGGTAATTGGAAATAGGGCTGGCAAAGTTGGGATTGGCGTGTCTAAAGGATTGGATGTTGCCCAGGCAGTAGAAAAAGCGACAAGGCTGGCTAGGAAGAATTTAATTAAAATTCCTATTGTTAATAAAACAATTCCCCACGAAGTTGAGGCAAAGTTTTCCGCTGCCCGGATTTTATTAAAGCCTCAAGCCAGAGGAAGGGGATTGGTGGCGGGAGGAACGGTGAGAGTTATTTGCACTTTAGGAGGAATTAAAAACATTTCTTCAAAAGTTTTGAGCAAAACCAGAAATAAGATTAATAATTCTAAAGCTACAATGAAAGCCTTGAAGAAATTGAAGTCCTTGAGGTAGCGCTCGGCTTGCCTGCGAAGACTATTTTGCAGGCTTGTTGCCTTGCACCTATTATTATGCAAACACACGAAATAAAACCAATACATAAACGGAAAAAGAAAAAAAGAATAGGCCGCGGCGGTAAAATGGGTACCTATTCCGGAAGAGGACAAAAAGGCCAGAAATCACGGGCTGGTCATAAGATGCAGCCGGTAATTAGGGAGTTGATAAAAAAATACCCAAAACTAAGAGGGTATAGATTTAACCCCAAACCTATAGATACAGCTGTTGTTAATGTAGAAGTTCTTGAAAAAATATTTAAAAAAGGAGAAGAAATTACTCCCCAAGTTTTGATTAAAAAGAAAATAATTCGTAAAATAAAAGGGAAGGTGCCAAAAGTTAAGATTTTAGCAAAAGGAGAACTGAATAAGGCGTTGACTATTAGGGGTTGCACAGTTTCTAAGCAGGCGAAAGAGGTTATAGAAAAAAGCGAAGGCTTCATTAGTTAAAAGTCCAAAGTCAAAAATTAAAAGTTACAGTATTAAATATTAAATATTTTTAACTTTATACTGGTACTTTGGACTTTCGACTTTTAATTTTTAACTTAAGCGAAGCGAATATGTTTCTAAATAAAATTATCCAAATTTTCAAAATAAAGGACTTGCGCAAGAAAATATTGTTTGTTTTAGCAATGTTAGTCATTTTTAGAGTAATGGCTAATATTCCTATGCCTGGAGTTAATGCTGAAAACTTAAAAAGCTTTTTTGAAGGTTTTCAAGTTTTTGGACTTTTAAATGTTTTTACAGGAGGAGCATTGAGCAATTTTTCAATTGTAATGCTTGGTCTTGGTCCATATATTACAGCAGTGATTGTGCTCCAACTTTTAACAATGATTTTTCCGGCATTGGAAAAAATCTACAAAGATGAAGGAGAAGCCGGAAGGCAGAAATTCAATCGCTGGGGCAGAGTGCTGGCTGTTCCTTTGTCCGTGCTTCAGGGATATGCAATGCTTGGTTTGCTTCAAAAACGAGGAGCCATTAGTCATCTCTCCCCAGTTTTATTAATAAGTTCAATTTTGACTATTACAGCCGGCACTATATTTTTAATGTGGCTCGGTGAATTGATTACAGAAAAGGGGATTGGCAATGGGGTTTCTCTTTTGATTTTTGCTGGTATTATTGCTAGATTTCCAACCGACATTAAACAGATAATTATCAGTTGGGATCCAGCAAATATTCCGACTTACATACTCTTTTTAGCAATGGCAATAGCGATTGTTGCTTTTGTTGTTTTAATTAATGAGGCTCGTCGCAATATCCCGGTTTCTTATGCCAAAAGGGTGCGAGGAACGAAAATGTACGGAGGTGTTTCCACTTATCTGCCTTTGAGCGTTAACCCAGCTGGGGTAATCCCAATTATTTTTGCAATGTCTATTTTGCTTTTCCCAGGCATGATTGCTGGGTTTTTATCAGGGTCTGGAAATGCAACTATAGCCAATATAGCTAATAGTGTTAATGTTTTTTTTCAAAACCCCTGGGTTTATGGAATTTTATTTTTTCTTTTCGTGTTTTTATTTACTTTCTTCTATACTGCAGTTACCTTTGACCCAAAAGCTATCTCTTCCAACCTACAGAAAATGGGCGGGTTTGTTCCCGGTATCAGGCCTGGTGAGTCCACTGCTGGATTTTTACACTATATTTTATACAGAATTCTGCCAATTGGAGCTTTGTTTTTGGGAACAATTGCTGTGATGCCGTCAATTATCGGCGGCATTACCGGAGTAATGGTTTTCAAGTTTTTAATCGGTGGAACTTCTTTACTGATTGCTGTTTCTGTAGTTTTAGAAACAATGCGTCAGATTGAGTCTCAGCTTCAAATGCGGGAGTATGAGAGCTTTTAAAATGATATACTAATATACTAATGCATACTAATTATACGAATGGGTTTGTAGATTGGTTGTATTTATTAGTATTGATTCGTATGTTAGCATCGATTTAATGAAATCTGTAATCATAATATATGGGCCGCCGGGGTCTGGTAAAGGGACTCAAGCGCGGAAGATAGCTAAAGAGTTTGATTTAGAGAGTTTTGATACCGGTCAAATAATTGAAGACATTATTTATGACAAAGCAAATCAAGGTGACCCGATTATTCAAAGAGAAAAAAAGAACTTTGAAGAAGGGCTTTTATGTACTCCGGAATGGGTTACAGAATTGGTAAAAGATGGAATTGAAAAATATCATCAACAGAAAAATGGATTGATTTTTAGTGGGTCTCCGCGCACTCTTTATGAAGTTAAAATTGTGATGCCTCTTTTAGAAAAGCTTTATAGTAGAAATAATCTTTTTATTATCCGGCTTTTGATAAAGCCCGAGACTTCTATTTTCAGGAACAGCAATCGCAGGGTTTGCGAAAAGTGCGGTCAGCCTATTGTTTTTACTCCAGAGAATGAAAAATTAGAAATATGTCCGGTTTGCGGAGGCAAATTAGTAACACGGACCCTTGATAACAAAGAAGACATTAAAGTTCGTCTTAAAGAATACGAGGAAAGGACCAAGCCAATTTTTAAATTTTTAGATAATGAGGGTTATAAACTGATTAATATTGACGGAGAACCGCCAGTAGAGGAGGTAGCTAAAAGCATATTAGAAAAATTATCAATAAAATGATATCAATTAAAACCCCAGAAGAAATTAAAATAATGAAAGAAGGCTGCAGGACTTTATCCAATGTTATGGAGAAATTGAAAAAGAAAATTGAGCCAGGAATTAGCACCAAAGAATTAGACAGACTGGCAGAAAACCTGATTTTGAATTCTGGAGCAAAGCTGGCTTTCAAAGGATATAATAATTTTCCGACAGCTCTTTGTGTATCAATAAATGAACAGATTGTTCACGGCGTTCCATCTGAGAGAACTTTAAAGCAAGGAGATATTGTTTCTTTAGATTTGGGTTTATTGTATAATGGATTTTATTCTGATATGGCGGTAACGATTCCGGTGGGCAAGATTGAACCGGAAACAGCTCGCTTAATTCGTGTTTGCAAAAAAGCTTTGAAAAGAGGGATTAAAAAGGTTCGTCCAGGAAATACTTTTGGTGATATCGGTAATACTATTCAAAGATATGTTGAGGGTCAAGGCTTTAATGTTGTCAGGGATTTGTGCGGTCACGGAATTGGTAAAGAATTGCATCAAGACCCACAAATTCCAAATTACGGCAAGAGAAGAAGCGGTCCTGAAATAAAAGAAGGTATGACTTTTTGTATTGAGCCAATGGTAATAATGGGAGGTTATAAAATTAAACAGGGAGCCGACGGTTTTGTTTATCAAACCGCTGACAACTCCCTCTCCGCCCATTTTGAACACACTATTGCCGTTACCAAAGACGGCTGTGAAGTATTGACCCATTAGTGAAGATTTGACTGCTAATAGTAAATAGCGTTTTATTGATAACAAAACGCTTGTCAAATTTTTACTACTGAGCTGACAGAAATTTAAACATGAGTAATATGTAGACAGTACAAAAAACCATTTATAACCAAGAGCAAAGGAGGAAGGAAGGTGGACAAAACTAAAAAATCGTCTCGAGAAATATGGTTTATTCGAATAAGCAAGCATATACGTGAAGATGAATATGGAAGAGGAATTCTAGGCGGAGGAATTGTGGACTTTGATTACGTATATGACCGGACTCGGAAAGAAGCATTATGTGATACTTCTTCTTCCGGGGTGGTAGTGAAGGACCGAAAAAGAATCAAAGAATTAGAAGATAAGATTTCTAAATCTGAAACCAAGAAGACAAATAGAGTTCAACGATTGAATTTTTCAAAGGAACAAATAGAGGTCTTTGATTCTCTTTTTCCAAAAGCAGAAGAGATGCGCAAACAAATTAGAGACGCTATGCTGCTTTCGAAAAAACATGAGATAGAGTGTGAATCCGCGGAGGAAGAAATGGAAAATACAGTTCAAAAAGAGATCAAGAAAGTAACAAGGATGGTAATTCTTGGAAAAAGGGAGGAACCCATATTGGTTAAAAAATAAGGCGATTTTTAAGATGGGCGTTTTGTAGTATATTTACTATACACCGAACGCCCTTTTTTTATTTTTGAATATGATATACCATTCTCAGTTTTTCACTTGCGTGAAAAACTGAGTCGGGGTAAAATAAAATAATGCCCCGTAGAGAAATTTCGACTGGATGTTTTTCTTTGAAAAACATCAAATTTAATCGGGGCAGAAAACCAAAGGATTTCGATTTTTGGAGTTTAGCAATTTTGAAACCTTAAATTACTAAATGTCGAAATTCTTCTACGGGGAATGGATCAAAAACCTTATCTTTCAGTTATTATCCCAGCATATAATGAGGAGAAGCGCTTGCCCAAGACTTTGAATGAGATTGATAAATATTTATCAAAGCAGGATTATTCCTACGAGATTTTAGTTGTTAATGACGGAGCTAAAGACAAAACAGCCCAGGTAGTGAAAGATTTAATTCACAAAATAAGGAATTTAAAGTTGATTGATAATATAAAGAATCACGGCAAAGGCTGGGTGGTGAGGCAGGGAATGTTGGAAGCAAAAGGCAAATATAAGCTATTTACTGATGCTGACAATTCTACTTCAATTGATCAGGTTGAGAAAATTTGGCCCTGGTTTAAAAATGGATTTGAAGTGGTTATTGGCTCTCGTGATATTAAGGGAGCAGTAATTCCGGTTCCCCAGTCTTGGCATAGAAGAGTATTGGGTGATATTTTTAATTTAATTGTTCAAATAATTTCTGGTCTTTGGGGCATTTGGGATACTCAGTGCGGTTTTAAGGTTTTTTCTGAAGAAGCAGTCCAAGAGATTTTTTCCAGATGTAGAATTGACCGTTGGGCATTTGATGTAGAGGCTTTAGTGATTTCCAAGAAATTAGGATATAAAATAAAGGAAATCCCAGTAATATGGATAAATAGCGCAGACAGCAAGGTGAAACTTGGTGGAATGATTAGGATGTTATTTGAAGTCTTGCAGGTTAGGTTGAATAGTATTTTTGGGAAATACAAGCAATAAAGCTCAAATTTCAAGCTCCCGGATGGCGCGTAGCGCCAGACTCCTAGGAGGGTTACACGCCAAATCAAGCTCAAAATCCAAAATCCAAAAAGATATTAGTTAATAGGTTTTGACATTTAGTCATTTGGATTTGATTTGATATTTGGATTTTGACATTTGGATTTTTATGCCAGGCTATACCAAAAAAACTCTAAAAACTAAACAATCCAAGATTCCATCAGAACTGCGTTTCAGTCTTGTTTCTAAGGACTGGGTTGTTATTGCAACTGGACGTGCCCGTAAGCCGGAGAGTTTTAAAAAAGAAAAGAGAGCAAAAGAAGAAGTGGCTGAAAAAGATTGTCCTTTTTGTAATATTAGTACTCAGGAAATCCCGGTGCTGGCTTTTAATAAAGGAAAAAAAATAAATCTTGAAGGCGGAATTCCAAAAAAATGGACAACAATTATTTTTCCCAATAAATATCCGGCTTTTTCCCAGAACGTCAGTTTGCGTGAGAGGGCAGAGGGTCCTCATCAAATGATGGATGCTATTGGTTTTCACGAAGTGCTTGTTACGCAAAGTCACACAAAACAGATGGCTCAATTTTCTCAAAAAGAGATTAAAGAAGTAATAGATGCTTATCAGGAGCGATACTTAGATTTAATGAACGAAAATTTTGTCAACTATGTTTCTATTTTTCATAATAATGGCGCTGAAGCAGGGGCTTCAATTTCCCATCCCCATTCTCAGATTATTGCTATTCCAGTAACTGACCCCGATATTAGGCGCTCTCTAACCGGTTCTCAGCAGTATTTTAAAACTCATAAAAAGTGTGTTCACTGTGTAATGAATGAATGGGACATAGAGGACAAGAGAAGAATTGTTTTTGAAAACAAAGAATTTTTGGTTATTTGTCCATTTGCCTCAAGTTCTTCTTTTGAAGTGGCAATTACTCCTAAAGAACACCATGCTTATTTTGAAAGAATTAATGAAAACCAGAAAAAATATTTAGCTGAAGCTTTTCAGGCTGCTTTATCAAAACTTTACAAAGCTTTAGGCGACCCTGCTTATAACTTTTATCTTCATACAGCTCCCTGTGATGGAAGGAATTACGATTTTTATCATTGGCATTGGTCAATTATACCAAAGACTTCTACTTGGGCCGGATTTGAACTCTGTACTGGAATTGAAATTTCAACTATTGAGCCGGAGGCCGCAGCTAATTATCTGAGGAAACAATAGATTTACGAGTTTAACCACTAGGGCTACGAAATACGAAAGTTTTACGAATATACGAAATAATAGAATAACGTTTTCGTAGTTTCGTATGTTTTTCGTATTTCGTAACAAAATCATGAAGCAAAAATTTTACCCTGTAGGGAAACGAAATTTCTCCTTCCGGGCGTTCACTCTAATTGAATTGTTGGTAGTTATTGCGATTATTGGACTTTTAGCAAGTATTGTTTTGGTTAGTTTAAAAGGCGCCAGAGATAAAGCCAGAATTGCCAAGGGTTTGCAGTTCAGTGAAAGTGTTTTTCATGCTCTTGGCGATGAAGCAGTAGGTATTTGGGATTTTGACGAAGGAACTCACGGCGCATTAGCTACCGGAGCTCAAGACAGATCGGGTTATAAAAATAATGGTAGTTGTGCTGGAACATCTTGTCCTATTTACCAATGTGCCAGCGCTGCTTCGGAAAATACCCCATCAGGACAGGGTTGTGCCTTGAGTTTTGATGGCGTGGATGATTATATAGATATTCCACATTCAACGAGTCTGGAAATTTCAGAAAATAATCCTATCACGATAGAAGCGTGGATAAAAAAGAATATAGTAGATCACAGAGATGATATAGTATATAAAAAGGTGGGTGGTTATAACTTTATAGCAATGAGCGCTGCCTACAATTATAGACTCTATTTTCAAGTTCAAGATAGCGGGAGCACATGGAGAGCTACGCAGAGTAATGCAAATGCAATAACTGACACTAACTGGCATCATGTAGCCGTGACTTATGAACGTCCGAGTGTAAAGTTCTATGTAGATGGAGAATCTTGGGGTAACGCCACAAGGGATTATAATATGAGATCAACAAACAGTTCTCTTTCAATTGGGGCGATGAGCACTAATCGGTTCAACGGCGCAATCGACCAAGCTCGTATTTATAATCGAGCCCTCAGTTCTGCCCAAATCCAAAAACTTTACGCGGATGGAGCGAGAAAACACGGGTTATTAGCCAAAGATTAGTTAATAATATGGTCTGTTGCTATTTATTTGATAATAGGACACAGGGGGCGACCCTCTGTAAATTTCGAATTTTATACAAACAGACAGTAAAAATGAATTTATGAAACCATTAATAATCGCAAATTGGAAAATGAACCCACAAAGTCAAAAGGAAGCCAAGCGGCTTTTTAGTTTGGTGAAGAAAGGAGTGGGAAATATTAAAAATAGGACACAGGGGGCGACCCTCTGTAAATATTAACCTCTGTAAATATTAAATAAATTTTAGGGAAATATGCCTCATAAGGCACGACAGTTTGTAAATGGCGAGATATATCATATCGTAATAAGAAGAATGGGCGAGGAAGAACTTTTTTTAGACATCGATGATTATTATCGAGGGATATTTTGTATTTATGAATTCAATACTACTAAGCCCATTACTATTAGGGAACGTCGAGCTTTTCGAAAACGTTTCAAAAAGGCCATCCGAGAAGAAATCCCCAGAGGGTCGCCCCCTGTAACTGGGTCGCCCCCTGTAACTGGGTCGCCCTCTGTAACTGTAGTTAAGAGAGATGAGACCATGGTATTCAAAGACGAAAGGGATCTTTTAGTTAAAGTGTTGGCTTTTTGTCTGATGCCAAATCATATTCATTTGTTGTTGAGACAATTGAAAACAGGCGGAATTAGTAACTTTATGCTAAAAGTGGAAAGTGGCTACGCATCATATTTCAAAAGGAAGTATGGAACAAAGATTAAAGGACATTTTTTCCAAGATAGATTTAGCGTTACCCCCATTAAAAATGACACCCAACTAAGAGTAGTCTTTACTTACATTCATACCAATCCTACCAGTTGTGTTGAACCCGGATGGAAGAAAAAAGGAGTGAAGGATCCTGAGAAAGTGATTAGATTTTTAGAAGAATACAAATGGTCAAGTTACCAAGATTATTTAGGCAAAAAGAATTTCCCTTCAGTTACTGAGAGAAAATTTGTATTAGAAGTAATGAGCGGAAAAGAAGGTTGTCGAGGGTGGGTAGAAAATTGGGTGAGATATAAAAGAGAGGTGAGGAAATTAATAGAAAAATTCAAGAGGCTATCATTAGAGAAGTAAACTTACAGAGGGTCGCCCCCTGTAAATTTCGAATTTTATACAAACAGACAGTAAAAATGAATTTATGAAACCATTAATAATCGCAAATTGGAAAATGAATCCACAAACTCTGACCGAAGCCAAGAGGCTTTTTGGTTTGGTTAATAGGGGGATCGGTGGCATTAAAAAAGCAGAAGTAGTTATATGTCCTCCGTTTATATATTTATCGGGATTACGAATTGACTTTTTGGGCGTACGTGCAAAAAGTCAACTCGTAAAAAGTCAAATAATTTTGGGGGCGCAGGATTGTTTTTGGGAAGAAAAAGGCGCTTATACTGGAGAAGTTTCTCCTTTGATGCTTAAAAATTTGGGAGTGAAATATGTAATTGTTGGACATTCAGAACGACGCCAGTATTTAAAAGAAACAGATGAGATGACAAACAAGAAAATAAAAGCCGTTATTAAAGCAAAACTGAACCCAATTCTCTGTATTGGTGAAACAAAAGAGCAGAAAAACAGAGGTAGGACCTCTGAAATATTAAGGGAGCAAATTAAAAAAGCTTTTTATAAAATTCCAGCTGATAGTTTTAAAAAAATAAAGCTTTCTATTGCCTATGAGCCAATCTGGGCAATTGGGACAGGCAGTCCCTGTGATCCGGATGAAGCAATGAACAGCGCTCTTTTAATTAGAAAAACTTTTACTGAAACATATAACAGCGCTGTGGCAGAAAAAGTTCTGATTCTTTACGGAGGAAGTATTAATTCTAAAAACGCTGTTAATTATATCAAAATGGCAGGTATGGACGGCTTATTAGTGGGCGGCGCTTCGTTAAAAGCTCAGGAGTTCATTAAAATTGTAAAAAACGCAGGATAAAGAAGACTTGCTTTTTTAGATAAAATTTGGTATTATTAAAAACTATGAATAATTTTGCTAATGGTTATTTCTATAGCCCTAGTAAAGGAAATTTGTCTCCGGAAGGAGTGCTTGAAGAATTGGTCCGGTATATGGAAGAAAAACCGGAGAGTTTTTATGATATTGTTGTTGGCTGTGATTCTTCTTCTAGCGAAGAACCTCATTTTCCCGTAGCCTTGGTTATTTTAAGAAAGGGAGAGGGCGGACGGTTTTTTCTTAAAAAGGTTAAATACAAAAATAAAAAGTTTTACAATATACACCAGAGAATTCTAGAAGAAGTTTTACTTTCCTGCGAAGCAGCTTTATTTTTGCGTGAAAGGTTTAATAATAAAGTAAAAGGCTTGGATAAAAACTATAATTTCCAGTTTCAATATATTCATGCTGATGTTGGAGAGAATGGCAAGACGAAAGATATGATTAAAGAAGTCGTTGGTTTAATCCGAGGCAACGGTTTTGAGCCAAAAATCAAGCCGGAGGCTTATGTCGCTTCTGTTGTGGCAGATCGCTATTCGTAGGTAAAATCCGAAGCACTAAATTAGAAATTCAAAACAATATCTGATGTTTAAATGTTCAAAATTCAAAAAAAATCTCTTAAAAGATAAGTTTAGGATATTGGAATTTTGAGTTTGTTTCGTATTTCGCACTTGAACTTATGAAAGGAACTTGTTCATATTCGAACTTAGAATTTACTAATAGACAAACGGCTTTGCTCGTTTCTTTTTTTCTCCATGATAATTAAATTAAAAAACAAGAAGGTATTAGTCGCTATCTCTGGAGGTGTTGATAGTTCAGTTGCTGCCGCTTTGTTAAAAAAAAATGGCTATGACGTAGCCGGTGTTTTTATGCATTTCTGGAGTGAGCCTGATGGCTCGCCCACTCGGAAAGACGCGAAATTTACCCCGTTAGATAATCCTATATCTAACGTGGCAGGCGCTAAGGTACGCAAAATAGAAAGCAAGTTTTGTTCAGTAGAGGCAGAAAGGATAGCTTGTCGGGTGGCAGAAAAATTAAGTATTCCTTTTTATGTTTTTCATTTTGAAAAAGAGTTTAAAAAAGAGGTGGTAGATTATTTTTTGAAGGAATATAGAGAAGGCCGGACGCCAAATCCCTGTGTTGTTTGTAACAGAGAAATAAAATTCGGTTTGCTTTTTAAGAAAATGCTGGAGCTTGGTTTTGACTATTTAGCTACTGGACATTACGTCAGAATAAAATATGACTACTTGAAAAAATCTACAGGCGTAGAAAAATTCAAGTTGTTAAAAGCCAAAGACAAAACAAAAGACCAAAGTTATTTTTTGTGGAGCTTATGGCAGAAGCAATTGTCGCGTCTTTTGTTTCCCGTTGGAGACTATACAAAAAAAGAAGTCTACGAAATGGCGAAAAAATGGAAGGTGGCTTATAGAAAATCAGAATCTTTTGACATTTGCTTCATTGCGGGAAAAGACCACAATGAATTTTTGAAAAAGCGCTTGAAAATGAAGCCGGGACCGATTATTGACACTAAGGACAAAAGTGTTGGTTGGCACGAGGGTTTGCCTTTATACACAAAGGGGCAGCGAAAAGATATTAAAATAGGCGGAACCGGTCCTTATTATGTTATTGATAAGGATTTTAAAACTAATACTTTGATTGTTACCAATAAGCAATTTGACAACAGACTTTATAAAAAGAGTTTAGTTGCTAAAAGAGTGAATTGGGTTTTAGGCAAAGAACCAAAACTGCCATTGAAGTGCCAAGCAAGGATAAGATATGGACATAAGGCTGTACCGTCAATAGTTAAAAGCCTGCCACGTACCGAAACAAAGTTTCTTGTGCGGGGTCTAAAATCTAAAATTAAAAGTCAATTATTTGTAGAGTTTAATAAATCTCAAAGAGCAGTGACCCCTGGCCAGTCAGTTGTTTTTTACCATCGCAACGAACTCCTAGGAGGCGGAATTATTTTATAAAATATAATTTTGGAGTCTTACAGAATAAAAGTTGAAGAATCTTGCATAGGTAAGAAAATTACATTTTTTATATTTATGAAAAAGGAGATTAGCCTTTTTCTTGTATAAATTGTAGATTTTTAGTAGAATAGAGATATACCTCGTAGAGGAACCCCTCACTGAAATAAATTTAGTGCGGGGCGGCGCTCCCTTCGGTCGCTTGTTTCGAAAGTATATTAGAAACCTGCCCTGTAGTGAGCTTGCTTTACTGCGGGGTTCTTCTGCGGGGTATGACTGCCAAAGAATTGCGAGAAAAATATTTAAAATTTTTTGAAGAAAAGGGGCATAAAATAATTCCCGGTGCTTCTTTGATTCCAGAGCACGATCCAACCGTGCTTTTCACCACTGCCGGGATGCATCCTTTGGTGCCTTTTTTGTTGGGTGAAAAACATCCGGCCGGAAAGAGATTAGCCAATGTTCAAAAATGTATCAGGACTGGCGATATTGATAAAGTAGGAGATAGATGGCATTTAACTTTTTTTGAAATGTTGGGGAATTGGTCTTTAGGTAATTACTGGAAAAAAGAAGCGATTGAGTGGAGTTTTGAGTTTTTATTTGATAAAAAATGGTTGGGAATTCCGAAAGAAAAATTAAGTATAACAGTTTTTGAAGGAGATAAAGATGCTCCAAAAGACGAAGAAACAGCTCAAATTTGGAAAGATTTAGGTATTCCCAAAGAGAGAATTTATTATTTGGGCAAAGATGAAAATTGGTGGGGTCCGGCTGGCGAAATTGGTCCTTGTGGCCCTTGTACTGAAATGTTTTACGACACTGGCAAAGATAAATGCAGCTCGGATTGCCGGCCAGGTTGCGATTGCGGGAAATACTCAGAAATCTGGAATGACGTATTTATGGAATATAATAGAAAAATAAAAAATAAAAAATCAAAGATAAAAAACACAAATAAAAATTCAAAAACAGCAAAACCCAAGAACTACGATAACGAAATAGAATACGAATACGCGTCATTAGTCCAAAAGAACGTTGATACGGGAATGGGAGTGGAAAGAACTGTGGCGGTTTTAAACGGGCAGGATAATGTTTATGAAACGGAATTGTTTGAGCCGATTGTTAAAGAAATAAAATCTTTAGCTAAAATAACTGAACCAGCAAACTCTTTTGAAAAACTTTACAACCCTGGTCAGGCGATAGAAAAAGAAATGGCTGGCCTGAAAGATAAAGCCGAAAGAGGAAGAGCCATTAGAATTATTGCTGATCACATAAAAGCAGGTTGTTTTATTCTGGCGGAAAACATTGAACCTTCAAATATTGAGCAAGGTTATGTCTTGCGACGTTTGGTTCGTCGCGCAATTAGATATGGAAAGCAAATCGGAATTGAAGATGTATTTTTATACAAAATTGCTGAAACAGTAATTGATATTTACCAAGATATTTATTCGGAATTAAAAAAGAATAAGGATTTTATTTTTGAACAATTGATTAGAGAGGAGCAAAAGTTTAAAAAGACCCTAATTAATGGATTAAGAGAGTTGGAGAAATTAGTCAATAAGAAATACGAAAAAGCAAAAGAAATTAGCGCTGAGGACGCTTTTTATATTTATGAAACCTATGGTTTTCCATTAGAGATGATTGAGGAGGAATTGAAAAACTATGGTTTAACCGTTAACCGTCAAGATTTCCAGAAAGCTTTTAAAAAACACCAAGAGCTTTCTCGAGCTGGATCTAAACAAAAATTCAGAGGCGGTTTAGCCGACCACTCGGAACAAGTCATGAAATATCATACTGCTACCCATTTGCTTTTGGCCGCTTTGCGTCTGGTTTTGGGAAATAATGTTCAGCAAAGAGGGAGTAATTTAACAGCCGAACGTATTCGTTTTGATTTTTCTCATCCAGCGAAGCTCACTCCAGAAGAGATTAAAAAAGTAGAGGAATTGATTAATGAGAGCATTAAACAGGATTTAAAAATAAAATGCGAAGAAATGTCTTTGGGCGAAGCAAAAAAACAGGGAGCCACAGGTGTTTTTGAGAAAAAATACGGAGACAAAGTTAAAGTTTATACTATTTTTAATCCAAAAACAGAAGAAGTTTTTAGCAAAGAAATCTGCGGTGGTCCCCATGTGGAGCGGACTGGAATTTTAGGGAAATTTAAAATTATTAAAGAGCAAGCCAGTTCTGCCGGCGTTCGGAGGATTAAAGCTGTATTAGAATAAAATTTTTTGATACAATAATAAAATGCCAAAAAGAACAAAAAAAGTTTACGATATTATACCGCCTGGCAAGGGAGGAAGTAGTTTGATTAATTTAAGTTCAGGAAAAAGAAAAAAAGAAAAGGCAAAGAAATCCTCAAAAAAGAAAAAGTCTTTGTTTAAATATTGGATTTTGTTATTGCCAATGGTTTTAATCGGAATAGGATTGTTTCTATATTTTTATTTGCCAAGAGCTGAAATAAAGATTTGGTCCAAAACTGAGGTTTTAAATTTTGAAGATACTGTAATCGTTGATATTGAACTTAAAGACGAAGATGTAGATATTACTTCTTCAAAAGAAAAAGTGGCGATACCGGGAGCAGTTTTTGAAGCCGAAAGGGAGGACGAAAAAGAATTTCCAGCAACTGGCGAGGCAAGTGAGGAGGGCAGGGCGAAAGGAGTAATCCGTGTTTACAACAATTTTCATAAGACTCAAATTTTAGTAAAAAATACCAGATTTCAGCCTCCAATGGACCAGGTGATGTATTTTAGAACAACAAAACGTATAGAGATTCCCGTTAAAGGCTTTATAGACGTTGAGGTTACGGCTGACCAGCCAGGACATGATTACAACATTGAGGCTTCTACTTTTTCTATTCCCGGTTTGGCTGGTTTGTCTCAGTATTATAGTGTTTACGGAAAATCATTTTCTCCAATGACAGGCGGCTTTATAGGTAAGGTTAAAACAGTAACAGAGGAGGATATTAATAGCGCTAAAAATGATTTATTTAATCTGGTGTTTTCAGACCTTAAAAAGTATTTGACAGAGAGAGTGCCATCTGGATTTGTTTTACTGGAACAGACTTTTCAAGAAGAGGAGATAGAAAGTTCCTGCGAGGCAAAGTTTCATGATGCCGTAGATTCTTTTTCTGTTAAAGCTAGGGCCAAAACAAAAGCTCTATTATATAAGGAGGATTATTTGAACCAAATGGCAATGGTTTTTTTTCTTGCTAATAAATCTCCGAGCAAAGAAATTCAGGAGGATTCTTTAAAAATACAAGCAGACTTGGAGCAAATTGACTGGGAAGAGGGGAAAGCTGTTCTAAAATTTAAAGCTTCAATAAAAACATATTCTTCTCTTGAAATGGATGATTTGGAGCAGAGATTGAGCAACAAGACTATAAGCGAGACAAGAGAGTTCTTGATGAATTGGGCTCAAATTGAAAAAGTAGAGATAGTCTTTTATCCATTTTGGGTTAGAAAAGTGCCAAGAAATATTAATAGGATTAATATAGAAGTTAAATTAGATAAAGAATAGAATTTGGATTCAAACAGTAGAAAGAAGAGCTATAGCTATTTTGCAGTTTGTCGCTTGACTAATAAGATAAAATTTGTTATTCTAAATTTACTAATTAATGAAATCTAAAGATAAAATAAAAAAATCAGGAATTGTAATTGAAACCTTGCCAAATACTACTTTTAAGGTAAAATTAGACGATGGTAATGAAATTTTAGCTCACTTAGCGGGTAAGTTAAGAATGTACAGGATTAAGGTTTTAGCGGGAGACAAAGTAACAGTTGAAATGAGCCCATATGATGAAACAAGGGGTAGGATTGTGTATCGCGGCCGCTGATAATACGCTGATTAGTACGCTGATTAGGACGCTGACACAACGCTGATATCAGCGTAAAATCCGCGTAAACCACGTTAGATAGAGGCCCTTACGCCCATCTAACTGGGTAAATATCAGTGTTAAATCAGCGGATTTTCGCGAAGCGAAAAAATGAAGGTTCGGCCATCTGTTAAAAAAATTTGTAAAGATTGTAAAATAGTCCGACGAAAAGGTCGGGTTTATATAATTTGCAA
>Ga0315547_1000386_pt1 | contig 45640 bp, 41 predicted proteins | sample SalMarSW160240MG_2_FD_202542 | JGI IMG/M metagenome (GOLD analysis project Ga0315547, IMG submission 202542) | Salt marsh sediment microbial communities from the Plum Island Ecosystem LTER, Massachusetts, United States - Salt Marsh Sediment SW1601-240 ...
ACCCACAAAGGGACGATCTCTTTATAGCCTCTGCTACCCATAATCTTATCTCTCTTTTTAGGAAGAAGGTTTTATTTGGAACCGGGATAGAGGATTTAGGAATTCAAACTATAACTAACAAGCTCACCGATATTCCGGCTAAGTTTGAGAAAGAGCAAAACAAAATGAAGATCTTCTTCCCAGCTGGTCATGAGCTAGTTCGAAGGTTCATTCAGGGAAAGCAAAATAATCATAAAGGCAGTATTTTTCCCTTAGAGAAAAAACTATACAATTGATTTCCTGCAAAAGTTGGTTGACAAGTGCTGAGATTTGGTCTACTCTTCAATTGAGCAAAGAACAACAACCGTGACATTCGTGAGTCGTTCCGCCATAACTGAGGTTTACCAATGGATGATGTGGCAAAATACAATAAAGAGCGATGGGAGGAGCTGGCCAAAGCCAATGTACCCTTTTCTCGTCCTTGGCTTGATTTAGATAAGAAAACGACCCGCAAGATGATTGACCCTCATGGAATGATTGATGAGATTGCTGGTAAGAATGTTCTCTGTCTGGCTGGAGGTGGAGGACAACAGTCAGCAATTTTTGCCTTGCTCGGAGCTAGGGTAACCGTTCTTGACTTCTCAGAAACTCAGTTACAAAGGGATCAACAGGCAGCTTCGCACTATGGGGTAAAGGTGAGAACCATTCAGGGTGACATGCGTGATCTTTCAGCCTTCAAGAAAGACGCTTTTGATATTGTCTATCATGCCCACTGCATAGCCTTCATTCCCGACATACATCCGGTATTTCAGGAGGTAGCTCGTGTACTACGAACAGATGGCCTCTACCATCTTGACTTTCACAATCCGTTTACACAAGGAATAGATAAAGAACACTGGAATGGTCACGGATATCTGCTGAAACTTCCTTACGTCGAGGGCGCTCAAACCGTCCCCAGAGATTACTCTTGGGATATTCAGTCTGAAGATGGTACCAAGAGGCGAGTGAGAGGACCAAGGGAATTCCGTCACACTCTGAGCAGTATTCTGAATGGCCTCATTAAGCAACAATTTGTCATTCTTGGACTGTGGGAAGAAACTAGTGGTGAATCAAATGCCAAACCGGGAACTTGGCAACACTTCGAGACAATAGCAGTTCCCTTCCTGAGCCTCTGGGCGACCTACCGTCCTTATGTATTCATAAAATAGAGCTAGAGTAATTGGCAACACTCGACGATTGTCTCTGGTCATCCTGGGAGTGTAGGCTCTTCTGGACATCTCCTCCAAACCCAGATCCACAAGTGCTGAGATTTGGCTTAGGTTGCAGCGAAGAGCAATATCAAAAGTGCTTTCCCATTCTAGAAATCCTGAATTGATAGTGGTAGACGTCGGAGTAATCGCCAAAGCTCCAGTACGATTTCTGGTATCAGGCATGGGAGACGCTTTAGCTACTTGGTTCGAAGCAGATGCAACTTTCAATTCTGATTCAGACAACGAAGTAGGTGGAAAGCCCACCCGAGCCGCACATATTCTGGCAAAGCTATGTTTTGACATACTTATGAAGCATGCCCTACCGGCAAAACTGGCCGTCGAAAAGGAACGGGTTATACCTGCTGTTGACCTTATTATAGAAGCAAATATTCTTCTAAGCGGTCTCGGTTTTGAGAGTGGAGGACTTGCAGCGGCGCACGCCATTCATAACGGATTGACCGTGTTGGAGGAAACACACAACTATCTTCACGGAGAGAAGGTAGCCGTAGGTACTGTAACCCAGCTATTTCTGGAATCAAAGGACAAGTCGATAATCAACCAAGTTTTAACATTTTGTAACCAGCTAAGACTTCCCATGAGTCTAGGAGACCTTGGCCTCGCTGCGCTGTCTCCTTCAAGGCTGATGGAAGTGGCAGAAGCAGCATGCAGAGCTGAAGAGAGTATACATAATGAACCATTCGACGTTACCCCTAAGATGGTGTCAGATGCTTTATTGGCGGCTGATGTTTACCTCAGAGAATTCAGAGCCCAACAACAAAGCACATCCTTTAGTCCGAAACCAGTATAGCGTCCAGGACTCGCAGATTAGCATCTCATAGGCTTCATTCTCTTTTTGCCGAAATGGCTGGTTAATTGACAAGTGCTGAGATTTGGGTTAGGTTACCTCTAGGAGACGCATCAAGGGAGTTGCGAAGTGCATACCGAAGGAGGAGGCCAGCTGGTGTTCGTGGACAAAGCCTCAGACGTTTAGCAAATGAGTGCCAGTCCTGTAGATCATAAGAAATTCGCATTTATGACCTGTGTTAACGACGGGACTCTCTACCAGGAGTGCTTAAAGCACATTGACTCACTCCACGTTCCTAATGGTTGCACCATAGAGAAAATCGCAGTAGCCAAGGCTAAAAGTATTAGTGAGGCGTATGATAGTAATATGAAAAAGTCAGATGCTAAGTTTAAGATATGCCTTCATCAGGATACTTTCATAAAAAACAGGAATTTCCTGATAGACATATGTAGTATCTTTGCGCGAGATCCGTCAATAGGAATGATCGGAGTCGTGGGAGCGAGGCGCCTTCCTCCTAGTGGACTGTGGTTCAGGAACAACTGGTGGCATTGCTACGGCAAGGTATCAGAGTATCGAAGAGGTGGCATATTACAGAGTACATTGGGACCTATGAATAAGAGAAAGGAAAGAATTGTTTCTTTCCGAAAAGTTCGAGGTGGCTTCATGCCTATGTTAGTCATAGATGGTCTCATAATGATAACCCAATATGACATTCCCTGGAGAACCGATTTATACGGAGGATTTCTCTATTATGAGGGTCCTCATTGCATCGAGTTTCTAAAAAGGGGATATAAAGTAATTATTCCTCAGCAGAAGAAACCTTGGGTAATGCATTACGGGCCCAGAGTCGAAAGGACTAAAGTTGAACAGAGCGTAATCTTGAGGAAGCTGGAGGCTAATTTGAAGATATTTCGAAGAGAATACGGGGATTTCGTTGGCAAAGATGTAAGAGCATTATCCTCGTTAACTGCAAGATGAAAAATCCTATAAGCAAGCCATCTGGTAGTGCTCCAATGTTGTCAGCAGTATTCGTCACTTTTGAAGGGAGATTACCCTTCGTAGAACGGTTAATGAAGACTCTATGCCCTTATGCGAGCCAGTTCCTGGAGATAATAGCCGTGGATAACAAATCTTGTCCCAACGTATCTGAATGGCTGAAGACGAACTTTCCCTGTGTTACCACTTTCAGGAACAGAGAAAACATTGGTACGGCAAAAGCGTACAACATTGGCATTGACCTAAGTAAAGGAAGGTACCTTATGCTTATCAATGATGACTGTTGTCTGGAAGAAAAGGCAGCACATAGAGCTGTGCATTTCCTCGAAACGCACCCAGAGTTCGTTGGGATCGGCTTTTCGCTACTTGACCTGGATGGTATCCGACGACCCATGAAACTGCACCTTTACCCTTTTTTGCCTTCTAGTCTGGACAGACCGCACAGGATTACTTTTGTTGGAACAAACAATCTGCTTTGCAGGAGAGAGGCTTTCCAGACCGTCGGATTGTTCGACGAGAACTACTTCTTTTTCAACGAAGATCTGGACTGGTCCTGGAGAGCTCGAAAGATAGGGCTCAAGTTCTATTATGATCCTCAGTTTAGGATTCGTCACCTATATCGCCTTTCTTCTGAAGAGCCACCGTTCAATCTGGAGAAATATCTCACAAGAATCATCGCTGACCTGTACTTTTACAGGACGAACATGCCTGTTCTTTTTGACTTTGTGAAGGCTTTTTACAAAGTAAGTCTAAGACATAATCTAAAGAGAATTAGGAAAATTGGACTATATCCTCAACTGAAAGTACTCCTAGGCGTAGAAAGACCTAAGGTATTAAGCAACATTTACGATGTCCAAAAAACACTGATGAATGGCAGCATCACGGATTTGTTCTCGTTACTAGAGAATACGGACCTATGCTCGTGCTAGACCCATTATCCCGAGTTTTGTTCATGTGACTTCTCCGTGCAGACAGGAAAGGCTTTTCGGGGCCGAGAACGGCCAGCATGAGTCGCAGGAAGACCTGCTACTTCAGGCAGCTTCAGCTACTGGTTTCTTGCATTCATATCCATTTTCTCCTTCTGCCCGGTCACTTGTTATCTAACCAATGAATACTGTAGCTTATTATGGTCACATTTCATATGGCAGAGCTACTCATCCTTAGGTTAGATTTTGCGTGATTCAATTCGAAATCTTGATAATTTCCCAGATTTGACCTAGAATAAAACCGTATGGAAAGGAATAGACTATGTCTGAGATTGAAGTAAGGATGATGTGGGCTCCGGGAAAGTACATCCAAGGTCAGAATGTTCTTGCAAATCTAGGTGTATATGTGCGGCTTCTGGGAGAATCAACATTGATTATTTCTGACTCGAGGGTTTACAATCTGGTAGGGAAAGCCATATCAGACGCTCTCAAAGCCAGAAAAATAAGATATGGGTGGACAGAATTTGGTGGTGAATGTTGTTTTGAGGAAATAGAAAGAATTAGCAGGCAGGCTAAGAAAGGAAGATCCGAAGTCATTATTGGAGTAGGAGGTGGCAAAACCCTAGACACAGCCAAGGCGGTAGCAGTTAACCGAAAGGTACCGATGGTGATGGTACCCACAATTGCCGCCACAGATGCACCAACTAGTAGCATTTCCATAGTTTATAGCAAGGAAGGTGTGTTTGAGAAAGTGCTTTCCCATTCTAGGAATCCTGAATTGATAGTGGTAGACGTCGGAGTAATCGCCAAAGCTCCAGTACGATTTCTGGTATCAGGCATGGGAGACGCTTTAGCTACTTGGTTCGAAGCAGATGCAACTTTCAATTCTGATTCAGACAACGAAGTAGGTGGAAAGCCCACCCGAGCCGCACATATTCTGGCAAAGCTATGTTTTGACATACTTATGAAGCATGCCCTACCGGCAAAACTGGCCGTCGAAAAGGAACGGGTTATACCTGCTGTTGACCTTATTATAGAAGCAAATATTCTTCTAAGCGGTCTCGGTTTTGAGAGTGGAGGACTTGCAGCGGCGCACGCCATTCATAACGGATTGACCGTGTTGGAGGAAACACACAACTATCTTCACGGAGAGAAGGTAGCCGTAGGTACTGTAACCCAGCTATTTCTGGAATCAAAGGACAAGTCGATAATCAACCAAGTTTTAACATTTTGTAACCAGCTAAGACTTCCCATGAGTCTAGGAGACCTTGGCCTCGCTGCGCTGTCTCCTTCAAGGCTGATGGAAGTGGCAGAAGCAGCATGCAGAGCTGAAGAGAGTATACATAATGAACCATTCGACGTTACCCCTAAGATGGTGTCAGATGCTTTATTGGCGGCTGATGTTTACCTCAGAGAATTCAGAGCCCAACAACAAAGCACATCCTTTAGTCCGAAACCAGTATAGCGTCCAGGACTCGCAGATTAGCATCTCATAGGCTTCATTCTCTTTTTGCCGAAATGGCTGGTTAATTAACAGCTAACTTTTGCAGGAAACAAGGGTAACTAAGGATTACCGATTCAGCTTTATTCCGAATGTTTCTTTACTGCCTCCAATTTGGATAGAGCCCTGCCTGCATAGGAAGACCATTCTTTATCATTTGCTACGGCAAAAAGAAATTTAGCATGAGGAAGGTTTGCAGGTGTATGCAAAGGTTGACCATGTGGTTCTAAAGTTATTAACTGGTTTATTTGGTAAAGAGGGAGTACTGCTCGATCCTGACCTTCTAGAGATGTATACCCACGATGAGGTCCCTGGCTTGAAGGCCCAGCCGGAAGTGGTTGTCAGAGCGACAATGGTAGAGCAAATTTCAAAACTTATGAAATTAGCTAACGAGAAGAGAGTCCCAGTCACTCCGCGCGGTGCTGGATATGGTCTTTCCGGTGGAGCGGTCCCTGTTTGCGGAGGAATAGTCCTCTCTCTGGAAAAGATGAACCGAATTCTGGAAATCGATAAAAACAATCTAATGATAACTGTTGAACCTGGTGTCATAACCGGTAAGATCCATGAAGCGGTAGAGAAGGAGGGGCTTTTCTATCCGCCGGATCCGGCCAGTCTTGATTCCTGCTCTATTGGCGGCAACGTGGCAGAAGGTGCGGGAGGACCCAGGGCAGTTAAATACGGTGTTACCAAAGACTATGTGTGTGGACTGGAAGCCGTTTTGCCCTCTGGTGATATAATCACATTAGGCGGAAAACTTGTCAAGAACGTCACCGGCTATAATTTAGTCGACCTTCTCATAGGCTCTGAGGGTACCTTAGCCATCATAAGCAAGATTATCCTTCGGCTCATACCCCTTCCCAGGGTAACTATAGACCTATTGGTAGCCTTCAACGAATTTCAATCTGCAGCAGATACAGTCTCAGCTATTATCGAACAGCACATACTCCCTACAACCATTGAATTTATGGAACAGGACTCCCTTCTAGCGTGCGAAAAATACCTTAAGAAAGAACTCCCTTTACGTGAAGCGGCTGCTTTTCTCCTCATTAAACTGGATGGAAATGGCAAAGAAGATGTAGAAGCTCTCTGCGAGAATGTTGGTGAGATCTGTCTTGAACACGATGCCATTGATGTTCTGGTTGCCAGCGACCGTTCCACCCAGGACAGACTCTGGGAAGCCAGGCGTGTCATCATCGAGGCACTCAAGAGCAGGAGTCCAGTTAATCATATGGAGGACATCGTCGTTCCCCGTGCTAGGGTCAATGATTTCCTTCGAGAGATAAAAAAACTGCAGGAAAAATACGAGTATCCAATAATTTGTTTTGGCCATTCAGGCGATGGAAATGTCCATGTTAATATTCTCAAAGAAGATCGTCCGCAGGGTAAATGGGCTAGAACTATTCCTAAAATTAGTGGAGAGATTTTTGATATTGCTCTTAGCCTGGGTGGGCAAATAACTGGCGAGCATGGAATTGGTGCCACCAGGAGGAACTATCTGGAGAAAGCGGTGGGCCCAAAAACCTTGCAGCTCTTTCGCGGCATCAAACAGCTCTTTGATCCCAACAACATTCTCAATCCAGGGAAAATTCTTCCCGACTAAAGGCGCAGGCCAGATATTATTACAAAGATAGAGTCCTAACTTTCTGAATTCTGGTAAATAGCCTGAGCAGTTTGAAACCCAATTGTTGCATCATCAATAATACCATGTTTCTTTAATTCCTCTCCGATACAATTAAGCAGCCTGCCTACTTTATCTTTTGTGGAAGAGTGACCCATCAGTCCAATTCTCCAGGCCTTTCCACTGAATTCTCCCAGACCAGCACCAATTTCAATATTGTACCTCGCTCTTATGTTTTGACGAAGTTTACCTTCTTCTAATCCATCGGGAAGGTAGACAGCGTGTAGCATAGGAAGTCTTTCATTCTGTTTTTTCACCAGGTAGGTGAAACCTAATGCTTCAAGACCAGCTTGAAGGGCTGCGGCATTTCTTCTGTGACGCTGGAATCTGGCATCAAGTCCTTCTTGTAAGGCTAATCTGAGTCCTTCGTGGAGGGCATAAATCATATTTATGGGAGCGGTATGATGATACTTTCTCTGATATCCCTCATTCCAGTACTCCTCTATCATATTTAAATCAAAATACCAACTTCTTGCTTTTCTGGCTCGTAGTTTCTGCATGGCTTTTTCATTCAAAGTAATGGGAGAAAGTCCTGGCGGCACACTAAGGCATTTCTGGGTTCCACTGTAAGCGGCGTCGATTCCCCACTCGTCCATCTTTACTTCTGTCCCTCCTAAAGATGTTACCGCATCAACTAGAAATAGGGCGCCATTTTGATGAACAATCTCACCAATTTCTCTCATATGTTGTTGATGAGCACCAGTAGATGTTTCTGCGTGCACCAGGAAAAGTGCATGGCACCTATTTCTGGAAAAAGCTTTTCTTATCTCCTCAGGCGTAACCACAGTTCCCCATTCCAAATCAATGGATATTACCTCTCCGCCAAAACGAGATACTTCATCGGCAATCCTTCCTCCAAATACTCCGTTTCTAACAACAATTACTTTATCCTGAGGGTTGATGAGATTAGCTACCAGGGTTTCCATTCCAGAGCTTCCAGTGCCAGAGATGGGAATGGTCATCCGATTCTCGGTTTGATAGAGCATTCTCAACATAGCCTGAGCTTCGTCCATTATTTTAATGAATTCTGAATCGAGGTGACCTATAGTGGCTGCTGACATTGCCCTTAAAACTGCTGCCGGTACATCGCTTGGCCCAGGCCCATGTAAATGTATCTCTAAGTTGCGCTCATATGTTGGATCGACTTTCATCTTTCCTCCTCCTGGCCTATTTAATCTGCTCTCATTTACCTATTTTTTCTTCTAACCAATCTATTACTACTTTTTCCAGATTAACCTTATTTAATTTGTTTATCTCAGGAATACCGGCTGGACTGGTGACATTTATCTCCACTATTTTTTCTCCTATCACGTCAACTCCAGCAAAATAGATTTCATCTCTTAGCAGGCGGTTAGATAAATATTGACAGATTTTGTCATCAAGAGGAGTAATTTCAGCTGGAACGAATTTAGCTCCTCTGTGGATATTTGCTCTATAATCATCAGGAGGTGGAACTCGGCACATCGCTCCCACAGGTTTTCCCTCTAGAATAAGAATTCTCTTGTCTCCTTCCTTTATCTCAGGCAGATATTCTTGAGCTATGAGGAATTTTTTCCCTTGCTCGGTGGCCATTTCCAGCAAAGAGTTGAGGTTGATATCATCTTCTTGTAGGCAAAGCACTCCTCTCCCGCTGCAATCACCCAGAGGTTTTAAGATCATCTTTCCACCTATTTGCCAGAGAAATTTCTTTAGCTTCTCAGGTTTTTTGCTTACCAGGCTGCGAGGGGCAAAGAGAGGAAAATTAAGTACATATAGTTTCTCATTTGCCTCTCTTATTCCTCGGGGGCTGTTAATAATAAGGGTAGGAGGAGAAACGTGTTCCAATATGTAGGTGCAGTAAAGATAATCGAGGTTAAAAGGAGGGTCTTTGCGGATGAATATGGCCTGGAGTCTGTTCAGTTTTATCATCTCTGGCCGAGCCATAATGAACCTATCTTTTTTTCTTTCTACTATTTCACTTAAGCTGCCCCAGACCTTTTCACCTCGGAGTTCCAGGTCTTTGATATTTAGATAAAATATTCCATACCCTCTTTTCAGGCATTCCGTAATCAAGCAGCAGCTTGTATCCTCATCAATGCTATCCAATTTTTCAAAAGAGTCCATTATGAATGCAACATCTAAAGCCACCTCTTCCCTCCACTATATTTATATCAAAGAAAAAGAATAAGTCTAGTATGTTTGACAGAAAAGATATAGGCCTATAGTATAGATTATAAAGTTATGGGAGAATTAGTAAGTGAAGGGAGAAATTGGCCATTACCGGGAGCTGGTGGATTACTTCTTAGATTCTTGTTCTTTTCGGAAGAAACTGAAGATAGGAGCGGAGTTTGAAAATCTAGCTGTTTTTGCCCATTCGGGAAAAGCTATTCCTTACAGAAACGAAAGAGGGGTGACAGCTATTCTTTCCGGCTTGAGCCAGAAATTTGGATGGGAACCACTGAAAGAAAATGGTGAGCTTATTGCCCTTTCCCGTGAAAGCTCCTGGGTAACTTTGGAACCCGGAGGGCAGATAGAGCTGAGTACGAGTGTTCATAATGACATTCATCAAGTAAAGAGTGAATGGGAAAAGTTCATAGAAGAGATTAAATCCATTGTAGAGCCCTTCGGTATAAGATGGTTAGGACTGGGCATTCAGCCTGTGAGCCTCCTGGAAGATATAGAGTGGGTGCCAAAACAGAGGTACAGAATTATGGCTCCCTATATGGCTGAACATGGAAGGATGAGTCAGTATATGATGAAAAAAACCGCTTCAATACAGATAAGCATGGACTATTTTAGTGAAGACGATTTTGTTAGAAAGATGCGCACTGCCTTATTTCTGGCGCCCATTATAACTGCTATTTTTGCCAACTCTCCTATTTCCGAAGGCAAGATAAATGGTTTTTTAAGTGAAAGAGCCCATATATGGAATCATACAGATGTTGCCCGTTGTGGTCTAATCGAGGAGAAATTCCTTTTCAATCCGCAATTTTCAACTTATGTTAACTATGCTTTACAGGTTCCTATGTTCTTTATAATAAGAGAAAATCGTTGGATTGAGGTCAAGAATATGACTTTCTCTGCCTACTTGAAGAATGGATACCAGGGCTACAGAGCAACCTGGGATGACTGGGAACTCCATCTTTCTACTATTTTTACTGAAGTGAGAGCCAAGAAATATATAGAGCTGAGATGTGCTGATTTACAGAAGAGGCAATTTGCTCCTGCTGTCGCTGCTTTATGGAAAGGAATTCTATATAACGAGAAAACACTGAGGACGGCTTGGTCGCTGATTAAAAGCCTATCCTGGAAGGAACTGTGCTCACTCTACCGTACTGTTCCCAGGGAAGGTTTGAAAGCCAGGTTGAAAGGGGTAAGGCTGCTCGATATTGCTAAAGAACTATTAAGGATAAGTCACTCTGGTTTAAAAGAGCAGCGACAGTTTAATCAGGATGGGGAAGATGAGAGTGTCCATCTTGAACCCATTATGGAACTTATCATAGAGGATGAGATGTGCCCAGCAGAAATAATAATTAAGAACTGGAACGGTAGCTGGCACAAGTCTATTAACAAATTGATTGAGTATAGCTCCTACTAGAATTTATCAGCCCTCCCAATTTCTTCACATTTTACAAATTTCATATCCTTTTTAGTGGGTGTAGAATACTAATTAAGGTTCTGTAAATAATTGACAAGTTGCATTTTTTGGCTATAGTAACACTGTTCAGCAGGGGGATGACTTAATGTTCACAATATTTTTGGTTAGCGTAATTGTAATTTCATTGTCTGGCGTAATGATGCCAGGACCTCTATTCGCCATGACTGTTGCTAAAAGTTACAATAATCCTGCTTCAGGAGCATTGGTAGCTTTGGGACATGCAGTGATAGAGATTCCTTTAATATTTCTGATATATTTTGGTTTTGCTAATTTCTTAAAGTTGACCCAACTGCAAATTTTCATTGGTGTAGCTGGTGGGGCCATACTGATTTATATGGGAATGGATATGATCAGGTCAAGGAAGGCTATGGTTGAAGAGGGCAAGGACTTGCCTTATGGTTCATTCATGGGTGGGATTATTACCACGGCTGTTAATCCCTATTTTCTCTTATGGTGGGCCAGCGTTGGTGCAGCTCTTATTGTCAAATCCATAGCCTTTGGACTAATGGGTTTTGTTCTGTTTACGGTGATACATTGGCTTTGCGATTTCGCTTGGCTATCAGGTATATCCTTGGTAATTCATCGATTACACCATTTATGGAGTAAGAGGGTACACAGGGCAATATTTAGTTTATGTGGTCTGCTTATGATTGGTTTTGGTGTCTGGTTCATAGGTTCGGTTATTATATAGGTAAATAAAGCGTTTAGCGTATAGCGGATAGTGAAAAACGGGAAACCGTAGCGGATAAGTTCATTGTTCATGATTCATCGACAGAAAGAACGATAAGATGGTGAGTAGTGAGTGGTTAATTGATGAGCGGTGAATAGCGCCCTCTCCCACTTTTGGGGAGAGGGATAGGGTGAGGGGAAATTGACCAATTAATCAATTAACTAATTAACCATTTAACCAATTAACTAACGGGCTAGCAGGTCAATGAACAACGAACAACCAACTACGAACTAGAAGGGGGGATTCAAAAAATGGATTTCAAAAAAGTGAAGATGAAAATTCCGGCAGAGGCAAACATCATCATTGGACAAACCCATTTTATCAAGACAGTAGAAGACCTTTATGAAGTGATGGTTAATTCTATAGCCGGGGGAAAATTTGCTATTGCCTTCTGCGAAGCATCAGGTCCTTGCTTGATAAGAGCAGAGGGAAATGACCAGGAGTTAAAAGCAATAGCTATTGAGAATGCCAATGCTCTAGGAGCTGGGCATATATTTGTTATTTTATTAAAAGATGCATTCCCGCTGAATGTTCTTAATGATATTAAAAACTGCCGGGAGGTCTGTTCTATATTTTGTGCTACCGCAAATCCTGTAGAGGTAGTGGTTGCTGAAACAGAACAGGGTAGGGGAGTTATGGGAATTATAGATGGGTTCAAGCCCAAGGGGATAGAAAGAGAAAGAGATATTAAGCTTCGTAAGGAATTCTTGAGAAGAATAGGATATAAGCTTTAGGAGTAAGTGAGTTATGCCGGCAAATTTACCTCCTCAATATTATGAGGCTGAGAAAAGGTTTAGGCTTGCCCGGACTGATAAAGAGAAGTTGGCTATTCTCAAAGAAATGTGGGCTATTATGCCCAAACACAAAGGAACTGATAGGCTCCAGGGTGAACTTAAAGCAAAGCTCTCTCAATTAAAAAAGGAGATGCAAACAAAGAAAAAGAGTGGTAAAAGTTTCTATAGTCACCATATTGAAAAAGAAGGAGCAGCTCAAGTAGTCCTCATTGGGCTGCCTAATGTGGGAAAGTCTCAAATAGTCACCAGTCTTACTAATGCTACTCCTCAGGTAGCTTCTTATCCTTTTACTACTAGAGAACCTCTTGTGGGGATGATGCCTTTTAAGGATATAAAGATTCAACTGATAGATACTCCTCCTATAACGGAAGAATTTATAGAACCATGGCTGCCGGAGATTGTTAAATACGCTGATTATGTTGTTCTGGTTGTTGATCTGGGAAGCGAAGAGGTTTTAAACCAGATAGATGTTATATTGAAAAGATTAGAGCAATCTAAGGTCAAGCTTGCCGCAAAAGAGGAAGAGAATGATGAGTTGAATGCCCATTTTTATAAAAAAACAATGATTGTAGGCAATAAGAATGATATACCAGATGCCGAGGAACACCTTAAAGTGTTAAAAGACTTACACGGCGATAATTTTCCTCTGTTCTCTATCTCCGCAAAAAAAAGGGAAGGACTGCAGGAACTTAAAAGAAAGATTTATAAGGAGCTAGCTATTATTCGTGTATATACAAAGGAGTCGGGAAAGCCCGCTGATATGGATGACCCTATTGTTCTAAGAAAAGGGAGCAGGCTCATTGATGCAGCTAGAGTTATCCATAAAGATTTTGCCTTTAAGTTAAAATATGCTAAAGTGTGGGGGTCAAGCAAATTTGATGGTCAGAAGGTAGATAGAAATCATCTCTTAGAAGATGGTGATGTTGTTGAGTTTCATCTTTAATAGCGTAGAGCGTTTAGCGGATAGCGTATAGTGAAAACAAAAAGCAAAAAAGACAGCGGATAGTAGGTGAGTGGTCAATTAGTGAGTCGTGAGTGGCGCCCTCTCCTGTGGGGAGAGGGATGGGGTGAGGGGGAACATTAGCAAAAAAGGAAAAAGATGAACAAGAAAGATTTATTGACTCTCAAAGATTGGTCGAGGGAAGATATAGTGAATATAATAGATAAAGCGATTGCTATTAAAGAGAGTCCAGAGAAATACGCTAACTTTCTGGAAAGACGAACTCTGGCTATGCTTTTTCAAAAAACCTCTACCAGAACACGTGTTTCTTTTGAGGTAGCAATGACCCAGCTAGGAGGGCATGCTATTTATCTGGATTGGAGGACTACCAATTTCACTTTAGCTGAAATAGAAGATGAAATAAAATATCTTTCTCGGAATGTAGATATTATTATGGCTCGCCTTTTCAAACATATAGATTTAGAGAAAACAGCCAGAGCCTCAGGAGTTCCCGTAATAAATGGCTGTACAGAGAAGTATCATCCCTGTCAGGCTTTCTCTGATTTAATGACTATTAAGGAGAAAAAAGGTAGACTGGAGGGGTTGAAGTTGGTATATGTAGGAGTGCAGAACAACGTCTGCAATTCCTTAATTAATGGTTGCACTAAGGTAGGTATGAAGATTACTGTGGTAACTCCCATAATCCATGAGCCAAGTGTGGATAAGGAGCTCATAAAAGAGACAGAAAAGAGTGGACTGTATCAAGCTACCCTGGATATAAAAAAGGCAATTGATGAGGCAGATATTATCTATACTGACACCTGGGTAGATATGGAGCTTTTCCTCGACCCTAAATTTAAAAAAGAGAAAGAGATGAGAATAAAGAAGCTCAAGCCTTATCAGTTGAATGAGAGTCTATTGAAGGGTAAGGATATTCTCATTATGCATGACATGCCTATTCATGAAGGATATGAAATAACCAGGGCAGTGATAGAGAGTTCCCATTCTATTATATTTGAACAGGCAGAGAATCGACTTCATGGAGAAAAAGCTATTCTTTTGAGACTGCTGGGAATGATGTAACTATTCAGTTTTGTTATGTTTCACCGCAGCGCATAAAAGCGTAAAACGTAAAGCGAAAAATGTAAAACCATAGCTTAAAATTCAAAATAAAATTCAAGGAAAGAAAAATGGATTTTACCCTGAATGACGACCAGAAAATGATTTTAGAATTAGTGAATGAGGTCTGTGAAAAAGAATTTGCCCCTCGAGCAGATGAGGTTTCTGCCAAGGGAGAGTTCCCTGCTGAAAATATTAAGAAGTTGGCTGAACTTGACCTATTCGGCATTACTATCCCTGAAGAATACGGGGGATTGGGAATGGACTATCTTACCTGGACCCTGGTTTCAGAAAGAATCTCTCGAGCTTGCACCACCACCGGCTTAATCTTTGGAACTGACCTATTATGTACCTATCCTCTTCTCCAGTTTGGTAATGAAGAACAAAAAAAGAAGTATCTTCCCCCTTTGGCTAAAGGTGAATCACTGGGTGCATTTGCTCTCACTGAGCCAGAAGCCGGTTCAGATGCGGGGAATGTCCAGACAACCGCAAGAAAAGAGAAGGATTCCTATGTCCTTGATGGAAACAAAATCTTCATTACCAATGGAGAGGTAGCTGGTATCTATGTCATCATTGCTAATATGGATAGAGCCAGGGGGCCACGCGGTTTAACCGCCTTTATTGTAGAAAAGGGAAGTCCCGGATTTACCTTCGGGCAGCATTTTGATAAGATGGGACTGAGTGCTTTGCCCAATGTAGAGCTAATCTTCGATAATTGCAGAATTCCCAGTGAAAATCTTCTGTACAAGGAAAAGAGAGGGTTCAGGGTGGCTATGCGTACCTTCGCCGCGGGTAGAATAGGAGTAGGCATTGGAGCCCTGGGGGTAGCTGAAGCTGCTTTTGAAAAAGCCAAAGAGTATTCTAAGGAGCGAGTGCAATTTGGTAGATCCATCTCCAGTTTTCAGGCCATTCAACACATTCTGGCCGATATGGCTACGGGGATAGAGACAGCTAAATACCTTCTATATCGGGCAGCCTGGCTTTTGGACCAGAATGAGCCCTTTGAAAAGGTTTCCTCAATGGGTAAACTCTATGCTTCAGAGGTGGCTATGAAGGTAGCCACTAAAGCTGTTCAAGTTTTTGGCGGATATGGTTATACCAAAGATTATCCAGTAGAACGTTATATGCGGGAGGCAAAACTCTTTGAAATCATTGAGGGAACTTCTGAGATTCAGAGAGGAGTTATTGCCAATTTGCTTTTAAAAGAGCATGAATAGCAGATTCGTTGCTCGTTGCTGGCCGCTCGTCGCTCGAAAAGAAAGAAAAAAGAGTCTGGATTCTAGAGGCTCGATTCTCGATGCTGGGTAAGTCGATGAACTATGAACAATGAACTATTAACTATCTTGAAGGAATAAAGTATGCATATTATTGTTTGTATCAAGCAGGTTCCGGACACAGAGGAGTTAGGGAAAGTACAGGTAAATCCAGCCACTAACACTTTGAAGAGGGAAGGAGTACCCAGCATAATAAACCCCTTTGATGAAAACGCCATTGAGGAAGCTTTGCGGCTGAGAGAAAAAAAAGGTGGAGAGGTAACAGCTTTGTCTATGGGCCCTCCACAAGCAGAAGAAGCTCTAAGGAAAAGTCTGGCTATGGGAGTGGATAGGGCTATTCTTCTTTCAGATAAAGCTTTTGCTGGAGCGGATACATTAGCTACTTCTTATGTTTTGGCTATAGCCATCAAAAAAATAGGAGAATTTGACTTAATTCTTTCCGGAAAGCAAGCTATTGATGGAGATACAGCTCAGGTAGGGCCAGGGATTGCTGAATGGCTTAATATACCTCAGCTAACCTATATCAGGAAGTTAGAGGTTAATGATAATAAGGTAAGGGCAGAGCGGGTTCTGGAGGATTCTTTTGAAGTGGTAGAGACGTCTCTTCCTTGTCTGGTCACAGTAACTAAAGATATAAATGAGCCTCGCTATCCTTCTCTTAGGGGCCTTCTCAAGGCAAAAAAGAAAGAGATACCCATTTGGGGTTGCCATAATTTGTCAGTAGAAAGAAAAAGAGTAGGAGCGGATGGTTCTCCTACTCAGGTAATTAAAATTTTTACTCCTCAGCCTCCTGGAAAGGGAGAAATTCTTTCAGGAGAGATTTCTGAGGTGGCAGACAGATTGATTAGGGAGATAAAGAAGAGGAAGATAGTCTAAACGAGTGCTATTCCTATATCGTATTGCGTATATCGTATTGCGTATTGCGTCTGGAAGCGTACTTATCTAGGAGATGCTCGACGCACTCCCGAAACTAAAGAAACTTTTTCTGGTGTGAGCAATGAAAATAGCTCAATCCAATTTTAATTCTTTGTAGGAGAAATTAATGGCAAAAATTGAAATCTTGATTAATAAGTGCACCGGTTGTAAGAAATGTATCCCCAGTTGCCCTTTTTCTCTTATTACGGTTGAGGATAAAAAAGCAAAGATAATGGAAGGTTGCACTTTCTGTGGTGCCTGCGTGGAGGCTTGTCCTTTTGAGGCTATTTTGCTGGAAAGAGAAGAGAAAAAGACAGATTTGTCTTCCTTTCGGGGAGTATGGGTATTTGCCGAACAGCGAGATGGGGAGATTATGCCAGTAACTTACGAACTTCTTGGGGCAGGAAGGGGACTGGCTGATGAGCTGGGGGAGAGTCTATCGGTGATTCTATTGGGAAGTAACTTAAAAGAGAAAGTCAAGGAATTGCTACAATATGACCTGGAGAAAATTTATCAGGTGCAGAGTCCTTTTCTTAAATCATATAAAACCAGCCTATATACCCAGGCTATGACAGATCTGGTGAGGCGAGAATGTCCTGAAATTATTTTAGTAGGAGCAACTAGTCTGGGAAGAGATTTTGCCCCTCGCCTGGCCACTCGTCTTAAGACGGGCTTAACTGCTGACTGCACAGGCCTTGAAATAGACGGGGAAAGTAGAAATTTGATTCAAACACGGCCGGCCTTAGGGGGGAACATTATGGCTAGCATAATATCGCCTTACCATCGCCCTCAAATAGCTACAGTGAGACCTAAGGTGATGAGAAAAGCAAAGCCGGTCAGCGGTAAGGACATAGAAATAATAGAAATAGAGGCTCGTCTAGATGAAAAGGATGATTTAGTGAGTATTCTTAACATAATTAAAGAAGAAGGGGAATTGGCAGACTTACAGGAAGCAGAGATCATTGTTTCTGGAGGACGAGGGTTAGGAAAAGCAGAGAATTTTTCTTTAATTGAAAAACTAGCTGGACTTCTGGGGGGAGCGGTGGGAGCTTCCCGGGCAGTGGTAGATGCAGGATGGATTCCCTCCTACCATCAAGTAGGCCAGACAGGAAAGACCGTCCAGCCCAAACTTTATATAGCTTGCGGTATTTCTGGAGCTATTCAACATCAGGTGGGAATGAGAACTTCAGAGATTATTGTGGCTATTAATAAGGATGCAGAAGCTCCTATTTTTGACATTGCTACCTTTGGCATAGTAGAAGATGTGCATAAATTTCTTCCTTTATTCATAGAGAAATTGGAATCAGAGAAACAAGCAAGCACCCCCTCGCCCCTTCCCTCTCCCCTCAGGGAGAGGGTATAAGATAGCACTCATTCACTTTTCACAAGAAAGAGGGTTTCTCGTTACCTCCTCTCCCCTCAGGGGAGAGGATTAAGGTGAGGGGAAGAAAATTGTCCTAAGGCTCTTCCTGGAGTATGAAGATGTTTTTACGTAATTTGACAGAAAAAGAGATAGAGATGATTGGAATAATTGAGGGTTTTGTGCGAGAAAAACACGCACATAACATAGGTCACGACTATTCTCATATTATTGAAGTTACTCGTCGAGCTATAGAAATTGCTCAGATGCTCTCTGAACCTGTAAATCCTTTCATACTTATTTGTGGAGCACTTTTTCACGATTTGGGTAGAGTAGGAGTTCCTACAGGAGCTATGCACGGGATAAGAGGAGCTGCTTTTGCTGAGCAGTTCCTTAAGGCAAGTTGGATAGATAAAGAGACAGGTAAGAAAATCGTGAGAATTATTACCCGTCATACTCCTACTTCTCATATACCGCCAGAAACAATGGAGGAGAAGATTGTCTATGATGCTGATACTCTGGATCGGTTCGGCTGGATTGGCATTTTAAGAGGGATAATGGGTAAGACTGGCTCTATCGAGGATATCATAGAGAAGGTTATTGCTAAAAGGAGCCAGGATTATGAGTTGTTGATATTTGAAGAGAGCAAAGAGATAGGAAGAGAAGCTCATGAGAATTCTATATTCTTCTTAAACGAATTAAGAAAAGCCCTGCAAAAAAGGAGTAAAGAGATAAGAGAATTATCCCTTCCCGGGACAGAGCTTTCGCGGACCAAATAGCTATTATGTTATTTGATACTTAGTGCACAGTTTAATAAATAATGACCGGCCTCGATTTGAGCTAAATACGTAACCTTATTCATGAAAAGAACCATTTAGGAATATGGAGAAAAAATGGATAAAGAAGAATTTCTCAATGAGGCAGAGAAACATATTTTTTCTATGGGTTTGGGCGATAGTGGGAGTAAGCTGTGTAAAGCCAATATGAAATATGGGTTAGCTAAAATACACTATTGGCAAGAAAGTTTAGGTATTACTCCTAAGGCAACTTTTATTTCTACTCCTGATATGACGGTTACTCGAAATGTTGATAGATGGAGGACAGGTTTTGGTTATGGAGGAAAGATCAGTTGGGGGAAGGGAGAGGAGGAAATCATTGTCCTCAATACCAAGCCAAATGCTTGCGGAATGTTGGTAGGAGGTTTAGAGAAATTTCCTGATGAGAAAAAACTTTTAGAGAAAATTGAGATTTTCCAGAAAAAGAAGAATTTTGTTAATGAAATCAAAGTAAAGTGGGATTTCAGTAAAGGAAATCATTTTATTGAGGTTTTTTCTGCCAAGCCAATGGTTGAGGTGGAGGTTCCTCCCTATGTATTTGTTATTCATGGCTCAGCCAGTGAATTAAGAGAAAACAGTCCCTTTGGTTGGGGTCTTTATTATGATAAGTCCCCTGTTCTTAAAAAAGAAGCAAACTGTGTTAATACTCCTTTTGGCTTTTTGTATATCCTGGAAGGAAAAAAAGCAAAGCGATATTTTGAGCTTTATCAATTTGCTGACGCATTCGCCAAGCAGAAAAGGGAGTTGGTAGCAAAAGGACTCTTTGGGGATTATCAATTAATATCTAACGAAACTCATCAGGGACTTTTGAATTATAATGAGATTTTATTGGGAGCCCATTATATAAATGGCAAAAGCAAATTATATCCTTTAACTCTCAGAGCAGACCTACCGGCTTACTTACTAAAGGGACGTAAAAATCTTAGACCGGAAAGTATCGAAAGTCTAGGATTTGGCAAGAGAGCAAGGAAGCTGGGAGTATATCAAAGATTAAGGCAGGCTAACCTCATTCCTCACGGAGGAGGATATACCTTTCCTCAGCTCTTAAGCGTAGAAGAGGTTTATGAAATTGGGGGAAAACGATACTTTAAGGCAGATGCAGCTAATGACCGAGGTAAACAGATTATTTTTGATGTTCGGGATATTCCTTTCATATATAGGGGAAGGGAAGTAGCTTTGAAACTATTAGAATTGGAGCTGGGAGAAATAGCAGCCAAGCTTATTCCCCTTTATGTAATTAAGGTTTAGACTATGTGTTTTAAAATCTTTGCACGATATACGACATACGATATACGCAATACGAGATTGTCCGAGGCATTTATTGACATTTTTTGTTGATAGACTATACTGAAAACAGGAAAGCATTGCTCAATGGCTTTTATGCCGGAGCCCCAAAGGGCTCTTGTTTTTTTATTAAGGGGTTAAATTAATGAGATTTTCTCAATATTTAGTTACTACTTCTAAGGAAGCTTCCAGGGAAGCTGAGTGTGTGAGTCACCAGTTAATGCTTCGAGCAGGATTGATAATGAAATTTGCTGCTGGTATCTATTCTTATCTTCCTATGGGGTATAGGGTTTTGGCCAGGATTACTTCCATTATAGAAGAAGAAATGGAACGAATCGGAGCGCAGCGATTACTTCTTCCTTTTGTCCAACCAGCCGAGCTCTGGAAGAAAAGCGGAAGATGGGAGAGTTGGGGAGAGGAACTTGTTCGTTTTAAGGATAGAAAAGGAGCTGACTTTGTGCTTGGTCCTACCCACGAGGAAGTAATCACTCAATTAATTAAACAGCAAATAAACTCTTATAAAAAGCTTCCGGTCATAGTTTATCAGGTTCAGGCAAAATTTCGAGATGAGCCGCGAGCACGGGGCGGAGTAATCAGGGCAAGGGAATTCTTGATGAAAGATGCCTATAGTTTTTGCCAGAGCAAAGAAGAGGCAAAAGTGATTTATGAGAAAATGAAAGAGGCTTACAAGAGAGTCTTCTCTCGCTGTCTTTTGGATTATAGATTAGTAGAGGCTGACACAGGAACTATGGGAGGAGAATTCTCGCATGAGTTTATAGTTCTGACTAATTCAGGTGAAGATAGAATAGTGGAGTGCGAAAGATGTGGATATGTAGCTAAGTTGGAAAGAGCTGTCTGTGTAACAGATGAGGCAGAAAAGGGTGAAAGGCAGCCAGTGAAGGAGGTATCTACACCAGGAATTCGAAATATCAAAGAACTTAGCCATTTTCTTGGTTGCCAGGAAAAAAAGACTTTAAAAACCATCTTTTATGAGACTGATAAAGGCCTGATAGCAGTATTAATCAGAGGCGACCATTATGTAAATGAGGAGAAACTGAGATTGCTTCTTAAGGCAAAGGAGCTAAAACTCGCTTCAGATAACCTGACAAGAAAAGAGATAGGAGTAGAGATAGGATTTGTTGGACCAGTAGGGCTTGACAGAAATAAGCTTGTGGTGGATAATACAGTGATGCAAGGAAAGAATTTCGTTACAGGAGCCAACAAAAAGGATGTTCATTTAATAAATGTTAATCCTAATAGGGATTTCAAACCGACTCTCACAGGCGATATAAGATTTCCTGTTTTAGGAGATGGGTGTCCTTTGTGTGTGGATGAGATAAAAATAAAAAGAGGAATCGAATTAGGTCAGATTTTTCACTTAGGAGAAGGATATAGCTCTAGCTTGGGAGCTACTTTTCTGGACAAAATGGGAAAGGAAAAATACTTCATCATGGGGTGTTATGGTATAGGAGTGAGCAGACTTTTAGCAGCAGTTATTGAGCAGAATTATGATAAGGATGGTATTATCTGGCCAAAGGAGATTGCTCCCTTTCAAGCGGTAGTTATAGCCACTTCTCCTGATACTGCCAGGGCAGCAGAGGGGGTTTATCTTCGTTTAAAAAAAGCAGGAATAGATACATTGTGGGATGACCGGGATGTAAGTGCAGGAATAAAGTTTAATGATGCAGATCTTCTAGGTATTCCTTTTAAGGTAATTCTTGGTAATATTTTCCTAAAGGAAGATAAGATAGAGATCAAAACTCGCCGGCGAGGGGAGAAAGAAAAAGTCGGGAGAAACGGGATTTCCCAAAGAATAAAGGAGCTAATAAAGGATGCAGAATAGTGAATTCTTCTTTCTCTTAGAGCGTGTTGGGAGAGAAAGAGGCCTTTCTTCAGAGGCGTTATTAAAAAGTGTTGAGGAGGCTTTGACTTCTGCTTATAAAAAGAAATATAATCAGCCAATAGAAGATTTGAAAGTACTTTTAGACGAAAAAAATGAAAGGCTGCAGGTTCTGGTTACTAAAGAGGTGGTGGAAAAAGTATATAATCCTGGAATAGAGATTTCTTTAGAGGAAGGGAAGCAAATTGATGAGAAGGTGAAATTGGGGGATAAAATAGAAGTAGAGACAGATCCTCTTCAGTTCAGTAGGATTGCTGCTAGCACAGGTAAGTATGTAATGATGCAGCAAATTGTGGAGATGGAAAAAGATCTAATCTATGAGGAATTCAAGAAAAGAGAAGGAGAAATAATTAGTGGGACGGTGCGTTACCGAGCTGATCGCTTTATTCTTATTGATCTGGGTAAAACAGAAGGGATTCTTCCTAAGAGAGAGCAGTTACTTGGTAGAAGGTATAGACAGGGAGAACGAGTAAGAGCTTATATTTTACGAGTTACTCGAGAACCTAAAGGTCCTCGCATTATTCTTTCTCAGACCCATCCCGATTTCTTGAGAAGACTCTTCGAGCTGGAGGTGCCAGAAATAGAAGAAGACATTGTCAAAATCAGGCAGATAAAAAGAGAAGCAAGTAGAAGAGCCAAGGTAGTGGTGGAATCTACGGAAGAAAAGGTGGATGCTGTAGGGGCTTGCGTAGGTTTGCGTGGTTCTCGTATCAAAGCAGTCCTGCGGGAGCTGGAAGATGAGAGAATTGATATAATACGCTATAGTGAGGATGCTTCTACTTTTATAAAGAATTCCTTGAAACCGGCTGAGATAATCGAAGTTAAACTTGATGAAAGCAAAAAGGAAGCAAAGGTTATAGTTACTGACAGCCAACTTTCTCTAGCTATTGGAAGTAGGGGAGAGAATGTAAAACTGGCGGCAAAGTTAACTGGCTGGCAGATTGATATAAGATCCCTGGGCCAAATAATAGAAGAGACAACTTTTTTGAAACATCTGGCGGGAGTAGGAGAGAAAACGTTGCTTTCTTTGAGAGAAGCTGGTTTTCTGACCAAAAAGGATATTTTAAGAGGTGGAGTAGAAGCTTTGTGCAAAGTCAAAGGGATTGGGGCTAAGACAGCGGAAAAGATTCTGGAGAAAATCAGCCAGGCAAACCAAAAACCTGAAGAGCCGGAAGGGGAGGATTAATGCGTATTTATCAGTTGGCCAGAAAGTTGAATCTATCTACCCAGGAGCTTCTGAAGATTCTTTCTCAGTTGAAGATAAAGGGAAAGACCAGTGTAAGCGGTCTTTCCGCACAGGAGATTAAGAGGGTAGAAGGAAAGCTGGTAAAGAAGAAACCTTCTGCTGAAGAGAAAGAATTAATGCCACGGACTCCCGTCGTGACTTTATTGGGTCACGTAGACCATGGGAAAACTTCCCTTTTGGATGCTGTGCGTAAAACTAACGTAGCTGGAGGGGAAGTGGGAGGGATTACTCAAAAGATTGGAGCCTCAGAGGTGGAATGTAAAGGGAAAAAGATAGTATTTATTGATACTCCCGGCCATGAAGCTTTTACCAATATGCGTGCCCATGGAGCCCAGGTTACCGATATTGCTGTTTTAGTTGTTGCCGGTGATGATGGAGTTATGCCTCAGACAATAGAGGCGATTAATCATGCCAGAGCGGCTAAAGTGCCTATTATGGTGGCTATAAATAAAATAGATAAAGCAGAAACAAAATCGGAAAGAGTCAGGGATCAGCTAAGCAAGTATGATTTAGTTCCAGAAAAATGGGGAGGCGAGACCATATTTGTGGAGGTTTCCGCTTTGAAGGGTCAAGGGTTAGATGAATTCCTGGAAATGATACTCTTAGAGGCAGAAATGCTGGAATTAAAGGCAGAGCCAGAGGGAGATTTCCAGGGGGTAGTTATAGAAGGTGAATTAGATAGACAAAGGGGTCCTTGTATTACTCTCCTTGTTCAGAAGGGAACCTTAGAGATAGGTGATATATTGGTGGGAGGTTCCACTTACGGAAGGGTAAGGACTCTTATTAATTGGAAAGGAGAGATAGTCAAAAAAGCAGGGCCATCTATGCCAGTAAGAGTTTTAGGGCTTTCTGATGTGAGTATGCCTGGAGATACCTTCAGAAAGGTAAAGAATGAGAAGGAGGCTCGGCAAATAGCAGAGTCAATCAAAGAAAAAGAACGAGAGAAGGGTTTAATAAAGAGAGATATATTTACTTTAGAGAGTCTGTCCCAGCCGGAAGAAGAACAAAAGACTATGAATATCATTGTCAAAGTAGATACTCAGGGCTCCTTAAGAGCTATTTCAGACACAATAAAGAATTTGGAAAGCGAGGAAGTAAAGATAGACATCCTTCACGCAGGAGTGGGCGAAGTACAAAAATCCGATATTCTTCTGGCCTCTGCTTCCCAGGCGATAATAGTAAACTTTAATACAGTGGTGTCCTCAGCCAATAGAGATTTAGCCAAAAAAGAAGGGGTAAACATAAGAAATTATCAGGTTATCTATGGAATGATAGATGATATTAAGAAAATGAGAGAAGGTCTCATTGAGCCTCGCTATGAAGAGAAAGAGGTTGGAGAGGCTCAGGTTCGGGAGATATTTAGCATCCCCAAAGCAGGGAAGATAGCGGGTTCTTATATTAGCGAGGGAAAAGTGACAAGGGGAAGCAAGGTAAAAGTCCTTAGAGGGGAAGAGGTAATAGGAGAGGGGATTATTGGCAGTCTTAAACGTTTTAATCGAGATGTTAGTGAGGTTTTAACTGGACTGGAATGTGGAATAAATATAGATGGTTTTAGTAATGTAGAAAAGGGCGATTTGATTAAAGCCTATGAAAGTAAAAGAGTTGAATAACTACAGAAAGAAGCTTCGCTCAAAGTGTTTTATCTAAGATTATGAGGTTTGTAGAAAAGGAGAGAGATATTTCTCTTATAGATTCAAAAATGGAAGTTATCTAGAGATTTTCCCGCCTGTCACTGCGAGAAGCGAACGACGAGGTAATCTCCAAGACAGGTTTACAATGAAAAAGAAAAGAATTTTGGAGAGAATAGATTATACCAGGAATAGACTGGACGGGGTCCTTTTAGTTGACAAACCAGGAGGGCCGAGTTCCCATGATGTAGTGGATAGAGTCAGACAGGTTTTTAAGATAAAAAAAGTAGGACATACAGGAACATTAGACCCAACGGCCACAGGACTTCTCCTTATATGTTTGGGTCGGGCTACAAAATTAGCTCCTTTTCTACAAAATCTAAATAAGGTTTATGAGGGCAAAATGATTTTCGGAGTTACTACCTCCACTCTGGATAGCGAAGGAGAGATAGTGGAAGAGAAAGATGCCTCTTCTTTGTCGCCGGAAAAAATAGAGGAAATATTTGCTCATTTCCAGGGGGAAATAGTCCAGACTCCTCCCATGTTCTCTGCTATTCATCAGGACGGCAAGCGACTGTATGAACTGGCGAGAAGTGGCCAGGAGGTAAAGCGTCCCCCGAGAATAGTTAATGTTCATCAGCTTCAAGCTCTTCGATTCAGCTTTAATTCCCATCCTCAAGTAGAATTCAGAGCCCATTGTTCCAAGGGAACTTATATTAGAAGCCTGTGTGCGGATATAGGGAAAGCTTCTGGTTTTGGAGCCTATCAGTTATCTCTTCGTCGCACCAGAATAGGTCCCTTTGATTTGAAACAGGCCAGGAAACTTGAGGATTTAGATGGGAAAAGTAAAGAAGAAAGAGAAGAAATCCTTCTTTCTTTGAAAGATGCTTTGCCACACCTCCCTCTAGTTACAATAAAGAGGGGAGTGGAAAAGATAGTTAGATGGGGTAGACCCCTTTATTTATCCCACATACACGAGCTACCCTCTAAGCTAGAAAAAGGTGATAGGGTTAAATTGTGTACGCAGGAGGGAAAACTTCTAGCAGTGGGGATAAGCTTACAAAAGGGGACCCACTTCTGCGAGGACAGAGTGGGATTTAAATATCTCAGAGTATTGATCTAAAAATGGAGGTTAGAAGAGGTTTCTCTCAAAAGGAAAAGTATAAGGATGTCATTCTCACGATTGGGTTCTATGACGGAATTCATAAAGGACATCAAGAAATCATCAGGTATGTGACAGGCCAGGCAAAGAGAAGGAAAGGGAAAAGCTGTATTATTACTTTTCCTTCTCATCCTTTTGGATTTTTTTCTGGTAGGCCCTTATCTCTCATAACCACCTGGGAAGAAAAAGAAGAGATTTTAGCTCAAACAGGAATAGACTTAGTTGTGCTTGTTGATTTCACTTCCCAACTTGCCTCTCTTTCTCCTCACTCCTTTATCGAAAAAATCAGACAAGTTCTAGAAATACGGGAGATGGTAGTAGGGGAAGATTTTGTTTTTGGCAATAAAAGAGAAGGAGACGTCCGTTGGCTAAGGGAGAACGAGAAAGTATTTGAATATAAGCTAAAGGTAATTCCTTGTTTGAAAGTAGGAGAGGAAAAAGTCAGTAGTTCCTTGATTCGCCATTGGTTAAAAGAAGGAGAAATAGAAAAAGCTAGCCTTTGGTTAGGTCGTTATCCCACTATTCTCGGGAAAGTAATTAAAGGTAAAAGGCGAGGGCGAAATTTAGGCTATCCTACGGCCAATTTAGAGCTTTATCCCGAGAAGCTTTTGCCTGGCCCAGGAGTCTATGCAGGAAAAGTAATAGTAGGAGGAAATCATTATAAAGGGATTGTGAATGTAGGCAGTAAACCCACTTTCAAAGATATGTCTTTTGGGGTAGAAGTATACATACTGGGGTTCCAGGATGATATCTATGGTGAGGAGATTAAGATTGAGCTGGTGGCCAGACTGAGGGAGATAAAGCAATTCTCTTCTTCTCTTGACCTGGTTAAAAGGCTAGAAGAGGATAAAAGAGAAGCGGAGAAAATATTAGAATAGTTCGTAGTTCATTGTTCATAGTTCATCGACAAGAAATTCAAAGAAAAAGAGTTCGTAGTTCATCGATAAGAAGAACGAGGGGAAAGTATCCTCTCCCCCAGGGGAGAGGGAAAGGGTGAGGGGGAAATATCCCAGATTATGAGCTTGACTTTAAATACAAGAGTGTTCGGAAAAAAAGTCTATTCATACTCTAAAGTAGAATCTACCAATGAGATTGCCTATCGACTTGCTGAGCAAGGGGCAGAAGAAGGAACAGTAGTAATAGCAATAGAGCAAACCAAGGGAAAGGGACGAGCGGATCATTATTGGTTTTCTCCTTCAGGGGGATTATGGCTTTCTCTTATCCTGCGTCCTTTGATGGTAAGTTCTTCTATGTCTCAATTGAGTCTTTTGGGAGCCCTGGGAATAACTACCAGTATAAAGAGAATGTTTCCTCTTCTCTCTTCTGGAATTCGTTGGCCTAACGACGCTGTAATAAACGGGAAAAAGGTGGGAGGAGTTCTCTGTCGGGCAAAAAATGAGCAAAAAAAAGTGGTCTTTGTCATAATGGGTATCGGTGTTAACGTGAATATAGAGGAGTTTTCTTCTCCTTTGTGCTTTACTGCTACTTCCCTTAAGAGAGAGACAGAATGTTATGTTCCAGAAGAAGCTTTTCAACACTGTCTATTAGAAGAGCTGGAGAGACTTTATTTTTCTTTTTTGGATGATTCTTCAGCCCTCTTGGAGGAAATTCGGCTATTTTCTTCTCTATTGGGAAAACAGATAAAAGTCAAAATCAGCCAGGAAGAGCTTACTGGATTAGTGCAGGATATAGATGAGAAAGGAAGATTAGTTCTGAGATTAGAGAGTGGGATACAGAGAAGAATTGGTCCTGAAGAGGGATATATTAGCGGATAGCGTGTAGCGTATAGCGGATAGGGAAAACAAGAAACTTTGAGGAGAGTACCCTCTCCCTCCTCAGGGGAGAGGGGCAGGGTGAGGGGAAAATGAATCTAGTAATAGACGTAGGCAATACTCTGGTTAAGGTAGGATTATTTAAGAAGAGAAAGTTGATTCTAAATGGTGAGTTTGCCACCCGTCCCAGAAAAGAAATTGATGAATGGGGAATCTTGCTTTCGCAGTGGACAAACAATTGCCAGGAAAAAGTCACTATTGAAAAAGCAGTTATCTCTTCTGTAGTTTCTTCTATTTTTGCTCCTCTGAAAAGAGCAGTGGAGAAATATTTCAGGGTTCCCTCTTTTGAGGTAAGAGGAGAGAAGATAGGGGTTCCTATTCTTTGCGATAATCCAGCAGAAGTCGGAGCGGATAGAATAGCCAATGTGGTTGCTGCTTCTGAATTATACAAGCTCCCCGTCATAGTCATAGACTTCGGGACTGCTACCACCTTTGATGTAATATCGAAAAAGGGAGAATATCTAGGGGGGGTTATTGCTCCGGGAGTAAGATGTAACATAGAAAGCCTGGCTGAAAAAGCAGAAGCACTCTTTGCTGTGGAATTAAGAAAACCAGCAGGGGTAATTGGCAAAAATACCAGGAACAGTTTGGTTTCAGGAATATTCTACTACTCGTTAGGAGGAGTCAAGCAAATAGTAAAAGAGATAAAGAGAGAGCTAGGCGAAGAAGCGAAGGTGATTGCTACGGGAGGATTAGGCATCCTCTTGGCTCAGGAATGCGAAGAAATAGATGATGTCAATCCTACATTGACCTTGGAAGGACTCAATCTCATCGGGGAAAAATGGGCATAATAGGTAACGGATAGTCTCATGAGCAGAAAAGATGCGGCTGTAAATATCCTGAGAATAACATCCTTTGGCCATGCCTTGAGCGATATGTACTGGCTCATCTTCCCCATTCTTCTTCCCCTTATTAAGAAGGAATTCAGTCTAAGCTATACCCAGGCAGGTCTTTTAATTACCGCCGTCAGTGTGACTACTGGCCTGGGTTCTTTCATTAGCGGCTATTTAAGTGACCGTTTTGGCCAGAGAATTATCCTCAGTGGAGGATTCTTGATTGCTTCTTTGGCCCTGATACTCTGTGCTAACACCAGCTTCTACTGGCAACTGCTTCTTGCCTCACTTCTGGTAGGAGCAGGAGCCAGTACTTTTCATCCGGGCACGATTGCTTTGCTTATGAACTTGTTCTCTGAAAGAAGAGGCAGAGTTCTAGGCACTTTTATGCTCTCCGGGTGGATAGGAGCGGCAGTTATGCTTACAGGAGTATCCTATCTGGCCGGTAGAATGCTAAGCTGGCGGCAGATATTCTTTATTCTTGCCTGGCCGGGCCTAATATTTGCTCCTTTCTTTTTCCGTTCTCTTCGTTTTCCAATAAGGAAACGGGAGTCGCACCCTCAAACCGAATTAGAGTCGGCTCACCTATCCCGGGATACCCTATTTCTCTTGATTATCTTCTTTGCAGCTAACCTGACACTAACTATAAGCTTCTATGGTGTGTATAATTTCATTCCTACTTTTATGGTGCATGCAAAGGATATATCAGTAGGGAAAGCTGGCTACTTCTACATATTTGCAGCTACGGGAGGAATGATAGGTTCGTTCTTCAGCGGGAGATTAGTGGATAGATTTTCTTCTTTGTTGGTTATTCTGATGGCAACAGTCATCGCTATTCCCATCATTCTTCTATTGACGCTGGCCACTAACCCCATTAATCTGGCATTACTTCTCATTCTTTTCGGAATCTGCTATTCGAGTGTATTTCCTCCACAAAACGTCTATCTGGCTAATCTAGTCTCAAGTTATGCTCTGGGAAAGACCTATGGGCTCATTCAGTGTCTATCTATCCTGGTAGGTGCTGCCGCCCCTGGGATAATGGGTCTCTTGGCTGACAACTTGGGACTTATTTCAGCCTTGCAATTAGGCGCTATCCCTCTTTTACTAGCAGGAGCGCTTTTTATATATCTTAGAACTCGTGATTCTCTAGCAGGTACAAAACTTGTATAACTCTCACCAGAATGGCAATTTCTCAATGACATATGATTTAGATCTGGTTTGAGGAGAGCAAATGATACGTATCGACGATTATCAAAAGAATGCTGTGATAGTTATTGCAGATGATTTGACCGGAGCACACGAGATTGGAATGATTCTTGTAGGTTGTAAAAAGAGAAGTTTTGTCTTGATTAAAGAGCCAGGAGATGCAGAAATTGAATCTCTTCTGAATCACTATGATGCGTTAGTAATTGATCTTGACTCTCGTCACCTGGATGGAAAGAGAGCCTATGAGCGAGTAAAAGCTGTCCTGGATTGTTCTGAGAAGATTAGGAGTGGATTGATGTACAAGAAAATAGATTCTACTGTTCGGGGCAACCTAGCCGAAGAAATAGATGCAATCCTGGATGAGAAATTGGCGGATATAGTTTTTTTCGTTCCCGCTTTACCCGAGATGAAAAGAATCACTGTGGGAGGATATCATCTGGTAAATCACATTCCTGTTGGCAAAACGGAATACTCAGAGGGCATTGAGTCTTCAAAGGTATCCTATCTTCCCACTCTAATAAGAGAGAAAAGCAGATACGAAGTGGATAGAATTCCCCTTCAAGTTGTAGAATCAGGATATGAGGAGACAATAAAGTACTCTAGAGCCTGTTATGAAAAAGGAGCGAGAATTCTGGTAGGCGACGCCTGCACGAACGAAGATTTACGTGTTATTAGAGACGCGATTGTAAGAATCGATCTGAAGATATTGCCTGTAGGTTCAACAGGCCTTTTTCGACAATTTTTCCCGCCACACAGCTTCCGTGATGCTTATCCTTGTCTGGTGGTCTGTGGTTCTCTGAACAAAGTGAGTCGAGCTCAAGTAAAAAAGCTCAGGGCACATCACCAAGTAAAGACAGTAGAGTTAAGTCTAATGCAGATTTTCAAGAACAAAGCTCATGAGCTCAAAAGAACTGTCAAGACAGTGTGTTCGATTCTAGAGGAGGGCTCTAACGTAATCCTTTCTACCCCTCAGAATAATTACCAGCCAAATTTGCTAAACAAGCCTATGAACGAAAACTATTTCGCTACCGAAATAGAGCAATTCCTTGCCAGCGTTGTGAGAAAGACAATAGATATCCAGAAGGTCTCTGGGCTAGTACTTACAGGTGGCGATATTTCGGTATCTATCATTCGTGCTTTGGAGGCCACTGGAATAGAGGTAAAAAGACAATTGGCTAATTTAGTCCCCGTAGGTATTCTTAGGGGTGGTCCTTTTGATGGGCTATCAGTCATAACCAAAACAGGGGGATTTGGAGAAGAGCAGATATTGATAAATGCGGTAGAATATTTAAGAAATAGAACGCTATATGAGGGATAACAAGTCTTTACTTAGACAAAACTACAAGAACTCTATCCTACTGCGGTCTTCGAGCCGACAGATCAACAAGCACAAACTATTTTTCAGGCTTCCAAAACAGAGCAAGTATTGACCAGAACGCTTTTTTGTGATAGAATCCTTTTGGGACAAGAAGAGAGGGCTTCACAAATCCCATATCAAGAGTCTTACCAGACATGCGCCTGTAGCTCAGGAGGATAGAGCAGCGGAAGAGAAGAAAAAATAATTATTCAATAAAAGCGAATGATTATTTACAAGAAAATCAATAAAAGATATAGTAAGTGCCGACTTCTTTTGATTAGATAGATATTTAGATTTTCGTTACCATAACGAAAATATGGCAATTTAAGAGGAATTTCGTTATAATATCGAAGGGCGATTACATGGGAGACTATAAAAAACATCTAAGTCTGGCAAAGGAAAAGTTGGAGTCAATCAACGAAGCGTTTAGAGAGAAAAGATACACTGTAGTGGGAGACCTGGGCACTAAGGTGGTTGAACAGTTAGTTGAAGCCGATGCTGCTAAAATAAGCCAACATTTCGGCGATCACAGAGCACGGCATGAATATGCTAATGCAAACTATCCAGATGAAATCACTCATGCTATGCGAAGAATCTGGTTTGCTTATGGAGACTTAGGATATGATGGAGTGAATGGAGGAAGAGCAAGAGAGGCCATGGAGAACCTCGAGATTGTGGTTAGGTTTTTTGAAGAGAGATTTGGTGAAAAAATTGGCTGATAAAAGAGTCCTCAAAACGATTACCAGGGAACTCTCAGGAGTGAAGGAAGTTCTTGCTGTCATTCTTTATGGAAGTTATGCCCGTGAGGATTATAGTGTAAGGTCTGACGTAGATCTCTTTATGATTGTAGACAATAAAATCGACAAAAGTATAATTGAAGATAAAATAATTGAACTTGAAAATAGAACCGGAAGAAGTATTCAACCTACTATTCGTACTAGAAAGGAGGTCAAAGAAACTGATTCCGGGCTTCTCCAGAATATCTTTCAGGAAGGCAAGATCCTTTATTTAAGAGAGCCTTTGGAAATAAAGACGAGTTTATTGCTTAAGCAAAAACCTTTCATTCTATTTACTTTCAAGTTGAAGAATCTTTCCCAAAAAGAAAAGGTAAGATTCAATAGAAGACTTTATTCTCAGGAGAAAAAGAAGTATAAATACCAAGGACTACTGAAAAGAATCGGGGGAGAAAAGTTAACTCCTGGTTGCCTACTAATTCCATACGGGAAAAAAGAATTTATAGAGAAACTCTTCCATAAATTCAATCTCCAATACAAAGAAATAAAAATATGGAGATAGTTTTTGAAATACTTTGGAGGTACTTCTGATTGTGAAGTATATCTATATGGACACCAATTGCCCACAAGGAAAAAAAACCAGAAAAGTGTGATTTCCTTAACCTAGAAAAGAAAGGCATTTCAGAATATGCGCCTGTAGCTCAGGAGGATAGAGCAGCGGTTTCCTAAACCGCGGGCCGCGGGTTCGAGTCCTGCCAGGCGCACCAGTAATCGCTTTACTGGAAAGGCTTTCACCGTCCACCCCTTCGGGTCACTTTCTTAATTTCCCCTTTTGTGACTAATTTGTGACCATCCTTGTCACCTCAGTTTGATAGTATAGGAATTTCCTTTCTTCCCTCACTTTAATCCTCCCCCCATAGGGGAGAGGGGAGGGTGAGGGGGCAAGTTCTCATCGCGAACAAAGTGAAGCAATCTCGGTTCTCTGTCATTGCCAAAAGCAAAGCAATCCCTTTTGCGTGTATGCGGATCTTGACGAAGACGATGAAATGTATATAATATAAATATACAAAAATGAAATCCTTTCCTGAGTCTAAAAGTTTTGATTGGGACGAGGGCAATATAAATAAAAACTGGGATAAGCACAGGGTTCACCATCTTGAATGTGAAGAAATTTTCTTTAACGAACCAATAGTAACAAAAGTAGAAAAGAGAGGAGTCTCCCAAGAAGAACGTGTTTGTGCTTTAGGTGTAACAAACGAAGGTCGTTTTCTTTTTGTTGTTTTTACTATCCGAAGGGGAAGGATAAGGGTTGTTTCTGCACGGGATATGAATAAAAAAGAAAGGAAGATATATCATGAAAAAACTAAAGAAGATACCGAGATTTAGAAACGAGGGTGAGGAACGTGAATTTTGGAGCACCCATGATTCTACTGGATATATTGACTGGTCAAAAGCAGAAAGAGCATATTTCCCCAACTTGCGTCCTTCTTCCAAACACATTTCAATCAGGCTACCCGAAAGACTATTTGAACAATTGAGGAACATCGCTCACCAAAAAGACATTCCTTACCAGTCCCTGATGAAGGTCTATCTTGCCGAAAGGGTAAAAGAGGAACTCAAAACAAGAGCATAATAGAATCTATATAAAATAATTGACCACGATACCAGGTAGAATAACAATATGAAGGGGTAATGATATGTATGAACATATTGATGGCGACACAATTGTTCATAGTACTTTAGAAAGTGGAAAGGACCTTATTGTCAAGGACCAATGGAAGAGAGAGTATCATTTCAAAATAGCGTCATTTCCAGTACCAACAGGACTGGCATCAGAAGCAATAGAAGTGAAAGAGGATAGCTCATTTGGATACACGTTCAACATTCTCTCAGATTTTGATACAGATACTGAAGTTGCCGAAGAAAGGCTTATAAAAAAGATCAAAAGAGGGATCAACCGGCGGCACCTGAAGAAAGAGAATGGTGAGTGGAAGATCGGTCAAAGGGACATGCTTCGCGGCAGGATAGAGTGGAATGATGATTTTTCTGACACTGAATACGACAGGGTGTTCGTAATCGACGGTAAGAGAATCACAATAGAAGAGTTTGGACGAATGTTTGAACCATGGGAAGGATGGCATTTTCAGTTCAAGATTTTGGACCATTGCGATGATGATGCCTAAAGTCGTACAAAGGTGGGTGTCTTTGAAATATGACCACGGTTAAACTGACCTTTGTTTCCACGATGGCATACTTAGGAGCATAATACTCTGAAGTATACAAATTGAGGCTAGTCAATCCCAGTTTCGGTAAACTAAGCTGTTTTATGACCAGATTTGCTCATCTTCTTGCCCAGAATATCCAGAGCTGCCTTTTTGTGGTCTGGAGAAAGATGGGCATATCTCAGGGTCATCTCAAAGCTCTTGTGGCCTAAAAGTTCCTGAACCGTTTTCAAATCCACTCCCGCCATTACTAAGTGAGAAGCGAATGTGTGCCTTAAATCATGAAATCTAAAATCAACTATTCCGGCTCTTTTCCTTGCTCCTTCAAAAGCTTTTCTCACATTTCCGTACCGCTCCCCATTTTTCTTACAAAAAACCCAGGGACTACCAGGGATTCTTTTGCACTATTCCCCATTCGATAGCTTTGGTAACGATATGTTTAAGGCAGACTATTTCTCTATTTACAGTTGCGTTACTCACTTGACCCTGGCATCTTCTTTTATATTTCTCCATACACCGAACAAGCCTTCCCACTTTGACATAGGGAATTCTCTTCTGGTTAATCCAGGCGTAGAGCGTAAAAACGCTCAATCCTGTTGATTCTGAGAGTTGTTTCACATTCATGAGGAGTTTGTTCATTCTATTTCCTTCCAGCCAATGTCAGAGCTTCTTGCGAGCTCCTGGGGTTGACAATGGCGAATATTTTACTAGACTATAAATAGATATTAAGAGTGGAGCATAGTTTACCCGATAATATATATTATACACTAAAATAAATTATTGTCAAGGGGTGTGGGTATTTTACCCTCAAATAAAGGGAAGTGAAAATGGCTGTTAACAAAAAGGAAATAGGCAAAAGAATCAAGAAAATCCGCGTCATCGATTTAGACATGAATCAAGATAAGTTTGCGCGTAAATTAGCAGTAACTCAATCAACGGTGAGTAGGTATGAAAAGGGTGAAGTAATCCCCCCGGGAGACATTCTTCTGAAGATCTCAAAACTAGGAAAGACGACCATGGAGAAGATTTTGGAGGGAGAGTAGGAGATAGAGGTATTCCTGAATTATTTATTCCTATCTGTTGTTTAAAAGAGTGGAAGTTTGCCAAATTTTGCCCAGAAAGGGTTTGGTTCAAGCAGTAGAACACTACATTAAAAAGTAATTTTTACCAGAGTTTTCCAGATTTTTCTTAGTCCAAAAAGTTTACAATTAGTTAGCTTTATTTAAACATTCTTTCAGAGGGTATTATTAAAGAATTCTTGAATAAAGTGATAGGAAAGGATATATCTTGGTCATAACCATGTCCACTGTTATCTATAAGGTTACCAAAGTGATGGTGAAAGATTTATACAGAAGGCATAACCTGTTATAGGTGGTATTTTTTATGAAGCAGTAATCGCGTTGCATTAGGTGGTGAAAATGAATCTGAATGACCTGATAAAACTACTCAGAGAAGGTGAAGGACTTCACATTGAATTCAAGGTTTGCTTTCCTAAGGAGGCGACAAAGGTCGCTCGAGTCATAGCAGCTTTCGTCAATACTGCTGGGGGAACTATCCTGATTGGTATTAATGATCATGGCGAGCTAGTGGGTGTGTCTGATGCAGATGAAACGATGCAACGGCTAGTCGGCGTTGCACAACAAATCTGCAAACCTCCTCTTCACCCAGAGATGGGTAAAATTCCGATTGGTAATGGCAAAGACATCGTTTGGGCAAAAATACCACAGCAAACTGATACACCACGTTTAGTTGAGGGACGATTTTACACTCGCATTGGTCCGACGGCAATTCCAGTAAAGAATGGCAAGGAACTCAAGGATCTTCTCAGAACCGTAGACATGGAATGGCCTCCGACGACTCGGCCTCTAGAGAGCTTTCCACTCATCACTCCTCCGAAACTAAAAGGTTTTAAAGGACGCAATAAGGAGTTAAAGCGACTGATTTCTTATCTACATAGTGATACGATTTCCGTCGTCGTTATTGAAGGAATAAGTGGCATTGGAAAGACAGCACTTGCAGCCCATTTTGCATCTATTGCTCAAAGCTATGAATATAAGGTTTTCTGGTTGGATTGCCGACAAGAAACAACTTTTGATTCCATCGTATTGGAGTTAGCTAGGTTCGCTCGAAGTACCGGAGATGACGCATTGGCACATTTACTTGAATATGTAAAAGGGGACCTCGAAGATCGTATGGGCAGGATAGCCACTGCTTTATCCCAATTTAAATATGCATTTTTTTTCGACGATTATCACCTAATCATTGATCCTAAAGTTGACCGCTTTCTGAAAAGAATAGAGGAACGTGGAAACCTTACTAAGGTTTTCATAACTGTTCGACTACGTCCTCGTATAGCAAGTATCGTAAGTTTCCCCAGTGTTGTGGAGGAGCATCTCCAAGTTGGCTTAGATCCCATTTCCTGTGCCCAATTTCTCCACGATTGTAGGTTAAAGGTGGATAAGAAAACTGCGCATAAGATTTGGGAGTTATCGGGGAAAGGACACCCGAAAGCATTACAGATTTTTGTTGCGCGGACAAGAAGTGTACCTATTGCTGAATTACTCTCGGATTTACCTGTATTTCAGGAAGATCTGAAGAAAGAATGGCTCATGCCATTGCTGGATGAACTGCCCCAGAAGCAGCGAGATATTTTAGTTAATCTTTCTGTGTTTGATCGTCCTCTTTCGCTTCACGCTTTACGGTGGCTCTATCCTGAGAATGAGATAGGTTCTCTGATGGTTGCTCTCATTGATCGTTTTATTTTTGAGTATGTTCGAGAGGATTTTCTACAAATGCACTCACTCATCCAAGAATTCTGTTACTCTCTAATTTCCGACAAGCAAGCCAAACATGTATGGGCAGCAGAATTTTACCTCGAACAATGCGGAATGATGGATAATCCAGAAATACTTACCGATGTCCAGATAGAGAGTCTTTTTGCCGCATGGGGGCATTTTATTAAAGCAGGTAACTACTCACAGGCCACTGAGATAATCGCTAAACTGAGAACTCCGCTTATTAACCGCGGCTATTATGATCAAGTTATGCTCCTTCTTGAAAATACCATTCCTGCTATTCCAGAAGATGGGGATTGGTTTGATATTACCAAGGGGCGAATTTTGAGCTTGTGGGGATCCAAAGATAAGGCGATTACATTAGTTTATCCGCTCATCGAATCTGTTAACGAACGTATCGCTCGAGAGGCAGTGCTTGTCCTCACCGCTATATACAACGAACACGATATGGCGAAGGAAGCTATAACTCTACTGGAGTCTAACTGGCATCGCTTTTTTGAATCTACATCCTTACGAATAAAGATACGCTTTCTTTCGAGACTTGTGCAAGCACATCTTCTTATGGGTAATTCACAATGCGCGCTTAAATGGGCATCTGACATCTGCAAAGCCTGCGAAGCAGGGGATGAGAAAATTGGAGGTGCAATTGCGCTGCGTCAAATGGCCGTTTCCCTGCAATTTCAAAAGAAATTGGATATAGCACTCTCACTTTGCAAGATAAGCTACGAACTACTGAAAGAACATAAGCGTATTCGCGAGGCAGCACTCAGTCAAATGCAGATTGCATCTATTCACGAAGACTTGGAGGATTATAAGTCAGCAATGGCTTGCTTTAGAGATGCTCTTCGGGCATTCGCGGCGATGGGTGATCGGAAAAATAGTATGATTTGCAGAGAACGAACAAGCAATTTAAGAACGAAATATCAACCAACAGCTTGAGTGAGCGAAGGCAGGTTAATTGTTGCTAATGGAAAGTGTATACCAGGAGAATAAGATGAGAATAAGGAACTTGTGGGATTTTCCAAGGCTCATAAAAAGCGTCATTCTAGCGTTATTTCAACCTCTTATGAAGCATGAAGACGACTCAGTTTCCTTCATAAAATAGGGACAGTGCCCATTATTTCTCCCTATATTTCCTAAAGAAAATGGTTATTCTCAGGCCCGGATAAAGAAAGATATATAACAACACGGACTGCTAAGACAATATTTGTAAATCTCATAGAGCAGTAAAAGTACTGAAATGGGTGCCAGTTCACAGCCCTAGACATATCTCCTTCAAGCGGAATAGGTCTGCGCTATACTCAGGTATATTACTATATTAGCTAAAGGAAAATAAATGCTATTTTCAGAAACAACAAAAGAAATAATGTTTAATCAGCCAAGAGACCTCAAAGAGGTTATCGAGCATCTAAAAGGTTTTAAACCCCAAAAAGGTGATAAATCAAAAATCCGCGAAGAATTCTATTTGTATAGATTTCTCATCGGGTGCTTTAAAATTTCTAAGTTGCCCTTTCCAATAAAGATTATTTCCACCGAGTCCCCTGACTTCATTTTTATTGAGACAAATAAAAATGAAGAAATTGGCATAGAACATACAAGAGCAACCCTAAAATCATATAAAATTGCTGTATCAGAACTTAAAAAATATCCCAAAGGCAGCAAAATTGAACTTTCCCATTATTCTCCTTATAGAAAACTCCCGAAGAAAGAATCAGACAGTGGAATTATTGCTCCAGGGGATAAATTGAAAGGAAAAGGCTGGGATGGTGACCAAGCTGAACGAGAATGGGCTGAAATAATCTTAAACTCTATTGAGCGTAAGATGCACTTGTTAAACGAAGGTCATTTCAGGCGCAAAGAAGAAAATCAACTCATAATAGAAGATGATAGCCCTGCTTATTTCATGATACGCGAGAATGAAGCTATTGATATGTTGAAGAAAAAATATAATCAAACAGTTTTTTCTGAAAAATCAATTTTCGATAAAATACATATATTCTCAAATTGCACATTAATATATGATATTTTTGGGGAATGCTTGAAAGTAAATTTGTAAAAGAGAGAATTGCCAGATCCATGGAGCTAATAAATCATTAACGCATAATGGAAATGAAAGCATACGAATATATATTAACAAAACAAATCCAATGGGCTTTAAATAAAAATTTTGCTCTTATCGGAAGCAAGGGCAATCGAGGTCGACCATCTTATACAAAAAAACTCAAAGATAATCTGTATCAACCACTTTTACCAAGAACACGACAAGAGTTTGAACTTGGCGATGGTCGTGAAATACTTGACAGCTCTAGCGGCCCAGCAAAAATGAAAGCTGTACATTCATCGTCAGCATTAAGTGTAAATGTTTTCCAATACTGGCAAAAGATCAAGCAGGTCTCTTCTATTGCTTCAGCATGTGGTCTATGTGATAAAAATAGTAAATATCCTGAAAGTATTTCATTTGAACAAAAATACCCAATAGATGAATCCTTTCAATTCCATCCCAATATCGATGTAGTTATCAAAAATAAGAAAGGAGCAAGATATAAGATATATGCAATTGAATGTAAGTTTTCTGAGGCATATTCTACACGATGTCATACCGGCATAAAGCAGAAATATATAGATTTTAGTAATATTTGGCAGGATATCCCAAATCTATATGAATTGGCAAGGTTGATTAGCCCAGTTGATAATTCATATAACCACCTTCATCCAGCCCAATTAATAAAACATATATTAGGTTTGAAGAAGAAATATGGGAAAACAGGTTTTCGACTTCTTTATCTTTGGTACGATACATTAGGAGGCGAAGGTTTTAATCATCGTAAAGAAATAGAAAGATTTCAAAAATTATCAGAAGCAGACAATATCCATTTCCATGCGATGAGTTATCAGGAATTAATGATAAGATTATCAGGTGAGTATCGTGATAATCATGAAGATTATATTGAATATCTTACGAGTAGATATTATAAAATATTATAATTAAAAGCGCTAACAGGCGGCTGAAGTCGGATTGAAGAACGTTCCATCCTTTCATTGTTTTTAATTTGGTGGGATCACTTTTTTGAATAACATATCTCTTGGCTTTTCAACCGCTTAGCCGCAGGTCGTTGGGCGACATGGGAGAAAACTACGTGAAAGGAATATTCATCGGAATAAAGTATCACCCCTGGCGAGCATTTATTTACTTATTTGTCTCGTTTAGCGTACTTTGGACACTTGTCGAGGGGGTCACCTACTTCATGCCCTCTCTCGACCTCCAGGGCATAGCACCCCTCATCACGGTGGTAGTGATTAGTATTATCTATACAGCTGTAAAGATTCGGTATCTATCCAAGATAGAAATCCCTATCCGCCACACCAACACGCAAATTGAAATAAAGTTCGGGGATATCTTCAAAGAAGATGGATTCCGTGTCATTGCAGTCAACGAATTTTTCGACAGCGAAATCGGGCTTCCGGTTTCAACAAACAGCCTTCACGGTATTTTCCTCTCAAGATGCTTTGGAGGACACAGTCATGCATTTGATCAGATTATTGATGAGGAACTTAAGGATTCTCCTGGAGAGAACATTACGAGGCCACAAGGCAAGGAAAGAAAATACGCTATTGGCACCACAGCAACAATATCCGTGAACAACGACCGTTATCTTTGTTTCGCTCTCACTAAAACTGAAATTGATACATGCAAAGCATATGCAGATATACCAACCTTGTGGCAAGCTCTGATCGGATTATGGCAAAAAGCACGAATCTCTCTGGGTGGCTCCGCATTAGTGCTACCACTAGTCGGAAGTGGACTATCCGGCATCAATATACCTACAAGAGAATTGCTCGACCTCGTCGTCCTTTCGGTCATTACAGAATCGAAGCGCAGGCAAATAACAACTTGCATTCGAATCATTTTGACGCCCGATCGATATGAAGAAGTTGAATTAAAAGAAATTAAACGACATTGGAGGTGAGATTATGGCTTACAGAAATGGAACATACGTAGCTTTTCACGCCGAGGGCACTGATGTGCCAACCGATTCAGACATTAAGTATTACAATCTTCTCAAAGCGTGGACAGCAAAGACAGACGACGATTTCTCAATGATCAACAGTCACGAAAAGACGGCCGCAGTACGGGATTCGAGCGAACGCGAAACTCTCAGAACTCGTCTGAAGACCAGACTGGGGAACTCCAAACATCTTCTACTGATCATTGGAAAAACAACCAAGAATGATATTGATTGGGTCCCCTTCGAGATTCGCTATGCAATTGATGAATGCGAAATTCCTATAATTGCGGCATACACTGATTATGAACATGTTCTTAGACCATCGACTCTATCACACTTATGGCCCTCAGCCCTGAAAATGCGAATAAATAACGATACAGCGAGGGTTATTCACATTCCGTTCAAAAAGCAACCTATAAAGGCTGCTATAGAAGAAGTGTCTCATACCAATATGCCAGAAAGTGCGCTTGTTTATTATACACGTGATACTTACAAGAAATGGGGATTAATAAAATAGTGCGGAACAGGACGCTGCATCTGACCGCTATTCGGCTGCGCTACAGAGCAACAGGCAAGCGTTGCCGTTAGCTGTATAATTGCATGGATTCATTTCAGGAACGAAAGTACGTGGCAAAAAAGGTCATTCACATATGAGCAACACAGATTTGGCTTTTATTACCAACGAAGAACAGCAAAATCTTAAAGCGAGATTTCGTGTCTTAATCAAAGATACAAAATTCTTTGACTGCCTTGTCGGGTATTTTTATACAAGCGGTTTTCATGCCGTTTATGAATCACTAAAAAATACAGAAAGAATCAGGATTCTGATTGGCATAAGCACGAGTAAACTGACCTATGATTTGTTAACAAAAGCAAACCAAAACCTTCAACAATCAATGCAATTTTCTCATGCAGAAACAAAACAGGAATATTCAGGGCTCATCGAAAAAGAGATGGAGGATTCGGAAGATAAACGGGAAGTCGAAGAAGGTGTGGTAAAGTTTATCGAATGGATTCACAGTAAGAAACTGGAAATTAGAGCCTATCCATCGCAAAATATACACGCAAAAGTCTATATCATGACCTTCCCCGAAGGTGACCGCGATGCCGGCAGGGTGATTACCGGCTCCAGCAACTTTACCCGAGCAGGTCTGGTAGATAATCTTGAATTTAATGTTGAGCTGAAAAGTCACACGGATTATGACTTCGCCAAACAAAAATTTGAAGAACTCTGGAAAAATTCGGTAGATGTCAGCGAAAAATACATTCAAACAATTCAGGAAAAAACCTGGCTGAACCAAAATGTTACCCCTTATCAGCTTTACCTGAAATTCCTATACGAATATTTCAAAGACGAATTAAGCCAGACGGACGAACTATTTCTCCGATATCTGCCGCAAGAATTCAAGAAACTGGAATACCAGGAACAGGCGGTCTTAAACGCAAAGAAAATCCTTGAGGAATACGGCGGCGTCTTTATTTCTGATGTGGTGGGTCTTGGGAAAACTTACATCGCGGCAATGCTTGCCGGGCAGATTGACGGGAGAACTCTGGTAATAGCTCCTCCCGTACTGCTTGACGAAAAGAATCCCGGATCCTGGCGAAATGTGTTTTCTGATTTTAGAGTAGCAGCCGATTTTGAATCAATCGGGAAATTAGAACATATACTTGATAGAGGAACGGAAAAATATAAGAATATCATCATCGATGAAGCCCACCGTTTTAGAACAGAAACGAATATTACCTATGAGAAATTAGCCGAGATTTGCCGTGGTAAAAGAGTAATCCTGGTAACCGCTACCCCTTACAACAATTCCCCAAAGGACATTTTGAGTCAGATAAAATTATTTCAAAAAGCAAGGAAAAGTACCATTCCTAATTTATCCGACCTTGAAGCTTTCTTCAATGGCTTGGAAAAGAAACTAAAAAGTCTGGACAGACAAAGAGATTATTCCGAATATATAAAAACTGTCAAAGAAAACGCCAGAGTAATTCGCGAAAAAGTGCTTAAATATTTGATGGTGCGCCGCACCAGAACCGAAATCACTAAATACTTTGCCGATGATTTAAAAAAACAAAATCTGAAGTTTCCTGATGTAGAGAATCCGGAACCGCTATTTTACCAGCTCAATGATGAGGAAGATGAAATCTTCAATAGAACCATTGAGCTGATTTCAAAGAAATTTACCTACGCCCGCCATACGCCTCTATTGCCGAAATATTATAAAGGCTCAATAGACCAGCTTGAGGAACAATCCCAGAAAAACATGGGCAAATTTATGAAAATTCTGCTGGTTAAAAGGCTGGAAAGCAGCTTTTTTGCCTTTAGGAACTCCGTAGATCGGTTCATCTATTCTTACGAGATGTTCATTAAGGAATTTAAAAATGGCAACGTTTATACTAGTAAAAAATATTCCTATAAGATTTTTGAGTATCTAGAAAATGACGATGACGATGCCATTCAAAAGCTGATTGATGAAGGCAAGGCCGAAAGGTTTAAAAGCGATAAATTTAAGGATGAATTTATCCTGGACCTGGAGAACGATCTTGCCATATTGAAAAGCATTAAATCCCTCTGGCAGAAAGTAAACAGGGATCCGAAATTAATAACGTTTGTTGATCAGCTTTCGAAAAATCAAACTCTGAAAAAAAACAAGCTCATCATTTTTACTGAATCCAGAGAAACAGCCGAATATCTGTCTAAAAACATAAATGATAGGTTTGCCGATAGCGCACTATGCTTTACCGGTGGCTCGGGAGAGGCAACCCGTGATAAAGTTATTGACAATTTTGACGCAAACGTGCGCCATTCTAAAAACGACTATCGCATTCTGGTTTCTACCGAGATTCTATCCGAGGGGGTTAATCTGCACCGTTCCAATGTAGTGATAAATTATGACATTCCCTGGAACCCTACACGGATGATGCAGCGAGTCGGACGTATTAATCGTGTAGATACGAAGTTTGACAGGATTTATACCTTTAATTTTTTCCCCACTAGACAATCCAATGACCTGATTAAATTGAAAGAGGTGGCAGAAGCCAAAATCAACGCTTTTTTAACCCTATTAGGCGGCGATGCATCGTTACTAACTGAAGGAGAACCGGTCGGCTCGCATGAACTTTTTAATCGATTAATTTCCAAACAAACTCTGACTGGCGAAGATGAAGCTGAAGAAAGTGAACTGAAATATCTCAACGTTATAAAAGAGATTCGCGAAAAAAATCCAGACTTGTTTGAAAGAATTAAACGCCTGCCAAAAAAAGCTCGTACGGCGAGAGCGAACAACAATTACAAAGATTCGCTCATAACCTACTTCAGACGCGGGAAAATTCAGAAATTCTTTATGGCCAATATGAACCCGGATGCGCAGGAGCTTGATTTTATGAGCGCTGCCAATAAACTCGAAAGCACGATTGATGAAAAAAAACAAAAACTTCCAAAAGAGCTTTACAATCTTTTAGATAAAAACAAAGAGGCTTTCATTTTTACTACCACCGAAGAAATATCGGAACCAAGAAAAAGAGGCGGCAGGGGCAGCGCAATGCAAATGCTTAAAATCCTCAAAGCAACGCTGAAGAACACGCAGCAGTTTACCGATGAGCAAGAACTTTATTTTAAGCGGGTTCTTATTCAACTGGAAGAAGGCGGACTGCCCAAACAAACAGCCAAAGAATCACTCAAGGCATTAAACGCACTAAAGCAGGATTTGATGAATCCCTTCAAAGTGCTGGCAATACTGCACAGTCAAATTCCCGAACGTCTTTTAGGAGAACACTATGCAGAACGGAATCCGCGGGCTTTCGGTAAGCGAGAAGTGATTTTATCATTATATTTGACCAGAGAACAAAATGGATAAACAACAGGCAAAAACAATTATCAAAGAAGTATTTGAAAAGCCCTTTGAAAAGGAAAAGTTTACTAATTTTATTATTCAACTTTTAAATCTAAAGCGAGACCAAATTGAAAACAAACATCCTTATAGCGGTAATTACATTCCAGATTCCTATAAACAACACATCAGTACATTAGCCCGTATTGCCAAATATAAAGACGTGGATAATAAAATTGATGTTCTTATCATAAAACTCAGAAAAGAAAAATCCATTGAACGCGCCCGCGCCATGCAGCGTAATTTTATTGCTTGGTACCTGAACGGTAGCCGCGGAGGTGAATTAAAAGATGCCGCCCTGGTAGCCTTCGTTTCCCCCAATGAAGAAGATTGGCGCTTCTCGCTGGTAAAGATGAATTACCGCTTTGAGCAGGCGAAAAACGGAAAAGTTAAAGTAAGGGAGGAATTTACACCTGCCAGACGCTGGTCATTTCTGGTCGGTAAAAACGAATCCAGCCATACAGCTCAGAGCCGTCTCGTTCGTATCCTCGCCGATGATGAGCACAATCCCACATTTACCCAAATGGAAGAAGCCTTCAATATTGAAAAAGTTACCAGAGAATTCTTTGAAAAATACCGTGAGCTCTTTTTGTGGACAAAAGAAACGCTGGATAAGATTGTTGAGCGAGACACTAAAATTAAGGCTGATTTTGAGGCTAAGGGTGTCAATACCATTGACACCCCAAATACCTCCCGCAAGCCACGTCGCTTGACGGCGTGGTAAGGGAGGTGTCCAGCGAAGCTGGACTAAGTTGCTCTTTTAATTAGAATGAGAGTATGGGTAAAGTTAAAGCAACACCA
>Ga0315547_1000388_pt1 | contig 45621 bp, 41 predicted proteins | sample SalMarSW160240MG_2_FD_202542 | JGI IMG/M metagenome (GOLD analysis project Ga0315547, IMG submission 202542) | Salt marsh sediment microbial communities from the Plum Island Ecosystem LTER, Massachusetts, United States - Salt Marsh Sediment SW1601-240 ...
AAGTCTCTTTGAATTTTTCTAAATTCTTTTGGGGAACGTTGATTCTAATTTGAGACTTCTGCCCTTTTCTTTTTTTGTTTTCACTTAAAACAACCTTTGGCTCTTTTTTCAAATTCAGTAAACTCTCTACAGAAAGATTAAATATTTCAGATAGCTTTATCAATTCATCGGTAGATACTTTTCTTTCCCCATTCTCGATTTGGGATATAGTAGGTCGTGCTACTCCTAATAGATCTGCAAGTCTTTGCTGATTAATTCCCAATTGTTCTCTCAATTTCTTTATCCTATAACCAATCTTAATCATCATCTTCTCCTTATAAAATATCTTTGTGTAAAGGTAATTACTCAGGTTGTCTGGTTCACGGTTCTAGGTTCACGGTTATTCGCTTTGCAATCTTATTCATATTTGCAGGGCAGCATAGGTTCTATTTGGAGTTTATTAGAAGGCAGTGCAGTGTGCTTCAACAACAGGATAGACTACGCATTCGTAAAAGAATCGAACCGTGTTTCATCAGTTTAACTTCGAACCCCGCCTGCCGTCCGGCGGGCAGGTGTGAACGTCTGAACTTTGAACCTGAGGAGTTACACGTAAAGAATATATATCATGTAAGATAATTTGTCAACCTAATGTTATATTTTATTACATATAAGAGGAATATCATACTTTTTTTAGGGGATTGGATTGATATTAATTAGGAAAGTTTTGACGGTGTTTTGATAGTATGCTATACACATAGTCAATGGAGGGATGTCCGAGTGGTTTAAGGAGGCGGTCTTGAAAACCGTTGTCCGCTTAAGGTGGACCGTGGGTTCGAATCCTACTCCCTCCGCCAAGAAATTTAGCCTTGCTAAATTTCACTAGTTGCTTGTAGCTACTAGCTTTTAGTAAAAACATTTTCCACAATACGTTGATGCTACAAGTAAAAACATAATATCAAATAGTAATCTCGTAAGGAATTCTATAAAATTTAGATTCAAGGACTTTAGAGTTTACCAAGACGCTAAAAAATATTGTAAGATATGCCGTGACATTATTAAGAAACATATTAAATCGAGGGATAAAGGGCTTGCAGAGCAAATACAGATGGCTCTGAATTCTATTGTGCTAAACATTGCTGAGGGATCTGCTGATAATTCTGATGTTGAATTTGCGCGATTTTTGGGTATATCAATGAGATCTGTCTATGAAACTGTCGCAGGGTTTGATTTGGCAGCCCTTTATAAATATATTGATGAGGATTTAAATCAGAGCATTGAGGACAAGGCATACGCTCTGGTAAAACAATTAGCGTCATTTCGTAACAAGCTTAAAACATAATGCTACAAGCTAAAGGTCAATAGCCAGTGGTACCCTGCTTCAGCGGGGTTGCGGAGAGATGGCCGAGTCGGCTGAAGGCGCTCGCCTGCTAAGCGAGTGTGGGGCGAAAGCTCTACCGAGGGTTCGAATCCCTCTCTCTCCGCCAATTTTCACTTTTTACATTTTGAACAATCTCTGTCTCGACCTGAAAGGAATAATAAGGAATCCTCTACCACCTTAATCTTACTGTTATTGAGAATCAACGATAAATCCCCGATAAAACTGGTACGAGCCGCATAGTGCCTGAATTACAATTATAGTGTTATATATGCTTGACCATTAAGTTCATTTCTTCTATACTCCTTTAACCAAAAAATGGGAACGTATGATTTAACCTCACCATAAATCTATTGCAGTGTTTGCTGCAAACTTATGAGTGGTTATGTGCCAAAACCGGTGAAAAAAAATGGAAATTCATCCTAAGTTATATAGTATCAAGATATTTCTTATCATAATCATACCGCTTTTTTATGGTGGTTGTATTGCTAATACATTTTACGTCAAACCTAAGAAAGAAAGACCTCCAAAGAAGGTTGTCTTAAAAGAGTCCGATTCTAAACCAGCACCTCCAACATCTCAGCAGAAAATTGCACGCCTGCCCAAGATTGAGGAAGAGCAAATAATTGTCAGCCCTGTCAAGACCGAGAAGGTGAAAAAAGAGATTGCAGTAACTGCAAAGAAAGTGCACAGAGAAGAATTTACCCCTCTTTCCAAGAATGAGAAAGAGCAACAGATTGCCATTCCTGAGAAAACTGAGGAGGATCAAAAAGTTGCCACTCTTCCCAAGATTGAGGAAGAGCAAAAAATTGTTAGCCCTGTCAAGACCGAGAAGGTGAAACATTTAGCCGCATCTGAGGCCCTCGAAAGTGTCCCCCTGCCCCCGGCTCTGCAAACCCCAAAAAAAACCAGCCAGGAAATACTTGATTCAGCTCTTGAGTTTTGCCAGGTCTCGTATGATTTCTGGCAACAGGGAGATTTGCCTAATGCCCTCGATGCTCTCGACCAGGCCTATTTTCTCATACTGAAAATCAATCCTGAAGATGACTCTGAGATTTTACAGCAAAAGGAAGATTTGCGCTATACTATATCAAAGCGGATTATGGAGGTTTACTCTTCAAGGTTCACGGTGGTTAATGGGCATAATAATGTAATTCCTCTTGTGATGAACAGGCATGTGGAACAAGCATTGGCCATGTTTAGCGGCAGGGAGAGAAAATCTTTTCTTGCTGCGTATCGTCGCTCAGGTAGATATCGCCCTGCTATCATGAGAGCGCTCATGGAAGCAGGTCTACCCGAGGAACTTTCATGGCTGCCCATTATTGAAAGTGGTTTCAAGGTTAGGGCCTTTTCAAGAGCTAGAGCTCTCGGATTATGGCAGTTTATTGCCTCAACAGGATATAAGTTCGGATTAAAAAGGAATCGTTGGATCGATGAAAGGATGGATCCCGAAAAATCAACTATGGCAGCCATCGCCTATCTTAAAGAATTACATCAAATATTTGGGGACTGGACAACGGCTTTGGCTGCCTATAACTGCGGAGAGGGAACGGTGTTGAAATGTATTCAGACTCAAAGGATTAGCTATCTCGACGATTTTTGGGATCTTTATGAAAAACTTCCCAGAGAGACAGCCTTTTATGTCCCCCGGTTTCTGGCCGTCTTACATATTCTGAATAATCCTGAAGCCCATGGCTTTACCCTTCCCGCAGTAGAGGAGGAAATTCAAACAGAAGAGGTTACAATCGACAAGCATGTTCACATCAAGACAATCTCAAAACACCTTGAAGTGCCTTACAATCTTTTGAAAGACCTTAACTCCGAATTAAGAGATAATTACACCCCCAACAGTTCCTATGCATTTAAAGTGCCCAAAGGCAAAGGGGCCGTGCTCCTATCGAAATTAGCCGATATACCAGCTTGGCATCCTCCTGTTTCCGCCTATGTGACGCGCAGGGTTTTAAAGGGTGACACTTTATCTACTATCGCACGCAGATATAGAACAAGCGTCAAGGCAATCATGGCCCTGAATAGGCTTAAAAGCAGACATTATATAAAAGCTGGCTGGAAACTCAAGATCCCGACCGGAATAAGATACGCTTCCCATAAGAGGACTTCCTCGTCAGTTTCTGGTTTGAAGACAACAGGAAAATCAACAACATACGTGGTGCGGAAAGGTGACTCGCTGTGGAAAATTGCCAATCGATTTAGAACAACGACCAATGCTATCCAGTCTGAAAATAAGCTCAATGATACTCGTCTGCATAGAGGACAGGCTCTCATGATCCCTCAAGGCATAACTGTTGTTAAGGACATAAAGACCAAGATATATACGGTCTTAAAAGGCGATTCACCATATGTAATTGCCCAGAAACACAGTATGAACCTTTCTGAATTTCTGAGGATAAATAACCTTGCTCCTCGAGTCATCATTTATCCTGATCAGGTATTGCTTGTTAAGGCAGATTAAATCCCTTTCCCCTATACAAGCACGACTCATTTAAATTAAGAAATTCACAGCCTCGATACAAAAAAGGCATCTTTGGGCGTGTGAATTAATTGGCATCAGTTTAGAGCAGCAGTTTTCATGAAATAGTGTAGGTTTGATCAATTCGATCTTTCCCAGATCTTGTTTGCCTAATGACGATGGTAGAAAGGAAAATCAAATTTGAATCTTCTCTTCATACCTAAAGTTTTTCCCAGAGAGAGCGTCATCGGAGGTCCAATACTCATTCATCATAGGATCAAGAATCTTTCCAAAATGGGCTATCGGATAACGACTCTCGCACCCGCTTCTTCAGACGAAGATTACAAAGACAAAAGCCTTGATGCATATTGCGAAGATATCATACTCATCAACTCCCCCAGGGACAGAACCTCTAGGCAGGTTAAAGAACTCGAATCTGAGCTCAAACGCCCCCCTTTCTTCCTTTCAGGAGATGGTGGATATAACCCACAGCTTGACGAGGCATTTAAATCTCTTCTTGCAAGAAACTCATATGATGTGATCATCGCTGAGTACTCCATGATGGGTCAATATCTTGAAGGGGCAAAAGATATTATTCCTCATAGTACCATGACGATTATCTCTGTTCATGAATGCTATACTCAGGCCTTTCGGCAGCGTGTCAGCAAGGGAGAGGATATTTCTGAAGAGACCATTGAGGAACTTTTCGACTACGAGTTCAGGATGTATCGATCGGTCGACCGTGTACTTTCCCTCACGCGCGAGGATATGGAAACCCTTCTGCACCTTGCACCGGACCTCAAGGGAAAGACAGGTGTTGTTCACCATGGTGTAGATACTAACTTCTACACACCTCCTCTTGACCGATCCTGGGATTCAAAGAATATACTTTTTCTTGGAAACTTCCAGCATCACCCCAATGTCAATGCGGTGCAGAACTTTATGAAGAACTGCTGGGCAAAAATATCGAAAGAGGTCCCTGATGCCACATTCTACGCAATAGGGTTTGCGCCTCCACCTGAGCTCCTTGCCCTCAGAAGTAATCGCATCATTGTCCGGGAGGGAGGAGCACACTCGAATGTAAGAGACGTCTACTGGAAAAGCGACGTCTTTGTTGCTCCTATTGAACTCGGGGGAGGATTTCGTGGAAAGATGCTCGAAGCCTTGGCCTGTGGGCTCCCAATCGTCTCAACACGCCTTGCAGCATTTGGCATTGACCCGGTAAACGGCGAAGAGATGTTTGTGACAGACGATTATGATGAGTTCACCGAGCATGTTATCAGGCTTCTTAAGGACATCCGACTCAGAAAGAATATGAGCGCCCTTGCTCGAGCCCTCAGTGAACGCTTTGACCACAAAAATGCTGCCAAGAAGCTGGATCAAGTCATCCAGGCTTACCATGGATGGCAATAATACGATTACATCTGCCATAGTGTCAAATACCCAACCAGACTCAGCTCGTGAATAACACAATTTTTAACAAAGAGAACATACGCAATCGTGAGAACTGCTTAATAGAAATAAAGAATCAGGAAAAAAATTTCTATATGTGAAAATTGCCAGGCAAGGCCTGATTATCATTAAAACTGTAGGATAGATTAGATTAAAGAAGTAAATCGTTTCAATAAATTATACCGGAGGAAAAGTACCCGCCCGGTTTTTATCCAGGCGGGTTTGTTGCTTTAATTTGAGAGCCATCCATAAATTGTCCTAAATACCAGGTCGTGAGATTTTTCCAAAACCAACCCGTGCGAGGCATTGCCAATCAACATATATGCCTTTTTCTCGGCCTTACAGTCTTTAAAGCCATTCATTGCATCTTCTAAATCGACAAAAACTTCATGTTCACCAAACATGAAAAGAATAGGGCATTTAATCATAGGTACATATTTTGCGTGGCGAGCATCTCTGGCATCTATGAAAGGACCAGTAGGTATTTTTGGATTTCGCTTCTCCACAATCTCAACAAATTTATTCAAAACATTTTCATCATATTTATACCAAAGACCTTTGGCTGACACAGGATTTGAGGGAATGAAAGTTGTCCCTGTTTCGGCCATATGGCTCAATTTGGCAACCCCTTTTTTAACTTTTTTATTAACTGTTTTGTAAGGTAGCCCCATTAATACCATACGTTCCACTTCTTCTGGGTAATTCGCGGCAAGTGATAGCGAAATGACAGTTCCAAAAGAGAGGCCAACCACATTAACCTTATCAACGTTTTCTTTGGCCTCAATAAAATCAGCAACGGCTTTCATATCCTTCCCACAGTTGTCTGCGTTCACGTCTAACCCATTTGTTTTTGTACTTTTACCGTAACTCCTATGATCTACCGCATAGGTAACAAACCCTTTGGAGACCAAATAATCCATAAGATTATAGCCTTCTATAGGCAAATTATAAACCGTTGAACCACTTTTAACCCAAGGAATAAGAAGCACAATTTTTGTCGGCTTATACTGAGAAGGGGCCTTTTTTACAACATAAATAGTAGGACCCGCTGGACTTTTCACCATATATTCACTTTGCATTGGTTTAGGTGCCTTGCAAACCTCTAAACCTGCACACCCATAAAAAAGCGAAATAGATATAAATAATACTCCAATAATTGCCAATACCCTTTTCATCTCATTACCAATATCTTGTTTTTAAACCCCTTAAGTTTTTCTTTTATCTCTTGATCCTGGACCTTCATCATGGCCTGTTTGTTCTTCATTTGTTCGTCTTGTTGCATTGTGGTGTGTTCTCCTTTTCAATGTCCTGACAACGGGCAACTTACAGTAAGTTATTTTTATTCCAGGTCTTTGATACGGGAGAGAATGGAATTCAGTTGCTCCCGCAGGGCCGTTGCATCTGCCTTGAGTGCCCCAAGTTCCTGATCAGGGGATGCTGGAGATGGAGCTTGAGGTGGGGCATATCCTCCTTGCATTCCCATGCCTCTTCCCATTCCTTGACCCATACCCATTCCTCCGCCAGGATAGGAACCTTGACCACCGCCCATGCCAAAGTGATCTGGGACACTCGCCTGATTTGTGGGTGAGAACTCACCTTTCTCGTATCTCTCAATTGCCTCTCTCACCGGACCACTCACACCAACAATTACATCGAGACCAGCTGCATTCAGGGTTCTGCTCGCATTGGGGCCAACATTTCCGGTAATAAGTACCTTAGCCCCTGTGGAAGCGATAAATTGACCTGACTGAATGCCTGCGCCTCCGCCCAGGGACATACTTTCATTTTCAATCGCCTCAAACGTCATATCATCTGGGTTGACAATGATAAAATATGCACACCTGCCAAACCGTGGATCTATCTCTGAGTCAAGATCTGTTCCTATTGAACTCACCGCTATTTTCATAGGTTACCTCTCCTTTTTTTAAAAATTATCACAGACAAATATTAAAAAATATATCCTCTTACCAGCTTTGATTTTTATAATGTTTTAAAGTAACTGCCACCAAGCCTGCCCTGGCGCGAGTGCCTTAGCATATATTGCCACTGATATAATATCTATTTATATCATATAATATAGCTAAGCATTACATGCCAGGTCTGGGCCAGGGGCACAAACCTGCCCGCCATCCGGCAGGCGGGGACCCAAAGAGGAGATAAATATAAATTGAATAACGGAGCTATAATAAAAAATAATTCTCTAATCTTGGTGTCTTGGTGTCTTTGTGGCAAGATACCTGGGTAGTTAAGTTTTAAATTTAAATTTTGGTAACTACTCTTGAAAGAGTCTCTATGGGCGTTTCATGTTAAAATAATCAAAGATAGTATTAGCTATTACATGACTGATTCCTGGGACTCCCTCCAGGTCTGAAACTTTTGCCTTGGATATAGATTGAAGATCTCCTAAATATTTTAACAACACCTTTTTTCTTTTTTTTCCTATGCCCGCAATCATGTCTAACTCAGATCCTGTTAACCGTTTTTTCCTCCTTTTTCGATGATAACTTATAGCTCTCCTGTGTGTCTCATCCCTAATGCGCATAAGCAGAGAGAGGACTGGATGATTTCGGTTAAGGATAAGGGGGTTTTTCCTGTTTGGTAAATATATCTTGTCTATGGCCCCTGGTTGTCCTTTATCAGCCTTTGCTATAGATATAGTCTCTGGTGCGTGCACCAGGCCAGATGCATCTATAGTTTTTAGCACTACAGAAAGATGACCCTTCCCTCCATCTATCACAAATAGGTCAGGTGGTGTGCCCTTTTTCAGCCTTCTTTTAACTACCTCTGCCATCATGGAATAATCGTCTATTCCCTTTACCTCTTTTATCCTGTAATTACGATACGCAGACTTTTGCGGTAGGCCTTCAACAAAAGTTACTAAAGAAGCGACAGCGAGATCACCTTTCAGATTGGATATATCTATTCCTTCTATGTGGTTAGGCCTTCGTTTAAGTTTAAGCACGAATCTCGCTTCGTCAAGGATGGCAGAGTGGTTAATTTCCTGCCGTTTTAGAAGAATATTTTTCGCATTTATCATGGCCATATTGACAAGTTTTTTCTTATCTCCCCTCGCGGGAACAGAGATAGAAATTTTTTTTCCAGCCTTCCCAGTCAGCCATGCAGAGATTAAATGGTTATCATTTATTGCATCAGATAGAATGATATTAGGAGGGATAAATTCCTTATCTCTAAAGTATTGTTTCAGAAAGGCCTCGAGTACTTCGCCTGGATTTTCCCATTTATAATTTATGACATAATTTTTACTTCCAACCATATAACCACTGCGCACCGAGAGCATTACAACCCCTGCCTCGTTACCCTGGCACGATAGTCCTATAATATCTTGATCCTTCATTCCTGCGGAGACCATAGTTTGACGTTCCACTGTTTTTTCAACAGCCCTGATTTGATCTCTTATCCTGGCAGACTTTTCAAAATGAAATTCCTTTGCGGCCTTCTGCATTATTTTCCTTAATTTTGATATCAATTCTTTGCTGCGCCCTTCTAAAAATAACTTGACCTGATCCACTATCTCTTGATAATCCTCTACTCTTACATCAAAGCAACATGGCGCCAGACATCTACCTAATTGATAATTTAGACATGGTCTTGATCTTTTAGGGATTCCCTTTGTGGTGCATTTTCGTAACGGAAAAATAGGCCCTATCAGGCGCAGGGTAGAACGTACTGCTGAAGCGGATGTAAAAGGACCGAAATAGAGAGCTCCATCATTTTTCATCCTTCTTACAATAATCAAGCGAGGATACCTGTTGTTGATATCCAGCTTAAGGAAGGGATAATTAGCATCATCCTTTAAAATTACATTATATCTGGGTCGATACTTCTTTATAAGATTTCCTTCGAGTATCAATGCCTCTTTTTCCGTTGCCGTTATAATATGCTCTATCTTATAGGCATTTTTAAGAATGAGAGATAATTTATAGGGCTGATTCCTGCCCTTGCTGAAGTAGGTATAGATACGTTTATTCAAGTTTTTGGCCTTGCCAATATAAAGTATTTTGCCCGATTTATCCTTAAAGAGGTAAACCCCTGGTTTTTTAGGAACATTCTTTAGGGTATCATTGCTCAGCATTGTTCATTCTCATCATTGATTAGTAAAATTTTGAGTGGCCTGGCTTTTCGCTGGTCGATGATTTAACAAAGAAACTTGATATTGCCACAGATATTCGTCTACCATTATTGATGGTTTCGTAAAAAGTCGAATTTCCCCTCCCCTGGTGGGAGGGGATTAAGGGGAGGGGGACGTAAGTGCGTGAAATAACGCTGTATTCACCCTCACCCCAGCCCTCTCCCATGAAGGGAGAGGGAGTATTTTTGACTTTTTACGAGTTTGTCATTATTGGTATATACATTATAGTTGCTACTAAGGTTCACACGCGGCGCGAGCGCCTGCGCTGCGCGAAGTTCAGGCTTGAACCCCGCCTGTGGTCCGGCGGGCAGGTGTGAACCTAACAATCTGCGTATAAATTATATTATAATATAATCCTTAAAAGTATATGTAACAAAAGATATTTTATTTGAAAAACCAATAAAAAAATAGCAGGAGATTTAAAGATGATTTTAAAACCAGAGAGGATAGATAACATAAGACCCGAACAATATCGTACTATTATCAAAAGATCCAATGAGGATATTGACTCGATCTATGAAGAGGTAAGGAAGATTGTGCTGGATGTCAGGGATAATGGCGATCAGGTAGCCCTTGATCATTACAAGAAATATAAACATGGTCTTACCTTAAAGGATCTGGAGGTAACAAAGGATAATGTTGAAGAGGCCTACCGAAATGTTGATCAGAAGGTAATTGATGCCCTAAAGTTTGCCTCAGACAATATACTTAAGTTCCATCGTGCCCAGATGGAGAGAGAGATGTGGATGATTGATATTGCCGATGGCATTTTAGCTGGACGGATGATAACACCATTAGAAAGAGTTGGCGCATACATACCTGGTAGAAGAGCCGCTTACCCAAGTTCTATTTTGATGACAATTTTGCCTGCAAAAATAGCCGGCGTGAAGGAAATTGTTGCCTGCACTCCTCCGGATCAGGGTATGATCATAAATCCTTCCACCCTTGTGGCTGCAGATATAGCAGGCTCAACAAAAATTTTTAAGGTTGGTGGACCATGGGGAATTGCCTCAATGGCCTACGGTACCACAACTATTCCTAAAGTAGATAAAATAGTTGGCCCTGGTAACAAATATGTGACTGCTGCAAAGATTATGGTATTTGGGCAGGTAGGTATAGACTCCCCTGCTGGACCAAGTGAAGGGATGATTCTTGCTGACAAAACAGGAAATGCAGATTTCATTACAATAGATCTTTTATCCCAGTCAGAGCATGATCCGGATGCCGCATCCATCCTTGTGACAACTTCAGATGAACTTGCATTGAAGGTCTCGAAGAAAATAAACAAAGAACTGCCCAAACTACCTCGGAATGAAATCATTACCTCATCGCTTACCAAACATTCCTATATCCTGATCGCGCGGGATATAGGACAGGCCATTGATTTTGTTAATGAGTATGCTCCAGAGCATCTGGAGATAATGACTGAAGAGCCTTTTGTTACCCTAAGGAAAATTAAAAATGCAGGATCTATATTTATGGGGCCGTTTTCCCCCATTCCTGTAGGTGATTATGCCTCTGGCACAAATCATGTTTTGCCCACAGGTCAGACAGCGCGGATGTTTTCAGGTTTATCTGTAGACGATTTTATAAAGAAACCAACCTTCCAGTATCTTAGCAAGGATGGACTTGCATCCCTGAAAGATACGGTAGTTACCTTAGCTGAAGCAGAAGGTCTTCCTATTCACGCAAGAACAATTTTAGAGAGATTTAAATAGTTGAAAGTTGAAAGTGCCTAAAGTTAAAAGGTATGGGTATGAGTGACAATAATAATTCGCGAAAGAGCTTGAAGAATGGGCGAGAAGGTTTGCTGCAGAAATCATGCATTTGTCTTCGAGAATGCCGAATACTTCTGAAGAAATTGTAATTTGCAAATTATTAAATCCAGTACTTTGTTTGGCTCTAATTTTAAGACATTCCCTATGTTTAAACTTTAGACACTTTAGGCGCTTATAACTTTAAGTACTTTTTTTGTAATAGCTCAATAAAAAGGGGTAAAGTCCCTGGATTCCCGCCTGCGCGGGAATGACGAAATGACCTAACCCCATGTCATTCCTGCCCCTGCCTCCACAGGGGTAAACTTGTCCCCGCGAAAGCGGGGAGCAGGAATCCAGAAAGGTGGTGTACGAAAATGTTGCCCCTATTTATTGAGCTATTACCTTTTTTTCTTGAATTATGGCTGTTCATGTAATAAATGGATAGGTCGTTTTAGATAATTGTAAAAAAACTTAAGGAGGTAAAAGATGGGTATTATTAAAGGTTATGATATGCCTGACGAGCTTTATTATCATGAAGAGCACAGTTGGGCTAGGGTGGAAGGCAACAAGGTTACCGTAGGCATGAATGATATGTTTCAAAAGGAGGCAGGTGATATAGTATTTGTGGACGTCCCTGAGGAGGAAGATGAGGTTGAGCAGGGAGAGGTTTGCGGCAAGATTCAATCAAGGAAGTGGATTGGTAAACTCTGTGCGCCAGTCTCAGGAGAGATCGTTGAGATTAATGAGGAATTAGAGGATGATACCAGCCTTATAAATCAGGATCCATACGGAAAGGGATGGATTTTGGTTATCGAAGCGACAGATTTGGAAAACGAGCTAACCAATCTTATGCATGGGGATTCCATCCTTCCTTTTATAGATCAAGAGATACAACGTACTGAGGAAGAAAGAGCAAACGCGTAATGTATTCATGGAGGCTTTTTAAAGATACCATAAATCCTGTTTCAACAGCTTTGGGACTATCTATTGACGATACACTCCCCCTATCTTTATCCCGGCGTGGCTCTCCACCAATACTTCACCTTTATATATTTAAACCCTCGGCTATTGTTGGCAAATACCAGGATATAGAGGCCGCTCTGAGACTTGATAGGTGCAGTAATAGGGGAGTTGAATATAATCGCAGAAGCACAGGCGGCGGTACAGTGATAATGGGACCAAAGGTGGTCGCTCTTGGCCTAAGTATTGATATCGATCAACCTGGTTTAAAGAAAGGAATCGGAGGGATATTTGAATCCCTGAGCGCTGTCTTGATAAAGGCGCTGGAGGATCTGGGGGTTGATGCCGGGTTCAGGCCCAAGAATGACCTCGAGGTAGAGGGAAAAAAAATAGCAGGCCTCTCTGCTGCGCTCGAGACAGAAAAGGTGATTTTATTCCATGCAAGTATGCTGGTTGATTTCGATATACCATTAATGCTGGATATTATGCATCAACCACCTTTAAAGCTGTACGATAAGGGCTACAGCTGTTTCAGTCAGAGGATAACTACTATTACGGAGCAATTAGGTCACGATGTCGATATGGAGCGTGTTGTGCAGGCTATTGAAAACGCCTTCAGCGAGAAATTTGGTGTCACCTTTGAAAAGGATGAACCTGACCTATGGGAGAAAAAAAACATAGAAGATTTTATCAATACAAGGTATACGAACCCCGCTTGGATCTTTTCTCACAAACATCCCAGATCAAAGATGGGCATAGGTGAGTTCAAAACACCTGGAGGCCTTTTGGAGATATACCTATCTCTTGCAGGGAGCACTATTGAGCATATTATTATCACAGGAGATTTTTTTTCCACGACCAAAGATATAAATCTTCTGGAATCATCCCTCAAATGGACATCAGCAAAAAGAGAAAAGATAGAGGAGCACCTCTCTGAGGCCTGGAGAGAGGATATGATCTATGGTGTTAATGTCTCAACCTTGACAGAGGCAATTGTAAAGGCCAAGGAAAATTTGGTAAATATCTAACAATGCCGAAAAGTAATAACTCAGGCAATAATCAAACGGTTTGCACATTTAACCTTTAACCCTGGCCCAGACCTGGTTTGCAATGCTTAGCTTATGCTGCTTAAGCTCCAGAAATACTACAGCGATTGTAATATTTGTCAGGGAAGTCGCACCAGGGCAGGCTGGCCTATAGGCTTAATAAGGTGATTGGAGCACATACTGTCATATACATTTAGTATGTTGATAAGAGCACATAGCACCAAGGCGGGCTTTAATTCACTATAGTTCACCTGGTTTGGTAACAAAAAAATGGTTAAAAAGGGAAAAAAGCAGAGCCCTGATTATGCAAGGATAAGTAGTGCAACAGCTATGTCCCTCGGGCTTAGTAAAGGCCGCTTTTATAGAGGGGCAAAAAATAGATGCGCTAATCTTCTTGTTCATTATCCTGAGGGATGTGCAGCCAATTGTGCATACTGCGGCTTAGCTAAAAGAAGGACAGGTGCCTATGACCAGAAAACATTCATTATGGTCCAATGGCCATTGTTTTCCATGGATGCTATTATTGAGGCCATCAACGATGGCCCTAAATATGTAAGACGGACTTGCATTTCCATGATCACCAACGGTAGATGTCGAAGAGATACCATCGCTATGACCCAGCGGCTAAAAAAGGAGACGAGGATTCCGATCTCTATTCTTACAAGCCCAACGGTCTTGAAGGTAGATGATCTTAAAGCAATGAAGGAAAGTGGGGCAGATATGATTGGCATAGCTATCGATCTGGCTACTCCAGAGCTTTTTGATCTTTACCGGGGGAAAGGGGTATCAGGGCCTCATACGTGGGAGAGATACTGGCAAACCGTTGTGGATGGTATTGATATATTTGGTATGAGAAATGTTGGAATCCATCTCATGGTGGGCATGGGTGAGACTGAACAGGAGATGGTTTCCATTATGGAAAGAGTATGGAATTTAGGGGCTGTAAACCATCTTTTTTCTTTTTTTGCTGAACCGGGTTCCAAATTAGAGGGCAGAAAACAGCCACCCTGGCCATCCTATCTTAGGATACAGCTCGCACTTTATTTATTAGAAGACAAGTCAATAAAGGGATCTCACATGATTTTTGATAAGGATGGGCATATCATAGACTTTGGCCTGCCAAAAGATGATATAGTGAAAATTACTAATTTAGGGAGCCCTTTTATGACCGGTGGTTGTGTTGACGAGGATGGAAAGGTTGCCTGTAACAGACCTTTTGGCAATTGTCTGCCAGATGAAAAACAGTGGAATTACCCGTACCCACCAAATAAAGAGGAAATAGATCTCATTCAAAAACACATATTTAACTTAAGCTCGGTTTAATAAACCTTAGGCTTATTTGTTAACCCTTTATTCCTGTATAATTTTTTTTGACACGGCGCGCCAATAATGTTACTAAATGAGCGTGAACATAGTATTGTGGGCCGTTAGCTCAGACCGGTAGAGCAGCGGACTTTTAATCCGTTGGTCGGGAGTTCGATTCTCCCACGGCCCACTGCAATGTCAGGATTTTTAACCATTATTGTTAAAGTTTTTTTTACCAAAACTACTAATTGTAATTATTTTTTAACAATTTTTCCCTAGTAGATACACATCTTGTCTTTGCTTTACTTCCCTTAATTCATCATCATTAAATATGTTATATCTATCAAATACCGACCTTGTCTTGTGTTCTGCTACCATTATGGCCACCCTTTCAGGTATCTCTGCTTACCATATTTCTAACAGCTGTCAGATCGCAGCATCTCAGACAAGAATTCGACCTCAGCCTGTAAAATTAGTGTATGTTACATTTAAAACTATGTAACTATAATATTACTTACTTTTTGAGGCTCTAAAACACCAACTCCTCATACATAAAAAATGGGGTTTGAACATTCAAGTTCATAACAAATTCCTCTGAGGATTATTTGAAAAAGAATGCGCTTTCATTAGATCTAAATATAGCTGAGGAGGGTATAAAGGTTAAGGAGGAGGGTATTCAGGTTTACTATTCGTTGTTTAAATGTTGCTATAAAAATGTTAAAAAAGGCTACCTCATAGCCGAGTAATAAAGGTAGGTAAGAGGGCAAACTGGAACTAGACGATCTTAATGTTTGGGAAGCTGTCAGCTTATTATAAAGACTTTTTATAATACTACCCAAGAATTCGTTTTGTTCTTTCCTTGAAAATTTCAAAAAAACTATCCTTCAAGCGCTGATTCAAGAAGCTCTTTGCTATCATCGTCTCAATATTAGGTTTGAGCTCATTCAAACGGGTCAAAGAGTTATCGAGCTGTTTTCTCGTAAGCCCAAAATGTTCTGACAACCTTCTAAAGTCTCCTCCTGAAAGCCGGTTTTTCTTTCCTTGGAGGCTAAGGCACATATCTTCCTTCTCTTCAGGTAGTACCAATCTGGAATTGACGATGTCATAGGCTGGCGAAAGCTGATAGCCAACCTCTTTTTTTCTGAGGAGAGAAAAGTTTTTCAGGTGTGCATCTCCATTTCCCACTACATAAAACAGAAGAGCTCTTTCAAAAAGCCTTATTAAATCAAGACCAGGAACGCTTGAATGTTTCTTGATGAAGTTAGCAATTCTCCCATAAGATCCAGTGTATTTATCATTTGTTTGAAGAAGTTGTTGGAAATCCTCTTGTTGAAGTTTTGATCCATCTCCCAATCGATCAAATCGCTTGACTATATATACGAGCCTTTCGTCCATGAGAGGAAGAAGCCCATGAGAAGGAACTTCAATCCCATACGCAGATGCAATATTCATACAAAGGTTCTCATTTTCAGGGAGTGATTCAAACCGTTCTGTCGGAGGTTTAAAGATGTACATACCTCCTCTTTCCACTACAGTTAGCTGATGTTTTTTGAGGTCGTGGGTCACAGACAATTTTGGTTGAACGCCGGATATAGACATCTTGCCAACCATTTTTTCAGCTTCACCAGCAACATCAGAAGTGCTGAACGGCACTTTAGGAGGGATTGTCGTGCCAAAGAGCTTCCTGCAACATCTGGTATGGTAACCCCCATGAAGAACTCTGTCAGGTTCCAAGATTTGGCAAGAAAGACACGTCTGGTTCAAGAATCATATTCCTCATCTACAGGGATTACTGTCACTGCTCCTATGCAGTCTCCACAGGTAGCAAGAAGTATGTCAAAGGCATTTACCGGGTCTATTTTCAAGGTGCGACTCATAATATCCAGTAGCCAGCCTTCGGGGAGGAGGCCAAGGAAAAAGGGAAATAGGGATTCACTCTCGTATGCCTTTTCAGTCAGGGGAAAGCCAAGGCTTATAGGCTGAGCATCCTTTGAGGGCAAGTAATTCCTGTAATATGTGAAGCGATATCCCTTATTGGTTCTTTCTAACAAGCCAGCCTTCTTATCACCTAAATAGACATCGGCCTTATTCCTTTTCTTCTCCATTATTCACGCTATCTTCTGTTTCTGGCCGCCATTCAACAGGGCCAAGAGTTTTTCCAAACAATTGAAGAACCTGGTTCACCTTGTCTATTCTCAAGGTCGACTTACCTTGCTCAAGTTCCCTAATAAATCTCAGACCGACTCCGGCTTTAGAAGCCAGACCAGCCTGGGTTAAGTCGTGGAGTTTGCGTTGCTTTTTTACGAAATCACGTATGGTCATGAACTAATACTATACCTGTTAGATATTATTAGGTTTATTTTAACAATATATTATACCCTTTCGGGACGAATAATTTACTTTTTATAGAATACTATACCTTTAAGGGTATAATATCTATGTTTAATATGCAAAATAATACCTATCGGGTATAATGTCAAGAAAATAGTTTTATAACTATACCCGATAGGGTTTAATTTTTACCTGATTTTTCTCTCCAGACCTATTTTTTTAGATACTACAGACAAGTCATTAAAACTGCGGCTTCCATTCTCACCAAAAAAACCAGGCCCCACCTGGGCAATATCCTGGCGACTGGTTGAACATTTCAAGAATGCTGATCTAGGAAGCGGTTGTGGCAAGAATACCAATTTGACCGGCAAATTCAGACAAACGTCAAAATTTAAGTTGTTTCAGAACCAATGTCCCTTTTTATCTTCAATGCCAAGTATATTGCCAGGCTACTAAGCCCACAAAAAACAAGCCAGATAAGATGATAGCTTCCAAAGGTATCAAATGCCCACCCAGCGAGAGTTGGCCCTATAATCCCTCCAATTGATGCAGATCCCATGGTGATCCCGATCATCTTGCCAAAGGAATTTCTCCCAAAGTATTCCCTGAGAATCGCCCCTCTTAGAACTATACCTCCCCCATAGCCTGGAGAAAAAAGCAGAAGGAAGACGAAAGCTATCCATATCACTTGTACATAACAAAAAGCCAGCATTCCCAAAGATATAATGCAGAATGTCCAGGCCATAACATACTTTTTATCAAAGACATCGCCTAACCAGCCGAAGCCGAACCTTCCAATGATGCTGGACAGGGGAATAGCGCCTGCAACAAGCCCAGCAGTAACTCTTGGCAGCCCTAAGCTGCTGAGGTAAGGCATGACATGGATAACAACTGCTGCAACAATCATCATCCGTATTGCGTCAACTATGATTAAATACAAGAAGGATCTCTTTTTAAGCGCCTCCTTAAAACCAATTTCTACTCCCTTAACTCCCGTGTGTTGATTTTCCAGGTGTGGCATTCGATCACTCGGTGATATTCCATCCGGAAGATAGCCATATTGTTCTGGCCTGTTGCGGATAATAAAGGATAAAGGTATCCCCATGATCCACATCCCCAATCCTAAAATAATCAAGGTAGTCCTCCAACCAGAAACGTCGATAAGTTGAACGATGAGGGGAACCATCAATCCGCTGGCGCCAACACCAGAGGCCATCACACCGAGTGCTATCCCCACGTTCTTATGAAACCAGTTGGCCACAGCAGCCATGGTCACTACCATAGCACACCCCCCGGCGCCAAATGCAATCAGCAAAAAAGAGCCATAGAACATGGCAAGAGACTGGGTACGGCTGAGGAGGATAAGGCCGAATCCAACGGTGATCGTCCCCCAAAAGATGAGTGTTCTCGAACCAAAGCGATCGACAAGAAAACCCACAAGGGGAGCAAAGATCCCCATCTCAAGGCCCCGAAGGCTGGCCGCAAATGATATTTGCGTATAGCTCCAGCCAAATTCCTCTCTGATTGGCTCGAAAAAAGCCGTAAAACCATAGAATATAGCACCGCCCATATAGAAGCCAATGAGGGAGCAAGCGAGTACGATCCACCATCCATAAAAAATTTTTTTAATCATGATTATTATAAGACTCGTGTAAACTGAATGAAAAGAAATGCGAATAATGATTAGCCGTATAGTCTATGAGGTAAGGCATGTCAATATCTCGTTTCGTTTTGGCACTATCTATAGTGCTCCGACAGTTTCTTTCGTTCTTCATCCGGCAGGGCCCTGATATAAGACTTCCATCCTGGACACCACCTGATATGCCACTTCCATATTCGGCCCAAAATAGATCGGGGGTTCTTATCATACCTTGCCCTGAGCCCGCATTTTTCACAATGATTCATTGCTATTCTCCTTTTAAATGCAGTACCTTTTTTCGCCCTTGATATTGAGGGTTATTCTGAAAAGAATACTTGTTTACACACTATGAGTATAGGGTATGGAAACATGAAAATCATTAGTATACCATCAGGTTTACTATTCGTTTTTAGTTTTATCATAAAAATGCTAAGAAAGGCTAGCTCATAGCCGAGTGATAAAGCAGGTAAGAGGTACAACTGAAACGAGACGATCTTAATAAAATCCGCTACAATAAGAGGTATATTATCCATATATATAGGACAGACAATTCCTATAATCTCTCCTTTAATTCCCTCTTTTTTATTAACAACTTTTGGGATGGGAATAAGCTCGGAATTTTCAATTTTTTTACTAATCTTTTGGGCGACCCAAAGAGAATTTCCAGTTCCAGAAAAATAATAAACATCTGTTTTCATAAGGGCATCTTCATATTTCATTAGCACACATAACTCACCACATAAGTGGTTAACAGCATGTCAGTGCTGGTAATCCGCCTTGATGCAATTGTTCGGCGGTTTGTGACGATACCTTTTTGCGAGGATGAGGAATTAAATAAATCCGTCCTTTTTTGGTCCCTTTTGGGTGGTTTTAGTTATTTGTGCGGCGCTCCGTCCTGCTAGCCAGCCGGTTGAGAATGCCGCCTGTAGATTGTATCCACCTGTGTCACCCTGAATATCGAGCAGCTCTCCTGCAATAAAGAGTCCCTTTGTTTTCCGGGATTCCATTGTCCTGGGGTCAATCTCCCGGGTGTCTATTCCTCCTGCCGTAATAATCGCTTCTGCGAAAGGTCTGTATCCGGTTACCTCCAGCCGGAAATCTTTGAGCCAGGTTTTGAGGCGCTTACGTTCTTTTGCAGAGATATTGCAGGCAGTGCGATCGACAGGTATATCAATGAAATTTAGGCAAACGGGAACCATTTCCCGAGGAATCAGGCCCCGCAGAAGGCTGGTTATTTGCTTCTTGCCCTGCGAAAAAATGTCGCGCTGAAGACGGTTATCAAGTTTTTTTTCATCAAGGGCGGGTTTGAGATCAATGGAAAAGGTAACTTTGTACCCTTTGCGCAAGCTGTCCACTGCTTCACCGCTCATGGTAAGAATTGAAGGTCCGGTTATCCCGAATTCGGTAAATACGACCTCACCAAATTGTTCCCTTTTTTTCCTGCCGTTGATAAGCATTTGGGCGTTGACATTGCGAAGATTGAGTCCAGTCAGTTTTCTTGCTTCATCTCCGGATGTTTCAAGCGGGACAAGGGCCTGGCGGACCGGTATTACTGTATGCCCTGCGGATTCGGAAAGGCTGTAGCCGTCTCCAGTCGAACCTGTAACAGGATAAGAGACTCCCCCCGTAGCAAGGATAACGGCATCACAGGGGATTTCCTTGCCTTGAGAAACAACACCAGTGAGGCATTCATTGTGTGTCAGTATTTTATCAACAGGAGCGGAATGTTTGATCCGGACCCCGGACTTTTTATTCCATTGCAGAAGAACTCTCCGGGCATCCTGCGCTTTGCCGCTTGCAGGGAAAACACGGCCTCCTCGTTCAGTTACCAACTCCAGGCCCAGTTCATTGAAGAATTCTACAAGATCGGTATTGAAGAACCGGGCAAAGGCTTGCCGAAGAAAAGGGCCGGTTTTGCCGAAATGGGAAATAAAGTCGGATATCTCGGCGATATTTGTGATATTGCAGCGGCCCTTTCCTGTAATACAAAGTTTACGACCGGTCTGTTTCATTTTTTCAAGCAGAAGTGTGTCAGCTCCTGCTTCAGCTGCCTGTCCTGCAGCCATAAGCCCTGCCGGGCCGCCGCCTATGACAATTACTCTTCGTGTCTTCATATTCGTTGGTTCTCTTGAATCCGCAGCCTGCTCCTGTGGAATCTATAACAAGAATTAAAAGATAGTCACAATATGTTAACATCCTGAAGGAGATTCGACCCTCTGTTGCTGGCGTGAGAGGCCAAGACAGATCGCATACCCCTTATTTTCACATTACTTTATTCCAATCAAATCGGCTCAAACTGAATAGAAACGAAATAAAAAGCTCTCAAAAAATACACAGGTTCCCAATGCAGAACATTTACATATAAGGCAATTTTGCCTGACCCCGATATATCGGGATTGGATAGACAAATAGGCAATTTTGCTTACTTTCAACCCACCAGTGGTGGACAGGGTTGATTCCCCGTAGCTTGTCAGAGCCTAGCGGAGTTCCCACCAGATTGGGGCTGCAAGGTAGTCCATTATTCAATATAGTATAGTCTTCCTGATCGTAAAAAAAAGATAAAATAGGATAAAATCTATGTCAAGTAAGATCCTTGATGACATGTGTGATGTGATTCGTAAAGCGGGGGGCTTAATTCTCTAAAAATCTTATTCTGTCAACAAAGATTTTTTTACCAGTACTTATCTTGCCCTCTCCCCATGAATATCTACCCAAGGTAGCAGAAATCTGAGGAAGTTTTTTTGATTAGCATTGTGATGTAAAGCCCAGGGTGTCATATAGAGTTAGCCCTGGTATATATTATATTGATATTTATTGTTCCCCTATCAACTCCAAAATTTAAAATCTTACGGGTGTTCCGCTTTCACTTTAAAAAAAGTTTTGTCAAAAAAAACTTGACTCCTTCACCTTCACTATGTTGTCAAGTCGTTTTGGAACCCCCTTTACGCATGTGGGGAACTCGAAATATCTATACTCATTATCACCCAATCAGGCGGTTCATCCCCACGCATGTGGGGAACTCCAAGCACCTCTGGATATTCCATTGCTGTTATTCGGTTCATCCCCACGCATGTGGGGAACTCAACTAAAAAAGGAAAACGGACATCTGGGTATCCGGTTCATCCCCACGCATGTGGGGAACTCGATAAGTTCCATAATTCTGTTGACTCCATAGTCGGTTCATCCCCACGCATGTGGGGAACTCTACCTCCTGGCCCATATAGCCTATGAATATTGCGGTTCATCCCCACGCATGTGGGGAACTCGGTTAATGTTGCTGTGATCTCACCAGTCGATTCGGTTCATCCCCACGCATGTGGGGAACTCTGATGAAGGAGAGGAAGTTGAGGCACTTATTACGGTTCATCCCCACGCATGTGGGGAACTCTTTTCTGCGCCCTGACGCAGGCCGGCTCTGTTCGGTTCATCCCCACGCATGTGGGGAACTCTTTAGCTGTAATAAGGGATGGGATACCATAGACGGTTCATCCCCACGCATGTGGGGAACTCTACATAGGTATCAGCCAGTTGATATTTGTATCCGGTTCATCCCCACGCATGTGGGGAACTCCCAACCACATTATTGAACGCCACGACCGTGAACGGTTCATCCCCACGCATGTGGGGAACTCTCAGCTATGCCCTGTGAGGGATCACGGAATGACGGTTCATCCCCACGCATGTGGGGAACTCTTTTTCACTCCTGGTAAGCCATGTCTATATGCCGGTTCATCCCCACGCATGTGGGGAACTCAAATGACCGCCAAATTATCAGATACTCGCTATCGGTTCATCCCCACGCATGTGGGGAACTCTATAAACAAAATACCAAAAGATAAACGCCAACCGGTTCATCCCCACGCATGTGGGGAACTCCTTTTAATCCGATCCAGTTTTTTGCCTGCCCACGGTTCATCCCCACGCATGTGGGGAACTCTATCTATATAATCATTTGCAGCCAATGGAAGCCGGTTCATCCCCACGCATGTGGGGAACTCCAAATACATCCAACCCAAGTTTCTCCTCGTAACGGTTCATCCCCACGCATGTGGGGAACTCTCGTGAGTTAGGAACAGGAGGACATAATGTACCGGTTCATCCCCACGCATGCGGGGAACTCAGCAACTGGATACGTATAAAACCCCGCTCTTTCGGTTCATCCCCACGCATGTGGGGAACTCTGTCTGGCACTATAGACAAGACAAGAGATATACGGTTCATCCCCACGCATGTGGGGAACTCATACATACGACCGTTTCCCACTTGTAATTGACCGGTTCATCCCCACGCATGTGGGGAACTCATGACCATTTACAATTATATTAAGTTATTACTCGGTTCATCCCCACGCATGTGGGGAACTCTGTTTATGGTTTTTATCCCAGACCACCCAATACGGTTCATCCCCACGCATGTGGGGAACTCATTAGTCGACCGGACGATAAAAAGCATGAAATCGGTTCATCCCCACGCATGTGGGGAACTCTATGGATGGAAAAGCGTATTTTAGAGGCTATCCGGTTCATCCCCACGCATGTGGGGAACTCTTCTTTGGCTACTCTTCCCTGTTCTGGCGTCTCGGTTCATCCCCACGCATGTGGGGAACTCGTTTTCCTGTCCTGGGCTAAGCCGGTATTCGGCGGTTCATCCCCACGCATGTGGGGAACTCGCGTATGATACGAATGAAATTACCAGACGTGACGGTTCATCCCCACGCATGTGGGGAACTCAAAGATACCCACAACTATAAACCCGATTAAGTCGGTTCATCCCCACGCATGTGGGGAACTCGTTTGACCGGTGGTATATTCCATCACATCATACGGTTCATCCCCACGCATGTGGGGAACTCTGGTAATAACTTCTTGTACAAGCGTGGCTCATCGGTTCATCCCCACGCATGTGGGGAACTCATTTTACAAAAAACCGGTATGTGGCCCGCTGCCGGTTCATCCCCACGCATGTGGGGAACTCTTCCGTGTGATGGTAGTATCAGCATCAGAGGGCGGTTCATCCCCACGCATGTGGGGAACTCATAACCATCATTAAAATCATTATTTAAACAAGCGGTTCATCCCCACGCATGTGGGGAACTCTAAAGATTAGAGCAATATTAGAGACTAATATACGGTTCATCCCCACGCATGTGGGGAACTCTTCCAATATAGGATTATTAAAACCCTGGAGGACGGTTCATCCCCACGCATGTGGGGAACTCGGTGATAAAAGGTGGGTATTAGTAGGCGTAATCGGTTCATCCCCACGCATGTGGGGAACTCGATAGTTTTGGAGATAATATACCAATGTTTTACGGTTCATCCCCACGCATGTGGGGAACTCATACAACCAGGGAAAAACTTTTTTCAGTCTGTCGGTTCATCCCCACGCATGTGGGGAACTCTCAAAGGCAAGCGCAATGAAAAAGCTAAGCTGCGGTTCATCCCCACGCATGTGGGGAACTCCAGCTCTCTTTTGATCGAATAGTCCTTAAGGCCGGTTCATCCCCACGCATGTGGGGAACTCGGCTAACACTAAGTTAAGAAGCGGGCGGATTACGGTTCATCCCCACGCATGTGGGGAACTCCCATTATTTCCTCCGATTAATTTCATTGTTATCGGTTCATCCCCACGCATGTGGGGAACTCTCAGTCTCTACCCATTTTTCAAAATCCATAGGCGGTTCATCCCCACGCATGTGGGGAACTCATCTAAGAGATCATTAGCAAACTTCCTGAAATCGGTTCATCCCCACGCATGTGGGGAACTCACAATTGCATCTCTTGACCTGGTATTCTATGCCGGTTCATCCCCACGCATGTGGGGAACTCTGTTTTCATCTTGATCCTTCTGCTTGTTAATTCGGTTCATCCCCACGCATGTGGGGAACTCTGGAGAAAAAGAAGTAGGAAAAACGACAATGGCGGTTCATCCCCACGCATGTGGGGAACTCACTTCCTCTAACATACTAATTTTATATTAAATATTGGAAGCGAAAAATTTTACCGAATCATTAAGAGATATTACCATCATTTCCAGGGACAGGAAAAGAATCGATTTCCTCCAGCTCATTTTGCTGTTCATCTGTTTCGGGCGGTAAGAAGGAGACTAAGTTAATACCATCCATTTCTTTGGGTATACGGCGGTTCTTGCCAAGAGTAACAAAGTCAAAGCCTGACTCTGCTTGACTTTGCCATATCATAACAGCATTGCCATCTTCTATGCCTTCTTTTACCTGAGCCCAAATCATTTCACGGACTTTTACAGAATACCGGCCCACGTATACACCAGCGCGTACTTCTAAGAGCCACACAGCCAAACGGCCCCGCAAACCTGGAGGAGCGTTTTCAAGAACGATGACCAACATTACCAATACTCCTGGGAGACGGGATGGCAGGCGGTACTGATTCGGGAGGTTTTGTCGGTATAGGCAGTTTCCCCGCCGCCAAAACTTCCTCAATCGTGGGAATGATTTTTGATAACAGCTTTGTTTCTCGAAACATATCACGACACGCACGTCTTACCATCCCTTCAGGATCTGAAAGGTTTTTTGCTGCAATACGAAAGGCCACAGTCACAACTGTGTCAAACTTGAAAAGGTCGGCGATATCATAAACAAATGACAGAGGCTTGCCTGTGTGAATAAAGCCAATTGCAGGCGCATATCCCGCTGCCAATACAGCCGCTTCTGTAATGCCGTATAAACAGGCAGTGGCTGAACTCAGGCAGCGGTTTGGCATATCTCCGCTCTCCCATTCATTAGGATCATACTTGCGGCCTTTCCATTTCACTCCATAACGCCTTGCCATCAGTTCATATATCTTCCTGACACGAGCACCTTCAATACCTCTCAACTGTTCCACACTGCGTTTAGAGGGAGCATCTTCCTTGAATCGAAAAGCGTACATCTCGCGGACTACATTAAGCCGGGCTTGATCATCCAGGGCAAGCTTGGCTTGGTACAAAAGACGATCTGAACGTGCTCCTCCCGGTTGTCCTGCCACATATAGGCGAACTCCGGCCTCCCCCACCCAAACTAAGAGGCATCCTACACGTGAGGCCAAACTTACGGCGGCATGAGAAACCCTGGTGCCGGGTTCAAGCATGAGACAGGCAACCCCGCCCACGGGGATATGCGTACGCACGCCGTTCTTGTCCACAAGCACAAATGCGCCATCCAGGACATCAAGTTGGCCTTTCTCCAGGAACAGCAGGGAAAAACGCTCTTTCATGGCAATTGGTTTTAATGGCGGAAGCATGATCACACCCTCTTTACCATCATCATTCCGCAACCAAAAACCTTTGCCGGACCGATACCTTTATAGAGGGTTTCTATAAAAAGCTCAGGATCGATTACTGTAAGTATTCCGTTAAAATCTAATGTGCTGAACTGTATTGGCCTACTTCCTTTCCTTTTGAAGAAACGATGCTGCTGGTAACTATCAGCGCGAATTTGGATGGGATTTAGGGCAAACCCATGTTTTTCAGCACGTGCCATAAGCCAGTTGCAACCCTCCTCTTGCACCAGCGAAGCCAGAGGGTTACGCTCATTCTGTTTTATGCTCTGTTCTTTGAGTCGCGTCTTGGCCTCCATAACTACATCATGACGATGTTGTTTGCCCTTTTCATCCCTCTTTGTGCGCACAGGGTTGACGCGTAACATAAAGGCAAGCAGCATATCCGTCCTGATTCTCGGTTCATACTCTTTAGTCTCAATATGCCACAGCCCCAGGCTCGTATCGGGTTTTCGATCTGAAACCGTGTAAATAAGCGGTCGTTTACCTTCTTGATCTAATCGGTAAATGAAATCCCGCTTCCGGTCAGCAAGGTCGGCAAACAGCCGCCAGATGGACTGGTGTAAAGAGTAAGAGTCACGAAATACATGCCAGAAGTCCGGGGCCTTTTGTGCGTCTTCTTGTAAAATGATTCGGCTGAAATACATTGTTTAATCCTCCCCAGGATATGATGCGTGATATTCACGTCGCACCTCAAACTGCCACCTCTGGCGGGAAAGAGGTATATCGCGACGCTCAAAGGTGTGTTGAGGTACTATACCTGCATTCACATTTTCTTCCCAGTAAAGGACAGGTCTGCCTCTATCAGGCAAATCGCTCAGTTCTACAAAATCTGTAAACCTGGCCTTTCCCAGGGCCTCTAGGAGAGTATCCGCTGCAACAACCTGGGCTTCCATAGGCAAAGCCAACGGGCAGGACTTACGGCCAAGGTACAGCACATAATCTGGATACTTTAAAGCTTCAGCCAATTTTTCCAATGAGTATGGAGGTAAAGCCCGCTCCCAAAGGACCACAGAAACTAAAGCATCCATGCGATAATCACGTTTGGAAAGAATGGTTTTAAGTTTTTCCCTGGGCAAGGTTACGATCTCATCCCTACGTGTGGCAAAAATAGTTCTCTTGCGCCCTGTCCCCGAAGGTGGAACCTGGGCCGTATGATAATCTGATAATGGTTGGCCAACATTATCGATCCGTACAGCAAAACCATAGCTATCAGCCAGGCTCTGGTGCAATGATTCCTGGTCTCGCGAGATTCCCAATGCTGCGGCAATTAAACCCAACACCGCTGACTTGGATGGATGTGTATAGCTTGGTCGCACTTCACCTACTGCAATGTCGCCCCATGATGCCATGGAGCCATATAGCCTGAAGATCAGATATTCTTTCATGATTAGTCTTCCTTATCGTTGTTTTGAGATAATGGTAAGGCCACAAACTCAAGCAGGTCCTTAAATCTGCCTTCTCCTTTCGCTGTATTAACTTGATATTTGCCTTCAGAGGTGGATCCGTACACTTTGTCTATGTTGTTAAGCGTACTCTCCAAAGAAGAAACTGCATCAGAGACTATATCCGTTCCTGTAACCGGCTTAAGAAATGCCACGGAAAGTGAGCGCGGTTGTTTCCTCCCCTTCTCCGCAAGAATGTATGATGCGTACGCACGGGATCCAAAGCTATTCTGCTTACCAATAGGGGCTATGGTGGCCGCCGCTTCGGTTAGCGCTTGGATGGTCTTGCCTGCAAGTGCTTCATCATTTTGAATATTATTTAGCAAGAGATCACGATTAATGCAGATATAGAGATAAAAAAGACCGGCAGCAAACTCTGTCTCACCGATATGGCCAGCCCCCATATCTGCTTCACCCTTATTTAGATCATCAACAGCCGTGAAATAATCATCTTCCACTGCTACTTTGTGCACAGTGATGGCATGGGCAACTTGAGCAGCAGCTTCAACATTAAAGTCAGGACTTGATGCCAGCATCCGACCAAATAAGGATATATCCACGGCCTTGATTTTTTTTCTAAGCAAATTTAGTTCATTGTCATCAGGTACTCTTCCTGTTTTTCTGATAGATTCCAGTAAATCAGAAATAGCCTTGATCTCCTCTTGACTAGCATGAGCTAACTGTTCAATTTCGAGGTCTGAATCAGGATGTTCTTTTGTAGCGCTTTTTAGCTTTCCAAATACACCAGCAATTGCTAAGGCAATCTCCTTAGCCTTTCCTGCAGGCAATTTTTCTTTATCACCATCTGTTTTTTGGCCTTTTAACACTGTATCCAATGATCTGCCAGAAACCAATGCTTCTCGTATCTTATATCCCATATCCTTCGTCCGAATGCCAAGATGATCAGACAATTTATCCTGAAACAAATCTGAAGTTCTCCACGCCCTTTTGAGACTCTGGGATGAAATGCGTAGACGCTGTACGCCACCCATTACGGCAGTTTTTGGTCTGCCCAAGTCGTCACGATTTAGGTTTGCCGGTGGGTAGCTCGTTAAAAGATGTAATTGGATAAATGTGCTCATGATATTCTCCTTTCTTGTTTTATTGTTCTGTAGGTGCGGTTGAATAGTAGTCATAAGCCCACTGCTTTCGGGTAATTTCATTCCACCAATAGGCTGAATTGGCCAAACTTAATAGGTTGACTTTATCATCAAGCAGTCGAATCACGCGGATTAAGAGGGGATACAGTTCGTCTCTCCCTGATACCGCCAATAGACGGCGAAAACGGAGGCCGCTCACCTTTGCTCCGCTTCCGCCCGGCCTGGAGCCAGCCATCAACTGAGCAATGCTCTTATCTGTGCCAACATCCCCATTTACATGAGATGCCAAACCCACCTGCCGCCAACGCCTCGGGACTAACTTTGTACTCCTGTTGCTGAAGTTGGCCCAACAAATGGTGATAGGCTGGGGAAAAAACTACCTCGGTCGGACTTGATGCCCTTCTCAACACCGCGCGATCGCCTCTATGCTGTTCCAGCCACTGCCACCATGAGCGCAGAATGGCGGCGGAATCATCTCCAGTCTGAAACAGTCGCTTAGTCTTTTTCTCTGACATATTTCCTCCTTTCTTGTCTTGACTATACTTTATGCTTTCTACTTTTTCGCTGGCAGGCCAAGCTGTTCACATAGTTTCCTACTGTGAATGCTGTTTTGTAGATCACGCCATGCCAGTGCAATGCGCTTAGGATCGGCTGCATCAAATGCACCGGTCTGAGAAACATCGTTGAATATCGTTTCAGACATCCGTGCCAAGCGCTTATGCCATCCTTCCAAGATGGGAACAACATCCTCACCTATGTTTAGTGCGTCACGCAACTTGCTGAGATAGTCGAAAAAGTCGCCCTCCGTTTCTTGCCAGAAGCGAGACTCAACAAATGAAAGATCGCCTTTCACATCGGTCCCCGGCTTGAAGAATGCTCTTTTGATCTGTATCCGTGTTTGCCTGGACACATACTGGGCACTATTCACTAATGCAGCTGTATGGAACTCATAAAATTTCCGAATTGAGTCATCGGCCAATACTAAGGGCATGGCACTATCGTACCAGCAGCGAGCCTTCATATCATCCATATCATAACCGAAGGTCCACATTCGCAGGTCTCTCCGCCTTTCGAGAATAAAATGCTCGATAACACTGGCTGGTTGCCGTTTTCCTTTGTTACCCTGGTCGGACTGAACCAATCCCAGCCAGTGTCGGTAGCCGATCCCTCCAGGCTGTGGATGAATTGCGGCAGGTGTTCCATCTTTATCAATAAAATACGGGGAAAGAGGATGCATCCAAGATCCTTCGTAATTAACACCAAGATTTTTTGACATGAAATGACTCACCATAATTCTGTCAGACATCCCGCACAGATCGCAAATATCCTGCTTATCCTGCATCTCCATGATCAGCCTAATACGCCTGGGCATGGACCAAAAAATTTGATCCGGATGGGTCTCTTCCGGTGTCGTCATTTTACCATGCTCACTTGTCCGCGTTTGTGATAGCCATGGAAACCGATCAGATTCTTGAGTCTTTTCTCGATTTCCACACAACGCAAGAAAGGTCTGCCGCTCCAAGGTATTAGACCAACAGGTCAACCACAAAGTATCGGCAAGCAGCAGGGTGGACATTGGCCCGCCGCCACGCAGTCCGGTGCGGTGTCCCTGTCCCCCACTGGGGGCATTGATTTGCAATGTTAACAAGGCCAAGGCGGCACATACGGGACATAGTTGCTTTATTTCGCCTCGCTTGACAAAATGATCTGTATTATCATCAAGCGTCTTGCCGGTGGGAGCGCCAATTAGCAATTCATAAACAGGCCTTATCCTTTCTTCTTGTTTCTTGGGTGGCAATGCCTTAACCTCGTTTTCGAGGAGAAGATCCTGCATAAATCGTGGCCCATCGCCATCCATCTCGAAGGCGTAAGCAATCGGTTCAAATGCCTCTCGTAGTTCCTCAGTTCCGGGTGGTTGTTGAAACCATTTCCGCCACTCACGAGGGTTTTTTGGTGCGAAGGTTGTCTGCAAAAGGCCGATTAAAAAATGAATTAGTGCAGCATTGAAATCCGGTCTCGGCGCGGCAAGAACAGTTATGACATCTTCACCTTCACCTTCGGTTATTTGACATGGCGCGATGCGCTCTACTTTGCCACTTTTTCGGCGTATAGGAATCCATGCGTCTGTAATTAGATTCATGCGTTTCCTCCTTTGCTAATTTCCAGACCCATCAAACTATTGTATATTACGTCTACTGTTTGATCTTGGCTGTTCAAAGCCTGTCCCCTCCAGGTATCTCCGTTCTCCTTCATTGGGATCACTACGCAATAGCGCCCCCCATCAGGCATAACCTCCCTTGCAGATGCAACTAATTCCGGGAGGTAATTTGGATCTTCACCCGCAATCTGCGATTCACGGATGGAAAGCTGGGACAGTTCCCAGTCATGGCCTGTATTTTCCGAGAACCAGGGGACAAGCTGTTTGCCATTCAAACGTGCAAGCCGTACAGTAACCGTGGGTTTGCCTAAACGGGTAGGTGCGAAAGCATCCTCTTCCCAGTTGGACATTGTAGACCGGTAGCCATCGTCAAGTTTAAGGCTATTCAGGCTTGCGAGGCTTCGATCTGCCATATCTTTCCCCATTGTCTGGTCCTCAGCCAATAGTAACTCCTTTGGGATTGCCGTCTCTGATTCCTTACCATATACCCATTCAATCATTTCACGAGCATCATCAGGCATGGAAAATCCTTTTCGTTCATACATCCATCTGGCGGTTAGCCACAATTTACCGTGATGTTGATACACCCATGCCGCTTTTGGAAACATCCCTTTGAACCATTTTTTTCCTGCATCTTCCATAGGCACTGGCATATACACTCCCAATATGGCCGACTTTCTCTGGCCGCGTTCATGCCTGTGCAATCTTCCTGCTCGTTGAATCAATAGATCTATTGGTGCAAGATCACTGACCATAAAATCAAAATCCAAATCCAGTGATTGTTCCACCACCTGAGTCGCAATCAGGAGTCTGCCTCGACGATCTTCCTCTTTACTATTCGGCCCGAAATAACGAATTACATCCCTTTCGATCTTTAAGCGATCCGACAGGGCAAAGCGGGCGTGAAATAGCATTGCCTTATCCTCTCCTAATCGTCCTACCCATTCGCGATAAGCTTCCAGCGAATCATAGACTGTATTGCGCACCCAGCAGGCGCAACCGCCGGTTTCCAACGCCGCTTGCAATATGTTATTTACTTCATCTGGAGAATGTAGAGCCTGTACGTCAACATGTCTTGAAACGGATGTACGCGCCTCTACCGGCAGTTCATGGACTTCTTCAGTTATAAAACGCGTCAACAATGGATAGGAATTACTTTTTGCTGCAGCAGTTCTTATTCCCACACCTTCCCCAAAAAATTTAACCAGTTCAGAGCGCATAACCAGAGGCAGTGTGGCGGAAAGCAGAATAGCGCTGTTGCCTTGCGCAGCATGAAACTTCAATAGCGTACAGAGAAGACGATGTACATAGGCATCACAGGCATGCACTTCATCTACGATCAGCACCTTTCGGGCAAGCCCCAATAAGCGGAGCGACTGATGCCGGACGGCCAAAATGGCAAGTAAAGCCTGATCAATTGTTCCTACCCCAACATGGGCCAACAGGGCCTTCTTGCGGCTATCTGCCAGCCATACCGTACAATCTTGAGAGGCGCTACTATCGCCAGGGCTGTAACCTTTATCAGCAAGGTTCTTCCGCTCCAGGTCCAAAGTCATCTGACTGGCGCTATGGGCCAATATCAAGGAAGGATCACTATTATCCTTAAATAGCTTCCGGTAAACGGCCTGTACACGTGTGTGCATTGCGTTAGCTGTTGCCATTGTCGGCATGGCCATAAACAGTCCATCAGCTACCCCCTTAGCCATCAGGCGATGGGCAAGGGTAAGCGCAGCCTCCGTTTTACCACCACCAGTCACTTCTTCGATAATGAAGAGCTGTGGTCCCTCAGCAATCTCAATCTCTTCCGCAAGCCGTTGTAATGGTGTTGGCATGGCGATATCAGGGAAGAGCAATTTCATGCCTGTCGTCGGCGCAATGGGCTGTGCAGTCAAGCCACATTCAGCAACTGCTTTTACTGCCTGCGGCAGCGCTATTTCCTCCCAGTATTTGGCAAGCGGCATAGCTTTCTTATGGTAAGGAAACCATCGTTTATTTGAGCCAATCCAGTCGGCGGCAACAGCCAAACCTGCCATTAGCCAGGAAATCCGTTTGAATCCCTCATAAAAATAATCATAAGCATCAAGTTGGAATGGCAGACCATCCGGCAACAACATAGCAAATATGTCTTGCACATACGTCAATGTATCCTTACAAACTTGATCCGGGAATTGAGTTTTAATGGGTTGTGGAAGGATGTCCGGTTTCGGTGGTTTCCCGTGATGACCTGTAACCGCACTAAACCAGGGTTTTAACAAATCGCCCAAATCATCTTCAAAGATATAACCCTCGTGAGCATGATTGAGTATTGTAACAAGAAGCGGTATTAAACAATCCAAACAAAAACGATATCCAAGAATATCATGTCGTTCATTATATGGCGCTTGTGAACTACGGTTCTGTAATTGCTGTAATAAATCAGGCATCAGGTTCTGAAAACCATCCGCAAACTTGCCAACATCATGGATGGCAAGTAAAAATGTGCTCCAGTCCAGGAATGACTTGCTATTCATCCCAGACAAATTACTAAAACATCGCATTAAATCAGGTTGGCGGGCTAAAAAAACATTCCCCACCGCCGCAACATCGAGGCAATGGTATGCAAGTAAGTGGTATGGAGGCATGCCCTGTTCAGATACTTTCTCAGCCTTGCCCCAGTAACGGTATATTAAATTTTTCTCTGAAACTTGCATGATTTTTAAGCCGAGGGCATCCCCATAAAATCAAAGAATTAATTTTAATAATTAGGAACGTTCAACGGGACGTCAACGTTCGTGCAGAACGTGCATAGGATTGAGTATCGCCTTTTCCCCCGCATTTTACTTGATGAAACAAGCGTCATCTGTTTTCCTCAACTCACGAAGTTAACTATTGTTATTAAACCATCTAACTCAGACAATTACACTTTAATCCCCTCATATTAAGATCGAGCGCCTTCCATATTTCAGGCTGTTCTTTGCACAAGGCAATATCAATATCACCTCTTCGTTTTTTGATCGCTTCTATGATTGTTCTGAACATCCTTATCCTCAGGTTTTCAGGATACCGGAGCTTTCCTCCTTCCCTGACCAAGTTTTTATTAATTTTCAATAAAGTAGACTCAGGGAAACGAGACCTGATATGATTGGCAAGTCCGTTGGATGGCCGATATTCGCCTATGGTTATTCTTGCAGGCCGAACATATTCAAATATCTTCTCAACCAGTGCAATATAATCCTTTTCCCAGGTAGAATAGAATATAACCGGATCTATTCTCAGACGTACCTCATAACCCGCTTTCTGTACTTTAGCCGCAGCAATTAAACGAGAATCAGGGGAAGCTGTTCTATGTTCTAACTGTTGGAAAACAGCATCAGTATTTACACTGAAAGAAATGATGGATTGTCCACCGTGGTTAAGGGAAAGAATATCGTCCACGCAGTCACTTTTGGTTAAAAACAGCAATCGTGTTCCCGGAGCATGTTCGGACATGAAGGGAATAATCTGTTTTGCAAAACCGGTTATGTAGTCAACAGCCAAGGGGTCGCCAAGTTCGCCGAGATTCAGAACTCTTAGGGATTTTGGTATTTTTGATTTGTCAAATTTGATAACTTCGTCATACATCTTTTCATAATTTATAAAGTGGGTGGAAACAGGCTGTGTTCGAAAGGTCAAATAAAGATAACAGTACTCACACCAGAAATTGCAATTATTGTAGGCTGTTAGTTTATAAAATTTCGCACACCGCCCAATCGGATGTTTAAACTGTTCAATAAAAGGGCTCTTTCTTTCACGTAATAAAAGAACGTTTCTCTCCGCTCGAACCTTTTCTATTCCTCTTTCGCCATTGATGCCCGGTATTTTATCCAGCCAGATCAAAGGTAACCCTGCGTGGCTTGCTATTTGTTCTGCTCTCATTTTATTGCGTGTACTCCGGATCGCCCACAATTCCTTTACGAGAGGTTCCGGTGTTTCTTCCGGATAATATGCCATACTCTCTTCACGAATCAAACTTTCACGTTCCATTTTCCGCGCTGGATTTTCCTTTGATATAAGCATCATAAATATTTCTTCGTGTTCAACGGGACGTTCGTGCAGAACGTACACAAGAATGAATATTGCCTCTCCCCTCGATACTTTTTCTAATGAAGCAATTGCAATTTCTTTATCTCTTTAGTCGCAAGCCTCAAATTCTTTCTCTTGAGGCCTGGCATGGCTTTGATATCACATGTATGAAAAAATGGGGGTCACAACAACATATGTCGTTTATAATTTTTTTAGTAGTTTTTTTACTTGACTGCTTGTTTTTATATGCTCCCAAATAGTTGATAAATCAAAGTTTAAAGCGGGAATGATTCAGTTTTAAAAGGATTCTTAATGGTTACGCCATGAATTATCTGTCCATGAGACAGGTCTTCAGACAGCAATACTACTGCACCACTTCTAATAGCTGCCTCAATAATCAGTGAATCCCAAAAGGAATAACCGTATCGTAAAAGAATTTCAATCGCTTCAATAATAGATTCCCCATCATTGACTACAACATCCCATTTCAAAAGATCACTCACAATATCCTTGGCCAGTCTTTTGTCTAATGTTTTTGGTATCTTTTGGGTGACGTTTACAAAAAATTCTTGGAGTACCTGGGTGCTGATCACTCCAAGCCCTGAATCCCATAACTCAACAAAGATTTTCCTGGCTATATGGTGTTTTTCCCCTGCGTGCGCATCATAGGCATAAATGATGATATTGGTATCAAGAAATACTTTATCGCCTTTCATGAACTTCATCCCTTGTGGTTGCAATATCTCCTTTTGTTCCAAGGTCAAGGCCTTCTTTGAGAAGCTTCAATTGTCTTTGTCTTGCCTTCTTGTAACCGTTTGCTTCTCTGACCTTCTCCTCAAGTGATTCTCTTAAGAGTTCACTTAGAGATTTTTCTCTGCCTGCGGCAATTACCTTGGCCTTCTTCAATAATGATTTAGGCAAGGATAACGTTACGTTCTGTCTATTCATGGATATACTCCTTTGTAAAAGATCACATTAATACGTATATCACGTATTAATGTGAAATATCAATAGCAATATTTTATCAGAGGTTTAGTTGTGTAGATGGTCGCGTCAACCGGGACTTTTAGGCAGAACTTGGACAAAATTGAATATTGCCTCTCCCCTCAACACCTTTCTTGATGAAGCAAGTGTCATCTCTTTAATCGCAAGCCTCAGATTCTTTCTCTTGAATCATTCACTCCTAAAAAGGAGTAGATTAATAATGGTTATTTAAAAAATCTCGCCTTGATGCAACAGGTTTAGGAAATCCTCTACAGGCAGAACGTCTATGCCCTCAAAGTGGTATGCTCTCTTACCCGTGTAAATACCAATCATTTTATCCACATGAATGCTATCGTGATCATATAGGGAACGCATGGGACGTTCCCATCTTCTGTCCCATTTCTCCGCCATTTTTACCTCTATGCAGACAATGTGAGCATGAGAAGATTGTTGACGTTTCCTGGTTTCAATTACGAAATCGATTTCGACCCCACTGGCTGTCCGATAGAAAGATATGGGCCGGTTTCTGTTTTGGGTGAGGTTGTAAACTCTTAATTCATGATAAATGAGGTTTTCTAATGCTGCACCTTTCCAGAGCCTGTCTAATGGGTCAAAAAGAAGACCCGCTGCTGCACGGGCAACGCCGGGATCAAACCAGTAAAACTTCGGATGCGCTTGTTCTCTAACTTTCAACTTCGGGCGATAGGATGGAAGAAAATGTCCGAGAAGCGTATCCTCCAAAATAGAAAAATACACATCCACGCTGCTTCGAGGCACGCCAGCCTCACGGGAAATGTTCTGACCATTCACTAACTGGCCATTCAATTGTCCGGCTATCTTTAAAAACCGTAGGAATGGAGGCAGGCTCCTTACAATGCTCTCTTCCTTGATTTCTTCTTTAATGTATGTATTCACATAAGAATTTAGAATATCAGGAGCATTTTTCCGGTCAAGTTGAACCCATGGCAGAAATCCCCATTGGAGCGAAAAGTCAACATCAAAAGCTTCACCAAGTTCTTTATAGGAGAAGGCATCCATGTTGCGGGTAATGGCCCGTCCTCCTAAAAGGTTCGTTCCACGCCGACGTAACTTCCTGGCTGATGAACCGCATAATGCGAACCTCCACCTCCTTGCTTCCATCAAGCGGTGAACTTCATCAAGGAGATCGGGTATCTTTTGAATCTCGTCAATGACTACCCAGGAATCCTCCGGCATTTTTCCAACCATAGCTTCAAGGTTGCCGGGCTTTTGAGAAAGTTCCAGGCTTAAAGATGGATCAAGCAGGTCAAAAAAGGAGGCATCAGGAAAGACATGCCTCATCCAGGTAGTTTTCCCAACGCCACGTGGGCCGAAAAGGAAAAAAGAACGTTCGGGGGCTTTGAGTAATCGCCTTATGTGATCTTTTTTCATAGTGTAAATATACAGATATTTTGTAAAATTGCAATGAAAAATTACAATTCTAATGTAAATTTGTGGATCAGTAAGTTCGTGCAAAACGTGCACAAGATTGCATATTTTCCAAACAAACTAAGTGGATGGAGATCAATGATAACATCGGCATCAAGCAGTAGCAATTTTCGCATAGTTTTCTTCCACAAATCCAACTTCATCCAGATAGTCGTCTATCTCAGCCCGATCTATTTCCAGATATTCTGCAAAGGTGCCTCTTGATATCTTGCCTTCCATCAAGCATCTGCAAGCAAGAGATATAAATCTTGAAGGAAACTTGGACGGCCTGTCACCTTTATACAATTTTCGACGCATACTGCTATCCAGATTATGGAATTTCGGGTTATCCAAGATCTTCTGCACACGAGATTTTTTATAATGGAAAGAAAAAAGTAAGGGCAGGGCTTTTTTTGAGGGTTGTTATTATTCTTTGACCCTTAGCGTAATTTTTAATTCCTTTGGGATCTCTTTCCCTTTTGGGACATAAATATTTCCAACAATCCCCTAGCCTTCGTCAATCACATATCTATGATATCTTTTTGAGTCTTGATCGTAGCTGGCTATTATCTCGTTCTTCTCTATCATCATCTATTACCTCCTTAAAAAGTAAAATATATAATTTGAAAAGAAAAACAACAGATTTTTTCTCAATACAATATATTATTCTCACTGTGTTTTTTTGTAAGCAATCAGCAATCAGCGCTAAGCGTGAAAAGGCACAAACTATGATCCATGCCCTTTGCTCTATGATCTTTTGAACCCATCACTCCAGTACTCCATTACTCCGATTGGGGCAAAGCCCCTAAGTTCCAAGACTGAATAAAGGATCTTTGGAGAAGCGAGAATATATTGACAAGCCATAATAATTTAGTTACTTTGTAGCTACAAAATAGCCACACGTTGTGAAAATCCGAAATCCGAATATCGAAATCTTAAATAAATTTAAATGATTGAAATCCAAATGTTTTAAACAGATATACCTTTCGCCAAATCGAAAAGGAGTTTAGTTCGAGAAACGAATAGTGTATGTAGAAATTAAAAAGGAGATAAAACCGATGAATGAACAAAATAGTGACATCTTGTCTCAAGTTGAAAACTATTATCAGAACTATGGGCTCAGGGCACGAGAACTGAAAGATCAGGGCCAGAAGGTAATAGCCTATCTTTGCTCGCTTGTTCCAGTGGAGTTTATTTCGGCAGCTGGATTTCTGCCGTTCAGGATAAGGGGAGATGTCCATGAACCTATCACAAAAGGCGATACACAGATGGAGACCATCGCATGCCCTTTTATGCGGAGTTGTTTTGATGTTTCGTTAAAGGGAAGATATGATTTTTGCGAAGGTCTTGTTCTACCTCATGCCTGTGACAGCATTACAAGAACCTATAGTGTATGGAGGTATTCACTGGATTTACCTTATTCGCATTTTATTAATCTTCCTCACACAGCAAGAGGTCCTTCTATGGATTTCTTTAGGTCAGAGTTAGAGACATTCAGAAAAAGCCTTGGAAGGTTTGCCGGAAAAGAGATTTCAGATGGTGACCTCGTTGAAGCAATTGATTTATATAACAAAAATAGGGACAAGGCAAAGGCACTTTATGAATTAAGGAAGTCCAACCCACCTCTTGTCTCAGGCACGGAAATAGCAAAAATACTGACCGTTGGGCTGAGCCTGCCTGTTAACGAAGCCAATGAATTATTTGATGAGGTTTTAGAAAAACTCAAGCAGAGAAAAGAAGCTCCTTCTAAAAAGGCGCCTCGAATACTGATTGACGGCGCCTGCGTGGATAATATTGATTTTTTCAAGCTTATCGAGGATAGTGGCGCAAATGTGGTAGCTGACAGTCTCTGTATCGGCACCAGGGATTACTGGCCTAAAACTGAGGTTGGGGGTAATCCTGTAGATACACTCGCCCACCGTTATCTGGATAAAATTCATTGCCCCAGAACCTACAGGGAAAAGGTGGGGGAAACCTATCAGGAAGATCTTGAGTCAAGATTTGGTGATGTCGGCTCCTTAATTAAGGAATTTGATGTGGATGGTGTTATCCTCTATCTCTATAAATATTGTGATCCATTTGGTTTTGAGGTACCTGCACGAAAGGCATACCTTGATTCCCTAAAAATGCCGGTCCTCTATCTTGAGGATGAATACTCGGCGGGTACTATTGGCCGATTACGCACAAGAATCCAGGCATTTCTTGAGATGATTGGATGATAGAGCTTATTGGGTTTATAGCGGACAACAGACAATAAGCTACGCATAACAAACAATAGTACTCTATTCATCCACCAAGGCCCAAAGTCCCAAAGAGGAGATAAATATAAATTGAATAACGGAGTTTTCTCATTAATTTCAATGTTCCACGCATTACAAAGGCTATAGAATAATTCTATAAACTTGGTGTCTTGGTGCCTTTGTGGCAAGATACCTGAGTAGTTGCACAATAGTAAGGAGGTATTTACAAATGGCTGAAGAGCAAAAAAAGGAAGAAAGAAAAAGAAGAAGGCATGCTACTGAAGCCGCCGGAAAAATTGGGCCCATGGTAAAGGCCACTATTGGTGGCACTGTAAAGGCACGGGAGGAAGGAAAATCAATAGCTTATGCATTTATTGTCTGCAGCTATGATGAAATCATAAGGGCAATGGATATAGTGCCAGTCTGGACCGAGAATTACGCTGGCATTTGCGGTGCAAAAAGGGATGCCACGAGATTCCTTGAAAAGGCAGAATCTCTTAACTTTTCTCGTTCTCTTTGCACATATGCACTCTGTGGGCTCGGATTTGACCAGTGGAGGGAAGACTTAGATGAGATGCCTCCTGATGCCCCATGGGGAGGACAGGCAAAACCTGATTTCATGTTATCCAGTGGTCAAATTCTGTGCGACCCGAGAAATAAATGGTATCAGGCAGTGCAGCAATATATGCCCGATGTTCCTATTTACAATGTTGGCTTACCATGGCCCCTCTATGAAGATGACATTAAGATAGCCGAAGTTGAAGACTATTATATAAAATACATTGTGGAAGAATTGCGTGGCCTAATTAAATTCCTGGAACGGCAAACCGGAAGAAAAATGGATTGGGACCGATTGAGTGAGCTTGTTGATTTAGGCGAGAGGACATGGAGTCTAATCTGGGAAACGTATGAACTTAGAAGGGCTGTTCCTGCACCAATGGGGACAGGAGATGCTATGAATACCATGGTGCCTATGGTCTTTATGCTTGGCACACAGGAAGGATATGATTTTTTTCTTGAATTAAATAAAGAGCTTAAAGACAAGATTGCCAGAAAAGAGGGCGTTGTTAAGGATGAAAAATATAGGCTCCTTTGGGGTGGTGGATTACCATCATGGTTTGCCCTGAGTGACTTTAATTATTTTAATAGCAAAGGAGCGGTATTTCCAGTTGAGACAACATATCGCATGATCGAGCCTATCTACAGGCTAAACATACCCGACACCAATGATCCCATTGAACGACTCGCCTGGAGATGGATTAGATACTGGACTTATTGGTATGACAAGGCCAGAAAAAGGCCTGGGTCAGAACCAGATGTAGAACGGTTAATACAATATATTGAAGACTACCAGATTGATGGTATTGTCATGCATGAGGCATTCTCATGCAGAACGTGGCATCTTGGCCTTATCTGGCAACTCAATCAATTAAAAAAGATATATAAACCAATTCCTGTATTAATATTAGGGTCAAATCGACAAAAAAAGGATGAAAAGAGAGAGCTCCCCTCCTTGATTTTGGAAAGTGATATTGTGGACATAAGCTCCTATTCTGAGGTCGATACAAGAAACAGGATTGACGCATTTATTGAAACCCTGGAGCAAACAAAGAAAAATAAGGTGTAATACAGAAGCCATCGCTCTTTACACGGCTTACATAGTACAATACCATTGTGTACCAAGGTAACAGTCATGACACAGTATTTTGCTGGCGTTGATATAGGCTCCACTATGACAAAGGTGGTGATCATGAACAAAGGGATCATCGCCTCTAATATAGGGCCTACCGGTCCGGAGCAGAGAAGATTGGCCAATAAGGTAATGGAGAAGGCATTAAAGGAAAGTGATCTCCCTTTTGAGGCGATCACCTATGTAGTGGCAACGGGGTATGGAAGGATCAATGTCCCCTTTGCTGACAAACAGATAACGGAAATTAGTTGTCATGCCAAAGGAGTGGCAAATTTTTTCCCTGAGGCCAAAACAATTATTGAGGTAGGAGGTCAGGATTGTAAAGGGATAAAGATCAACAATGGCAAACCTGTAGATTTTGTTATGAATGACAAGTGTGCTGCTGGTACCGGGAGATTCTTAGAGATTATTGCTGATGCATTAGGGATTAAAATAGAAGAAATGGGTGAAATAGGTTTACAAGGCAACAATCCTGCAAAAATAAGCAACATCTGTACTGTATTTGCTGAGCAGGAGGTGGTAGCCAGGTTGGCAGAAGGTGTGTCTCTTAACAATTTAGTTGCCGGCATTCATGAATCACTGGCTAACAGGGTTTCAAGGATGGTAAATAGACTCCATGTGGCAGAGGAAGTTATTGTTACAGGCGGTGGAGCAAAAAATGTGGGCCTGGTGAAGGCACTTTCTGATAAATTGGGCTATGCCTTAGCCGTACCACCTGAACCTCTTTTGACCGGTGCTATTGGCGCCGCCTTGCTCGGAAAAGATATAGCTGATAAGGCCTTGCAAGATGGCGTATCCTTAGAAACAAAAGAACGATCTCTCAAGGAAATCAAAATTTTTTAGGTGAAATCAAATTTTTTTCTCTTGAACTAATCTGGAAAAATATTCAAAGGATCTATCCAAGGTCTATCTTGTTACAATTAACATCGGAAATAATTGACTAATGAAGTCCACTATAGTTTAATCTGCTAACGTTACATTCAATCTAAATTTTGACCTATGTAGCAGCTCTGATAATCTGATGAAATATTTAGCCACATGTATTCTTTTTATATCTCTGCTTACAGCGCAGCTGCTATTTTTTAATCCTGTCTATGCCAAAGATATTAATTCGGTCTTTAAAAATTTACTTACGCGCTTACAGATGGATGGCATAGAGAAAGAATATCTCCACACTCTTTTTACTCATCCGGAGCTTGAGCTGATGTACAAAGTGGTAGCTTTGAGCCTCACCAGAAAAGAGGCCAATCTTAACTATGCCCAGTTTCTCACAGAAGACTCAGTGAGCAAGGCTGTCTCCTACCTCAAAACCCATGATACAACCCTTAAAAAGATAGAAAACCATTTCGGTGTCTCCGCCCCTGTGGTGGTAGCAATCCTTTCGGTAGAGACTGCATTTGGAAAATATACCGGTTACGTTAACACAGTAAATATTTTGGTAACACAGGCACTTTCCTTAGAGGCAGAAATTTACCAACAGATTGTTAACCAAATTCCCTTACAAGAAAAGTCAACCCTGACTCCCAACCAGATTAAAACAAAGCTCAAGAAAAAGAGTGCCAGAGCCTACAGGGAACTAAAGGCCCTTATCGCCTATGCCAAGGATCAAAATATCGATCCCTTTAGTGTAAAGGGCTCAACAGAGGGTGCTATTGGGCTGCCGCAGTTCCTTCCGTCAAATATAAAAAAATACGGATCTGATGGAAACGGAGACAATAAGGTTGATCTTTTTCAGCATGAAGATGCCATTGCCAGCATCGCTTCTTACCTTAAAGCCCATAAATGGAGAGAGGATAATAATTACACAAAGAAAAAAAAGATCATCCTCAGATACAATAACAGCATTTATTATGCTAATACAATACTCGAGTTAGCTGAGAAGCTTAGTCATTATTGGCATAAGATAGCTGATAGCTGATAGGTACTAGCTATAAGCTGAACGCTGATACATACCTCATGCAATTGTTATTTCTTTGCTCAGATAAACATCCTGCACAGCATGAAATATTTCTATCCCCTCCTTTAAGGGCTTCTGAAAGGTCTTCCTTCCTGTTATTAGCCCCATTCCACCGCCTCTTTTGTTGACAACCGCAGTGTACACTGCATCGGAAAGATCATTTTCTCCAGAAGGACCTCCAGAATTTATCAGGCCAACTCTGCCCATATAATTATTGGCTACCTGATATCTTACAAGATCGATAGGGTGTTCAGATGTCAGTTCCGTATAAACCTTTTCATGAGTCTTGCCAAAGTTCAACGCGGTAAAGCCGCCATTATTTTCTGGCAGTTTTTGCTTTATGATATCAGCCTCAATAGTAGCGCCGAGGTGGTTTGCCTGGCCAGTAAGATCAGCGCTCACATGATAGTCCGTGCCATCCTTTTTAAAGGCATTATTTCTCAGGTAACACCAGAGAACCGTAAACATCCCCAACTCATGGGCTATTTTAAATGCCTCGCTTACCTCGGTAATCTGTCTATCTGACTCCTCTGATCCAAAATATATGGTTGCCCCTGCACCTACAGCACCCAAATCAAATGCCTGTTCGATCTGAGCAAAAAAGATCTGGTCATATGTATTGGGGTATGTCAATAATTCATTATGATTGAATTTAAGAATAAAGGGGATCTTATGGGCATATCTCCTGCTTACCGCACCGAGCACGCCAAGTGTTGACGTAACTGCATTGCATCCTGCCTCACAAGCAAGGGTTACGATATTAGCGGGATCAAAGTAATCCGGGTTAGGCGCAAAGGAGGCTCCGCCAGAGTGCTCTATGCCTTGATCAACCGGGAGAATAGAAAGATAGCCAGTATCCTTTAAGCGGCCATGACTGAAAACTGACTGTAGGTTTCTTAAAACACTGTTTGGTCTGTCTGTGTCAATAAATACCTGATCAATGAAATCAGGGGAAGGGATTTTTAACCTTTCCTTGCTGATAGTAGTACAGGTATGACTGAGGAGATATTCTGCCTTTTCTTTACCTAAAAGCTTATAAATAGTATCAACCATGAGTACCCTCCTTGATTAAGATTTTTTTATACGATGGAAAAAATCGTTACTTATAATTAAATACAACAATAATAACTGTTTGTCTATTCGTAACTGTTATTTAGCGTTTGCTATTTTATTGATTAACGTATAGAAAAATAAGGATATTTTTGAAAGATGAGATTTATTTTAGATGGATATTGAACAAACTATTTTTTTAGGGATCATTCAGGGACTAACAGAATTTCTGCCTATCAGCAGTTCCGGTCATCTGGTTATATTTCAGAACCTCATTGGATTAAAAAATCCTGAGGTGCTGTTAGATATATCTCTCCATATAGGCACCCTCCTGGCGGTTTTAATATTCTTCCGGGCTGACATAAAAATGATGATCTATGAAGGTATAGGACTTATTAGCACAGTTTTTCGAAAAGAAAACCCCAGCAGTAAAATCCAACAATTCCCTTATGCAGCTCTTAGCTTATGGATTGTAATAGGCACAATTCCTACAGGACTTATAGGGATACTCTTTGGCCCTTTCTTTAAAAAAATTTTCGGATCACCCTTCTTTGTTGGTTTTATGTTGATAGTTACCGGGGCAATTCTGGGAGCAAGTAGATTTATCCCTGATTATTTCACAAAAAAAAGCAACGTTGGTCTCATTGTATCTATTGGCATAGGTATAGCACAGGGAGCCGCTATTATTCCCGGCATTAGTAGGTCTGGGGCAACCATAGTATGCGGTCTTTTCTGCGGTCTCAAGCGGGAACTCGCCGGACGGTTTTCCTTCCTGCTCTCAATCCCTGCTATTATAGGGGCAACAATATTAAAATTTGACATAACAGAGATAACTGAAATCGGCTTTGTACCTTTTTTTGCAGGGATTTTTGTCTCTTTCCTGGTAGGCCTTATAGCCCTGAAGATAACCATGAATATGGTAAAAAGGGGGAATCTCTATTACTTTTCACCATATTGTTTTCTGGCAGGCATTGTAACCATTCTTATTGCTTGATTACCAAAAAAATTTCACTGCAGAGATACAAAGGACAATGAGATGGAGCAATAATAGCAAATTATGTCATCACAATCGTTCCTGAATTTTATTATTCTTGCAATTAAAGGATTTTTAATGGGCGCAGCAAATGTTATTCCCGGTGTATCAGGGGGAACCATGGCCCTCATCCTTGACATATATGAAGAACTCATTAATGCAATCCGTTCAATTAATCTCAAATTCTTGCGGCTTATCACCAACTTTAACATCAAAGAGGCACTCTTATCTGTTTCCTGGCAATTTCTTGTACCTGTGGGCCTGGGTGTTTTACTGGCCACCTTCTCTCTGGCAGGGGTACTGAGTTGGCTTTTAGACAGGTATCCGGTTATTGTCTGGTCTTTTTTCTTTGGCCTGATTTTATCCTCTGTCATTACAGTCAGCAGGGTGGTAAAAAAATGGAGGATTCCTACTATTGTTGCAATAGCAGTGGGGACAATTACCGCCTACTTTTTATTTGGTGTAATACCTGTATCTACACCGAATGCATCGTGGTTTATCTTTGTAAGTGGTTTTATTGCCATCTGTGCAATGATTCTGCCCGGGATATCAGGCGCCTATATCCTTGTGCTGCTGGGAAAATATCACTACATCCTCGAGGCATTAAACAATAAAGATTTTTTTACCCTTTTCATTATAGGAGCTGGCGCCCTAACGGGACTTATAAGCTTTGCTCAGATATTAGGATGGCTTCTTAAAAAATACCATGATCTGACCATGGCAA
>Ga0315547_1000389_pt1 | contig 45620 bp, 35 predicted proteins | sample SalMarSW160240MG_2_FD_202542 | JGI IMG/M metagenome (GOLD analysis project Ga0315547, IMG submission 202542) | Salt marsh sediment microbial communities from the Plum Island Ecosystem LTER, Massachusetts, United States - Salt Marsh Sediment SW1601-240 ...
CCATCAATGATACAGAAACTCAGAGGTACTCCGTAAGGTTTTCCGTTTTCAGAGATGGTCGATAATACTCCATATTCCGCCTTGTTTAGTATAGCTATTACTTCTTCTCGGGGAATAGCGCGATCTCTTCTGCGTAACTGTTTCATTTCTTCTGCTGCCTACCTTGTGGATCACGCGATTCTTAGTCGTTGTGTGCATCCAGCCTGTTCTGTGCTTTCTCGCATCCATTATATCAGAACTTGTCGGGCAACCCATTCATTCAATCTATCCGGTGGGGAAGAGATCGACAAAGCTGTGAAGCGTACCAAAACTGCCCGAAAGAAGCGGAAATAGACAACCCGTCTCTCCAGAGTTCTACTCTGAAAAGGCGGGTTGTCCACGTAGGACTGGTGGAGGTGGCGGAGAGGGACAGGAGATGTACCCTGCCACGCTTTGCTACTATGTCTACAGAGTAGATTACATGCGCAAGGCATTGCTCAGCTTGAAGAGAGTGAAGGAGGAGTAAGCGACGTATAGGATATGCGGATTATCAGACCGCTTCCAGTTGACTGATCCAAGCCGAAAAATGCGGGCATTCTTCTCGCATCCGCTGCAAACCAATCCTTAGCGCTATGATGGCACCAAACAGGCCTTTGTTGTAGTTAGGGAAATGATTGACTATACGTCTTGATGGAATAGTTGGCGGATTGTCGTTGATATCTTCGGGCGTTGGAAAAGTCCTGCGGATAGCGGCCAACTGGCTCTCCTTATCTCGATTATGCAAAGCCCGCGCGATGTCCGCTGGTGAGCTAAACAGCAGGGCTTCAAACTCATGAAGCGATAAGCAAGGGAAAAATCTGTTGTTTGCTATGTCATCGCTGAAAGCCTGTTCAACGAATGCGACCTTTGCTTGTGGACTGCCAGAGGCTTCTAACCTACCAGGAAAACTGTGCGGGAGTCCGTAGAAGTCAATGAGGGTTGTGACTAGTGTTGCGCTAGTATCCCCAAGCAGCCTTTGAATATCTTTCCTCACATGCTTGTACGATGCCACTCCTCCCCTGAAGTCTGGGCCTCTCTTCGTTCGCTTTGTTGTGATAATCACAGGATTTGCCCACACGCCACGTGGGCTCAGATGAGGCCGCAGGGCTCGCTTGACGAATGACTCTTCTGTCTGTCCTTCTACAAGGAAATGCACCTTCTTCAAGGTCGTCCCCCCAGGACATTCTTCTCCCAGAGATCCCCCAATCCATAGTCTTCAAGCCACCCCTCCATATCGCTCTTCTCCAGATGGCGAAATACACTCTGCCCTTCCTCGCGTTCAACTACCACTATGTCTTGAGGTTCAAACTGATTTACCAGGGTGACGGATTGGGTTGCTACCATGACCTGCCTTCTTTGAGCTGCTTGGCGGAGAAGACCGGCAAGAACCGCAACCGCACGCGGATGGAGCCCAAGCTCCGGCTCGTCAAGTAGTATTACCGAGGGCAGGAGTGGAACTGGTTGCAGTAGAAGCGTCGCAAGACACATGAATCGAAGGGAGCCATCGGATAGAGATGCACCATTGAAGTATGCGTCGCTCCCCACCTCCTTCCATTCCAGGCGAATTTTCTGCTCATTGAGCCCCGATGGATGTAGGTTGAGTCTGTCAAAAAACGGGGCAACCATTCGCACTGCATCCTGGATGTTCTCAAAGTGGTCTGGGAAGTTCTTGTGAATCCTGTACAAGAAAGCAGCAAGGTTTCGAGCGTCCGGTTGAAGTGCAATATTGTCTTCGATATCACCGGTCTGTTTCACTCTCGCGCTCTCGCTGGTGTCATGGAAATGGTAGAGTCTCCAGCTTTTCAGATCAAGTAGCACATGGTAGGCTACTTGACCTGTGTCTGTAGACGCTTCTTCTCTCAGCTTCGACTCCTTGTGTCCACTACCAAGGCCAATCCTGTAAGGGTCGTGGTACTTACTAGCATCATGGAACCAAATACTCTCATTGCTGAAGATGAAGTTATCCTCTGCTGTTGGCGCCAGGACGCACTTGTAACCATTTACGCCTGCGTCAAACGAAAGTTCGAGCGATAACGAATCAGAAGTCTTACGGCTGAAATATAGAATCCGATCCGATCCGCCACTTGCGCCGACATACTCTTGTAGATTGTCATGGACGAGCTGGTTCAGAAACTTGAACACCTCAACGAAGTTGGATTTGCCCGCTCCGTTAGCGCCGATGAAAACATTGAGAGCATTCAAGTCCAATTCAAGATCACGAATCGACTTGAAGTTCTTTACTCCAACGTGGCTCAATTTAGGCATCGCGTTCCTCTTCTGAAACTCATATCCCTTAGTCTCTCAGAATAGCACTTTCCTCTCTGTTCAGCAACGTTGCATATCTGCGCGGCAGGCATTGACGTGCATCGCAACACTCGTCGCGTAGCTGAACGTGCTAATCGTCAGCTCAAAGTTTGCCTTGTGGAAGTTTCTATCAGCCTTTTCGGCTTGAGTTCGAAGTTCACGAATGGTTCGCTGTGCGGTGTTTGCACGTCGCTCACTGTCAGCCAATTTCTTCAAGAAACCTGGTTTGCAACGGAAGGTACTCATCATCCAGGCGACTAGCCCTCCTACCAGCAGAGCCATTAGACTACATACCAGATACAGCATCTTCTGTTCACACTCCCTCAGCATGCTTGAGCTCTTGCGTGCAGGCTTACAGGGAGGGGTACATTATGATTCCCCATCTCCTGATGAGTAAAGTGAATAGATTATATCAATATTACACTAAAAAACCGGCAAGATACTACCGGCTTGACTACAGTAAGTGATAAGGCACAGACCATATTGACAGACATAGGCGAATGAAACACAGCCCCATGTACGCAGAACACCGCCATCTGGAAGCAAGTTTTAGCATAAGACTGGTGGAGGTGGCGGGATTTGAACCCGCGTCCGAAGATAGTGCCACTTGGCATCTACAAGCTTAGAGTCGTATTTTAAGTTCGGCCGATGCCCTCCTACGACCAGGATGACACCTGTCTAGCTTCCGAAGATTCATCGTGTCCGCGGGAAGCACGGGGCGCGATATACCCGCTTTTTTGACGCCTGGTTGAAGCTTGCGGGCAACTCCAGCAGACGGCCTGCCTAGTTTAAACTAGATGCAGGGACAGAAAATGCGTAGTTGTTTTCCGCATTTAGTTGTTTTGTTCGCTAGTTTTGGGAGATAGCGAGAGCTCCGCTTGCAGCCTTGCTTTACTAAGTCCGTCGAATCCATTCACCCCCATGTCAATGATCCACTTCCATTATATCCTTTCTCGCGGCGCCTGGCAAGGGAGTAGTATAATGTGTTATCATGTAAACAGAGATGAACTATGTATTAGTCATTATTGCTCTTGTGTTTGCGGGTGGAATCGGGCTGGGCATGATGCTTCCAGGCACCTGCAGTTTGTCGTTTCTCTATTGGCTAGCAGTGGGAATAGCGGGTTGCTGCATGATCTTGGCTCGCTGGAAGGGGTTTTTCGTGGTTGGTTCGCTTGTTGTGGTTGCGATCTTAGGGTTGATGCGCTTCCGGTCAACGGAGCAATCGTTTGAAAGGCTTTATGAACGAGCATCGCACCTTCATCAGGTCATTGGAACAGTTGTTTCGTATCCCAACATAAGCGAACAATACATTTCGTTCATATTTGATCCAGACGATATTCCGGCTAACATCCGGGTAACATGGTTTGGAGAAGCGAAACATCTGGCGGAACAAAGTGTTTATTATGGTGATCGTCTTCGACTAATTGGGAGGATAGGCGTGCCAGAGCAGTTTGCCGATTTCGATTATCGTGGTTACCTTGCCCGTCAAGGAATCTTTGCGACCATGACGATCGGTGAAGGTAAGGACGAAGTAGAGAAATTGGGTGTTGGGAAAAGTTATCTATTACGTCTTGGAGATCTGGTTCGGCATCGTTTGTTGGCAAGGCTTGATCGAAGTCTCTCACCGGCTGAATCAAGTTTAGCGCATGGACTTCTGCTCGGGGATCGTACCGCCCTTCTTCCACAAATAGAGGAAAGCTTTCGCCAGACCGGATTGATGCATTTGCTTGCTGTTTCCGGCCTTCACCTTGGGATTTTCCTTGCCGGGCTGTGGTTTGCTCTGCGAATGGTGAGGTTGCGGCCAGCGGTTAGTTATCCCATTGTTGGACTAGCTGTTGCTGTAATTGTGTGGATCATCGGCCCTCGCGTCAGTTTATTGCGTGCGGGTATCCTTTTTGTCTTTCTAGCTATGGGAAGTGTGCTTGCAGATTTAGGAATTATACTACGGCGTTGGGTAAATCCACTTCAAGGGCTTGCTGTAGCCGCTCTAGTCATTCTTGGTTTCAGACCCAATTCATTGTGGGATGCTGGTTTTCAATTAAGTTTTTCTGCCACCGCGTCAATTATCCTTGTTTGTAACCCAAAATTCGGCTTACAGAACTGGATACATCGTGTAGCAGAACGTGTTCCGTTCTTCTCCAAGCCTGTGAGGTATATCCTTACCCTTTTAGTTGTGTCGGTAGCAGCTCAAGCTGGTACCGCGCCTGTTCTTGCATATCACTTTGGCACGCTCTACCCGTTTGTCCTTCTATCAAACCTTATTGCCATTCCGCTTGCCACTTGTGTGCTTTGGATAGGGCTTTCCTTTAGTATTCTTCTCTTGCCACAACTGCTCTCACCGATAAGTAAAATGCTTCAATTTACTTTGGGTCTACTAATTGATGTGGTCGAAGCGCTTTCCCACATTCCACTAAGTGCTCTTGTTGTTCCCGCTTGGATGGGGATGTGGCTTGTTGGGCTTGTGTTTTTCTTGTTCGAGGTGGCGGTTTACTCCTGTGATGAAGTTTCTTCGACGTGGTAGTCAACGTCGATTATGTCTTCTTTATTGGGCTTCGAGATATGAGCTTGTTTGATTCTGAGGTGCCAGAAAAGCAGCATGATTCCGCAGGCATCGCTAAGGAGACCGGGAATAATTAGAAGGACGCTAGCAAGAGGAAGGATGAGTTCCTGCTGCATGAGAACCGTCTTGAGCGAGAAGTTCCCCTTCAAGAATAGCATGAGCATTGCGGAGAAAGCAGGTCGTTGACTGAGCCTGATGATAACCAGCCCAAGAACAGCGGTAAGCAGGATTATCCCCAGCACTGAACCACTACCAATTGCTTGGCCAAGCTTGATGAGCGCGGCAAGTTCGACACACGCAAAAAGAAATACGATAACTGACATCCTCTTCACCTTGGACGATCATAGCAGAAGAAACTACGGTTCACAAGATTGAGGATTTGGCATGAGAGGGTCTGGAAATGTTGTCTATATGTACACATTCGTCTAAGATTCTAGGCAATGAAAAGAACAAATTCTCAATACTTAGTTGGGCTTAACCTAATTCCTGAACTTTCACCGCGAAGGCTGATCACCCTTCTTGATCACTTCTCATCTCCAGAAGAGGTTTGGCTTGCCTCGGTCAACGAGTTATCGAGTCTGCTTGGTTTTCGTGGTGTGGCGGGAGAGGTTGTCAGTGGACGTAGCGAAGAAAAGCTTGATAATGAGCTTGAGCTGGCAAGAAAACTAGAACTAGATATAACTACACTTGTTGATCCGGATTACCCGGTATTACTGCGTGAAATTGAGGCGCCACCAGCTGTGCTCTATATGAAGGGACGGAAGAGAATCGACACTGCTCGTACGATTGCCATTGTAGGAACACGGCGCAGCAGTGGGTATGGAAGAGCTATTGCCAGGCGACTGGCGCGTGAATTGGGGGCTATGGGGCTTGTTATCGTGAGCGGTCTTGCTGTAGGGATTGACACTGCAGCCCACCGCGGTGCCCTGGAGACAAATGCTCACACTGTTGCGGTTCTTGGCTCGGGTTTTCGGCATATATATCCGGCGGCAAATGCGAAACTAGCGGAGAGAATTGGCGAGATGGGAACACTTCTGAGCGAGTATCCCGTGGATACTAAGCCAGCAAAGTGGACTTTCCCGCAGCGCAATCGAATACTTTCCGGTCTCTCGCGAGGAGTGGTGGTAGTTGAAGCTGGCGTGCGAAGCGGCGCTTTGATCACGGCGCGTTTTGCGCTAGAGCAAGGGCGTGAGGTACTTGCCGTACCTGGCAATTTGACTAGTGCATCGAGTGCCGGGCCAAATCGTCTGATCAAGGATGGGGCTAAGCTTGTGGAAACCGTGGATGATATTGTCCAGGAATTCCCTGATTTATGTTGCTCAAATGAGAAGTCGCGAGTTAAGGAAAGAAAAAGGATTTCACTTTCCGAGGCACAGCAACGTGTTTACGATCTTATCGGGCTTGAAGCGATGCATATTGACGATATCATTGATCGAGGGAATCTTTCCCTGAGTGAAGCTTCGTATATCCTTCTCGTGCTGCAGATGGAGAATTTGATCCAGGAAGTAGAGGGAGGGCGTTACATTAGAGTTCGATAGGAGGTACTAGCAAGATGAATGCACAGCGTACGCTGGTTTTGTGCAAGCCAGATACCGTTCAAAGGCAACTTATAGGAAGAGTGATTTCGCGCTTGGAGAAAAAGGGACTAAAGATTATTGGAATGAAAATGCTGCGTGTCGATGAGGATCTTGCGCGACAACACTATCAGGAGCATGTCGAGAAAGCATTCTTTTCTGATCTTGTGTCATTCATAACTGTTTCTCCGGTTGTGGCGATAGCTATTGAGGGAAACAACGCAGTTGAGGTTGTGCGTCGGCTGATGGGTGCAACCAACCCACAAGACGCCGCGGCAGGAACGATTCGGGGTGATTTTGGTCTTAATCTTACAAGAAATGTGGTCCATGGGTCCGATTCACTTGTTTCAGCCAAGCGTGAGCTAGCCCTCTTCTTTTCCCAAGAGGAGTTGCAGGATTATTCTCTTGATCTTGAGGCATGGCTGTAGGTTGATGAGCTGTAGTTAGTGAAGTAAGGAGGAGTTGATGGAGCTCTCCAGGCGCTATGATCCGACAGAGGTAGAAGAGAGACTTTGCCGTTTCTGGGAAGAAGGAGGATTCTTTCATGCGGATGTAGATCCAACACAGGAGCAACGGTTTTCCATGGTAATTCCACCACCGAATATTACCTCGGCTATGCACATAGGCAACGCCCTTCAATATACACTACACGATGTAATAGTTCGCTATAAACGAATGGATGGTTATGTTACGTGCTGGTTCCCTGGCATGGACCACGCCGGAATTGCTACTCAAAATGTGGTAGAACGTGAGTTGGCCAAGAAAGGGGTCACCCGGCATGACCTTGGTCGCGAGGAGTTTGTAGAACGCGTATGGGAATGGAAGGAGCGTTACGGTGGGCAGATTCGAGAACAGATGAGAGCGCTTGGTACTTCACCTGATTGGCGTCGAGAGCGATTTACTCTTGACGAAGGACTCTCCCGCGCTGTACGCGAGGTGTTTGTCCGCCTCTATGAAGAGAACAAGATCTATAGAGGGGAGCGGATGATCAATTGGTGCCCACGTTGTCAAACAGCTCTGTCTGATATTGAAGTAATACATTACGAAGAACCAGGAAATCTCTACACCATCCGTTATCCATTGGCTGGACCGGGCGAGGCGATTGAGATTGCTACCACGCGACCGGAGACAATGCTTGGAGATACTGGTATAGCGGTCAATCCTAGCGATCCTGCACACGCTGGATTGATTGGAAAAATAGCTATTCTTCCCCTTTTGGGGCGCGAGCTCCCAATTGTTGCTTCTGAGGAGATCGACCCTCTGTTTGGAACAGGGATCCTTAAGGTGACACCTGGGCATGATCCAGTTGATTTTGGGATTGGCCAGCAGCACCATCTGCCCTCAATAAACATATTGAACACTGATGGAACGCTCAACGAGAATGCTGCTTCGTACGCAGGGCTTACTGTAAGCGAGGCACGAAAACGTATCGTAAAGGCTCTTCAGGCAGCTGGGCTGCTCGTAAAGGTGGAGCCATACCCGCACTCTATCGGGCACTGCCAACGCTGTGATACCCCGGTCGAGCCGCTGATTTCCAAGCAATGGTTTGTAAAGATGAAGGAACTCGCGACCCCAGCAATCAAGGCTGTTGATTCCAATCAGGTACAGTTTATCCCCGAGCGTTGGGAGAACGTGTACTTCGAATGGATGGAAAACATAAAAGACTGGTGTATCTCGCGGCAGCTGTGGTGGGGTCACCAGATTCCGGTATGGTACTGCCAGAGTTGCGGAGAAACAGTTGTCTCACGGGAGGATCCAACCTGTTGTCCAAGATGCGAGAGCAAGAAGCTTGTGCAAGATCCAGATGTTTTGGATACATGGTTCAGTTCAGCCTTGTTTCCATTCTCGGTCATGGGATGGCCTGAAAAGACCCCTGAACTTGAGTATTTCTATCCGACCTCATTGTTGATCACGGGGTTTGACATCATCTTCTTCTGGGTAGCACGAATGATTATGATGGGAATTCACTTTATTGATAAGGTCCCGTTTCGTCAGGTTTACATTACACCCCTTGTCGAGGATGAACACGGGATAAAGATGAGTTCATCCCGCGGAAACATAATTGATCCTTTGGAAGTGAAAAAGCTCTATGGGATGGATGCACTTCGCTTTACCTTGACTCAATCTTCTTCCAAGGGACGCGGAATGCGAGTAGAGGTACGTAATATTGAAGCAAGTAGAAACTTCTTGAACAAGATCTGGAACATGGCTCGGTTTGTTCTCATGAACTTGGATGATGAACGACCGCAGTTGCCCGAACATGTGAGTGAGCTTGAAGATCGGTTTCTTCTGTCTCGACTTGCTGAAACGATTCAACTGGTTCGTAATAACATCGAGTCATATAACTTCAATCTGGCGAGCGAGGAGTTATATTCCTTTATTTGGCACGATTTCTGTGATTGGTATCTTGAGCTTGCAAAGGTAAGGCTTACGTTACGCAAGGACCACACAGTAAAGGCCGTCCTTTATCATGTTCTAAAGACAACTGTGAAACTCTTGCATCCATTTGTTCCATTTATCAGTGAGGAAATCTGGCGCGTTCTTGGCGAGAAACCCGCATCTGTTTCCATTACATCATTTCCAAAGGCCGCTGTAAGGGACGAGGATGCAGAAGCGGAAATGGCAGTTTTTCAAGAGGTTGTAAACGCTGTGCGGATGATCCGATCTGAGCTAAACGTTCCGCAAGATTCATCAATCGAAGTATTGATAAAGACTGATAGCGCCAAGGTGAGAAATCTTGTCAATCAGAAGACGCAAGCTCTGCGTGCGCTGGCATGTGCGGGGACGGTAAGGATTTCGGATAAGCTTGTGCCACCTGCGGGAGCGGCACGGAAAGTCCTTTCAGTGGCGGAAGTGTTCATTCCACTAAGGGGATTGATTGATGTTGATGTGGAGCGCGCTCGTCTTCGCAAAGAATTAGCGCAGATGCTGGCTAGGCTTAAAAAGGTGGAGAGAAATTTAACAAATGAAACCTTTCTTAGCCGAGCGCCAGACGCAGTTATTGCGAAGGAACGGGCAAAGCAAGACGAATTCTCCTCTAGATTGAGCCGATTACGTGAGAATCTGGTTGCAATAGAGTCGTAAAATGAATTATGTGGAAGCTCGCCGAATCCTGCAAAGACTGCCTTCTCTTGAGGTGAAGCCAGGATTGGCTAGAACCGAACATCTTCTTGCCGCTATTGATCACCCCGAGAACTCATTTCCAGCAGTTCACGTGGCTGGAACGAATGGGAAAGGTTCGGTGGTGGCGATGCTCGCAAGCGTTCTTGGCCGTGCTGGCTACCGGGTGGGACGTTTTACCTCCCCTGATCTTGTTGATTTTCGTGATCGCATTGTGATTGATGATAAGTGGATTAGCAAGGAGGAATTAGCTAGGATCGTGGAGCAATTGCACCCGCAATTAGTTGGGGAAGATTGTCCGACGTTATTTGAGGCGCTGACAGCAATAGCCTTTGAACACTTCTCTCACAACAAGGTTGACATTGCTCTTGTTGAAGCCGGACTTGGTGGCCGATTTGATGCAACAAACGTCGTGACCCCAATCCTTTGTATACTGACTAATGTTGGCCGTGATCACCTCCGAGTATTGGGAAGCTCCCTTTCCCAGATTGCCTGGGAGAAGGCCGGGATCGGAAAACCTCAGATTCCGTTTCTTGTTGGGAAGCTTCCCTCTGATGTTGAGCAAGTTGTGATAGAAGAATGTCGACGCAGTGAAGCAGTGCTCGTGCAGCTTGAGGAGCCTGAGATAGAACGGATTGCCTTTGACTGGGAACATGTTAGCTATATGATAGGTAAAGGAGACTTACCCAGAAGGATTGATTCCCCCCTCTTGGGCGGTTATCAACTGGAGAATTTGAGAATCACCTTACAGGCGATTGAACTTATGAGAAAGGCAGGCTTTACTATTCCTAACACTGCCATAGTTTGTGGATTGGCTGAGGTGCGCTGGCCTGGTCGATTTGAGGTGGTGCAGCGCAGCCCAACAATCGTTCTTGATGGAGCTCATAATCTTCCTGGTGTACTTGCGCTGCGCGAGGATGTAAGGCGCTACGTGTCGGAGAAAGAACATCGCCACTTGCTGTTCGGTGTTCTTGCCGACAAGGAAGTGGTCCCTATCTGTAATGCCCTGTTTCCCAGCTTTGAGACGGTTACCCTGACCCAATCACATAGTGCTCGTGCAACATCGGTGAAGGACTTGGCTCAGCTGACCTCTTCATTGAATTCTGTGGTTGTGGAGTCAGCCGATGTGGAGAATGGAGTGTCTGTAGCTTGTGCGTCGTTAGGAACAGAAGATTTCCTTCTTATTACCGGATCGATTACTATTGTCCGTGAAGCGAGACCATTCTTCTTGGGGGTGCTGTGTGATCGGAATTGAAGAGGTGAAAGCGCGAGGTCTTCCGTATCACGTAGCTATTATTATGGACGGGAACGGGCGCTGGGCCAAACGGCGAGGATTTGTACGCACTGCTGGTCATCAGGCTGGTGCTCAAGCCGCCGAGCGCATGATCCGCTTTGTGGGCAGGCAATTGGGCTTGAAATACCTAACCTTATTTGCTTTCTCCGTTGAAAACTGGGATCGACCAGCGGCCGAAGTGGATTTCCTAATGGATCTTCTAGAGCGATTCATCTCGGAGAAGTTGCAGGAGTTCATTAGCGAGGGAGTACATCTTTGCGTATCCGGCGATGTGAAAGGACTCCCAGTTCGTGTACGAGAGACCGTTGCTCACGCAATTGGAGAGACAGCGAAGAATGATCGTCTGTATCTGAACATCGCGTTGAATTACGGTTCGAGACAAGAAATCGTTCGTGCCTGTCAGGTGATTGCTCGAGCGGTACAGCTGGGAGAGCTTGATTTGAAGCTGCTTGACTCAAAGGCATTCTCTGAGTTCCTGTATAGCAAGGACATTCCTGACCCTGACCTTATTATTCGCACAAGTGGAGAAATGCGGCTGTCCAATTTCCTTCTCTGGCAAGCCGCATATTCAGAGCTTTACTTCACAGATACTTTGTGGCCGGATTTCGCTCCAGAAGAGCTGTTGAGCGCTATTGCCGTCTATCAAAAGAGAGATCGTCGATTTGGCACTGTGCCTGGGGAAGAATAGTATGAATGTAGTCAAGCGAAGTGTGAGCGGTGTTCTCGGCGGAGGAATCGTTTTTGCGATTCTCTATGCTGGGTCTCAGCTTGAGATAGAGTGGATCGTAGGAATCTTGATTCTCATTGTTGCGTATCCTGCTGGGATAGAATACCTGCAACTAATGAAGAAGATAGGAATCTCAGTAGCACAGCCGGAATTCCTGATCTGGATCCCGCTTCTCGTTTTTGGGTACGTTGCTCTAGACGGTCGTTACGGTGATGTGGTTCTCTTTTTGGCAATGAGTTACCAGGTATTACGCTATCTTGGCAAGCTTCCGCATCGGACCGGCTTCATGCAGGCAATAGCCGGAGTATTCGGTCTGTTGTATATTCCCTGGTTACTCAGCTTTTTTTATCTGATCTACAGCCATCTTGGCGTTTCATACACGCTTATCCTCTTGCTCATGGTTTGGGGGTACGATACAGGCGCTTACGTATTGGGAAGCCTTATTGGTCGTCATCAAGCCTTTCCATATGTTAGTCCTGGAAAGACCTGGGAGGGAGTGATCGGAGGATTTGTAATGACAGTCATTGGAGCGCTATTGGGTAGCTCAATTGCACTAGTGTGGGACCAGGCTGCTTCTTGGACAGGATTTCCCCATATCCTTGCCTCATCGTTTGTTGTAGGAATGGCTGTTCAGCTTGGGGATGTTTTTGAGTCTAAGCTGAAAAGAGCAGCTGGGGAGAAGGATTCAGGAACCTTTCTTCCTGGGCATGGCGGCACACTTGACCGAATCGATGGACTGTTGTTTGCTTTGCCTGTTTTCTTTTTCTATTGCCACTATATTCTTGACCTCATGTGAATAGAGTTGAGCTAGCTGATGGCCACTAGTAGTTTGGGTGGAGGTTAGTGTGAGCTTATTCGTACAGTCAGTTTACCTTTCTGCCGGCTTGTCACTGCTCTATGTTTTCGTGCTCTACCGTAGCAATCCATTTCGGCGGCTTCCATCCATTACCGTGACGCTGGTCTTTGTATTGGGAATGCTTGCCGTAATCCTGGTTGATGTGATCAATGGCCTTGTCCCGTTGCCGCAAAGAACGGGTGCTTTCTCTAGCCACATAGGTACCGGATTGCTTGAAGAGGGAGTCAAGTTTCTGCTAATGATAGCCACAATCTGGCGGTTCAGGTTTTCCGATGTAGCTGAACCAATGGATATCGCAATCTATTTTGGAATCCTGGGAGTTGGCTTTGGTGTATATGAGGATTTCCGTTATATCTTTCATGGCAGCTACCCGCTGTGGACAGCGGGGGAGATCGATCGCTTGCAAGAGGCATTACACTCGATTGCGTTAGCGCGCGCTTTTCCCGGGCATGTCTTGTTTGATGGGCTTGCTGGCTACCTTATTGGGAAAGCTCGTTTTTCTACGGGGCAGCTGTTGCGACTGGTCTGGTTCTGCAGCGGATTCGTTCTTGCGGTGGTCCTGCATAGTCTATTCAACGTAATTGCAGATGTGGGCGGGGAGACTCCTCTTCTCATATACATAGTCTCCCTTATAGGCTTGTTTCTTGTATTCCGACAGCTTGCCATAGGCCGATCTCCATTTCGAGCACTTATCCTCATGATAAGCGACAACATAGAACAGCGATGGGATCATCCATGGCCGCCAATTAGGTACCTGTTTGCGGATGGGTTTGCTTGGCCCGGGAAGAGAAAGAGGGAAATGTTTCAAGTATTTCCACTTGCCCTGTCGCTTGTTATTCTGTATCCATTATTAGTGATGATAGTCTACCTGGTAAATCGAGCGATTATGCAGTTTCTTCCATGATAAGGTTTAAGGGCGATCAAGCCGGAGTGCCTGATCGCCCTCTCCGGGTGGTGAAAAAAGATGAGGGGGTCTTACACCCTAACTCAGAGACTATAGCACCTCGCGAGTGAATTGTCGGTAATAAGGATAACATCTCCCTCCCCTCCCCCTAGATCCCTCCCTTGTCACTGCTTGGGATAAGTGTGGACAAGAACTCCAGACACACTAGATCATTTCGAAGGTGTTCTTCTCTGCACCACATTCGGGGCAAGTCCATTCGTCGGGAAGGTCATCAAATGGTGTTTGTGGGTCTATTCCAGTGGTGGTGTCGCCAGTTGCAGGATCGTATATGTGACCACAAACTGTGCATTCCCATTTCTCCATTGTCTCACCTCCGTGCGTTCCAGGTTATTGCCCGTCATTGCTTGACAAGGGGGTAGCAACATGAAAGCGGAATTCCTCAGCACTACTGAGGTCGAAATAGTGTAAGAAGTTGTCAGTTACGTGCAAGAGGAGCGTACGGCCTTGTTTATCGGCGTGAATAAGATCTCTATTGACCAGTTGTCGAACATGTTCGTAGGCCTTATTCCCGCGTGCTTTTACAAGGTCAGACTGGGTCATAGGATGATTATAGGCGATCATTGCTAGGCTCCGTAGAATGGGTCGAGGAATATCCTGATGGCGAGCAAGGTGAGCAACAGCATCGACATAGCCATGTTTTACGCGTAATAGGGCTTTCTCTTCGTTTATTGACAACTCAACTCCGTGTGCATCAGAGTTGAGGTCATTTTGAAGTTCACTCAGGAGATCTCTAGTGTAGTGGGCAGAATCAGGGCCAAGAATTCTTGCCAGCTCGTTGACTGAAAGAGGCCTATCAGCAAGGAATAGGGCTGCTTCCAACAACCCCTTGTCATGTGGCTCTTGTGTATTTGCACTCAAACCTTAGACTCCTTCCTCGATACTAATCAGAATGTCGCCGAGAAACTCCTCTTGCTCGCAAGAGATCTTCCCCTGAGCAATGAGATGTAGAACCTCGAGGAATCTGCGTACCCTTTCTTCCTTATCTCCTTGTCTCAGCAAGCGGAAAAAACTCAGCGTCTTTCTGCCTGAGAGCATTTTCCTAATAGTCGAGAAAAGGCCGTGCAAGCGCTCCGAGATATCCTCATCTTCAGCTTGAAGATAGCCAAGATCGTCCTCATCTTCTTCCCCTTGATGACGCTGTATTCGGCGACGTGTTACTTTCATTGCATTGCTAAGGGCAATCCGCAGGTCAGTAATGGTGACGTGTCGTCGTGTATAACGCCGTAAAGGAAGGGAGAACTCTGAGGGTACAAGAGGTTCCTCCCATTCGCTAGCTGCTTCCTCAACTGCTTCCTCTAGTTCATCAAGTAATTCACTCCGCTCAGCGGGGCGGCCCATTTCGAGAAGGATGTCTGACTTCATGCGCAGCAAGATTGAGCAAGTCAGAACCATTTGCCCCGAGACTTCGTAGTGGAGTTGACTTAATGAAGCGATGTAAGAGCGATAGCGTTGAGCAAGTTGCGCTATGTCGATGCTCCATGGGTCCATATCTGCAGTTAGGCAGGCTAGGACCTCTTGCCAGCTCTTACCTACCAGCTCATCAACTGGGATCTTGGTGATTGATACCTGTTTCATCATCATCTTCAATTTAACTTAAGGGCCAGAATCTTGGAGACTCCATTCCTCATTGTTACTCCGTAGGCTCGGTCTGCATGGCGAATTGTTTCATCATTGTGTGAGACAACGATCACCTGAATACGCTCGGCGTAATATCGCAACATTCGCCCGAGTCGCGTGACGTTTACGAGATCTAGTGCAGCGTCTATCTCGTCCAGGATGAAGAGTGGTGCTTGCTGATATTCCTGCAAGGCGAAGATAAATGCTGTTGCAACTAAGGTTTGCTCCCCGCCAGATAGCGAATTAATCAGGTCTGGTTCCTTATCTGGTGGGTTTGCTTTGATCAGGAGTCCCGAATTGATATTCTCTGGCTCTTCAAGTTCCAGTGACGCGGTGCCACCTTCGAATAACTCATGGAAGATACGCTTAAAGTGCTCATTGATCTGCGTTAGAGTGGAAAGGAAGAGCTCTTTCTTGCGCTGCTCAATCTGGCCAATGAGTATTTCTATCTCGTGTTTCTCAGTCTGAAGGGCGGTTACACGCTCGCTAAGTAGGTCGAATTCCTGTTCATAGGCTTTGTATTCGTCGATTGCGCGCATATTTATGGGTTCCAATCTCCGGAGCTCTTTTCTATTCTTTTGGGCTAGTTGTTCTAGTTGTCTTAAGGAGTCTTTGACATAGTAAGAATCATCTTGTTCTTCGTTTCCAAAGGCTTCTAATTCTGCTCTTGCCTGTGCTTCCTCGCGCTCGTAACGTGTAAGACCACGTCGCATGTTTTCCAATTGACGATACGTTTCTCGGCGCTTGTCGCGCAACGCGTGCAGATCGTCGCTACGTGTAGTTGTTTCGCCCTTTGCTAGGGTGGATTGCTGTTGCTGTGCGGAGAGTTCCTGCTCCTTGCGCTGGAGCTCGTCAGTCAACTCCTCGATCTTTTCCTCTAGGTCGATGATCTCTCTTCCTATCTTGGAGATTTGTTGACGCTTCCTTGCCGTATCAAAAGTTGAATCTGCGGATACTCTTATCCCTGGTTTCTCTTTCTTTGTGCTTATTCGGGAGCCACCAGTGAGTGCTCCTCCCTTACTTTGCAAGTCGCCGTCCAGAGTTACTGCACGTACTCCATCGATATCTCGCAGTGCTTCAAGGTTCTCACTGACTACTGTATCGTACAGTATGTATTCAAATGCACGGCGGTATTTGGGATCGAAATCAACGAGGTTGATTGCGTAATCGATAATTCCTGGTAGCCTAAGGGCATCGGCTGAGGCAAGGCTTTTGGGTCGTGTGACTAGCCTGCGCAATGGGAGGATGCGTACACGGCCAAGATTATTCTCCTTCAGATAGTTGATACAGTTGATTGCTGTCTCACGTGAGTCAACAACGATGTCGTTCAGGTGGCCTCCAGCTGCTGTCTCAAAAGGTATCTCGAAACCAGAATTGGGTCTTGCGATTGATGCAATGGTTCCGTAGACTCCGCTACGCTTGTGCTCAAGTATGGCTTGCACAGCACCACTGCGTCTTGCTGCTGTTTTGGTCCGTGCCTCTTCGGTGGCTTTGATCCGTGCTACTTCATCTATCATCTGCTGGAGATTAGTGGCTTGCTGGCGCTTCAAATCGATCTCCCCCTGCTTTCGTGAGATTTCCGATCGCAGGTGCTCAACTTCTTTAATCAGATCAATTTGTCCGTCGTTTTCCAGCTCTTCTTGAACGCTTTCAAGTTCCCACTCCTTATTCTCAATTTGGAGATCAAGTTTCTCTACCTCTTCCTGTAGCGTCCTTATGCGCCCTGAGATTTGAGCGCATTCCTTTTCGGAGAGAAGGAGCTTCTCCTCGGCTTTCTTTCGCTTTGAGTATCGGATGGATGCTTCCAAGCGATCCAATTCTTGAGTCATGCGTTGATATTCCAGTGCTGCATCCCGTTCCCGTGAAAGAGAGAGGAGTCGGCGGCGGCGTTCCGCCAGAATGATACGGTGGGTATTTAGCTTAGATTTCACTTCTTTGAGCTCAATGATTGCCTTCTTTCGTTTCTCGTCATAGGTAGCAATACCACAGATGTCATCGATGATTTGGCGGCGTGTTACTGCGTTGTCTCTTATCACCTTGGTGAGTGTTCCTTGGGCGATCAGCTGTTGTCCATCAGGGTCTATTTTTGCTTGTGCCAATACTTGGTCAATCATTGCTCGCGAGCAAGCCTTACCCATGAAGTAATAGGAAGAAGCGCCATGGCTGATACGACGGCCGATAGTGATCTCTGGTGGGGAATCACCATTTGTAAGGAGGTGATCGAATACATGGTCGGTGTTGCTAAGATGAAGAATAACTTCGGCAGCTTGGGCAGGAGAATATTTTTCTCCACCATTGAAAATCAGGTGTTCCATTCTATCGGATCGTAACTGCGAAGATCTCCTTCCCATAACAAAACTGATAGCGTCAAAGAGATTTGACTTCCCAGAACCGTTTTCTCCAACAACAGCGGTCAGACCGTCGAAGAATGGGACTACTGTTTTCTTCCGAAAGGATTTAAACCCTGTGAGGGCCACGCGATTGATTCTTGTCATTGCTTAACAAACCCTTTCCACATCCTCGGTGAATAGGTCTGAATGATGGATTGGTTTGCCATAACTTGCTTAGTCCATCCTTGTACTAGTCGGAAACGCTGCAGCCGCTCTCCTAGATTGTTCATAGTGATTGTACTCCGAGTAGTTTACTGACATAGCTTTTGCCGCACAACAAGTCAGAGAAGAAAAGTCTCCCATCTCATACCCTGTGATGCTGCTTTCGTGGCCCAAATAAGAGGGACAACGGCAAGAATTCCGCAGCGCACACATCACTGTTTCTCCTTGGTAGATACATTTATCCCACAAGCTTAAGGGTAGAGATGTAGACACCGTTGCAAAGGACGTGTAGGCGGGGAGCAGAGATCCTTTGTCGCTTGTTCTTAGGACAGGTGTCTGTTAGCGAGCATTGTGTGTTGGTGTGAAGAGAAGAGGAAGAAAGCTCATCTTGCTGCGTGCAGCAAGCTTTTCAATACTCGCATAGGCAAGCGAGCAAAAACGAGTCTGGCGCTAACCTGGAATAGAAAAGCAGCGTTGAACCCACCTAGATCATGTAGTAGAATGACTCAGTTTTTTGTACTAGGAGTGGTTCTTTGTTAGAGACCTAGCAAACGGGGAACTCACTTTAAAAGAGAGGTGTATGTAGTGAGATGACTGTTCTAATTGTCATACCGGCTGTAATATCGGTACTGGCACTGGTAAGCGCTTTCTTGTTTAACCGCTCGGTGGTGGCCAAAGCACGGGGCACTGATCGGATGAAGGAGGTGCAGGGGTACATTCGTTCAGGCGCGTTTACCTTCATGTTGGAAGAGGCACGTGTAATGGGAATTACTGTCCTCATTATTGGTGCCATATTGTGGGTCTTGTTCTATTGGGAGATTGCGGTAGCGTTCTTGATTGGATCTATCCTTTCGATGGCTGCGGGATTCATTGGAATGAACGCGGCAACCCATGCCAACGCTCGTACAACGCACGCGGCGCGTACTTCGTTCAAAGATGCGCTCAGTGTTGCATTCTCTGGTGGAAGTGTTATGGGGTTATCTGTGGCTGGATTAGCATTGGCCGGTCTTGTTATTGTTGCAGTCGTATTTAGAAAGTGGTATGACCCGGCCTCACTGCACATCGAGACGAGATACCTCTTTGGAGTGAAGTCACTAGGAGTTAACTTTATTCGCGGGGCGCTGATCGTTAGTGCCTACTCGATGGGGGCGTCGTTGGTTGCCTTATTTGACCGTGTTGGAGGCGGAATTTACACAAAGGCGGCTGATATGGCTGCCGATATGGTTGGGAAGGTGGAAATGCATATTCCTGAGGATGATCCCCGAAATCCGGCAACAATCGCGGATAATGTAGGTGACAACGTGGGCGATGTTGGAGGATTAGGAGCTGATCTTCTGGAATCGTTCATCGGAGCTATTATCTCGGTAATTGTCATGGCTCTCTATATCTTTGTTGGGCGTGGGAATGAGAGTATCCAGGGACTCATTCGGCAGCTTGGATTGACCGCAGGCTTGAATGAGACAACATACTGGTGGGTTTTTATTGCTCCATTGATGATCGTTGCCGGGGGGTTGTTTTCGAGTTTGTTGGCGATGCTCTATATTCGATTCAGTAAACGCCAAGAAGGAATGCAACAGGTGTTGATGAACGCGACGCGTTTGTCTGCAGTTATTACTGCGCTAACAACATTCCTTTTCTGCTGGTTATCACCGCTAGGTTGGAATATTCTCGGCGAGGTAATCCTTGGCCTTGCTGCCGGGATCGCAATTGGTTTCTTCTCCGAATACTTCACATCAACTAGCTATAAGCCAACACGTGAGCTTGCGAGAATGGACCAAGACGGGCCGGCGGTAGGGGTTACCGAGGGAATGGCACTGGGAATGATCAGTACCTTCCTGCCAGTGGTCACTATTGCTGCAGCTACAGTAATCTCTTATGAGCTGGGTGGACTGCTTGGAGTGGCATTTACAGCGATGGGTATGCTTTCGTTTGTTGGAATGACTGTTGCTGTAGACACCTATGGCCCAATAGCCGATAACGCGGGTGGGATTGCTACAATGGCTGAACTTCCGCCCGAGGTTCGGGAACGAACGGATAAACTGGATTCGATAGGAAATACAACAGCTGCAATTGGAAAAGGATTTGCCATCGGATCAGCCGCCTTTGCTGCATTGGGTCTAATTGCTGCATTTATGTGGTCAGCTATTGGTACCGCAGACAAAGTTGTTCAACCACAGCTACCGATTGTGGGGCAGATAGCTGCTCAGTTCTCTCCATCCGGGAGTCCAATCATGGTTGGAGCGTATGTTATCGCTGGCTTGATGCTTGGAGCAATGGTTCCATATGTATTCTCCGCTCTCCTTATTCGTGGAGTGAGCCGTACGTCTGCGATCCTTGTTGAGGAGATTCGGCGTCAGTTCAAGGAGAACCCGAAAATCATGAGCGGTGAAGCCATAGCTGACCACAAACGCTGCATCAGTATTACCGCGCACGGAGGACTCCATAAAATGTTCCTTCCGGCGGTAATCGCTGTCCTAACTCCGATTGTATTTGGTTTGATTTTTGGCCGCTATGCCCTTGGTGGGTTCTTAGTAGGTGCCCTTCTGTCGGCTATCCAGCTGGCTATTTTCTGCGGGAATTCTGGCGGCGCAATGGATAACGCTAAGAAGTATATTGAAGAGGGTCATTTCGGAGGCAAGAACTCCGAAGCACATGCAGCGGGCGTCATTGGTGATACCGTTGGAGATCCATTGAAGGACACAGTTGGTCCATCACTTGATATCTTGATAAAGCTGATGTCAGTAATTGCGCTTGTATTTGCTTCGCTCTTCCCGATTTTCCCTGTCTTTATGTAAGATGCTTAGCAAGCATATGACGTAACAGTAGCGAGCTCTGCTCAGTAGTGGCAGAGCTCGTTGTTGTGTAAGAGGTGAAGGAACCTCAATCGTGGCACCGGAGCGGAGCAAATGTGTGGCTCCAAGGCGGGTGACAAGAAGAAATTGCTATCTCAACGAGCTTTCTGTAACATCTTAACTGTGAACGTATAGTAAGGATGGAGTCTTTGTCGCCCAAGATGTCTCTCTTGATGGAAAGGAGGTTATGGATCAAGTGAACCAAGAACAGTGTAGCGTGATCCAAACAGAGCATCTTACGCGAAACTTTGGCGCCATAGCAGCGGTGAATGACCTTGATTTAGAGGTGAATAAGGGTGAGGTATTCGGGTTTCTTGGACCAAACGGCGCCGGCAAGACTACTACTGTGCGCATGCTTTCGGGATTGATCGCCCCAACTAGTGGCAGAGCGACTATCGTTGGATTGGAGATTGGGCGTGACAATCGGGCAATTCGCGAACGGGTTGGCGTTCTGACTGAAACACCAGGCTTATACAAGCGCCTCTCAGTAGTAGATAACCTACTCTTCTTTGCCAAGTTGTATGCTGTAAGGTACCCAGAAAGACAAACGGAACAGTACTTACGATTGTTCGAGTTGTGGGATCGTCGGGATGATCTTGCCGGGACTTTGTCCAAAGGGATGCGCCAGAAACTTGCGATTGCGCGGGCACTTATTCATGAACCACAGGTCCTTTTCTTAGACGAGCCAACGGTGGGCCTTGACCCTGAAGCGGCATTAATGGTGCGTAAGTTGATCGAGACCTTGCGCACAAAGGAACGAACGATCTTCCTGTGTACACACAACCTTGATGAAGCCGATCGATTGTGTGATCGTGTGGCATTATTCAAAGGACGGCTCCTCGCGGTGGGTGAGCCGCGCGAACTGAAGGAGCGCTTGTATGGTCGACGGACTGTAATCCACCTTGCCGAAGTGTATGCTGGGCTCGAAGACGCGATCAAGCTTCCATTCATCAAGAAGGTAGAGCGAATGGATAATACGCTTGTCATTTCGTTGTCCGATCCAGAGAAAGAGAATCCGTTGCTTGTAAATCGGCTTGTTGAACTAGGGGCAGAGATCCAGTTTGTCAACGAATTGCGAGTATCACTGGAAGATCTCTATCTTGACCTGATGGAGGAGAACGATGCAACGGATTAAGGTGATTGTGTTCAAAGAGTGGCGGGAGTCGCTGCGTAACAAGATGATCCTGTTAGGAGCCATCTTTCTGCCGCTAATTATGGTTGGCGCAGCATTGGTGATGGTATATCAAGGAAGAGCGATCAAGGTGCCCGGAGCACAGGTTGTCTTGTTTAACACAGCACTTATGTACTTCTTGATCATGCCTGCAATCATACCGCTTGCTATCGCAGCTTATTCCATCATTGGGGAAAAAGAGCAAGCAAGCATGGAGCCACTGTTAGCAACCCCGATTAGTGACCGCGAACTTTTCTTGGGGAAGGCTTTGGCAAGCGTAATTCCTGCTATAGGGCTTACATGGGCAAGTTTTGGTTTATTTCTTGGTGTGTGCATTCCGCTTGTTGGAGGGATCCCGCCGCATGTCCTTAATGCTCCGTGGATAGCTGCCATCTTTGGGATATCCCCTCTCCTATCTCTGTTCTCAGTTGGGGTAACATTGCTCGTTTCATCGCGGGCAACTGATGCCCGTGCTGCTTACCAGTTTTCAAGCTTTGGCATTCTACCGGCGCTTATCCCGCTTATTATCTACACTAGTAAGAAGACACTTGTTAACCTGTGGCTTGTAGGGGTAGAGGGAGTGCTCTTGATCGTTGCCAGTGTAATCGTGCTATACTTTGCTATTAAGGTGTTCAGTCGGGAGCAGATTCTCACGCGCTGGAAGTAAGGAGGGAGAGATGCTAGAAAAGGCGGTCTTGATAGTGTTTGCGATAATTGGCGCAAGCTTTCTCTATGGCCTGGTCACGCCAACCCCTATAACTGAGCCTGTGCTAGCACAGGAAGAACTGATCGAGGCAGGTCGGTTTGTCGTTGAACAGGGGGGAAAACAACTACTTGAAGAGAGCTATACCTTGTTTTTTGCTGCTGAAGAAGGATATATGCTCATTTCTCAAACGAGGGCACCTACTCTGGGAGATAGCGTTACGCTGGCACAACAGTACCAGCTCGATCCCGTGTTTACTCCAATTGCATATCACGTTGCTGTTGATGCATCATCCGGCTTACAGATTGTCTCCGCGCAGTGGAGTAACCTTGTAGTTCATATGGAGCTCTTGACCAGTGAAGGCGCTCAGTCAGCTAATGTTCTTCGAACGAGCAATGAAATCATTCTCGATAACAACTTGATCAGTCAGTATGTTCTATTAATCCTAGCAATGAAGGCGGGTGAAATCGAACGCGATTTCACGGCTATTGTTCCTCAGGCACTATCATCATTTGCCTCACACTTGGATGAACCAAGCGTTGTTGAGTTTACGTCTGGGGGAAAACAGTATGAGGGAGGGCTTTACAGGTTGCACATTGGTGATCTGCTGGTCTTGATGGTTATTCACGGTGGCCGACTTGCAGGATTGCAAATCCCACAACAAGCAATCTGCGCATATAATGCTTTGCTATTTCCAAAGGGAATATCACTTGGCTTAGTGGGAGCGGCTGATGTTATTCCAAGTGGTATAGAGGAGCATGAGGTAACGTTCAATAGTAATGGAATCACCCTTACAGGAACGCTTACACTTCCAGCGGGTGCAGTTAAGCCCGTTCCCGCTGTCCTGTTTGTTCATGGCTCAGGCCCGGTTGATCGAAATGAGAACGCACCTGGATTAGAGACAAATATATTCCGGGATCTGGCCCACTCTCTTTCGCAAGCAGGGATCGCATCGTTGCGCTACGACAAACGCGGAACGGGTGAAAGTGAAGGAGTGTTTAGCGATGGTTCAATGAATGACCTGCTTGCGGATGCGCGCACCGGTCTTTCCGCATTGCAAGCATGTGACAAGATCGACCGTCAGTCATGCTTTCTTATCGGTCATAGCGAAGGCGGAATCCTTGCTCCGATGATAGCCAGTGAGGGAAATGACTTAGCGGGAATTGTAATTATTGCTGGTGCGGCTCATTCCCTTGATGTAATTATCCGGGGACAGGTGGAACGTCTCAATCGTGGTTCGGGAATGAGTGAGAAGCAACTTCAAACAACGCTTGAGCAGGAGGATCAGTATCTCTCGTTTGTACGAGGAAGCACAGGAGAATGGTCCAACTACTCCTTTGGTGAACTCAAGAAAGCAATGCCATGGCTCACCGAACAGAAGTATCATGAGGTTACAGCGCTATCGCTCACTTGGCTGCGCGAGCATTTCCAGCATGATCCCCTTGCTACGATCAGTCAAGTAAGTTGCCCGGTACTGATAATTCAAGGAGAAAAGGACTTGCAGATCCCGGCGAAGGAAGCAAAGCTTCTCGCAGCGGGCCTCGCAGGAGGAGGGAATAGTGATGTAACACTTGACATTCTTCCTGATCTCAATCACCTTCTACGTTATCACCCCGAGGAACCAAATCTACTCAACCGTCATCTCGACTCACTACTTGACCTTCGAGTTACTACGGCGATTACTACCTGGTTACTTGACCACAATGTACCTCGCTGATGTTGACTCACGTGCGGTAGTCTCATCGATACTCCGAAAAGCAGGGATTAGACCAAACAAACAGCTTGGCCAGAACTTCCTTGTTGATCGCTCAGTGGTTGCAACAATAATCGCTTGTGTCAAACAACTTAATCCACAAGAAATTCTTGAAATTGGTACTGGTTTGGGAACAGTTACAACGGAGCTTTCGAAGATTGTCAGGCGCATTGTTGGTGTTGAGATTGATTCACGGCTGGCTAATCTGGCGAAGGAAAGGCTAAATCGCCTGAAAAATGTTGAGATCGAGTGTCAGGATATTCTTAGGTTCGACCTCCTTCGATGTTTTGGGAATACCAAGATTGTTGTGGTGGGGAATATTCCGTATCGTATTACCGCTCCTATCCTGAGATACCTTGTCAACAATCGAAATTCCATCAGTGAAACACTCCTTCTAACACAACAGGAGGTAGTCCAGAAAATCGCGAGAAGCCCAGGAAAGGATGGATCCGGGCTAGGTGTTTTCGTGCAAGCATATGCAGATGTTGAGATAATCAAGCATGTATCTAAGCGGTCTTTTTACCCCGTTCCACAGGTTGATTCAGTTCTCTGGAAGCTCTCTTTTCTGAGAGAACCGCGATTTTCGGCTGCTGCCAAGATCTTTTTCAGAATTGTGCAAACGATTTATGGCAAGCGGAGGAAGATGATTCGAGTCGCATTGCGAGATGTGCTAAACGCAGAACAAATAATACTAGTGCTAGATAAGGCTGAGATCGATCAATGCATTCGGGGAGAAAGCTTGTCGTTTGAGGCGCTGGACCGGCTAGCACTTGAAATAGGGAGAATCTCTAATCACCTGTCAAGTTGGCAGCACAGCCCGATGTAGGTGGTGAAGCTATGAGAGAAAGGATATCAACTATCATAAGCATTTTGGCGATAACAGTATTATTCATAGTCTTGCCTGCCTGTTGTAAGCAGGGAGAATTGATACATGTTAAAGTTGGTCTTTCCTGGCTGCATGAGGCGCAATTTGCTGGCCTGTACTGGGCAGACAAGAGAGGGCTGTACGAAGAAGAGGGCCTAGCTGTGGAATTACTGCCTTATCAGCATGAAGATCTAGCTCACGAACTTGTTGGTGGCAAATACGACTTTGTGATTCTGCAGACCGATACACTTCTTCGGGCTAGAGAAATTGGCCTAAACGTAAAGGCACTATTTGCTGATTACCAGTTGATGCCTACCTGCTATTTCTCTAAGAAAGAAAGAAACATCACAAAGCCTGAGGATTTGGTTGGAAAGACAGTAGGGGTAGCCTATTCTGAAAGATATCCTCTCATAGCCATGTTAGTAAATAAGGGCATAGAGCCCGCCAGAGTGAACATTGTGGATCGAGAGTATAACTACCAAGCCCTGGCCGATGATGTGGTTGATGTGGAAGCGGGATGGGTAACTGATGGAGATTCTGTACAGGCTGCAGTTGGCGAGTACAACGTGATCTACCCTTACAATTATGCCGTCAATTGGTATGCGGATTTGATAGTAGCCACTGAGGAAACGATAGAAGAAAGATGTGAATTGGTTGAAGCCTTCGTACGAGCGACCATGCAAGGCTGGGAGGAGACTATCTCAAACGCGGATGAAGCAGCCCTCCTACCCCAGGAATATGATCCGGACACGGGAGCGGAACATTTGAAGTTTGTGCTCCAGGTGAGTATTCCATTGTTCTGTACAGGAGAGCATTGTATCGGTTGGATGGAAGAATCCGTCTTTCAACAAGCGCAAAGGTTCTTACTAGAGCAGGGTATATTGCAGGATCCCTTAGAAGTGCGAGAGGTCTACACAAGGGAGTTTATCGAGCAGGGATGTGGGTAGTATATGGATGTGAAATGCGGCCAAAGTTTAAAGTAAGCCCTTTAGCTGTCTCATAGGACGTTATGAGAATACGCGTGAAGCTAGTTGCCATAATTGAAATGATCGTTCTACTGACTATTCTTGCTGTGGCGTTTGCTAGCTTTCAGGCAGGGAACAAGATGATCATTGCAGACGTAGAAGCACAATTGGAGAGCGTTCTGACCTTGAAAAGCTCTCAACTAAGGGCCTACTTCAACGAGAGAAAAGATGATATCAATGCTCTGCTTAATTCTAAGGACATCGCCGATCTACTACCCTCGAAAGATACGACAGAGCCAAGGTCAAACATTGATGCCAGAAGAGAAAATCTGCGGAAGACCCTAAGGCTGAATGGGTATTTCAAGGAGTTTTCGATTATTGACGAAGACGGTGAGGTGTCTCTCTCCACGAACGAACAACATGAGGGTATGTTAAGAACTAATGAGCGGTACTTTGTCGAGGGCAAACAGGGTCTCTACATAGCTCCTCTTGGCTATGATATGAGCCGGGATGTGCCAACAGCAACGATAAGCGGGCCCGTCCTTGATGAGGAAGGCAAGTTAAGGGTGGTGTTGGTTGGAGATGTGGACCTGAGTTTGCTTTCCGCGCTTATGACAGAAAGAGTAGGGTTGCGGGAAACCGGCGAAACCTACTTAGTGAACAGCTACAACTTCGTTTTAACGAGCTTGAGAAAGGCTCCAGGAAAAATCCCTCTCTTCATGCATACCCAAGCGGTGAAAGAATGCCTGTCCCAAAAACCTACAGATATCTTATCTGTACTGCAATATACAGACTACGCAGGTGATAATGTAGTGGGAATGTATAAGTATCTCCCAGCACTAAAGATGGGAATCATTGCCGAAATGGATAGAAAAGAAGCCTACGCATACGGGATGGATTTAAGGAATACGATTGCTGGCATTGCTGGAGCTGCGGCTGTTATCTCTCTGGTGATAGCGTATCTTCTCTCCCGTACTATCTCTGGGCCCATCCAAATTCTGACAGCGGGAGCACAGAAGATTGAGTCAGGAGACCTGGGTCATCGAATTGCAGTTCACGCAAAGGGAGAAATAGGAACCCTTGCATCCTCTTTCAATAGCATGACACGTGAATTGAGAAGCAAGATAGACGTAGAAAAGCAGCGCGCGGATAAGACTAGGCTGGTCTATGAGCTTGGCCAGCAAGTGACCGGCATGCTAAGACTGGATGAGCTGTTGCCCGGAATCGTGAGTGCTATCCGCGATGCATTTGATTACTACAATGTGATGTTGCTGTTGCCCGACACAGAAAAGAAATACTTGACGGTGCAGGCCATAGTTGGCGGCTTAGTTGACGTATTTCCTAAGGGATTCCAAGTCAATATAAGGGAGGGGACGATAGGGCACGTGGCTGTAACTGGCGAGGCCCAGGTGACTGGTGACGTGAGCAACAGCCCTTCTTATATACATAGTACCTCAGAGGAAACGAAGTCAGAACTTGCAGTGCCAATTAGGAAAGCCAAACAGGTCATCGGAGTTCTTGTAATACAGAGCAATGAACTGCACGCCTTCGATGAGACTGATATGGTCAGTATGGAGATCCTGACTACCCAGATTGGCACAGCCATCGAAAACGCGGAGTTGTATGAACAAGCACAACAGGAAATTGCTGAGCGGCTGCAGGCAGGGGAAGAGCTAAAGAAACATCTTGATCATCTAGATAAGCTGGTTGATGACCGTACGTCCAAATTGACGAAAGCCACCAAGAAGCTTAGGCAGGAAGTGAACGAACGGGTGCAGGCAGAGGAGAAGTTGCGTAACTCTTCACAAAAGATGGAAAGCCTCCACGAGGTAGCCCAACAACTTGAAACATCCAGCACCGCACAGGATGTATATGATATAACTATCGAAGCAGCGGAGAAGATCCTCAGCTTCTCCCTCGCCTCCCTAGATATCGTGGAAGAAGGCAAGTTGATAGTCAAGGCTACCTCTACAGAAGTGCCTTCTGGGGCAAGCAAAGAGACTAGGCTTGAACAAGGAGGCCTGGCAGGAGAGACCTACCGCAGCGGTAAGACTACCGTCTTTGGCAGTATGGATGAGGTCCCCATTGCAACCCCTACCAAGGAAGAGTTCAGCTCGGGGATAAGTGCACCGATTGGTGATATCGGTGTATTCCAGGTCGTCTCCACAACACCCGATGCCTTTACCGAAGAAGATGGCCGTCTGCTCAACCTATTGCTTGGCCATACCTACGAAGCAATAAAGCGGATCAACCTACAACGACAGCTTAAAGAACAGGCCATCCATGATCCTCTGACCGGTGTCTACAACCGTCGTTACTTCACCCAGGTCATCGAGCAGGAGATCACTCGCTCCAAGCGCTATGATCATCCTATCGCCTTCTTGATGGTTGATGTAGATAGATTTAAGGAGATAAACGATAGGTTCGGTCACCAGATGGGCGACCGTGTACTGCAAGAGGTGGCTAAGCTGCTAGAAGCTCAACTACGTGATGTTGATATTGTCATCCGCTATGGAGGGGATGAGTTCTTGCTTGTATTACCTGAAACAACAGATGGCGAGCCAGATGTTGTAAAGGAACGGATCGCTAAAGCGATGGCCGAGCGAAACAAAGAGAACAGGCTCATAGACTTCCCTGTTACAGTATCCATTGGTGCTGCTTCTTGGAGACCTGAGGGTTCAGAATCAATGGAACAGGTTCTGGCAAGGGCAGACCGCAGGATGTATGTTGAGAAGAGAAAAGGCGTGGAAGGTCATAGTAGGAAAGAAGGGTAAGGCTCGGGGTAGCGTTGAGGGTTTACCAACCGCCCCCGCCCCCGCCACCAAAGCCTCCGCCGGAAAACCCTCCGCCGAACGAACTACCGCCGCCCCAGGCAGAGTGTCCCCCTGAGCTTGCCCGTGGAGCTGAGACAAATGTACGCTCCATCCCTGTGGAAATGTGCATCATCGATAAGGCAAATAGATGCGCACTGAAGACAGGGTTTACTCCAACGTACCACTCCGGAGGTTGTTCAAACATTCCCTCGAACTGCTTGGTCCAGATAGAGGTCAGGTTGAGAGCCATAGCGTAGGGAAGGAGTTTCTCAAATAGCTTTGGGTTCTTCTTTGGGGCGTCATGAAATTCCATTTTCTCTACCTCGGCACGACCAATATACTCGGAAAGACCTAGAAGATCCTGTAATACATTAACACCTTTCCTGGTCTTCCGCGGCATAATTGGAGAAAAAGCAAGGATAACCAGGCCAGAAATAGCAATAGCTGCTCCCATGTACAAAGAGGAAAGGACAACACCAAGAGCAACCCCACCAAAGAGAATCATCATTCCGAAACCCATATATGAACGGCGTGTACGCTCCGGGTTGTGCGGGTAGTACCCCTTGTTGATAAGTCCGGTATACAGATCTGACTTGATCTTGGGAAGGACCTTGTAAAACTCGTTTTCCAGTGTGGATAGGGTCCGCTCCTCTGAGTGAGCATCATCAAAAATAGTTGTAAGCAGGGTTTGTTCGACTTTGGACAACCGGCTATCCGCCTTTTTGAGCCTGATGAAGTCGTAGTCAAGTGGTGTGCTACGGCCAAATAGCCCCTTTACCTTTGAGACAACTCCTAGTTCGTCTTCGGCAATCTCTTTGATCTTGAGGTATCCTTTTACCGCCAGGCTAATTACCATTGCTGAGATGTCGCGCAAGTCAGCACGATCGTCAATCAATACTCCAGCCTCGCCGGCGTGCATTCCGGGAGGTGGAGCAAAACGTGGAGCAATTGTAGCTTTGACTGGATCTTTCCCCTTGGCGAACCAGAGGAAGACCATTGCAATGAGCGTGACGAGCGGTAGGGCGGCGTACTTGTTTGCAGACAGAAACCACAGGGTGCGTTGCCATGTTGTTGGTGCAGGAATCCCGACTGCTTTTCGCGGGATTGCAACATCAATTGTCAGTCCCTCGCCGGGAGAAAGATCTCCCGCTGTAAACAGGAAGCGACCTTTAGCATCCAAGGTGGCTGGCCCTCCTCGTGCGATGGTGCCATAGTAGCCAACATAAGAGGTGGTTGAGACTTCATCTAGCGGTACACCAGGAGGGAGCTGCACACTAGCACTAACACGATTGATCGGGATGGTCCACTTGTTTCCGGTGACATTCCAATAGAGCTGGATATAGTCTTCTCTGAACAGAAGTGCGCGGTTGACAGAGTAACAAATTGTGTAGGTATGCGTACCTGTGACTGTCACATTTGCGTCACCGATACGAATGAGCGTATTTCGTCCATGTCTTTGTGTTGTGTAATGAGCTCTTGTGGCATCGCTTTCGATTGATGTAATGTTAAGGTCAATGGTAAGGTTTTCTCCAGTTGGGCGACGGTAGGATATAGGAATCTCACGCTCTATCCCATGGTGAGGACTGTAGAAGATAACTGTGAGGGTTTCTTTGATGTTGAGCGTCCCTGTTTCGTCAAGTGCGATATCTACATGGAAGTCGGTTATCCGTAGAGTTGCAGACCCGGTGACAAAAAGGGTACAAAGCAAAAAGATGGAAACAAGCGTTTTCCGCATCAAAATCTTGCCCTAGGAGCTTCTCTTTGTTCCTCGTTTGGTAGCATGTAGAACTCTCGCTCCTGAAAGTGAAACATGTTGGCGATGAAGCTCTGAGGGAAAATACGAATGCGGGTGTTGAAATCACGCACTACTGCGTTGTAATACACACGTGAACGCTGGATGGTATCTTCTACTTGCTCGAAGCTCCGTTGGAGCTCGAGGAAGTTTTCATTGGCTTTCAATTCAGGGTAGTTCTCTACCACGGCGAATAGTGACTTAAGGGTATTCTTAAGGCCTTCTTCGGCAAGTGCCTGCTCTTTTGGAGAAGACGCATTGATCGCCCGTGTACGAGCAACGGTCACTTGTTCAAATACTTTCTTTTCATGAGAGGCATAACCCTTAACTGTCTCTACTAGATTTGGGATTAGGTCGTAACGGCGCTTGAGCTGGACATCAATATCTTGCCACGATTCCTTAGCACGCACCTGTAATTTGACGAGTCGGTTGTAGTTCAGAATAGCCCATGCACCAACAGCCACTACAATCAATAAGATATAAAAGCCAGCACTCATACTTCCTCCTTATGTAAACTTAGGATGATTATACGCTGAACACAAGCATTGGCCAAACCAGAGGCGTGGGAAATGCGCTTTTCTTGTGGCTTCATTATTGGTTCCTCACGGTTAAGGCAAGGTAACCCAGAGAAAGACTCAAGAACCTATCCTCTCGCAAAGGCGCAAAGATCGCCAAGGAAACCAAGAACAGGGTTCTGCTTGTGTAACTTGGGGGGTGTAGTAATTAGTTTAGGGATGTACTACACCCCCCGAGTAGCTTGCTTGCCCCGTGCAATCCTATTGCACTGGGGCCTGCGACGTTGTTTTTCATGACGAATCATCTGACCGTTCCTGCAACGTCGCTGGTCAGGGACTGGCTGCTTTTTAACGAGCCCAAGAGGAAAAGATGCCTGTCCCTATTTTCCGACGCTACGGACGATCTACGTATTCTTGTGTTTAACGTTGGGGGGGGATCTGTCTCCTCTACGATAAAATGTCTTTGTTCTTAAACCCATCATTCTGCTCTTCTCCGCGCTCTCTGCGCCTTGAGTGAGTGAAACGAACGGGCGAGAGAGAAACCTTGCCCAGAGTGTGGGGAGTCTCATTGTTATTGCAAAAGGAAAATCTGGTCGTTACAATCCGTCTTACAGCCTTACTATTGCGAGGAGGTAATCATGCATAAGCGACTTTTTACCCCTGGCCCAACTGAGGTCAGGGCTGACATTCTAAAGGAACTCTCAACTCCACAAATTCATCATCGGTCTCCCGAATTTGGTGAGCTCTATGCTGGAATTCAAGTGAAATTGAAGCAACTCCTGTTTACGGAGAATCCTGTCTTCTTGTTCACCTCTTCGTCAACTGGTGCTATGGAAGCGGCAGTGACAAATCTTGTTGGTAAACGCTGTCTTAGTTTGATAAATGGTGCGTTCTCGAAGCGATGGCACGAAATCACACAAGCAAATGCTGTTCCGTGTGATGCTTTCTCAATCGATTGGGACAAGGCACTCAAGCCAGAAATGGTGGAGGAGCAACTAGAAACGGGGAAATATGATGCTGTGACCTTGGTGTTGAATGAAACCTCTACAGGTCTTATGAACCCAGTTGCCGACATTGCCGAGGTAGTTGCTCGCTATCCGGACGTGTTTCTTCTTGTTGATGCAGTGAGCGGAATGGCAGGGGTAAAGATCGATACCGATGCCTGGAAGCTTGACTTTGTGCTTGCGGGGGTGCAGAAGGCATTTGCTCTTCCTGCGGGTCTTGCTGTAGCAGCCGTGAGTGAGCGAGCGCTTGCTCGGTCAGAGCACGTTCCACCACGTAGTTACTACTTTAGCCTGCCCAATATGTACAAGTCACACAAGAAGAACCAAACTCCATCAACGCCAGCGATTCCACATCTGTTTGCACTGGACGCGCAGCTTACGAACATGCTTGCCGAGGGTTTGGAGGAGCGATTTGCTCGTCACGAAAAAATGGCAAAAGTGGTGCAGAACTGGGCAAAGAAATACTTCGATATTTATCCTGAAGAAGGCTACTGGTCAAAAACACTTACCTGCATAAAGAATACGCGCGGAGTTTCGATTAGTGAGTTGGTTGATAACCTGGCCAGCAATTACAATCTTCGGATATCGAATGGCTATGGCCCAATCAAGGAGAAAACATTTCGTATTGCCCATATGGGAGACACTCAGATTGACGAAATCGAGGGCCTCCTAAAGGCAATTGAGACGGTAGTTGACCTGCAAGGAAGGAGAGGAGAATGGGATTAAGGGTACTTGTGTCAGATCCGTTGGCTGATGACTCTGTTGCAGCAATGCGACAAGCCGGCCTTACTGTGGATGTGAAGACTGATCTTTCGCCAGATGAACTAGCCAAAGAAATTGTGAACTATGATGCGATTGTTGTTCGCAGTGCAACCAAACTGCGTGCTCCAATTATCGACAGTGCCAGCAATCTACGGCTCATTGTCCGTGCCGGTGTTGGCATGGATAACATCGATGTAGACTATGCAAGATCAAAACACATTGAGGTGCGTAACACGCCGGCAGCAAGTTCAAGCTCTGTTGCAGAACTTGCCCTGGGTCATCTTCTTTCGCTAGCACGGTACATTGGACGTGGTACAGTTTCCCTAAAAAACGGAAGCTGGGAGAAGAAGGCCCTAAAAGGCGTGGAGATTGAGGGAAAGACGCTTGGCATCATCGGGATCGGACGCATTGGACAATTGCTGGCCAAGAAAGCGAAAGCTTTGGGCATGGAAATAATTGCGTTTGATAAGTTCATTAGCGACAGCCCTCTACGTGAACTGGTGACAATGGTGTCATTTGATAGGTTACTCAAAGAAAGCGATTTCATCTCACTACATATCCCATTTGATCCCAAAGAAGGGGCAGTAATTGGAAGGGATGAATTTGCGTTGATGAAGGATTCTGTGAGGATTATTAACTGTGCTCGAGGAGGAGTGATCGATGAGGTGGCGTTGGCTGAGGCGTTGGCATCGGGACAAGTGGCTGGTGCAGCCCTTGACGTGTTTGCTGCTGAACCGCCAGATGTGAACGATGCATTGTTTTCCCAACCGAGCTTGTCCCTTAGTCCACACATTGGAGCAGCCACTGTTGAGGCACAAGGGCGTGTAGGGAAGGAGGCAGCCGAGATCGTTATTGAATTCGCCAAATCCAAGTAAGGGGGCGTCATGTCACGGATCATTCCATTTCGTGGTATTCGTTACAATAAGGACAAGATCGACGATTTGGCTGCAGTTGTAACACAGCCATACGATCGAATCGATGGGCCTGAGCAAAAGGCGTACTACGAACGTAGCCCATACAATATCGTGCGTATCATAAAGGGCAAGGCAGCTCTGCCTGGTGATGTTTACGCTAGCGCAGCTTCCTTTTTCTTGGACTGGCTGAATGAAGGTATCCTGAAGCGTGACGAGACACCTTCGCTCTATGTCTATCACCAGGAATACACCTACACCAATGAACGTCTAACTAGAAAAGGCTTTATTGCTTTAGGGAAGCTTGAACCGGAAAAGGTGCACGCTCACGAGCGTACCTTAAAGGGACCTAAAGAGGATCGCCTGCGGTTAATGCAGGCTACAGAGGGAAACTTCGGTCAGATTTTCATGCTGTATTCTGATCCACAACGCGCAGCTGACAAAGAACTGGAGGCGGCAATTAATGAGAGGCCACCTACAATATCGCTAAAGGATGACCTTGGAAACCGACACCTGGTGTGGCAAGTCATGGACAAGAGGGTGATTGGTGAAGTTCAGGCTGCCATCGCCGACAAGGATCTGTACATTGCTGATGGGCATCATCGCTATGAAACGGCAGTTAACTTTATGCGTGAGTGCAAAAAAGCAGGATGGAAACCAGCTGCAGCAGAGTCATTCGATTACCGCATGATGACTCTATTCAACATCGATGAGCCAGGAATGACGATCCGACCAATTCATCGATTGATCCACGGCTTGCCGGATTTCGACCCGCAGTTGTTTCTTACAAAGCTGGGGAAGGATTTTGCCGTAAAGCGGTATTCAACGCTAGCGGAAATGGAGGCAGCGTTAAAGGCAGGGCAAGACCATCATACCTTTGGGTGCTACACGGGTGGAATCTTCAGTACGCTTACTGTGCGTGATGAGAACTTGATCGATCGGCTAGTCACTGTTGAGCGATCGATGGATTGGAAACGCCTGGATGTCTCCGTCTTACACATTGCCATTCTAGAGAGACACCTCGGGATTGATGCTGCAGCACTTGAGGAGGAGCGGAACATTACCTACAGTCATGATGTACTAGATGCTGTAAATAGGGTTGATCAAAAGGATGAGCAGATCTTCTTTTGCTTAAACCCGACGAGTCCGGATGAAGTACGACGGGTGGCAGATCATGGAGAGAAAATGCCTCAAAAATCAACCGACTTCTACCCAAAACTTCTGACGGGTCTTGTTCTTAGCAAAATGGGAATACAGAAATAGGACAGGGCCCTGTTTATGTAGTTGTGTCTGACGTCGGGCGCATGTCCGGAGCGCGAGGAGGCTGTCTAATCTTGGCGGTGACTTACCGCTGTTCAGCGTGCTCGCCAAGCCCAGGAATCCTTGCCCGGTGTTCCAGCAATCGCAATAGCTGAGAGATGATAAAGACCAGCACCAGGTAGAATAGGGCCACAACAACAAATACCTCGAAGTAGCGGAAATTGCGCGCAGCAATCCGTTTTCCAACACCCATCAAGTCGAGCAGTGTTACCGAGAAGACGATGGAAGAGTATTTTACCATCAAGATTAGTTCATTCGACCATGACGGGATAACAATACGAAATGCCTGTGGTAGTACGATGTAGCGAATAGCTTGTGGTAGGCTCATCCCAATTGCACGTGCGGCCATGAGTTGGCCTTGTTTGACGGCTTGGATTGCCCCACGCAGGTACTCTGCCTGGTATGCCCCTGTGTTGAGCCCTAATGCGAGAACTCCGCTGACGAATGCGGAGGGGTAAATTCCCCAGCTTGGAAGACCGTAATAAACCATGAGTAGCTGTACCAATAGCGGTGTGCCGCGGAAGATCTGGATATAGATACTGCATGGAGTGGAGATCAATCGGTTTCCGTAAACACGGCCCAATGCGAGCAGAATTCCCAGTACAATTCCCATTGCGATACATGTTGTCGTAATTTGCAGGGTCAGAAGAAGGCCCTGCGTGAGCTGTGGAAGCCACGTTACGTCAAATACCATCACTCCGTCTCCCCGTACAGCTCTGTGATCTTGTTCAGGAATTCTCCTGTTCGCGGATGCTCTGGGGCGGAGAACATTTGTTGTGGGTTGCCCTGCTCGACAACGACTCCGTGTTCCATAAACACAATTTCGTCGGCAACTGCGCGGGCAAAACCCATTTCATGTGTAACGACCAGCATTGTCATTCCATCCTTGGCCAGCTTGATCATCACCTCGAGAACCTCGCCAATCAGTTCCGGGTCAAGGGCCGAGGTTGGCTCATCAAACAGTATTAGCTTTGGCTCCATTGCTAGAGCCCTGGCAATAGATACACGTTGTTGCTGGCCGCCGGAGAGCTGTGCCGGATAGGCATCAATCTTGTCATCGAGCCCAACTCGTTCTAGCTCTTTCATTGCGAGCTTTCTTGCGTCTTCCTTTCTTATTCCCTTTACCTTAATAAGGCCAATGCTCACATTTCGCAGTGTGTTCAAGTGCGAAAACAGGTTAAAATCTTGAAAGACGAAGCCCATTTGAGCGCGTAGTCTGTTAATGTTGCATTTAGGGTGTGTAACTTCAACTCCATCCAACCAGACCCGGCCTTTGTCTGGTGGGGTCAACTGATTAATACAGCGAAGGAATGTGCTTTTCCCGGTTCCAGATGGGCCAATCACAACCATGGTTTCGCCGCGTTCAAGCTCAAGTGAGACCCCCCTTAGAACCTCCTCCTTCCCATACCTTTTGTGGATATTCTCAGCCTTTAGTAGACTCATTTGTTTTGGGTTCCTCCCTTCATCTCTAGGCCAGGTATTCGTAGTCGTCCTTCAAGCCACCCCAGGCTTCGGTTACCGCTGTAGGTCAATACAAAAAAGATCACTGCTACAGCTAAGTAAGCAAGCATTGCTAGCTCATAGTGTCGATCCATAATAATGCGTGCGTGACGCAGGACCTCATTCAACCCTACCACGTAGGCGAGTGTGGTGTCTTTGACCACCGATGAGAACTCGTTTGACCAGCCAGCAAGGGAAAGGCGAAGAGCTTGAGGGATGATGATTGTAATAATTGCTTGCAGTCGACTCATTCCCATCGAGCGTGCAGCCATCATTTGCCCCTGCGGAATGGCCTGGATGGCTCCACGGAAGATTTGTGATTGATACGCGGAAGAACGAATTCCAAGAGCGAGGGTTGCAGCAATAAAAGGTGGTATATTTACACCAAATTCTGATGGTCCAAAGTAGAACAAGAACAACAGAACAAGGGCAGGAATACTGCGAAAGACCCAGGCATAGCCTGCGGCAAGTGTACCGGCAAAACGTCCTCCATAAACTTGCAGTAGGGCAACGACAGTTCCTAGAAGCAATCCTAGGAGCAACAAAGCAAACAATAGTTCAATATTGATCAACGTGGCACGCAAGAGCATGGGGAAGCTCTTCCCAATAGTAACAATGCCTTCTATGGGATGCCTCCTTCACTGACTACAAGGAACCTCCCTCCAATCCTTATGGGAGGGAAGTTCCTTGTAAGTTGGATATCATGTATGAATCAGATTACTTACTTGCCTCCTCAGCCATTGCTTTCGCAAACGCATCTACATCCCTGTCGACCAGGAGAAGATCCTTACAAACAAGCCAAGCTGCTTCGAGCTTGTCGTTCGGTGGACCAAAGTAAGCCTTGAGTAGATTATCCCAAGGGCTTCCGGGAGTAACGACTAGTGTTTTTGCCCCTCCCGGTGCCTCAACAACCTTAAGACCTAATTCACTTACTCCTTCATTGATTCTAGGGAGTAGTCCTTCTGGGTCTCCGGATGCGACGAGGAACCCGAAATACTCGTAGGTATTAATTATCCCGGCGATCGTAAGTAGGTCTGGATAGGCGGAGATGGAAGACTGTGAGGCAGGCTCATCCTGGATCACTGCGTCGAGTCGTCCGCTAACTAAATCAAGGATTGCTGTTGGATAGAATTCGTACCCTTTTGGTTCGATGTCAAGCCCCGCTCCTTGCAGTTCGTCTTCTACGTAGTAGAAACCTGTCGTTCCATTCTGAGCTCCTATTGCCTTTCTCGGTCCAAGCCCAGCCATTGCGGTGATGATGTTCAATCCGGAATCCTTGCGTATCACAACCGCCTGGTTGGACAAGTAATACGGCTCAGAATAATCAATCGTTTTTTCACGCTCAGCGGTGATGGTAAACCCTGATACGCCCAGATCGGCCTTCCCTGTATTTACGTTTTGGATAATCACGTCAAAACCAGTGTTCAAGATCTCAACCTCGAAGCCAGCAACAATTGCAATCATACGTATTGCGTCAAGGTCAAATCCAAAGAATTCACCATTGTTAGTAACCATCTCAAATGGCGCCCACGGGATATCCGAAGCGACTATGTATTTGTCCTTTGCTACAACCAGTCCACCACTAGCAATCAGCACTATCATTGCTAAGACTACTACCCCAGCCATCGCCCTGTGAATTTTCATACTATACAGCACCTCCTGTGTAAACTTATTCAATATAGCACGAATGTAGACCGTAGGTCAAGTTGGTCCCAGGTTTAGTGAATTCGCAAGGTGAATAGACAGGCCAATAGAAAACCCAATGCAAAGCCAGCGAGGATGCCAACCGGCGGATTACCAAATACCGCACCAACTACTGCTCCCACAGATAGTCCTAGTGGAAGAAGAATCACAAAATGTTTGGCCCGTGAATGAAAAAGTCTATTTAGCATCTTCTTTCTCAAGAACATCAAGAACAGTTTTTTGCACGAGGTCTACAATTGAATTCTATTCCTAGCCAAGTTGTTCATTGTAGCACCAATAGAATCTCGGTACAATAATCTGACTGCGCAAATCTATTACGCGCTGTCTGCATTTGACGAGGAGGCAATCCTATGCCAACAAAACATATGATGACCATTGATGGAAATACTGCAGCAGCACATGTTGCCTATGCATTCAGTGATGTTGCAGCTATATATCCTATTACCCCTAGTTCTTCTATGGGAGAGGTAGCTGATAGCTGGGCAGCACACGGAAGGCTGAACATCTTCGGTCAACCATTACAGGTAACGGAAATGCAAGCTGAATCTGGGGCAGCTGGGGCAGTCCACGGTTCTCTTGCGGCTGGCGCGTTCACCACCACCTTCACGGCTTCACAAGGTCTCTTGTTGATGATCCCGAACATGTACAAGATCGCCGGAGAGTTGCTCCCTACCGTTTTTCATGTTTCAGCACGTGCGGTAGCCGGACATGCCCTATCTATTTTCGGGGACCACTCCGATGTTATGGCAACACGCCAGACGGGGTTTGGGCTGCTTGCATCTGCCTCGGTGCAAGAAGTAATCGATCTCGGACTAGTTGCTCACCTTGTTACTCTCAAGGCTAAAGTCCCATTCATCCATTTCTTCGACGGCTTCCGTACATCGCACGAGATCCAAAAGGTCGATGTGATCCCTTACGAAGAGATGACAAAACTTGTTCCGTGGGATGAAGTAGAGAGCTTCCGTAAGCGGGCTATGAACCCGGAAAACCCTCACCTACGCGGAACTGCCCAGAACCCCGATATTTACTTCCAGGGACGTGAGGCGGCAAACCGCTATTATCAAGCAACACCGCGGATTGTCGCGGAAGTGATGGCCCAGGTAAGCAAGCTGACTGGCAGAGAATACCACCTGTTTGACTATGTAGGGGATCCGAACGCGCAGCACGTTATGGTTATCATGGGTTCGGCAAGTGATGTTGCCGAAGAAACAGTGAACTACATGGTAGCACGCGGAGAGAAGGTTGGCCTGTTGAAGGTTCGGCTTTATCGCCCTTGGTCAAACGAACACTTTCTAGAAGCAATGCCACCGAGCGCAAAGCGGATTGCTGTTCTCGACCGAACCAAGGAACCAGGAAGTCAGGGGGAACCACTCTACAAGGACATCTCTACGCTGTATCAGGAAAAAGGGAAAACTCTGCTTGTCGTTGGTGGGCGGTACGGACTTGGCTCAAAGGATGTTACGCCGGCAATGATCAAGGCGATATTCGACAACCTTGGCTGCGATTCCCCAAAGAATCACTTCACGGTTGGTATTACTGACGATGTCACCAATAGCTCGCTCAGCCTTGGCAAGGATATCGATGTTGCCCCGGAAGGAACGGTTCAGTGCAAGTTCTGGGGACTGGGAGCAGACGGGACGGTTGGGGCAAACAAGAATGCAATCAAGATTGTTGGCGACAATACCGACCTCTACGCGCAGGGATACTTCGCCTATGACGCAAAGAAATCAGGCGGTATTACCATCTCTCATCTACGTTTTGGCAAAGAGTTGGTTCAATCGCCATACCTTATCAAGACAGCCGACTATATTGCTTGCCACAACCCCGCGTTTGTTCACAAATATGATATCCTTGCCGGAATCAAGGACGGAGGAACGTTTGTGCTCAATTGTCCCTGGACCGTGGAAGAGTTGGAGACTGAATTGCCGGCTGCCATGAAACGATCGATTGCCGAGAGGAACCTCAACTTTTACACAATCGATGCGGTCAAGCTTGCAGAAAGTGTGGGTCTTGGTGGAAGAATCAACATGATTATGCAGACGGTGTTCTTCAGTCTAGCGGGGATACTTCCGGTTGACGAAGCAATCAGCCAGCTCAAGAAGGCTATCGAAAAGACCTATGGAAGAAAGGGAGAGAATGTCGTACAGATGAACTATGCAGGGGTTGATGGAGCCCTTGAGAAGCTGGTCGAAGTAAAGGTTCCAGAGACATGGGCAAACGCTACATCTAACAAAGGGGAACAAGCGGAGACAGAACCAGACTGGGTTCTTGAGGTGATGCGTCCGATGATTCTACAGGAAGGGGATAAGCTCCCGGTAAGCGCGTTTGCCGCAGACCTGGATGGAAGCTATGAGTGGACCGGACCCGATGGTTCTTTCCCTGTAGCAACAGCAAAGTATGAGAAACGCGGTGTGGCGATCAATGTACCAGTGTGGAATTCCGATAATTGTATTCAGTGCAACTCTTGTTCCTTTGTTTGTCCGCATGCCGCGATTAGGCCAGTGCTGGCAACCGAAGAAGAACTAGCTAGCGCCCCTGAGGCATTTACCACAATACCGGCGAGAGGAAAAGATCTTCAAGGTATGCGTTTCCGTGTTCAGGTGAATACCCTTGACTGTACGGGTTGTGGATGTTGTGTTGAGGTTTGCCCGGGGATGAAGGGGCAGAAAGCGCTGGCGATGAAGCCGCTCGACACACAACTTGATCCACAAATTGATAACCATCGCTTCTCTGAATCCGTGCCAAACCATGCTGATGTACTCAATACAAAGACAGTGACCGGAAGCCAGTTTTTGCAGCCGTTGTTTGAGTTTTCGGGTGCTTGCCCTGGTTGTGGGGAAACACCGTATGTGAAACTTGCTACACAACTGTTTGGGTCCCGGATGTTGATTGCAAATGCGACCGGTTGCTCATCAATCTATGGTGGTTCAGCACCTGCCGTCCCTTACTGTGTAAACAAGGATGGACACGGCCCTGTGTGGGCTAACTCCCTATTTGAAGATAACGCTGAGTACGGGTTTGGGATGCGCCTCGCATTGCAGGCTCAACGTGATAGGTTGGCTCGCCTGGTAACAGAAGCCCTGAAAACGGAGCTTTCCGGTGACCTGAAAACAGCAATGAGCGCTTGGCTTGCCGGGAAGGATGATGCCGAGGCGTCGCGTGAGGCCGGTAAGAAAATGACCGCGCTTCTCACACAGGAAGCCGGATCGGATGAGCGCCTAAAGACAATCCTCTCTATGCAGAACCTGTTCACCAAGAAATCCGTTTGGAGCATCGGGGGAGACGGCTGGGCCTACGACATTGGCTACGGTGGTCTTGATCATGTAATGGCAATGGGGCGCGATGTAAATGTTCTTGTGCTCGATACTGAAGTGTACTCTAATACCGGAGGCCAGTCGTCCAAGGCGACACCGACCGGATCGGTTGCTAAGTTCGCCGCTTCGGGGAAGAAGACCAAGAAGAAGGACCTCGGGCGGATGCTCATGAACTATGGCTATGTATATGTTGCTTCGGTCTCCATGGGTGCGAACAAGAACCAGTGTCTAAAGGCGTTCCTTGAAGCGGAGAGCTATCCTGGACCGAGCATTATCATTGCCTACGCTCCCTGTATCAACCAAGGACTAAAGAAAGGGATGGGAAAGAGCCAGGAGGAAGAGCAACTGGCGGTCAAGGTTGGTTATTGGGTGCTTTATCGTTATAACCCTTTGCTTAAAGAACAGGGCAAGAACCCATTCGTTCTCGACTCCAAGGAGCCGACAGGCGACTTCCACGAGTTCTTAATGGGTGAGGTGCGCTACTCGAGCCTGGTAAAATCGTTCCCCATGGAAGCCGAGCGGTTGCACAAGCAACTGGAGGCCGAGTACATGGAGCGCTATCAGGAGTACAAGAAGTTTGCTGAAATGTAAGGCAAGATCTAGTTCACGGTACATGAACCGCGGATAGACACGGATGGGAGAGTTTATAGAGTTCGTTGCCCTGTAGGAATACTATTCCACAGGGCAGGAGTTCATAGAGTTCATTGGGTTCGTGGAGTTCCTTGGGTTCATAGAGTTTGTAGAGTTCATAGGGTTCGTGGGGTTCATAGGGTTCAGCGAACAAGAAGTGAGGCACACTAAACAATCTTCTCTCTTGGACATCCTACCGTTCAACCGTCATTCCGGCGCAGGCCGGAATCCAGGTTGTCTTTCATCACGAATCATCTGACCGTTCCTGCAACGTCGCTGGTCAGGGACTGGCTGCTTTTTAACCAGCCCAAGACAAAAAGCTGCCCGTCCCTATTTTCCGACGCTACGAACGGTCTACGCGTTCTTATCCTTAACGTCGGGCGCAAGACCCGACGCTACGAACGGTCTGATACCTGATACCTGCCTCTAACTTGATTCCTCAAGGAACAACCTGGGGTCAGATCTGCACCTCTTCGGCTCCTGATAGTATCTCAAGAGATGACAGAAATAGAATTGACAGTTGTCGCTGTTCGACATACTCTGTTGCAGAGTTGCACAATATATAGTTGTTAGGTCGCTATCCTGCTGTTACTATTAGATGATGATCGCTACATATACGCAGTTGCACCAGAGCGACATTCGGGAAATTGTTAGCAGTTACGACCTGACGATGGTTGATTATGAACGTATTGCACCTGGCGCAACCAATTCCCATTACTTGCTGCGGGCACAACAAGGCAGCTATGTACTAACGGTTTTTGATGACAAGACACTTGCCCAGACAGTAGAACAAGGGCGGTTATTGTCCCTATTGAAGGAGCACGTATTTCCCACCACACGTCCGCTTCTTGCTGTCAATGGAAAGATGGCAATAATGCACAAAACCGGACCAGTGATGATGAAGGAGTATGTGGCTGGGGAAGTGTATCGGTATCCAGACAAGACGATGCTGCATCAAGTAGGGACGACAATGGCAGAGTTACACCAGGTGCCGTGCCCGGGTTTTCTGTCAAGGAGGCAGCCATATGGTGTGCAGAAGTTCTCGAGTATCCAAGGGCAGAAAATCGATACAGAATATGAGGGTTGGATAGCCGAGCGACTTCCTTATCTTGAACAGCAGAAACCACAAGGGCTGCCGCGAGGATTGATACACGGCGACATATTCTATGACAATGTGCTGTTTGAGGGCACGAGACTGGCAGCCATTATCGACTTTGAAGATGTGGCCTGTGAAGACAAGGTCTTTGATCTGGGGATGGGGATTGTCGGATTGTGTAGGAAAGGGCAAGGGGTGGTGCTTGAGAAAGCGCAAGCATTGGTGAAAGGGTATGCGCAGATCCGGGAGTTGGAGGAAGAAGAGAAGAGAGCTTTGCAGTTGTATGTTGAGTATGCTGCGGCAACGGTCTCCTGTTGGCGGTATTGGAAATACCATATCGATGCGCCAAGCGTGGAAAACGCTGACAAACATTGGCAAATGGTGCGGGTGGCAGAGGGAGTACAAAGTATCCCGAAAGCAAGATTCTTGGAGATAGTTTTCAATTAGATTATCTGAACTCGGGCAGTCTAGGCCGCAATTTGGGGACATGATGCGAATTCGCTTCGGGTTGCCCGCGAAATAGGTGTTGCGTACCTGGAATCCCCCGGGCATGATGGAAACCGTGACTGACGACCGCACTAGCAGAGAGAAGAGAATTCGGGACTGTTAGCTCAACTCTTGCGGTGAAGAATGGAGAAGTGTCGGGGGAAAGCTGAAAAAACTGGTGATCTCGGAAGAACCCATGTTTGTATTAGAAGTCAATAAACTGGAGGGAGGTGTTCGTATTGAAAAAACAATGCATTCTTGTGATGGTCTTAATATCTATTGCAGTAACAATATCCGGATATGCTGACAGTAATAATGTCCCCATATTGCCAAATCTAAATCCGCCTGGAGGATTCAGGGATTCCGATGATGCCCTTCATCCTTACGACACTGAGAACTACTTTGAATGGTGGTATTTGGACACTCAATTTGATAATGGCTACACCTGTGCGCTTACATATTCATTGCGCAACAGGGTTGGTTCTGTACATATTCCCCTTGTGATAATAGACATATATCGTCCAGATGGCACAAAAGCTCGAGGCATCGAAATGCGTGACGAGAGTGAATGTTCTGCCAGTATAGAAAAGTGTGATGTCATAATGGGAAATGATTTTCTTCGTCAGGAAGGCGATATGTACCTGTTATCAATGCATGCCTCGGATCTTGGCGCGGAATTAACATTTAAAAGAACTGTTCCCCCCTGGAAATGGTCTGAGAGTGGGTTCATAGTTGATAATGATTCCGGACAACAGGGCTGGGTTAATGCCATTCCAAGAGGGGATGTGCAGGGCATAATCTGGATCGATGGTAAGCAAATTGAGGTTAGTGGAGAGGGCTACCACGATCACAACTGGGGAGATACCGATATGTTCAATTGCTTTAGTGGCTGGGGCTGGGGACGGATGTATGATGAAGAATATACTTATGTTTATGGCTGGCTCATGGATCAGGACAGCGGCAAGGCTCAACCATCATTATATCTCGCCAAGGATGGAGAAGTGATATTTGCCTCCAACAATATGCAATGTGAACTAAGCGATTATGGGATTTACCCGGAGACCGGCGACAATATACCAAATCATATCTTCTTTAGCGGAGAAGAAAACGACGTTGGAGTCTCCTGTCAACTTGACATTGAAGATGTGCTTGAGGCGAACATCACCAATGATGTTACAACCGGTATTTCCACTCACTATTACCGCCGGTTAAACAGTTTTCACGGGACGATTAAAATGAATGACGATTTACTCGCAAATACTTTCTCTAACAATGCTCTCAACGAGTTTGTAAAATTTGTGAGTCTTTCGCAAGATGGCTGAATGGAAAAAGAGGTTACAACATTGGGAACCTTGGAGCACAACGGGGTCGCACACAACGGGGTTTACCATTGCATTTTATGGGTGACGGGCCCCATAGAAGTAAAAGTAGCAAAGTCACTTCACGGCGCAGGCCCTATAGAAGTATGACTACTAAACTCACTTCACCCTGTGAAATACAAACAGAACAAGATTTCACAGGGCAGGCCCTGTGAAATACATGAGACAATAGCATTACACAGGGCAGGCCCTGGTGAAGTAGAAAATCAGGGTCACTTCACAAGGCAAGCAGGGCAAGCCCCATAGAAGTAAAAGTAGCAAAGTCACTTCACGGCGCAGGCCCCATAGAAGTAAAAGTAGCAAAGTCACTTCACGGGGCAGGCCCTAACCTCTCCGGTATCCTACCGTTCAACCGTCATTCCGGCGCAGGCCGGAATCCAGGTTGTCTTTCATAACGAATCATCTGACCGTTCCTGCAACGTCGCTGGTCAGGGACTGGCTGCTTTTTAACCAGCCCAAGACAAAAAGCTGCCCGTCCCTATTTTCCGACGCTACGAAC
>Ga0315547_1000391_pt1 | contig 45400 bp, 44 predicted proteins | sample SalMarSW160240MG_2_FD_202542 | JGI IMG/M metagenome (GOLD analysis project Ga0315547, IMG submission 202542) | Salt marsh sediment microbial communities from the Plum Island Ecosystem LTER, Massachusetts, United States - Salt Marsh Sediment SW1601-240 ...
AACAGAATCTTTTCATAGAAACCATTCAGTCTATTAGAGACTACAAAGAACACATAACAACGTAGAAGAACAAGGATAATAAAGGATTTTAGGATTCTTATCCTAATATTTCGGGAAGTTGGGTTAAGATTAGTCAACATAAATAAAAAAAGACGACAGAATGTCGTTAATATATGATATAGAATGCTGATAAAATAAGGATTTTTGTTTAGAGGAAGATGGTCAATGTTTTACTTTTATACAGAAGAGGACAAACCTAGAACTTTTATTCTTTGATGGGCAAGGGTCCTTTACGTAGTTGTCTTTATCTCATTGTGTAAATTGCTAATTCCATTCCCCGTTCATAATTCTCATTAAGAAACTCTATCAGTGCTATTCCCGCTATATGGCCTTCCTACACATATGGAAACCAGGGGTCTCCCAAAGAAGAAGGCTTAATATATCCTCCTTGACCAAATTTCAGCTCAAGAGTGTCTGTCAACACATCCCCTTTTTGTTTATGTTGATTCGGCAGTACGCTCAACGGAATCGGGCTATACGAAGTCGGCGATAGCTGATTTGGACGAAGCGTCAGCGAAGCCGTATATCCCCCCTGTTATATGACCTGCCATATTCTTTATTTACCTCTTTTTTTGTAATCTTTCTTGAACTGCTTCGCTTGTTAACTCCCGGATTGCATCGGAAGCAATCCATTTGGCACTTCTTGGATCCATTTTCTGAACCTCTTTTGCAGTCTCAATTGCCTTCCTGTTCAAATTGACATTCCGTTTTCCGATATTTCTTAAGGCCCAATTGACTGCCTTTTTAACATAGTTTCTATGGTCATCCGCTTCCCGTTTTATCGCCGGCAAGAAGGCCAAAAACTTTTTGTCCGGTGCTTCCTTGTCGTGCCATGCCAAGCAGGCCATTAAGACAAAGCCAGCACGCTTCTCAAACTCTTTTTCGCGCTTAGTCCACTCTACTGCTTTCCCCCATGCCATAGGCGTTTTATCAAACAAATTCATACAACACTGATCGCATACGTCCCACGAGTCAAAATCCTTTATCCACGCGTCCATTTGTTCTTTTGTCACCTGATTTGGGTCGTCAATCATACTGGCCAGTATGCGCGCTTCGTGAATACCTGAATCCCAAAACTGTTGAGCAAGGGGGTGATCCCTTCCAATTTCTTTTGCCATTTTCCTTAGGTTCGGAACAGAAACTCCGTAGGTACTTTTTGGATTAATACCAAATCGTGCCATACCCTCTACCGCCTTGGGATTAGATAATGTTTTCAGTTTCTTAAGGATGTTCTCATATTGCATTTTTCTCATTTTTTCCAATGATTCAGGTTCAGTTGAGTAGGGACCAATTGTATTGTTTAAGAGATATTCCCGTTCAGATTTTCTTAATATAGAAGAAAATTGTCCCCAGGTATTATTCTTTTACTGCTCTGGCTAAGCTTTCGGCAAAATTCCCTACTTCTTTAACTAGAGTTGTAGTCCCTTGATATTTTTCTATTTTCTTGACGATGGCACTACCCACTATTACTGCCTCGGCTAAGGAAGCGGTTTTTCTGGCTGCCTGAGGGGAAGAGATGCCAAATCCTATTCCTACCGGGGTTAAGGTAAGAGAGTGAACCTTAGCTACTAAATCTGTTAGGTTTTTATCTTCCCTTTTTTCATCACCCGTAATGCCGGTGTAGGCTACACAATAGATAAATCCTTGACTTTTCTGGCAGACTAACTTTATTCTATCTTCTGAGCTAACCGGAGTAAGAAGAAGGATAAGAACAAGGTTGTTTTTCTCAGCCTCTTTTAGTAAAAAATGAGCCTCTTCTGGAGGAAGGTCAACGATTATTAATCCATCTACCCCTGCCTGGGATGCTCTTTCTATAAATTCTCTTTCTCCAAACTTGAAGATAGGGTTGTAATAGCCCATCAAAATAATGGGTATTTCCGTCTCCTGGCGCAATTCTCTAACCAGGCTCAATATTTTTGGAGGGGAGGTTCCTTTTTCTAATGCTCGTTGGGAGGACCTTTGAATAATTAGTCCCTCGGCAAGGGGGTCAGAAAAGGGGACTCCCAGCTCGATAATATCAGCCCCTCTTTTTTCCAGTTCGAGGACCAGTGCTTTACTGGTAACAAAATCTGGATCTCCCGCTGTAATAAAGGAAATAAAGGCTTTTTTGCCCTGCTTCTTTAGTTCTTTAAATCTTTCTTCGATGCGATTCACTCTCAACCTCGATTTTAGCGTTAATATCTGGTGTTTTTCACATTTTCCACTATTGTGTTGTCATTGTGAGGCGAAGCCGAAGCAATCCCATGAGATTGCCACGCTTGCTTTCAGCAAGCTCGCAATGACGGAAAACAGGGATCTATACGCTAAACGCTATCCGCTATCTACTATTCCACCTACCTGCTCTACATCCTTATCGCCCCGTCCAGACAGATTAACCACCACGAGCTTATCCTTGGTCAACTCAGGCACCAGTTTGTTTAAATAGGCAATAGCATGGGCACTTTCCAGGGCAGGAATGATCCCCTCTAGTTCAGAAAGAGTTTGAAAGGCCTTGAGAGCTTCTTTGTCGGTGACGGTAACATATTTGGCTCTACCGGTTTTCTTAAGATAAGAATGTTCTGGTCCAACTCCTGGATAATCCAGACCAGCAGCCACTGAGTGAGTTAGGCTGATTTGTCCATATTTATCTTGCAGTAGATAGCTTTTAGCTCCATGCAGTATACCGATGTTTCCTCGAGCTAGAGTGGCTCCGTGTTTATCTTCTGAAAGACCTAATCCCCCTGCTTCCACTCCAATCAATTGCACAGCATCTTCCAGAAAAGGGTAAAAGAGCCCCAGGGAATTACTACCTCCTCCCACACAGGCTAGAAGATAGTCAGGCACTCTTTTCTCTTTGAGAAGAATTTGTTCTTTTGTTTCCTTGCCTATGACTGATTGAAAATCCCGCACCATCATAGGATAGGGGTGAGGCCCCACTACTGAGCCCAGAACATAATAGGTAGTCCTGACATTAGTTGCCCAGTCTCTAATAGTCTCGTTGATGGCGTCCTTTAAGGTACAGCTTCCTGAGGAAACAGGAATTACTTCTGCACCTAATAGCTCCATTCTAAATACATTAAGTCGCTGCCGCCTAATATCCTCTTCTCCCATATACACTCTACAGGGAAGGCCTAATACAGCGGCAGCCGTGGCCGTAGCTACTCCATGTTGACCAGCTCCAGTTTCAGCAATAATACGTTTCTTACCCATTTTTTTGGCTAAAAGTACCTGCCCCAGCGTGTTATTGATTTTATGGGCTCCAGTATGGGCTAAGTCTTCTCTTTTGAGATAAATCTTAGCTCCAGCTAAGCTTTTGGTTAGTCTTTCCGCAAAATAAAGTGGCGTGGGGCGGCCAGCATAATCGGCTAAGTATTTCTCTAATTTCTTATGAAAATCTTTATCTTTTTTTGCCTCTGAGTAAGCCTCTTCTAATTCTTTTAAAGCAGGCATCAGTGTCTCGGGGACAAACTTTCCTCCGAAGGCTCCAAAATGTCCTCTTTTATCGGGCAGACTATGATGCTCCATTCGTTTCTCTCACTATCCTGACAAAATTTATTAATTTCTCCATATTCTTTTTCCCTGGCCTTTCCTCTACTCCACTGCTTACGTCTATTCCATAAGGCTCTACTTCACTTATTGCCTCTCTTATATTCTCAGGATTTAATCCACCTGAGAGAATAATAGGTAATCCAAATTCTTTAATCTCTTTGGCTATACACCAGTCAAAGGTCTTTCCTGTGCCGCCATACTTAGAAGGAGAATAAGTATCAAGAAGATAAGCATCCACTTTGTCCTTGTACTGGACGGCCTTTTCTAATATGTCTTTATTCTCGATTCGTAAAGCCTTAACTATCTTTTGCTTGAATCCCTCACAGTAAGAGGGAGATTCTTCCCCATGGAATTGCAAAGTAGTCAAACCACAGCTCTCGGTTATCTCTTCTACCTTTTTTCTATCCTCGTTAACAAAGACTCCCACGCTGGAGATAAAAGGAGGGAGAAGTTCAATAATTCCCTGAACTATTTCAGGCTTTACTCTTCTGGGGCTATCAGCAAAAATAAAGCCGAGGGCATCTACTTTTAGATTTACTGCCCAGAGAGCATCTTCTTTGTTAGTGATACCACAGATTTTGATTTTAATCATTGTCTCAAAAGTTCTTTTAGTTTTTCTCCCACATTTTTACTTTTCAATAGAGCCTCTCCTATCAAAAAGGCATCTACTCCCGCCTCTTGGAGCCTATGGATATCTTCCCCATTGTTAATTCCACTTTCACTGACTACTATTTTATCCAAAGGTATCTTCTTTATAAGATTGAAACTCATCTTTAAATCTACCTTAAAATTCTCCAGATTCCTATTATTAATACCCACAATTTCAAAAGGAAGGTCTTTAATTTTTCTCCATTCTTCTTCAGTATGGATTTCTACCAGGCAGTCCAAATCTAGCCGCCAGGCTAAATCCAGGTATTTTTTTAACTTTTCTTTATCTAATATGCGAGCAATTAAGAGTAGAGCATCCGCTCCCCCGGTTCTAGCCTCATAAATCTGATACTCATCCAGTATAAACTCTTTTGCCAGAATGGGAAGGGAAGAGGATTTCCTCGCCTTCTCTAAATCTTTAAGCTCTCCCCTAAAGAACTTCTGGTCAGTCAAAATAGATAGAGCTGAGGCACCATTTTTCTCATAAATTCTGACCAGTTTCTCTAAACTAAAATCTTCAATTATAACTCCAGCCGAAGGGGAGGCTTTTTTAATCTCAGCGATAATACTAATTCTTCCCGAAGAAGAGATAGCTTTCCTGAAGTTCCTGGCGGGAGCAGAAGCGGCTAGCTTCGATTTCAGAAAAGCTAATGGGATTTCTTTTTTTCGTTCAGCAACCTCTTTAAGCTTATTATTTACTATCTCATCTAAGATCAAAAAATACCTCAGGACAATTTTCTTCCGGCGCTGTTGTTGGTTAATTTGTTAATTGGTTAAATGGTTAATTCCCCCTCACCCCATCCCTCTCCCCACAGGGAGAGGGCACCACTCACCAATTAACCATTCACCACTTACCATCTTATTGTTTTTTCTCGATGAACTATGAACCATAAACTATCAACTATTAGTAAATTCAATCAGGGATTCCAGTTTCCCATCTGCTTTTCCCGAATCAATGGAGTCTTTTGCTATCTCAATTCCTTCCTTGAAACTTTTGGCTCGTCCTGCTGCTACCAGACAAGCGGCACTATTGATAAGAACGATGTCTCTTTTGGCGCCTTTTTCTCCTCCTAAAATATCTTTAAGAATGCGGGTGTTTTCTTCTCTATCTCCTCCCCTTATCTCTTTCAGGGAAGCTCTTGCCATAGCAAAGTCTCCTGGTTGAATATAATAAGTTTTTATTTTACCCTCTTTCAGCTCAGTTATTCTCGTTCTTGCGTTAATGCTGATTTCATCAAGACCATCTTCTCCCCAGACAATAAAGGCCCTTCTCACTCCCAGATTTTTTAATACTCTGGCTAACGGCTCAGTAAGAGAAGAACTATACACGCCCATAAGACGCACATTAGCTCTCAGTGGATTAATCAGGGGCCCCAGAATATTAAATACTGTTCTCATTCCCATTTCTTGTCGCGGTGTAAGAGCATATTTCATAGCCGGATGACAATAAGGAGCAAAAAGAAAACCAATTCCTATTTTTTCCAGGCACCTTTTCACCTTTTCTTTAGGTATAGTTAGCTTCACTCCCAAAGCTTCCAGAACATCAGCGCTGCCACATTTGCTAGAAAGTGCCCGGTTGCCATGTTTAGCTACGGTTAGCCCTGCTCCTGCTACTACCAAGGCAACCACCGTAGAAATGTTAAAAGTATTAAGACTATCACCTCCGGTTCCGCAGGTATCCACTAAGGCATCTATGTCTACAGGAAAAGTATCGACTTTGTCCAGCATTGCTCTGGCAAACCCGGTAATTTCAGCTACTGTTTCTCCTTTCATTCTAAGAGCAGTAAGAAATGAAGCAATCTGAGCTGGAGTAGCTTTTCCTTCCATAATTTCTGCCATCACTTTTCTTGCTTCTTCCTCTTTGAGATTTTTTGCTTCTACCAGTGTCCCTAAGACAACTTTTATCATTCTTTTTCCTGTCCCCATTTTTCTACGCTAAACGCTACCCGCTATATTAGCAGATTTTCCACATTTTGAGGTGGATGCTTTCTTCCAGTTTTAAAAAATTCTTTAATAATTTCTTACCTGCTTCAGTTAATATTGATTCCGGGTGAAATTGCATACCGAAGACAGGATATTCTTTATGTCTTATTCCCATAATTTCTTCTTTCTTGGTCCAGGCAGTTCTGATTAAACAATCGGGAAGAGTGCCATTCTTGATTATTAAAGAGTGATAGCGGGTAGCTAGGAAAGGATTTTCTGTTCCCTGGTAAATATCCTTACCATAATGATAGATTAAAGAGGTTTTCCCGTGCATAAGATTTTTCGCTCTGACAATCTTTGCTCCAAAAACCTCACCTATACACTGATGTCCCAGGCAGACTCCCAGAATAGGAATCTGAGAAGCGAAATGCTCCACTACCTGTTCAGATATGCCGGCATTTTTTGGCCGACCCGGACCAGGGGAAATGACAATTCCCTCTGGCTTTTTTTCTTCTATTATCCTTAAGCTAATCTTATCATTGCGATAGACCTCTGTTTTCTTTCCCAGTTCCTCCAGATATTGGACTAGATTATAGACAAAGGAATCGTAATTATCAATAACTAGAATCATTCTATACCTTTCTCGGCTATTTCAATGGCTTTAATCAAAGCACGGGCTTTATTTAGTGTTTCCTCATATTCAGACTCAGGCTTAGAGTCAGCCACAATACCTGCCCCTGCCTGGACATAAGCAATGTTATCTTTGATGAGGATGGTGCGAATAATGATGCAGGTATCCATATTTCCAGAAAAGCTAAAGTATCCTAGCGCCCCAGCATAAGGACCCCGGCGGTAAGGTTCAAGCTCTTCGATGATTTCCATTGCTCTTACCTTAGGAGCTCCAGAGACTGTTCCTGCCGGAAAACAGGCTTTAAGAAGGTCGTATTGGTCCATTCCTTTCCTTAGTTTCCCCTGGACATTGGAAACAAGGTGCATAACATGAGAGTATTTCTCTACTGAAAATAGCTCTGTTACCTTGACTGTTCCATACTCACAGACTCTTCCCATATCATTACGTCCCAGGTCCACCAGCATTATGTGCTCGGCTCTCTCCTTAGGATCGACAGATAGTTCCTCAGCCAGGAGTTCATCCTCTACTCCATCTTTTCCCCGTTTTCTCGTTCCAGCGATAGGCCTATAGGTTATTTCTTCTTCCTCCATCCTTACCAGGGTCTCGGGTGAGCTTCCCACTATCTCAAAATCTCCGCATTTCAGGTAATACATATAAGGAGAAGGATTGAGAGATCTTAGAGTGCGATAGATGTCAAAAGCAGAAGCGTTCACTTTTCTTTTTAATCTCTGAGACAAAACTACCTGGAAAATATCCCCTGCCCTGATATATTCTTTGGCTTTTTTTACCTTAGACTGGAAAATATCAGAGGTGAAGTTAGATTCGATTTTCTCGTTAGCAATTTCTTTCTTTTTTTCTTTTCTCTCACCATGAAGCAAAGAAGGAGAAGGCTGCCTCAATTTTCTAATCACCCCATCTATTTCACGCTTGGCTTTCTGGTAGGCTATTTGAGGAGATTTCTTTTTCTCTAAAAGAGCGTAAGAGACTACCTTTATTTTATGATTAAGATGGTCAAAGATAATTAAAGTATGACTGAGCATAAATAGGGAATCGGGAAGATTTAAATCGTCCTGATTGTTCTCAGGGATTTCTTCCCAGAAACGGACGATGTCATAACCAACATAACCTACTGCTCCTCCTGAAAAACGAGGAAGTTTTGCTGAATTAACCGTTTTGTAGCCAGTCATAATCTTTTTTAAGGCATCTAAGGGGTCTTTCTCCACTCTTAGAATTTCACTTTTTCCTTGTCGGATAATTTCTATTCTTTCCCCTTTGCTTTTGAAAAGAAGGACAGGGTTGCTGCCTAAGAAAGAATATCTTCCTAGTTGTTCGCCTTTTTCTACACTTTCTAAAAGATAGGAGAATTTTCCCTTCCCCAGTTTAATGAAAGCAGAGACAGGAGTTTCTAAGTCAGCTAGAATCTCCCGCCAGACAGGGATGAGATTTCCCTTTCCCGCCAACGCTTCAAATTCTTCTTCTTGCGGATAATACAATGATTTACTCCTTACTGAAGTCCTATATGGTGGGATGGGATTTCATCCCCACCCCACAAAAGTTAGGCTTTCGACCAAGCCCTCTTATGTCTGAGGGACCTTGGGTAGCGAAGCGAGCGCCTCCTTTACCTTTTCTTCGGGATAAGCGTAATCTTGCAGGTTGCCGTGCAGATAAGCATCATAGGCAGCCAGGTCAAAATGACCATGTCCACTGTGGGCTATCAGGATGGTTTTTGCTTCACCTGCTTCCTTACAACGGAGGGCTTCATCGATGGCTACCTTGAGGTTATGGCACGGTTCTGGAGCAGAGATAATGCCCTCAATTCGGGCAAACTTTACCCCTGCCTCAAAGGTGGCAACTTGAGGTACAGCCCTGGCCTCGACTAAACCCAGGTTATAGAGATGGCAGATGATTGGTGCCATCCCATGGTAACGTAACCCTCCGGCATGGACTGGAGGTGGAATAAACTTATGTCCCAGGGTATACATCTTGAGCAAGGGAGTGAGGCCAGCTTCATCACCGAAGTCGTAGGTATAGGGACCCTTAGTCAAACTCGGGCAGGCTTCAGGCTCAACGCAGATAATGCGCAGATCTGGTTTCTTCCCGCTAATTTTATCCCTGATCCAGGGTAGGAATTGCCCAGCGAAGTTTGAGCCGCCTCCAATATTCCCCACGATAATATCGGGATAGGCATCTGCCATCTCCATTTGTATTCGGGTCTCCTCTCCTATAATGGTCTGATGCATCAGAACGTGGTTGAGCACACTACCCAGAGAATACTTGGATTCCTCCTGGCTAGCAGCCTCCTCTACTGCCTCACTAATGGCCAGGCCCAGGCTCCCGGGACAATCAGGGTCCTCCGCTAAGATACGTCGTCCGGCCTTGGTATTCTTGCTAGGACTGGGAACACACTCAGCTCCCCAGGTCTCCATCAAGATACGGCGATAGGGCTTCTGGTCATAGCTAATTCTAACCATATAAACCTTAATCTCAACGCCGAACATCGCACCGGCCATGCTCAAGGCACTTCCCCATTGCCCAGCACCGGTTTCAGTGACTATACGTTTGACACCCTCCATCTTATTATAGTAGCACTGAGCTACAGCCGTATTGGGTTTATGACTACCAGCCTGGCTTGTCCCTTCATATTTAAAGAAAATTTTTGCTGGTGTGTCTAAAGCTTTCTCAAGTCGATATGCTCGATGTAATACGGTGGGTCTCCAGGTGTGATAAATATCCTGTATTTCCTCAGGGATTTCAATGTAGCGCTCAGGGCTGAACTCCTGCTGGATCAGTGCCATAGGAAAGATGGGCGCCAGGTCATCAGGCGTAACTGGCTTACCCGTGCCTGGATGCAAAACTGGCGGCAATGGTTCTGGCAAGTCAGGCAGGATATTATACCAACGGGTTGGCATCTTCTTTTGATCAAGAAAGTACTGTGTTCTCTCCATTTTATTTTCCTCCTTTTGAAGATTTTCCTGAATTCGGGTTTTAAAATTTTAAAACCCAACTTTGGTCTATATTAAAAACTGACACTTACAGATTTTTTTCTTCTTTCCCTTATTCTCCAGGCAGATATCTGGCTTTTTGCCTTATGGACAAACTCTTTTTATTCTTATTCTGGCACACTCACCTCCTGTCTTTTTGATTTTTCCTTAAGTTTTCTTCTATCTTAATTCCTCTCGGTGAACTAGGAAATTATATGCTCTATCGAAGGACATTCCTCAGAAGAGAGCGTATAGCGTTTAGCGGATAGCGTATAGTGAAAAACAAAAAACGCAAAACTATAACGGATGTTCATTGTTTATCGAGAAAAAACAATAAGATGGTAAGTGGTGAATGGTTAATTGGTGAGTGGTGCCCTCTCCCTGTGGGGAGAGGGATGGGGTGAGGGGGAATTAACCATTTAACCAATTAACAAATTAACCAACAACAGCGACGGAAAAAATTGTCCTGAGGTATTTCTCGACCAGCAGGATACTTCCACAAAAAAACCGAGCGATCAGCCCGGTGTTTAAAAATACCCTCTAATCCTGGCTCATCTTGTCTATTCTCGTCTTTAAAAGCATGGAAATTTGAAAAAATTTCCCAATTTTATATTAACAGCATTTTATCCTCAGCTAATTTTCTTTTTTTAATCTGACTAAATTTTTCCAAAAGGTTCTTAACGGTCATTTTTTCCTTTTCCTTGCCAGAAACATCAAATATTATCTCACCTTCCTCCATCATAATGGTTCTATTGCCAAGTTCTAAAGCTTGTTCCATATTATGTGTCACCATAAGAGTAGTCAGTTGGTTCTCATCAATAATCCTTTTGGTCAAAGCGATGATAATCTGGGCTGTTTTTGGGTCCAAACTAGCTGTATGTTCATCAAGTAATAGTAATTTAGGTTTAGCAAGGACAGCCATCAAAATGGTTAAAGCCTGCCTTTGGCCACCAGATAGTAGGCCCATTCTCTGGTGCAATCTCCTCTCTAGTCCCAGACCTAATGTTCTCAGTTTTTCTCTAAATTCTTCTCTTTTTTTTCGGGTAACAGCCAGGTTTAATCCTCTCTTTTTACCTCTTAAAGTAGCTATGGCCAAGTTTTCTTCCAGAGTTAGAGAGGATGCTGTTCCTTGCAAGGGATTCTGAAATACCCGCCCGATAAAACTAGCTCGTTTATGCTCTAGTAGATTGGTTACATCCATCCCATTTATTTCTATCCTGCCCTCTTCAGGAGGAAATACTCCACTGATTAGATTTAAAAGAGTAGTTTTTCCCGCTCCATTACTACCGATGATAGTAACAAAATCAGTGTGAGGTACATTTAAGTTGATGTCTTTCAAGGCCAGGTTCTCATTGACACTCCCCTTAAAGAATATCTTATTTAGATGACTGATCTTCAACATTTATTATTTCCTAATGGCGATATCTCTTGGCAATCTTGCAGTTTTTGTTTTCATCTTAGCCCTTAAAATGGGAAAAGCCAGTATCATAATTACTAATAAGCCGGTAAGTAATTTCAGGTCTGTGGGTTTAAACCCCAAATTATATCCCCACTTGAGGGCCGCTGCTATGGCTAAGCGATAGACAATAGCCCCCACGATAACCCCCAGCGTTATCAAGCCAATTGTTCTTCCCTTTATTAGAGCTCCGCCGATAATAACAGATGCCAATCCGGCGATAATCATTCCAATGCCCATACCTATATCAGAAAAGCCCTGGTATTGAGCGAATAAAGCCCCTGCCAGGGCAACCAGTCCGTTGGATAGACTTAGTCCGATGAGCTTGGTAGTGTCAGTATTTATACCTTCAGCTCTGGCCATCTCTTCATTATTCCCGGTAGCTCTTATGGCCAGTCCCAACTCGGTATGTAAGAAAAGGTCGAGCAATAGTTTCAGCACAAGGACAATAAGAAAAAAGACAATGGGGATAAGATAGACACTCTTTAAGGGTAGATTTAACCCTTTAAGAATGCTGATGACAGTCTTATGGCCTAAATATGGCGAAAGTGATATGTTTGGTCTGCCCATAATTCTTAAATTTATAGAATATAGGCATATCATAGTGATGATTCCGGCTAGAAGAGGGGCTATCTTTAATTTTGTATGTAAAAAACCGGTCATTAAACCAGCTAAAGCTCCGGCTACAACAGCTACGGGAAGAGTGAGGAATGGATTCACCCCACGAAAAATCATCATTCCAGCTACCGCTGCTCCCAGGGGATAGCTGCCATCTACAGAAAGGTCAGGGAAGTTTAAGACTCTAAAGCTTATATAGACTCCCAGGGTCAGAATGCCGAAGAGAAGCCCCTCTTCCACACTATGTAAAAAGAAACCAGCGAGCACCTATTTTAACCTCTTTGAATTCCGGGGGGATTTTAATCCTCCCCCCGGAGAATTTTTAGCCGCCAATTGTTTTAAATTCGACTTGACCCTCTTTTTCCAATTTGGCCTTAAATGCCTCTAGCGCACTGAGAAGCGAAGATTCAGACATACCTATTTGTTTTGCTATATCCAGGTTCAGTGCCAGCTCTACGTTTTTGGCAAACTCTACTGGTATATCGGTCGGCTTTGCCCCTTCCAGAATCTTGATAACTATGGGTGCTGTTTGCTGTCCGTGTTGGTAGTAATTAAAGCCAAGGGCTACCAGGGCTCCCTTTTCCAGCGTAGTGGGGTCAGCGAGGACAAGGGGGATATTATTCTCATTGGTTACCTGTACTACGGCATCCAAAGCTGAAACAGTGGCATTATCGGTAGAGACATAGATAGCATCCACCTTTCCTACCAGGGATCTGGCGGCCAATAATACATCGGCACTACTAGAAACTGTAGCCTCGATTAGCTTCAATCCTAAATCTGTGCAGGCATCTTTAGCCAGTTCATTGGTGAGTACAGAATTGGCCTCGGCTGAGTTGTAGATTGTTCCTACGGCTTTTGCCTCTGGCAACATCTCCTTTATTAGCTCGAATTGTTTTCTTACAGGAGTAAGGTCAGAGATTCCCGTGACATTGTTACCGGAATTTTCCAGATTCTTAACCAATCCTGCACCTATGGGGTCTGTTACGGCTGAGAAGACTATAGGGATGGTAGTGGTAGCGTTTACGGCTGCTTGAGAAGTGGGAGTGGCAATAGAGAGAATGAGATCTACTTCTTCCGAGACAAACTTCTGGGCAATAGTGTTAGCGGTAGCCATATCTCCCTGAGCATTTTGAAGGTCATAGATAACATCTTCATCTTTTATGTATCCCTGTTTAGTCATCTCATCAATGAAGCCGTCTCTAACTGCATTTAAAGCTGGATGGTCTACGATCTGGGTGATTCCGATTGTTAGTATTTTCTCAGGAGCTAAATAGAGAAAATAGGTAAGTAAAGCTACACATACTACGGCCACAATTACAATCAAAGTGGTGAGTATCTTAGTTTTTTTTGACATCTTTCTTATCACCTCCTTTCATTCTCATATCTTATTGATTAACCCTGTTCTTTATTCATAAAAAAAACTGCGCTCTAAGCCCAGTTTTTTTAAAAACAACCTCTAACCCAGGCTCATCTTATCTTATCTATTCTAATCTGGAAATTACTTACCAGACTCTACTTTTCCATATTTTGAAAGGATTTCGGCTTTGCCTCTAATCTTTATGGCTGAAATATGTTCGGTGAACTGAGAGATCCAAACCTCACCCTCATCTAGCTTTTCTGTGTGGTGAACAACTGTTTCCTTGCCTCGCGTTAATCCAATAATAGTAACCCCCTTCTCGCAGGCTTTGACTACAATAAAATCACCTCTTTCTACTTCTTCCATCTATTCCTCGTATCTCGTTTCCTCTTCCCTTTTTGTGTTCATTGTTCGTAGTTCATTGTTCATTGACTTACTAGCCCCTTAGCTAACTGGTTCACTGTTCGTTCTTTCCATCGATGGACTATGAACTCATAACTATGAACTAGAAGAGAGGATTAAGGTGAGGGAGAACAAGCAATCAGTATCTAGAACTTGAACCCTTTTCTTTTTCTAAGGTACGATTCACGATTCACCATTCACGAACAACGGGTTTTAAGTTACCTCTTGGGAATCTGGTGTCTTGCTCTGGCCCCGGTCAATCCTGGTTTCTTTCTTTCTTTCATCCTGGGGTCCCTTGTTAGGAAACCCGCTTTTTTCAGGATTCCTTTTAGCTCAGGATTTATCTTCAGGAGAATCCGAGAAAGTCCGAGCCTTATAGCTTCAGCCTGGCCAGTTAAGCCTCCTCCTTTGACTCTTGCCTCTACATCAAATCTGTCCAGAAAATCTACTTTCTCTAAGGCCTCCTTTACTATTTTGATATGAGTCTTGCGGGGAAAGTAATCATCAATAGTCCTTTTATTAACCATCAGATTACCCTTGCCCGCCTTCATCCTTACCTGCGCTGTTGCCGTTTTTCTTCTTCCTGTAGCAGCATAACCTTCCATTTTATTTATTTTGCTCCTTGTTATGTTAAATCAGTATATGCTGATGTTACCAGAAAATTTAAACTCGTCAAGGATATTTTTGACATATTCAAATTTTTCGCTAGTATGGGAGTAGACTTCTAAGAATATTCTAATGAGGAGGTGAGAGAAATGAAACTATGGCTAGCATGGATCCTAGTTATCTTGGGATTTGTTATCCTTATCCCTACTTCCGTGGGAGGAGACAAGATATGTGCATTGGGATACGATGCTCTGTGTAGTTGGAGCCCCTATAGCTCCATCATTCTTTGGATTGGTGCGGGAATTAGTTTTTGGCTGGCTGGCAAAAAGAAAAAGAAGGCGAAATAGAACTGGATTTGCCTGTGCCTTTCAAGATTTTGTGGAAGTAATGAGTTTTTTGTGATTAATTAGCTTCCACTGCTTCCGGCTGAAATCCGGGATTTCAGTTATCGTCTCTAATGGTAAAGAATTCAAAAGACTAGTTCTATTCAACAGGAGTAGTTTCTGGAATAAGATACTTGAAGAACTTTGACTCCAGGGGTACTACGATGAGGGTCTTTTGGGTAAGGGTTTCTTGATAGGTTTCTAAAGTTTTCAAAAAATTGAAGAAATCAGGGTCCTGTTCATAAGCTTGAGCATAAATGGCAGTAGCTCTGGCATCTGCCTGTCCTTTTATCTCCTGGGCTTTTCGGTAAGCTTCTGACCTTATCTGGGCCAGTTCCTTTTCCATCTCTCCTAATATCTTGGCTTTCTCGCCTTCTCCTTCCGAGAGGTACCTATTTGATATGCGGTTTCTTTCAGCCTTCATTCTGGAAAAAACAGCGTCAGTATTAGCTTTAGGAAGGTCTGCTCTCTTTATTCTTACATCTATAGTCTCTATTCCATATTCCCTGGTAATAGTGTCACTCTTTTTAACCCAACTTCCCGAAATATTAGGATAAGAATCCTAAAATCCTCTATTATCCTCATTCTTTTACGTTGTTATGTGCTCTTTGAGGTATTTAATCTTCCTTCCTTTGATTTCATCAGGGATAGATTTGTAGGGTATAACAAAAATTGAATGCCTTTATTGATGCCTATTTCCGGAAGTCATTCGGGAAGTTAGGTTAAAGAACTAACAAAGCCTATGCAAGTAGAGGCCGTATCATCAGGATACTATAGGTCACCATTAGGCCATAATTACCCCAAGATACAGATACTGACTATCAAGGAATTATTGGAAGGAAAGAAAATAGATTATCCTGCAAAAGCTAGGAGAATAGATGCTACGTTTAGGAAGGCTAAGAGATATGGACAGAGAAGTCAACAGAAAGAAATGGAGATTTTAAATATGTTGGGGTAGATAGTAGGGAGCTACGGGAGATCCCTGAAATATCGCGATATTACTTTCCAGGTTCGGAATAGAGCCATACCTAGAAAAATTATGGTAATACTCAAAAGCACTTTGAATGATATAGTCAGTCCACCTATGGCGAACATAGAAGCAATAAGACAGGAGAGTATTGGGTATGCATGTACTCTATAATGATGAATGTGACCATACGGCTGGAGGTATGGCTACCCAAAGATAATGCGGTTAGTATGATGGAGAGATGGACAAAGATGGCGGCGAGCAAAGAGATACTTTCGGCGATCATATAGGAGACCCCATATTAACCGTTCCCACGAGATTATTTGTTCTTATTGTTCTTGTTGTTATTTTCTCTTTTTATATGTTGCTTTACTGCCTCTTCCGCTATTTCTTCAGTGGAATCACAAAACAATGCGGTAAATGTACTTCCCACTGATGTATACACATCATGTAATAGTCCATTCTTCTTTTTCTGTTTGGCGGGCATTTAGATGTCTCCTTAAGCCATTCTCGTAATTTCAATTATTGAAATTACGATTTGAGTATATTATAGTAAAGGGTGAAATTTTGTCAATTCCCTCTGCTCTGATGTCTCACTCCGTCTTGGCAATCTATTTTTCCTGAAACAGTATTTCATAATGCAAGCTAATAAAGCATTTCAGCAACTTGGCCCTTGGTAGGTAAAGATTGATTTTCAAAAGGAGCTAATCGTAATCACTGGTTAATGACTTTTGAAAAATAATCCTGGAAACAGTTTGCTTATCTTGGAGGAAATTTGCAGAAGATTTCGGACTTAACTCTGGCCTTTTTATATAAGTCAAAAATATGTGGAGTTTTTCCAATAAGCCTCAAATACCAATAAGTTTCAAGGGCTTCAAACTGAGCTTTTCGCAAAAAACGCAAAGTTTCGGTTTCAGAATCGTAGTTGAAGTCAAGAATCTCAGAAATAACCACATATTCTGATTCATAATTTGACTCCCTCCACTCGGCAACTTCCGATTTCAATATACTATGTAAGCTCATTATGAATTAACCTCCAAGTGCTTTGAAGCCACCATTTCAGATAAGTTTTTTGCAGATGAACCTTCCAGACCATGAGCATTTCAAGCCCTTTCACATCAAAAAATAACTTTATTCCTAAGTTAGTCAAATCACAATGGGAGCTTCTCCTTGATACAAGAGATACTGGTATAATATATGCTTCGAGTTTAAATACGTGGGAAGTATGCCAAAATTTGCTAAGTTTTAGACAAAAGACAAATTTTTGGCATACTCTCTATAATTTATAGATTCGTAGTTCTCAAGCCTCTCTTTTTCAAGATATCATATGCTTCCCAAGTGCTTATTCCAAGCTGCTCTGCAAGATAGCCCAAACTGCATTCGCCACTTTTAAAATCCTCGTATAACTGCATAAGCTTCTGTTCAAATCCCCTCACAACAAACTCTCTTACTATTTCCGATTTCCCTACCTTTTTTTCTCCATACTTCTCTTGTATTAATTCTAAAACATCTTTCATTTCAGACATTTTCTATCACCTCTATCTAATATTTTTAACGTGTGATATATAAAACCTTCAGGATACCTTGACTCAATTTCATTTACTATCGATTTTGCAAGCTCCAAATTCATTAAGTTTCTTTCAACCAACTCAACGATAAGGTCGAGAAAGAGCATCTTTTTAATATGCATTCTGTCTATAACAATGTATGCAAGCCTATCGTCAGTTACGATGAAATCCACTTTGCCAGCCATTTCAACAGCAAGCCCAATGGATTCCTTCTCTCCGTTTCCCAATTTATAGCGATCCAATACATCATAATTCTGAAATAAGGCTCTTTTTACCTTTATTTTTCCATCTCTTATCAGTTCTTTAGCAACGAGTGTATTAGAATATCTTTCTCCTGAACTAATTATTTCTTTATTCACAGGATGAGAAATAATAATTCTACACCTATCTGCCACATGTTTAATAACAGGTATTCCACGCAGGTAAAACTTACACGATGTAATCAAAGCATTTGCATCAAAGATTAACTTGAGCATTATAACTTCCTATAATAGAACCTATTCTCTTTTGTCTCTTCTTCCATCAATCCTTCCTCTAAAATTAATCAACGCCGGCCTGTTATTCATTTTATGAAAATTATAGGAGATTTAGGAGAACTGTCAAAGGAAAAACTCTTCTCTCCCCCCTCCCTCTGATGCCAATCCCTTCTTAATCAGGTCTCTGTTTTTTACTATTCTGCACTTCGGTCACGTTTCCTATCTCACGAATGCGTCGCAATCCCTTCTTCATCAGGTCTATGTTTCTCACGCAAGAAATGAAACTACAGCTTGGGGAAATCAGAGAAATGTCGCAATTCCTTATTCATCAGGTCTCTGTTTCTCATGTAAGACATCTCGTAGTCAACGTTGGCAACATTGAGGTTTTAATCCCTTCTTCATCAGGTCTCTGTTTCCCACTGCAACGGAACAGGCAAGGTAAAATGGAAATGGCAACCGCAGTCGCAATCCCTTCTTCATCAGGTCTATGTTTCCAACGATGTATCCCCATCCTCGAGTGGGAAGAGATTGAGAGGATATTGTCGCAATCCCTTATTAATCAGGTCTATGTTTCTCACAGCAGCCCTCGTAAGCCTTCATGAAACAAGGACTTGCGAGACGTAGATATCCCCAGATTTATCTCTTTTCATCACTGATTTCATACTTACCCAGGCCAAAGCCTGTCCCTTTACCTACATGGATGTATTTTCCCAAGAGAATAAGAGGAAGAAACTGTTCAGGTTCAACTCCATCAAAAGCGAAGGTTACCTTACCTATGAATCCACCCAGGAGCATCTTTGTCTTCTGGCGGGCGGAGTAACGCTGCCAGTCGTACCAGCTCAGATTATTAGAGGTTCTTTTTACACTTTTTGCCTTTTCGATGAGGGCTTTAAAATCAGCCTGGAGCTCCCTATCGCAGTGAAAATAGGAAAGAAGCGATATTCTCCTCAAAAGGTTTCTGATGAGGATATGAAACTCAAGGTCCTTAATGAAATGTTCTTGATATTTTAAACGGGTGGGAGTAATGAAATGTAAAGTGATTTTTCTTTTATGGTAGTATTTTTTGCACTCTTCAAGAATATCTTCTCCACTCATCAAGGAATAGCTATCCTTGAGGATTTTATCCTCGCCGGTATATATGGGATGAGCACTATTAGAGTTACTCCTTATACTTCTTACTTCCCTTAGCCAGTATTTTCCCTTACCTCTGCCAAGACCAAGTTCGCCTAGCTTATCAAAGGCAAATATAAAGTAGGGAAGATAGTCAATGGCTTTTCCTATCAAAACGAGATTAAAGGAAAGTTCGTTATCCTCTTTGTATTCCTGTTTTTCTTCCAGGGGAGGTTCAATAACAAAGGGATGAGGCGCATAAGGATATTTTGTAAGCTTGGTAGTGTTCTTAGGTGGCGGGGTTTCAAAGATGGCGGAGTATATGCACTTTTGTTTAAGCAGGCAGTCTTTGCATTCCTTTCCCCTTGTTACACAAATAACCCTCCTCAGACTATGTCCAAAGCCACCTCTTAAGGTCGAACCTTTGTAAGCAGGAAGATATAGCTTATTCTTAGGTTTTACTATAAACTTGAATCTTCCTATCTTGAAGTCTTTGATTTGGTCTTTTAACATCTTTTTTGAGTTTTAGTTTTTCCTCCCTGATTAGAAAGAGCTCAAAAGAGTAGTTCTATTCAACAGGAGTAGTTTCTGGAATGAGGTATTTGAAGAACTTTGACTCCAGGGGGACTACGATGAGGGTCTTCTGGGTAAGAGTTTCTCGGTAAGTTTCTAAAGTTTTCAAAAAATTGAAGAAATCAGGGTCCTGTTCATAAGCTTGAGCATAAATGGCAGTAGCTCTGGCATCTGCCTGTCCTTTTATCTCCTGGGCTTTTCGGTAAGCTTCTGACCTTATCTGGGCCAGTTCCTTTTCCATCTCTCCTAATATCTTGGCTTTCTCGCCTTCTCCTTCCGAGAGGTACCTATTTGATATGCGGTTTCTTTCAGCCTTCATTCTGGAAAAAACAGCGTCAGTATTAGCTTTAGGAAGGTCTGCTCTCTTTATCCTTACATCTATAGTCTCTATTCCATATTCCCTGGTAATAGTGTCACTCTTTTTAGTAACATCTCTCATAATATTCTCTCTGCCCGCCTCTATCTTTTCTATCTCTTCTCTTTCTCTTTTTCTCTCTTCTTCCCAGGTTACCTCGGTAGAGATGATTTCTCTATCAGATGTTCTTATGATTTCCATCATATTATATTTACCTACTTCTTCTCTTACTACAGAGTAGATAATATCATCTAATCTGGCATTAGCTCCAACCTCATTTCTTACCGTCTTCATAAAGAGGAGTGGGTCAACTATTTTCCATCGGGCATAGTTGTCAAGGAATATATACTTTTTGTCCTCAGTAACACACCTTCTGGCTACAGCATCATACTCCAGCAGTCGATCCTCAAATCTATTTACCTTCTGGATAAAGGGTTTTTTTATGTAAAGGCCAGGTTTTTTAACTGTTTTTATAGGTCTTCCCAGCTCGGTAATGACTACCTGATTTATTTCATTGACAGTATAAACAGTGGAATTAAGCGTTAAAAGGCCTATTATTACAATGATAATTTCCAGCAGCAGGTAATTACTTATTTTGGGAATGATATTTTTTTTAGCAGCCATATCTTATCTCTCAGGTGATTACTCTAGACCCTCGTTTCTCAGATTCAAGAATTTCAAAAGTCCTTCCTCAGTCTTTGAGATAACGATTTTTTCAATTTCTGGCAAAATATCTCGCATTGTCTCTAGATAAAGCCTATCTTTGGTTACCTCTTTTGCTTTCTTATATTCCTTTAGTCTCTCTAAGAATCTATTGGCATCACCTTGAGCATGTTTTGTCCTCTGCACTGCGTACGCTTCTGCTTGCCTTATTGTTTTTTCTGCCTCACCCCTGGCTTTGGGGATTTCCTGATTATATTCTCCTAAGGCTTCATTGATGAGCCGCTCTCTATCCTCTTTGGCACTGGCAACTCTCTCGAATGCCTCTTTTACCTCACCCGGAGCATGAACATCTTGCAGTTTTACTGTAACTACATAAATACCACTTTTATACAGGTCCAGAATTTCCTGCAACTTTTTCGCTGTTGTCTCCTGAATTTCTTCGCGTCCTACGGTTAAGGCTTCATCCACACCTCTATCTCCTACAGTTTGCCTCATGGCCGCCTCAGCAGCATCTTTTATGGTTTTTCTAACATTTTTAACATTAAAAAGATAATCTCTGGCATCCTTGATTCTATACTGAACAATAAACCAGAGGTCAACTATATTTATATCTCCTGTCAACATTAAAGCTTCTTCTTCAATAGATTCATAAACAGCAGGCAGACCTGTTCTTATAGTTTTATATCCAATTTCCATTTTTTGAACTTTGGCTACTTGCGGCCTGTCTATTCTCTCCACTGGCCAGGGTATATGGTAGTATATCCCCGGGCCTTTAGAAGCATAGTATCTTCCCCAACGTCGGACTACCCCCTCTTGCTCCGGGTGGACAATATAAATACCTGAGAGAACCCAGAGGACTATAACAACTATGACTATTACCAATCCTATTCTTTTACGATTCATACTTTTCCCTCACCCTTCCCTCTCCCCAGAGGGGAGAGGGCAAACGAACAACGAACAACTAGCGACGAACAACTAGCGACGAGCAACGGATTTTATTTCATTATACCATAAGTGGTGAATATTCTCAAGAGCTCGTTGGGTAATTCAGCTAAGCGGTCCCTTTTTATAATAATATAATCATCTATGAGAAATTTGGCACATTTTTCGTGCTCGGCTCCAATGACAAACAGAAAAGGAAGAATTCCATCTTCTTGCAGACCCTTGAGGCTCTCTCTTACATCTCCGGGAGTGTCCGGTTCTCCATCAGTAATGATAGAAAATCCCTTAGGTATGCCTTCAACCTTCTTCAGATTATCAGAAATGTATTTTATAGCATTGACCATCAAGGTGCCTCCGTAAGGAGATAGGGACATTATTCTTCCTCTGTTTTCTTCACCATAATTTTCTTTAAAGTCTTTTATTGTATAGACTGTATCCTTATAATTCATTATTTCTCTGAGTAAGATTCCCCCCGAATGGAAAGCAAAAATGCCGAAAGGATAACCAGAATAGTTCAACGCTTCACCCTGTATTAATAAAGCATCCTTGATATAATCGATTATTCTATATCCAAATCCAAAAGCAGTAGAAGAACTTATATCTGCTAAAATGGCCCAGGCTGCCTTTTTTTTAATTCTGGCTCTCTTACGAAACATCTTTTTATTTGGTCTTACCCCGGTAGCCTCATATTCTAATTCTGCCTGGACGTATTCTCCTATGTTAATTTCCTCGCCGGCTCTAGCTTTCTTTTTTCCTCTATATCTTTCTTCTAATCTTTTAAAGTAACTCTCAATGGCTCTAATTTCTCCATTATATTTTTCTATTGTCTCATGCGCTCTCTCAATATCGCTGCGGGAGCCCTGGGGTATGGCTATATTTACCCCTGGACTTGGCTTGGGTACTATCTTTCTAAAATAACCACTGCCTGTCCAATAGCTGAGCTTGTCTTTTTCTGAAGTGGAGTCTATTTTCTCTTTCTCTTTCTGTCTTTTTCCCCTTTTATCTTGCTTTTCGACATCTTTTTCTTTCTTAAATCGAGGTTCTCTCTCTTTGTGCTCGCCTGGAATTGATTCCTCTAGCTGATTTTTCTTTGCTTTTTTCTTTGGACTTATCTTTTTTTGCTGCTCTTCTTTCTCTGATGAAGTTTTTCTTTCTTTCCTACTCTGAGCTGAACGGTGCTTTTTATCCTCTTCCCTCCCTTCTCTTGGTTTTACATAACCCTTATATTTTCTGGGAAGACTTGGACTCATTTTACTATGACCCCTGCCAGCAAAGGAAGGAAGTTGACTCATAGGCTGTTTGATATCAAAATTTTCCTTGAATTTAACATATATTTTTTCTGTTGCTTCTAAAGAGGCATGAATATCCTTATTTTCTGCACTTCGTGCTATACTTACACATTCATTTAAGAGATTATTGTACTGAGGAGGGACCTCGTCAATAGTCTCATCAAGCAAAGTCTTTTGTAGAAAAAATTCCCTGAAAGCACTTAACCCCTTTTTCTTTTTCATTAAGTATTTGGGACTGGGTCTTCTATTAAGATAAATAGGTTTTTCTTTTTCCTTAGAAAAGCGCGCCAGTCCAGGTAGCTCTCCCCTGGCTCTACGGTCTATTCTATTATCTTCCACTATATTAAAGATTTCATGGGCCAGGGTAGGATTCTCCTTGAATTTTTCTTTTAAGAAAAAGTCCTCCAGGAATCGATTTATCGATTTAGGGTCGTATTTTTTATCAGGATGGAACTCTTGATTTAGTTTGATAAATTCCTTTATGTGGTCTGATTCGTGCCTTACGGCACTGGCAATCATAATTTCATTATCAGAGTCAGTAAGAGCAAGCTTGAACTGAGTGGGTAGGTATATCTTTTCTCCGTCAGTATAAATAGCCGGACCAGAAATGAGAGGGAAAAAGGTTTTCTTATCAAAAACAAGCGGGTGATTTTCACTAGCTCCATCCTCTATCCTAAAGTCTATAACTCTTTTTAGCTCTGGTTCTATCTTTTCGCAGAGAGCCATTTTAAATCCTCATCCTTTTATTCTCTTATTAACCCTTTCCATCAATTTCTTGTATAATGTCTGGTCACTTTCATAGGTTGACTTGGGATTAAGCATATACACTTCTATCAGCTTTCTTAGCGACTGTTTGCTGGCTAAAGATGCCTGGCAAACCTCCACCGCTCCCCTTAAACCCATATCTTTCTTGTAGCTGGCCAGAATATTTCTGAAATCAAAAATAAGTTCAGTGATGAGAGTAGCCATTTTCTCATCCAGTCCGGCTGCTCTTGACATAAGTATAGCAATGGTACCCTCTTTGTCAGGGTAAATCAATTTAATCTGAGCCCATCTTTCTAAGAAGGCATCACTCAGTTCAATGGGTGTATATCTGGAATCCAGATTACCCGAGGAAATCATTTTGAAATTGTCTGCTCCTTCAATAACCTCAAAACCATATTGAGACTGAATAGTTAGCTTTTTATCGTCCAAGACACCATGTAGGCCATAGAGGACGCCTGGATCCACCGGACCTATTTCCTCAAAATAGAAGATACCATTATGAACCATAGCTAGACTCAAAGCGCCGGGTGCCTTTATAGGTTTAGGGTCAGCCGGAACCCAGGAGCCTATTATATCATCCATGCTCGTTTCTCTATTGCCTGTGGGAGCCATATAAAAAGGTATATTATTTATATGAGCATACCATTTAATCATAGTGCTCTTGCCACATCCAGTAGGACCATTTAATAAAATAGGTTTTCCCTTGTCCGCTAGCTCACAAAATGTCTCCCATTCACCTTGTTGATCTATATACTCTATAGCTTCCTTCACTCTATTCACAGGATAGTGCGAAAGAATAAAATTACTATATTTTCCTTCTTCTATATCCTCTACACCTTCTAAGGATTCGATAGATTTAGTTTTTTTATTCTTTAGAACATCCAATAATTTATCTAAGACAACCAAAGAAAGAAAGTCAGTATGAGCAAACTCTGGCTCAAGTTCCAGAAGGCCTCTGATTTTCTTTTTCCTGCGGAAAAGATAATAATTTCCTATCACTATATTTCTTTTTATATCATATCCCTTAAAAAAACCATTCTTTTCTAGCGTTTCTCTGCGTCTTTTACCCAGGTCATTCTTATTAATGGTGATTATTTCATAGTTGTTAGAAGGAGATTTAAGAATAGCTCTCTTTTTATCTTTAAAGGAGAGAAGTGTGGTTTTATTTTGGCTTATAGTTCTCAGGTGATAGTCTTCTAAGGGATAATTTTCTGCTATCCAGGCTCCTAATTTACCTATCCTTTTACGAGTTGTCCCTTCAATCAAACTTATATTGTAATAAACAGGAAGATAGATTTCTCCTTGCAGGGGAACAAAATCCACTTTTATTATCTTCCCGGGTATAAGAGGCGTGAGCAAAGCGCTTTCCTGCTCTTTATTTTTTTTGAATTCCACTATGTATCTATTCATTTATCTTTCTCTTTTTTATCCTCCTTTCCCCAGATTCTATCGAAGTCTGCCTCTTCTCCTGTTTTCTGTGGTTCTTCTATCTCCATACGCCATACATCCATATCTTCTTCCTTGGGCTCTGTTCCATTAATAATATAATTAGAAAAGGCAAATGAGTTCTGGTAGGTTCCTCTGTATCCAATAATAATGGCCTTAAGATTCTCAGATTTTTCAAAGGATAGAGCTATTGGCTCCCACTCTCTGGATAGTCTTTTTTCTTCTTGCAGGAGGCGTTGGCTCAAATAAGATTTTCTTTCTACATTGGGTGTCTTATGAAATTCTTCCTCTATCTTTTTCAGCTTGATACTCTTCTTTTTAAAGTAAGCTAACAATCCTTTGTCCAGGGATAAATATTTACGGAAAAAGCGTCTTTCCACAGGATAAGCACCTATCTGAAATAAAGGAGAGGTAAATTTACCTAGGTCAGCTAGCCAGGGAACTATCACTCCACAAATAACATCGCCAAAAACGAAATAGAATCCCCCCAGCACCGCAGTGATTTTAGGGTTGGAATAAGTACTGGCGATAACTGCCCATCCAATTATTTCTGTTAAGATACCATATTTCATAGCTCGCTCAATAGCATACTTTCTTAATTTTTGTACTTCTTTTTGTTGAACAGGATTAATTTTTATTCTACCACCTCTAAATTCCTTTTCAAAACCATTGGTCAAATATCGGATGAAGTCTTCCTTTCTATTTCTGATGTTTGTCTCAAAAAGATATTTTATCCTATCAGTTAGAATTTTAAAGTGTTGGTAGCTTCTTTCCCTATCCTGGTATTCAATCAGTACTATAGCGTTAGAATCACTGTCGTTTCCATAGATTCTTGATTGAAGCTCGAGCTGATTTCTTACTTCGAAGAATCTGCCATCCAGATATACTCCAATCCCTTTACCTAACTCGTCGTCAAGCTCTTTTATTCTCATCACTGAGCACCGATAAATATCCTGATAAATTCCTGTTCAAAGACTCTTCTAGAAATAGCCAGGGGAATAAAGCGGAGAAGTTCTTCTATGCCAGTTGATATTTTTGTCTTTACCCGCATAAGAGTTGATATGTTTCTGCCTTTTTTAAAACAGTAAATTCTTCCTTTTATTTCTGAGTCATCAAACACATAGGAATGAGTTAATCCTGACTTTTCTAGTTTTTCCCCCGCCTTCTTTTGTTCCTGAAGTATTGTCTCCTCCTTGGATAGCTTAGCAAAGGAGAGATAAAGACCATCAATCCGTAGTCTCCCTTCCTTTTCCAGATAGGCAATTTCCTCTCTTTTGTTGTCATATACCTTGATGCCACTCCTCTCAGGATAAAACGTTTCCAGGTAGCCTCTTATTCCTTGAGGAGTCTTTACTTCCAGCACTAGAGGTAGCTTCTTTTCTTTTAGGATAAAGTCACCATCTATATAACCTAGCAGTCTGCTATCTTTCTCTATCTTTAGTAGGTGCGTTCTATTTTCGTTGGTTCTAATGATATATCGGTTCATTGAATCGTCGCTCTTCTCGTATTGCGTCGTGCGTGATGCGTATTGCGCAATGACATACGAAATACGAAAAGCGAATCAGGTCCCTCGCTTGCCACTGTGAGAAATATCTCCAGCAGGTCATTGCAAGGCGCCTGCCTGTGCCAGCACGGCAGACAGGAAGCCGAAGCAATCTCAATGAAGTATTGGATATTCAATGTTCTTTTTGGTGTGAAGACTATTTTTCTGTTGTTCAGTCTTGTATCAGGGGAAAGTTGTTCAGTGCAGGGAATGGCCAGTCCTGTTTTCTACATAACTTCCGGGTTAGAAAGTGGAAACACTATTTCTTTGCTTCTTTTTTCTCAGCCCCTCTTCTTTTAGGCTATTTTATTCTTTTGTCAACACTCTATATTCATTATATACATTATAACGGCATTGTAAAGGGGAGAAAAAAGCAACTGAAAAATTGAAAGTAAACGGTGATTTTGGGAGTTCAGGGAAAAAGGACTCAAGGGAGAGATTCTTGGTAGAAAAACGGAAAGGGAGAAAAGTAATTTGAAAGGATTCTATCTTTACTGATGTTCTATAGTGGGTAAAGGTAGGAAAAAAGCAATACCTTCCCTATTATGGGCGAGACAATCCCTTGAATTTGAAAGGATAGGGTCCATGAAGTTTGCCTTTCTGGAACTTGCAGTTAGGATTGCCACAGATAACCTTCCTTAAGATTAAAGAAGAGGCGAGCATATCTTTTGCCCCCATTAATCTATTCTCTGCCTTCAATCTTTCTTCTCTCAAGATTGATATCTCTTGAGGCAGATCGCTAATATTCATAAACACTCATCCTCCTCTTATTATTAACAGTAATATCAATATTTAACTGCTAATAATATAGCAAAAAAAGAAAGAGAGAGTCAATTTTATTTTGTCTCCCTCTGGAATGCTTACTAAATCCTAGTTTAAAGGACTTTCAATTTCTCTGATTCAATTCAATTCGAGCACTTGACAATTCTCGTGGATTTGGTATACTGTACACCAAACTAGGACGAAAGGGATAGCAGGATGGCGGAAAAGATTAACTACGAAAACCTAGATGGGCTTGTGTATAAGAGAATCAAGAACATGATATTAAGCAGCGAGCTTGAGCGTGGAACCAAGATCATTCAAAATGAGCTAGCGGAACAACTTGGAGTGAGTAGAACTCCTATCCGTAGAGCATTAAGTCAACTGGCAAAGGAGCACCTGGTCGAGGTAAGTCAGAGGGGATTAGCATATGTGAGAGATTTTTCTCGGAAAGAGATGACCACCATATTTGAGATTCGCGAGGTACTGGAAGGCCTCGCCTGCCGAAAAGCGGCACAAACAGTTAACAAAGAAAAGCTAGAGCACTATAAGAGAGTCTATCGAGAGGCAATGGAATCTATCACTGGTGACGATTGGCGAGCATATCAGGAAGCTGACGTGAAGTTTCACTTTTTTGTCATTGAAGCAAGTGGAGTGAGACTTCTCGAAGATATGGTAAAGTCCTTTCGCATACTCTCCAGCAGTTTCATACCTGGACTGGTAAGGTCTCCTCAGGAGACATTCCGCGAACATATAGCAATAATTGATGCTCTTGGTAGGAGTGACGCTGAGGGAGCAGAAAATTTGATGCGGGAACATCTGAGAAGGAGTAGAGATGCACTTGAGAGAGCCTATTTAGAGAAAGGGACGGATTTAAGAAAACAAAGTAAACCTATGAGTGACATGCTATGAAATTTCACCATTTCTTTGACAGTTCCAGGAGTCCTTTCCTGCGGTCAGAGAATATAAACGGCTTGTTGTTTGTTCTTCCTTTGATTTTTGGTTTTCTCGCATTTCAATTTTATCCTTTCTTAGCCTCCGTCTTTCTTAGTCTCACCCGCTACAATCTCTTACAGCCAGCCCGATGGGTAGGAATTGGGAACTTTGTACTTCTGGTAAAGGACCCTGATTTCCATAAGGTATTATGGAATACCGTCTATTTTACTACGGTAAGCATCCCTGCGGGTATGATTGGAGGTTTATTCTTAGCCCTACTTGTGAATTATAAATTGAAAACAATGACACTGTTTCGAACGATTTACTTTCTTCCCATGTTTACCTCCTGGATAGCAGCAGGAGTTGTATGGGCATGGTTGTTTCACCCTAGTTTTGGACTGGTGAACTATATCCTGTGGGGTCTTTTTCGAATAGAGGGACCCGAATGGCTCGTGGATGCACGATGGGCGATGCCCGCCATAATTATTGTGAGTATTTGGAAAAATATTGGTTACAATATGCTGATTTTCTTGGCTGGACTACAAGGAATCCCGGATACTTTCTATGAAGCAGCAGAATTAGATGGGGCGGGAAGGATACGCAGACTCTGGCACATTACCATACCCTTGCTGAGTCCTACCACCTTCTTTATCCTTATTGTGTCTGTTATCGCTGCCTTTCAGATTTTTGATGTTGTCTATATAATGACAGAGGGGGGGCCAGAGTGGTCGACGAGAGTAATTGGGTACCATGTCTGGAATACGGGCTTTAGGTATATGAAAATGGGCTATGCCTCAGCTATAGCCTGGGTACTTTTCATCTTTATTTTCGGCGCCACTTTGATTCAATGGCGAATAGGCAAACGCTGGGTGCACTACTAGATAGATGTTATGCTTAGCTGAGAAAGGAGGATAAGTTTTGGCTTTAGCAAAAAAGACAGGTAACAAGGTTATAATAGCTTTATCTCTCCTTATCCTGGGGGTGGGCAGTTTCATTATGATCCTGCCTTTTATCTGGATGGTTTCCACTTCCTTCAAAATCCCTGGCGCAGAGTATTCGTTTCCTCCTGAATGGCTCCCTATTCCGGCTACAATTGGGAATTACATAGAACTCTTCTCTTTGGATTTTCTTCCCTATGGTCGCTTCTTTCTCAATAGCATTTACCTCACTGCTATAATAAGCGCAGGTTGTCTTTTTTTTGATTCTCTTGCTGCCTTTGCTTTTGCGAAACTACGTTTTTGGAAGCGTGATACAATCTTTCTCATCCTCCTTAGCTCAATGATGTTGCCTGTTGCGGTGAGAATCATTCCTCTGTATCTAATGATGAGACTTCTCCACTGGCTCGATACATACCTTCCGCTCATATTGCCTCGCATATTTGCAGGGATTTGGGGGACGTTCCTGCTGAGACAGTTTTTTCTTACCATTCCTGATGATTTACTCGATGCGGCCAAAATCGACGGGTGCAGTTTCTTCGGCATATACTGGCAGATTATGCTTCCTTTAGCGAAACCCGCTCTTATAACTCTGGCTGTCATCGCCTCATTAGCTACCTGGAATGATTTTCTTCAACCTCTCGTTTATCTCACTTCGCTTGACAAATATACGGTGCAGATAGGTCTTGCGTATCTGGTAACTGACTACGAAGTCGAGTGGCGAATGTTCATGGCAGGTAGTACGCTGGCTGTCGTTCCCATATTATTGGTCTATGTCTTTCTTCAAAAACACTTTACCCGAGGTATCGTTATGAGTGGAATCAAGGGATAGTGAGCGTGCAAAGATAGAATGTTAGAAAAATAAGGAGAGAAGGGAGGTGAAAAAAGAATCTACAGTAACCTGAAAAGTAATTTAAGGAAAATTTTTAAGGAGGTATAAAGATGAAAGACAGACATTATGTGAAGTTATGTCTGGTTGTTCTGCTCGTGCTGGGTATGGCGATAGGCGCGTCTGCTCAAAAGAGTTTTGAGATTCTGTATGGGGGGGCACCTCTGCCAAAGGAGAAAACATTTCGCTTTCTGGTGAAAAAATATATGGAGGCAAATCCGCATGTAAAGGTGAAAATGACCACTATACCTGGAGACTTTTACGATAAGATGAAGATACTGGCTGCGGCAGGGGAACTTCCCAGTATAATACGAATGGATGACGACTGGACAGGAGAGTACATGGCCTACGGATTTGTTCATCCCCTAACCGACAGAATTGAGGCAAACATCGATAAGGCCGACTACTTCGAAGAAGCCTGGAAACCTTTCCTTTACAAAGGTGATCTCTACGGAATTCCTTATGATGCAGCCGGTTCTATGTTCTTCTACAACAAAAACCATTTCGATGAAGCAGGTATTCCTTATCCTCCCAGAGATACGGATGTGTGGACGAAAGACAGATTCTTTGAATACGCAAAGAAACTCACCAAAGATAAAGATGGTGATGGCAAGACAGATCAATGGGGAGTTTGCATCATGCCTTCGTGGTTTGATACCCAGAATTGGCTCTGGTGTGAGGGAACAAATCTACTTAGCGAAGATAAGACGAAGATTGCCTTTGACCAACATCCAGCCGTAGATGTTTTTCAGTGGAAAGCTGATTTACGCACCAAGTACGGGCTCTCACCATCTGCAGCTACTATTGAGGCAATGGGAAATGAAGCGATGTTTGCAGCAGGGCTGGTATCAATGATTCTCTGTGAGACTTGGGATATTCCCAAGTTTGAGGATGCACGGAAAGCGGGTAAGATTGAATATGGAACAACCTATTTACCTTCAGGGAAAGCTGGTGCTGTGCATCGGGTCACTTTCGATAGTTGGGGCATTACGACAAACGCGAAAGATTTGGAAATGTGTTGGGATTTCGTGACATGGATGAGCTCTGCAGAAGGCGGACAACAGTATCTCGCAGGAGAGGCAACATTCGCTCCCCCGAATAAAAAGGTAGCCTACGGTGCATATCTCCAACAGGATGCATACTGGGATCCGGAATTTATTATCGATATACTGGAGAACCACGGTCACCTTTCTGAAATTGTGCTGCAGGGAGCAGCTTTCTGGGATGCGATGAACAGGGTAACAGAGGGCCTGTGGCTTGGAACAAAAACAGCAGAGCAAGCGGCAAAAGATGCTCACAGGCTTGTTGATCCTATACTAGCTCAGGAGGCTGACATGCGTCCCTTCATATCGTGGGAGGGATATCCTAATCCCCCGAAGTCCGAATAGCAGGTTTTCGCCAAGATTATAAGTACAAGTAAGGGAGCCTCTACAGGCTTCCTTACTTTCGGAGAGTGTATTGTGAAAAAAGATTAATGGAGGGAAAGCATGATACAAGGGGAAAAAGACTGTTTTCTTATTGATGGAGGCTTAACATATGCTGATTTGCCCGAGGTGAACGAGAAGGTACTGGGAAGATTGTTTAATTTCCGAGCAGTTCAGGCTACTTTCAATGATGAGAATCCCCAGACGCGGAGAATGTGGCGGTATCCGGATGGGTCAGAGTATGACCCGGAACGACAGACCAGCGAATTTATCGCCTACTTGCCTGAGTATAAGAAACATGGTGTGATAGGATTTACCATCAATTTTCAGGGTGGGGGACCGGTCGCCCATCAATTTGTAAGCAGGCAAGAATGGATAAATACTGCCTTTCGGAAAGATGGAACTATTAAGTCAGATTATGCTGATAGGATAGGAAGGGTAATTACAGCAGCGGCTGAGAATAAGATGATTCCCATTGTAGGTTTCTTCTACTTTGGCCAAGATTATCACCTGAAGGATGAGGAGGCAGTAAAAGAGGCTGTTGTGAACGGGATGGAGTTCATAAAAAAGCTCAATAACGATAAAGTGTTGATTGAGATAGACAACGAAAGCGATATTGCCTACGACCACGAGATTCTCCAGCCTGCAAGAGTGCATGAACTCATTAAGCTTGCCCGCGAGGTGGGTGAAGGTAGATTTCTCGTTTCAACAAGCTTCGGAGGAGGAACGATACCCCCTGATACAGTAATTAAAGAAGCCGACTTTATTCTGATACACGGGAATGGTCGAAGTCCCCGAGTGATTCGTGAGATGGTGAGGACACTTCGAGAAAAAACTGACAAGCCTATTGTCTTCAATGAAGATCCAGCAGACTGGTGGACAACTAATGGTAACGTGGAAAAATTGATCGCAGATAAATTAATAGCTGCATTTGAGGAAGGTGCCAGTTGGGGGTACTATGACCAAGGGCAAAGTAATTACCGCGACGGTTTCCAAAGTCCTCCCACAAACTGGGCGATTAATACTGGGAGGAAAAAGGCGTTTTTTAATAAGGTTGCAGAAATAGTAGGAATAAGATAAGAGAGACTTCAATGAAAAACGAGGAGATAAAGAGATGAAATATTCCGTAATTACTGGTTTCCTAGGAAAACTTCAAGATAGATTTACTGAATACCAAACCAATAGAGATATTGAAGAAAAGTTTGAGCTCGCTTCAAAAATTGAGGGCCTTGACGGATTGGAAGTGTGTTACCCTGCAGATTTTGCTGACCTGAAGCTTTTAGAGGGCCTCCTCGATAAATACAGTCTGGACGTCTCCTCGTTAAATGTGAACCTCAAGAAGGAGCGAAGGTGGGCGAACGGCTCCCTCACCAGCTTGGATGAGAAGATCAGGCAGCAGGCGGTTAATGTACTAAACAAGGCAATGGATCTTGCACCGCAGATCGGGTGTGATGTGGTGACAGTGTGTCTTCTCATTGATGGGCATGATTATCCCTTTCAGGTAGACTATAGGAGAGCCTGGAGGTATCTCGTTGAGGGAGTACGGGAAGTGTGCACTCATCGAGATGATGTCAAGTTAAGCATTGAGTATAAAATGAGTGAGCCTGTGGCTCACACAATAGTAGGGAATGTAGGAAAAGCCCTCTATCTGTGTGAGGAAGTTGGTAAAGACAATGTGGGGGTGACTTTAGATCTGGGCCATGCCCTCTATGCAGGCGAGAATCCTGCTGAATCTGCCTGTCTGCTCGCAGAGAAAGGAAGACTTTTCCTTGTTCACATAAACGATAACTACAGAAACTGGGACTGGGACCTTATCCCCGGATTTGTTAATTTCTGGGATTATATTGAGGTCTTCTTCTATCTGCGAGAGTACGGCTACCAGGCGTGGATGAGCCTGGATGTTTTCCCAAAGAATATTGATCCGGTGGAGGTTTTTGGAAGAAGCATTGAATTTGCGAGAAATATAGAAAGAATAGTGGAGAGAATTAGCTCGGAGGAGATCTTTCAGCTGATAAATGAGCGGAATGTCCCTGCAATTTTCTCTTATCTACAGAATAAGTCATTAAACGTAGGCTAATGGTAAGATCAAACTGATGATGGGAGAAAAAAATTGAAACTAGGAATAAATAGCTCCATCTGGGAAATTGGCGGTGTGAACTTCTCTGATGCTATTGATAGAATTAGCAGAGCAGGATTTAGATATGTTGATGTTTTAGCCCTTGGCAGTGTAGATCCGGCTAAAATGGAGGCTAAAACAAAGAAGAGATTGATAAGAAAATTCAAAGACTCAGGTCTTGTTGCCTCCAATATGGTGATATTACCTCCAGGAAATATATCTTCCAGCCTTGAAGAAGAAAGAGAAACGTGTCTTGCGTTTCTGAAGCGGTGTGCAGAATTTCAAAGGGAGCTTGGCGGAAAACAAATCCTTTTGGGATTTGGTGGGGGATTTCTTACCCTGAAACTTAGCAGGGAGAGAGCCTGGGTGAATTCAGTTGAGTTTATAAGAGACCTCTGTGAGTGGCTGTCAGAAATGAGAATGTTCCTTACCCTCGAGCTTGATCCTTTTGTCTTCCATGTGGTTAATGATACTACCTCAATGGCCAGGATTATCTCCGATGTCAACATGAATAACCTCTTTGCCAATGTAGACCTGGGACATCTTGCCATCACCAGGGAGCCACCGGCTGCACTGGAGAAGTTACGAGGGAAAATCCTGCATGTTCACCTGTCTGATAATAACGGGAGCATCCACGCAAACTACATCCTTGGCAAGGGGGTGACTTTGTTCCCTGAGTACATCAAGAAGCTCATTGAAATGGAGGTGGATGAGACCTGTAGACAGTATGGAGAAGTTGCCGTTGCAGCTATGGAATTAGGGGAAATGGGGCAGGATATTCCGGATCCTGATCGGTATGTAAGGGAGAGCCTTGAATACATAGAAAGGAACATTCCAGAGTTAAGAAGATAAAATTGGATGTATGAAATCCAAGTTCACCCCCTTCTTTTTCCACTTTCCTAAAAGACAGATGGTTCCAAAAATCTGCAAAGACGTTGAGCTCTAACGTGGAGACAGGTTTGACCTGGCTTCCGCCGCAAAGTCAGTGTATTCTTCACTGCTGAGAATCCGAACCCTTTCAGAGATTATCGGCTCAATGTGACATTTACACACCATGAAACTGGAAAACTTACGTGGCTCCGGGCTTCTACGCCGTTGATGGGGATGTCGCGAACACGAGTGCACGAGGTGGGAATAAATGGCGAGTTCATTTCAGACCAGAATGGATGGCAAGTTTCACCAGAATATCCATTACGTTAGCAATGCCATTTATAGATGTTGCGACCTCTTAAATATTGGTAAATTGAACCGGAACTTTTCGCTTTTACGCGAGGTTCAAACTTAGAAACAACCTAAGTTTCCAGCTAAAAAATCTAAAAAAGTGGAACTATTCGCTTTTACATTAGTAGGAACTAATCGCTTTTACGTAACAAGGGGTTGAAGTTTGGCTTGAAAAGGAGGTAAAAGTGAGCAGACTCAAAGTGGTAGGAAAGGGGAAGAGATTATGGACAAACTTAACATAGCTATAATAGGGTGTGGATGGGCTGGCGAAAGACACGTCCGCGCATTTCAAAAACTATCGGACAGGGCAAACGTATCAGCCTTAGTAGATAACGACGAACCAATTCTCGAACAGAAAGCCAGCGAATGGGGTATTTCAGAGGATTATACAGATTACCATGACGTCTTATCAAGAGACGACGTGGATGCTGTCTCTATATGTTTGCCACATAACATTCACGCAGAGGTAGCCATAGAAAGCGCATGTGCAGGCAAACACATCCTCTGTGAAAAGCCAATGGCTGTTAGGTTTGAAGAGGCAGACTCAATGATAAAAGCGGCTGAAGAAAATGACGTTAAGTTGATGGTCGCAGAGAGCGCACGCTTTCTAGCCATCAATCGTAAGATGAAGAATTTACTCGACGAGGGGTATATTGGCAATCCAATCCTGCTGAGACAGGTATTTATGCCGAGGAATCCGAGTAAGACCGGATACGTTTATCCTGGCCGTCGGGCATGGCTTTCAGATAAGAGGATTGCTGGCGGAGGCCAGTGGATGGTGAACGGTATACACCGTATTTCTGCCGCCAGATGGTTCTTTGGTGAAGTGGAATCCATTTATGCTGTGGAGTATCAAACCCTTGATTTTAACTTGAACATCGAAGCTAACATTTGTGCAACGCTGAAATTTGTGAATGGGACTTTAGGTCAAGTTGTTTTCGCTCCTCAAGCCAGCCATTTCGGTATTTTCGACGAAACAATGCTGCATGGCGACTCAGGTGCAATAGTAGCGAGCAGGCCAGATGGAAAACTACATATTTACAGTGAAAAAGTAGATGCGCCGAATAACCATTTATCCATAGAAGTGCGTCAAGAAACAGATCCATTTGTTCTGGAGATGGAGCATTTTCTTGATTACGTTCAGAAAGACGCTCCGTGCATCTGTGACGGAGTGAGCGAACGCGAATCTCTGGCGGTAATCGTCGGTGGATTTGAGTCTATAAAAACGGGAAAAAAGGTGAATCTTCGAACTAAAAATGATGTGAAATAGAATTTAGCCCAACTTTTGTGTTATCCTCGATACTGTTGTTTAATGTTTCAAAATTTTTCTCAGAGACTTTTTTCAGAGAAGAATGAACCATGTCACCTTCTGTCCCATAGTAAGACATTCACTACCTTCCTCTAAAACTAAAATCCTTATTTTATCAGTGTTCGATCGAATGGCTTGACACGATTAAAAGACCCTTTCCAGAAGGTCGGTGTCAGTAACAGGTGGCTACCTCAGAATTTTCTCAAAGCTGGAGTGACCAGGCGAGTCAATGTCAAAAATTGGGGTAGAAATTTTATGGTCTTGATTAAATATTTAAACCTCTGGTAAGTACTTGGCTTCTGCCTTTATCATTTCATCCACCATCTTTTTAATTTCATCAAGAGTGAGGATACTGGAAGTTAAAGGATCAAGTGCCACTGCCTGCAAGAGCGCGTCTTTGTCCGCGGTTAGGGCAGCCTGGACTGCAAGCTCCTGGACGCCTATGTTGCTCCTGCATCACCGGAACGGTTCTTAAAGCCCTAAATACACCCCCAGGGCCTATTGTATCCCCTACATTTTGATTTATTCCATATTTATCAGGTATCTTGAGATCATTTAGGTAAGCATCAAGTCCTCCCACTTCAATGGTAATAATCACATAATCTGCATCTTTTAGTGCCTCCCGGCGATCTAGGCTGGCTTCAATTTTTGCTTTTCCTCCCCGCTCTTTGACCATCTTTCGAGCAAGTTGAGATATAAGGTTCAGTCTTTCCTCATCAATATCTATAAGAGAAATTGTACTCTCTGAAATTTCAGGAAAGGAAAGAACATCCCCAATTAATTTCTTAGTAAATATCATACTACCCGCCCCAATTATAGTGATTTTTGGCATTTTTTTGCCTCCTGCTATGCAAAAATAGCTCCTCGGCCTTCTTTTCCGAGGAACAAGTAGTAAAAGATCAATGACCCCTCTGCTTTAAGATTCTCCAGAACAAAATCAACCCCCTCAGGCCGACAGAAAACCTGAAACGAAAAAGATAGAATTTAAAAGCTCCTTGTAAAAAGGTGAGAAAACGAATCTTTTAAAGTTTACAAACTACCAAAAATGTTTAAATTGAGGCAGTTGGTTTTTGTTTTTCTTGAACATCTCCTTTACCATCTTTTCTATTTCGGCCAGGCTTAAAACGGCAGAGGTTAAAGGATCAAAACAGATTGCCTGAAATATCATTCTCGGATCACCGCTGATAGCACCCTCCACCGCTAGTTCTTCACATCTAGCACTGATATTATTGAGAATAGCCAGTTGTGGCGGCAGCGAACCTACATGAATAGGACTGAATCCACGCTTGGAGGCAACTACTGGTACCTCAACACAGCAGCCTTCTGGAAGATTATCTATAAGACCAAAGTTCCTCACATTTCCGTTAAATTCATACAGGGTTCCATCTCCAATTGTGGCATTGAAAATGTTTGCTGCATACTCTTTACCTCTTTTTAGGTCTATTGATGGTTCCTCAAGCCATTTCTTTATTTCAGATTTCCAGGTATTCTCTCTTTTGAGATATTCTTTCAGGATAAAGGCATATTCTCCCGGATTCCAGCCAGTACTATGCCTGCAATATTTCTCTATGAGGTCAGCTCTTTTTCTAAACCAGGCATTGTATTCCGAGTTATGGCCACTGGATTCAGTAGCATAGTAATCCAGATGGAGAAACATCTCATTTCTTACCTGCTCTTCATTGTAAATCTCAGGTCTCTTAACAGCTTCTCTAATAAGAGAGTAGGCATCTTTACCATTCCATTTGAAGTCAAGAAACCAGGCCTGGTGATTTATCCCGGCACAAAGGTAGGCAATCTCTTCCATAGGAGCACCTATCCATTTGGCCAACATTTCGGCGGTGCCCTGGACACTGTGGCAAAGACCGGTTACTTTGACTTTATTCTCACCTTGCATGGCACGACAAAGCATAGCCATAGGGTTTGTATAGTTTAGGAAAATAGCCTCCGGGCAGTAACGCTCTATGTCTTTACATATGTCAAGCATTACTGGTATTGTTCTGAGGGCTCTGAAAATTCCAGCAGGGCCCCTGGTATCGCCAACATTTATATCCACTCCATACTTTTTGGGGATTTCTATATCTGAACGCCATACCTGAACCCCACCCACAAGGATGGTAGAGACTACTCCATCTGCTCCCTTGAGCGCCTCAACTCTATCTTTGGTGGCAACCACCTTTGCTGGGTAATTTCCCGCAGCGATTATTTTCTCTATTGCTTTTTTCGCGAAGAAAAGGCGTTCCTCATTGATATCCATAAGGGCTACCGTACTGCCCTCAAGTGCGGGGAAAGTGAGAATATCTCCCACCAACCTTCTGGTGAATTCAAAACTTCCTGCTCCTATAAAAGCAATTTTTGGCATATAAAACTCCTTTCTTATCTCAGTATTATTAAGCGTAGAGCCAACATTTTACCTGATGTCCTTTTTCTACTTCAATTACGGGAGGTTCCTCTTCAGATTGACAAATTTTTTTAATCTCCAAGCATCGGGGAGCGAAAAGGCAACCCCGGAGAATGGATAAAGGATCAGGAACTGTTCCCTTAATTATGGCCAGTCTTTCTCCCTTTCCTACAATAGAGGGTATAGATTTTAATAAGGCCTGTAGATAAGGGTGCATGGGATGGTGGAAGAGGTCGTGAGCACTGGCGTATTCCATAATTTTTCCTAAATACATTACCGCTACATTATCGGATGTCTCGGCGATAACTCCCAGGTTATGAGTTATCATTATAATAGCCATACCAAATTCTTGCTGAAGCTCTTTCATTAGCTCCAATACCTGGGCCTGCACGGTCACATCCAAGGCCGTAGTAGGCTCATCGGCAATGAGAAGACTGGGATTACAAGAGAGGGCCATAGCAATCATAGCCCTCTGACGCATACCCCCGCTCAGTTGATGAGGATAATCATCGACCCTTTGAGGCGGATCAGAGATTCCTACCCGATCCAGCATCTTGATAGCGTGCTCTTTAGCCTCCTTCTTGGTTACCTTTTGATGGACCATGATGGATTCAATTATTTGATTTCCGATGGTATAGACCGGATTCAGGGAAATCATGGGTTCCTGAAAGATCATGGCTATTTCTCCCCCTCTAATGTTCCTCATCTTGCTTCCCCTTGAATCTAACCGGATAAGGTCTACACTTTTTTCTTTATTTTCCCCATATAATATCTCTCCCCGGGTTATCCTTCCTGGAGGTGCAGGAATCAATCGCATAATGGAAAGAGCGGTAACGCTTTTTCCACAGCCGCTTTCGCCTACTACGCCTAAGGTCTCACCCCGACGTATCTTTAAATTAACCCCATCTACTGCTTTGACAATCCCATCATCAGTATAGAAATAGGTACACAGGCCTTTTACATTGATTAAATAAGAATTGGTCTCCAATTTTTTCCTGCCTGATTGTTTTAGGGGTATTTCTTACCTTGTGAAGCTATTTAGATTATTCTTGCTAAAATTGTCTTATTCCTTTTAAGGAAAAATCATCAGCAAAATGACAGGCTACATAATGCTCATCGCCGATATCCTCCAGAGGAGGTTCCTCTTGACTACAGATCTTTTTAGCATATCGGCATCTGGGATGGAAAGTGCATCCGGAGGGAGCATTCGCCGGGTTAGGGACATCCCCTTGCAGAAGAATACGTTCTGGTTTAACATCTGGATCAATGACGGGAACAGCGGATATTAAGGCTTCAGTATAAGGATGCCTCGGTCCTTGGTAAACCTCCTCCGCTTCGCCCACCTCCATTATCTTTCCCACATACATTACCGCTATGCGGTTGCTAATATGATACACTACGCTCAGGTCATGGGCAATAAAAAGGTAGGTCAGGTTAAATTGCACCTGGAGGTCCTCCAGCAGGTTAATTACCTGAGCCTGGACTGACACATCAAGAGCTGAGACAGGCTCATCAGCGATAACTAATCGGGGATTTAATGCTAAGGCTCGGGCAATTCCTATTCTCTGTCTTTGTCCACCACTGAACTCATGAGGATATCTTCTCATATATCTGGGATTTAGCCCCACTATCTTCAAGAGTGTTCTAACCCTGTCCTCTATCTCCTTTCCCTGGGCCACCTTATGGATTATCAAGGGCTCACCCACTATATCCATAACTGTCATTCGAGGATTTAAAGAACCATAGGGGTCCTGAAAGATCATCCTCATCTCTCTTCTCAGGCTCTTTATCTCCCTGTCTTCTAATTTGGTTATATCTAATTTTTTCCCTTTGCCCGTCTTAAACCAGACCTCTCCATCTGTAGGCTCTATCAACCTCAGGATGCTTCTTCCAAGCGTGGTTTTCCCACAGCCACTTTCTCCCACCAGCCCAAGAGTTTTCCCCTGGCGAATAAAAAGATCAACTCTATCAACTGCCTTGACGTAGCCTACAACTCGTCGAAAGACTCCCCTGGTTATGGGAAAGTATTTCTTGAGATTTTTTACCTCAAGCAATATCTCGTTCTGCTTGTCCACCTCTCACCTCATATGATCTGTTACCTTCGGCGTGAGTAAGGATCAGCCGCATCCCTCAAGCCATCCCCCAAGAAGTTAAAGCCCAGAACGGTAGTTACAATAAACGCGCCCGGAATTGTAATCCAGAGATGCCTTCCCATGGTTTGCAGGTTTTGAGCTTCTTGCAAGAGGACTCCCCAGCTTACCATTGGAGGTTGAAGACCTAATCCCAAAAAGCTTAAGGTACTTTCCGCCAATATCAGCCAGGGGATAGTTAAGGTAAGTATCACAATAATATGGCTAAGACAATTAGGAATAAGATATTTAAAGATAATTCTGGCATCACTTGCTCCTACCTCTTTGGCTGATAAGACAAACTCCTGCTCACGCAAGGACAACACCTTTCCCCTTACCTCTCTGGCAAGGGGAGTCCAGCTTAACAGCCCAAATAACATCATTATGGCTATGAAAACGTATAAAGATGACCAGGTTGCAGGAATGGCGATACTAAGAGCCATCCATAAGGGTAGTTGAGGGAAAGATTGAAGAAACTCAACTATCCGCTGAAGAATCATATCAGTAATACCTCCATAATATGCCGAAATTGTGCCCACCATGCTTCCTATGAAAGCACTGAGGATTGCTCCAAGTAGAGCTATCGATAACGACACTCTCCCTCCTAACATAATCCTTGCCAAAAGATCCCTGCCATAATTGTCCATTCCGAAAAGATGTATACTACCTTCCTTCGGAACACCAAAGAGATGCAACTTGCAGGGAATTCCAAAGGGCTTATACTCCCACCCTCTTACCAAAAAATAAATGGGAAATCTTTTGCTTGTATCCTCCGTATAAATTCTCCTCCAGGTCTGAGGATCGAGCTCCAGCTTTAAATTATAGACAAATGCTCTTAAGTGGAACTTACCCTTATCATCGAAAAAATGTATTCTCTGAGGAGGGGAAAAACTTGCATGCTGATCGATTTTTAAGGGATTGCAAGGAGAGAAAAAGGGAGCAAGGATAGCTAAAATAGCCATAATCATAATTAAAATGCCACCGATAATAGCAGTTTTGCTTCTTTTAAATTTTCTCCAAACCAGTTGTATATATGCCTCACCTTTTACAGGCTCCGCAAGGCTGTTTTTTTTTCTTGATCTCTTATCTTTTAACATCAAAAATCCCTCAGTCATACCTTATTCGGGGATCTATCCAGGCCAGAATGAGATCAGATAATAAATTTCCAATCACTAAAACAACTGTGACCATCAACAGAAAAGATCCAGCTAAAAGAGTATCCTGAAACACAAGAGCATCGTAAAATGCAGGACCGGTGGTGGGAAGATTTAAGACTATGGCGGTAACCATTGTCCCCTGTACTATGTAAGGAAGAGCTACTCCTTGATAGGCGATAATGGGATGGAGGGCATTTACCACTGCGTGTTTATAGAGAACAATCCTTTCCTTCAAGCCCTTGGCACGAGCAGTAATTACATATTGAGATCTGAATACATCTAAAAGGTTCGCTCTCATTACCCGCATATTCCTGGCAACCCCTGCCACCCCTGAGATCACTACCGGAATCCATAAATGCTGAAGAAAATCAACAAATTTTGCCCAATTCCAGGCAGCTAAAACATACTCAGGGGAGCTAAGCCCTCCAACGTGGGGAGCGCGGAACTTAAAAACCAGTAAATACATTATCACCAGGGCAGTAAAAAATTCAGGAAAGGAAAGACCTATAAATGCCAAAAAAGTACTCAAATTGTCTCCCAAACTGTATTGATGGGTAGCCGAATAAATACCAATTAAAAGCCCTACTAATGTAGAGATCAAATGGGCGGAAAGGGCTATGATCATGGTCCATTTTAATCTTTCCCAGATCACCTCCTGGGCAGGCTTTCTATATCCAAAGGAATAGCCGAAATCTCCCCTGGTAACGATGTTCTTTATCCAGATTAGATATTGAACAGGCATGGATTTATCTAATCCATATGTTTTTCTCATCTCATCAACCATTTTTCTCGATTCTTGCTCACTTAAGCCCGCCTGAGATTTTAGTTGTGACTCTATAGCAGTCATAAAATCACCGGGAGGGAGTTGAATTATCACAAAGCAAACAATACTAACAGCCAGCAATAATGGAATGACATAAAGAATTCTTCTGATAATATAGCTTATCACAGGATAGTTCCCCATTTAATTAGGAGGGGGAAGGATATCCTTCCCCCTCCTACATTTCTTTCCTTTGTCCCTTTCCCTTGTTTATTTCTCCTCATAGGTTGGAATTACCCCCGGGAGAAGTTCAGGCTTTTGCTCATCCTTGGGAACCCAAAGCTGCCATGCACTTTGAGCCACATCGAACCATTCGTACATATAAGGTGGAGTACCGGGCGCAACGTTCCTCAGTCTGTTGGCAATTGCATTACCCACTTGCATCTTATAGAGGCCAATCCTGTAAAGATTTTTGGTCCATAAATTTTGAATTTCTGAGAATGTTGTCCTTACCTTTGAACCAGATGTCTCAGTTTTTAGTGAGTTTATCAGATCTCTTAAGCGAGCCTCAAAGGGAAATAGGTCTCTTTCCCCCCCTGGTCCAGCCTGGTGCCAGGTAGGAGTAATCTCAGTTACAGGCCCAAGGTCGGTTAATCTTGTCAGGGGAGTAAGACACAACACATTATCGCGCACTATAGGTATCTCAAGTTCTCCACTGTCGGATAGAGCATCGAAAGTTGTGCCCTTGATGACTTTAAGAACAGACTTAATACCAGCTTCCATAAGGTAGGGAACTAAGGCCTCTCCTAAGTTCACGGCTGCGGTTTCGTCTTCAACGATATGGATTACAAGGGTTAAATCCTGACCAGCTAATGGAGTACCTGTAGGCCACTCCATTATACCATCGCCATCGATGTCCTTAAATCCCAGCTCTGCAAACAAACCTTTTGATTTCTCCAGATCATAAGGATAGGAGACGATAGCATCGGGATCATAATATGGAGAAGAGTCGACCAGACTACCTTCATATGGTGCAATTAGAGGTCCTGGGAAAATTGAGTTTGTTATTCCCTCCCGGTTAATGGCGTAGGATAAAGCTTTTCTAAACCTGAGATCTCTGAATAACTCTCTCATGGCTCGGTCTCTCTCCGTCTTCACCCCTTTGTGAAGTGAAAGATTTGGCTGCAAACTAAACGAAGCGTTATAACCCACAAATCGAGCCGCAAAGTAAGAGTCTGACCTCCGTCCTTCTTCCAGGGCAAAAGAGAAAACCCCCGGTGTTTCTAGGTTGGTATAATCACAACTTCCGGCTATCACATTTAAGGTTCTGGTTATCCCTCTTCTTCCCTTTTCAATATAAGCCTCGTTAAAATAGGGAAGTTGTTGTCCTTTCTCATCCACCTTCCAGTAGTAAGGATTTCTCCTGGCCACTATGAATCTTGCCGGTTCGAATTTTACTGGCACCCAAGGACCGAGCGTTACCACCGGAAGATCCTCAGGGGGTAGGGAATGGATGAAGCCTTCGTAAGTAGCATCTGGATTGTATTTTGGATGATGCTTTGCTAGAACATGCTTGGGAGCTGGTGCCAAACCGTAGCGACCCATGCGGAAAAGAATGTATAGAGGGAAGGCTGCCCCAAAACGCCACCTGATGGTATACTTATCTACCTTTTCCAGTTCGGTTAATTTTCCGTTTATTGTCCATGCGCCCGCGCCGAGGAAGGAAGGAATATGGGAATCTACATGGCAGTCGTAATATGTAAACAGGACATCATCAGCGGTGAATTCCACTCCATCCGACCACTTTGCTCCTTCAAGCAGATGCATGGTAAGGGTCTTGCCATCTTCGGACCATTCCCAACTGGTAGCTAAGTTTGGCACAGGTTCAATGGGATTTTTTAGCATCCACATATGGGCGGGTTCCACCAGGCCTTCCCAGACAAGCACCTCGGTGCCCCACCAACCTGACGTTAATCCTGCTGCCCAGTTCCAGCCCTCGGTTGGAGACCCACAAAAGACCCTCCACTTATCACCATATACCCCCACGCCGTCACTCATAACCTTAGACTTTATAACCTGGGGGTTCTTGGGCAATCTCTCCCACACTGGAGGAAGTTCCCCTTTGGCCACTGCCAACTCTAATGCCTCAGGTTCGATATAGTGCGGGAGGGCCTTGTACTCCATAAGGTCACTGGTTTCGAACTTGCCTAAAAAGCTCTCCTGAGCGATAGCCACTGCACTAAACGAGGCGATGAACATAAGCACTATTAATATTGACGTAACTTTCTTCATCTTAACCTCCGGAAAAACATATTTTCTTTTCGTCATACATTACTCATTTTTCTGTGGAAAGCCCTAGAAACTAGAGAAAGGAATATATCCTTCAATATTTCTCTTTTTAGATGCTTTCCTCATACCCCAGCTAACGACTTACTTGCTTCTCACCTCCCTCTGGCCTTATTTTTAGCTTTTTTAATTTCTTATAAATACTTATTTTTCCTTAAACAAAGGAGCCTGCGGACCAGACCGTCAGGGCACGGGATTGTCCGCAGACCTGGCTATCCTCGTCTCTGATATTCCCTCCAAGCGCCTTGGCAAAATAATAAAAAAGGGATAGGCAACGCATAAAGCATTACCTATCCCTTTAAAGTTATCTTTTTTAAGAGAAAAAACTAACCTATCCTCGAGAGAGTTATGTGTTCTTTCCACAATTTTACTCTCCTTAATGGCTAAATAATTTTTTCTTTAGTTTCTCCTTGTCATTCAACAGATCATCTAGAGCCATTCTCATTAATAGACTTTAAGAAATTCCTGTCTTTTTTGAAAGCTTTCTTAGCTTTTCTAACTGGTCCTCTTTGATGCTAAAGGTTTTAAGCTTCAGAGAATTCTCCTCTAGTTTTGAATTCATTATAGTATATTTTATTTAAAAGTCAACCCTCCTCGACCCTTGTCAGGAAAATTGAAAGTAAACTTAGGCTTCAAGGGATTTTCAGGAGAAATAAAAGAGATATTGTTTATTCTACCGTGAACGCGTTCCTAATAATTCGTAATTATTTTACACTATAATAGGCTTTGCC
>Ga0315547_1000398_pt1 | contig 44984 bp, 55 predicted proteins | sample SalMarSW160240MG_2_FD_202542 | JGI IMG/M metagenome (GOLD analysis project Ga0315547, IMG submission 202542) | Salt marsh sediment microbial communities from the Plum Island Ecosystem LTER, Massachusetts, United States - Salt Marsh Sediment SW1601-240 ...
TCCGACTTGAGTTTGAGGGTGAAGATAGCAGATACTCGCTTCACTGTTTTCCAGGTTCGTTGACAAGAATTGTAATTCATCCTGGAATAGCGAGCCAGGAGGAAGGTAGCGGTAGTCGCCGTCGAAGTTGTCAAGACGATTGCGAATCCAATGTTCAACAGCAATGAAATCGACGGGGCAAACCATGTTGGTGTTCTTGATCTCGCCTGTAGCGAACAGTTGAGCAATCGGCGGCGATGAATAGACAACGTAGACAATCTGATCGAACCGATCATCAGGATTGTCGCCGGCACAGATCGACCGGCAAAGCTGAAACTTGCCGCGACCAGCCCACAACTCTCCGTCAAGCGGACAGCAAGGAAGCTGGTTGAGAAACCAATCCGGAGCCATGATGGGGTTGCCGTAGCGACTCCAAAGTCCTGTTGCGCGCGGCTTGATCTTTGCCTTCCGCTTACCGGTTTTTGGATCGGTGACACTTGCCCACGGCACAAGTTCGGTAGGCAATCCGCGCGTAAGCCCGCCGTCCCAAAGACAGCGGGTTCCGTCGAGTTTCTCGGAAACAAACCAGCCGCTTATGTCCTGCTTGCTCGGATCGAACTTGTGTGCAAGCTGAAGAAATTCTCGTCGAGCCATGAGTTATCCTACATCAAAGATCGGGGGTTCGAGTCCACAGCACCGCAGAACGAAACCGACCACAGTGGCCGGCACATTGATCGGGGCGGTGAAGAGACCAGCAACGCAGTCGCCATACCACGGAATGTCTTTCCCGAAATAGGTGTAAAGCGAGTAGTCAAAATAGAAGCCGGCGACAGCGAGTGAAAAGACAAGACAAAACACCCACCATCCACAGCCGCCTAGAAGACAGCCGCCAAAAGCCACAGAATGACGCCGCATGTTGGTTCTCCTCTTGGAGTTGATGTCGAAGCTGAAGTCGTTACTTCAACTCGTACTTCACGTTGTCAATGATCGCCCACTCCACGGTGCGCGGGTCAATCAGGCGGAGGCCGCCGTCCTTTTCCATTGCCGTGAATTGAAGGCGGCCAAAATCGTCGGTCGTACCATAGTGTCGGCCGATCATGGTGCGCTCTTCGCCGGCAGTTGCGCCCTTTAGCAAGCTGGACAATGCCCGAGGCTTGGGGTGAGGAAGGTTGCCATCCAACAGATTGGTAACAGTGTCAACGAGAGTCTTGTGTTCCGGCTTCTTCCTGAAGTGGACCGTCATCACGAGCCGGGCCGACGCAACGATCTTCTCGACCATTTTGGTCCGGTTGACCTTCTCCACGAATTGAAACTGATCGGCGACGTTGAACTCTTTCTCAAAGAGGCCAGCGTCAATTGACCACTCCAAACCGTTCTCGTTTTTCACGACAACGCTCTGGAAATCGCGGCGAACAACTTGGCCATAGGAATGCCGAGACCACTTGTCACCCGGCTTCAGTGCGGCAGCGTTGCTCTTCCCTCTTAATCGGGTTTCACTTAGCATGAGAATCTCCCTATTGAAGTACGAAGTCGGCCAAGATCGGCGGGACTGCCGTATCAAAGCCGCTGAAATCCATCATGCCGGCGTCCGAAGGATCGGCGATGGAGAAACTGTTCCCCTCAAGCTGAAAGGCCGCCAGCTTCGCCGGCCGACCTGACCTCTGACGGTATTGTTGAAGGGCCTGAAAAACGTGCTGGGGCCCGGCCCACGTTTGACCGTCTGTGTAGATGCAGAACACGTCCACATCCAGCCCTCTGGTGAGGGCATCACGCATGGCGACGGCGCAATCTGTGCCGCCAAAGTTGTTCTTCTGGGCCTTGTCTGCGGCTGACTTCAGCGTGTCTCTGGCAGTGATGCCCAAGTCCACCATGTGATGACAGAAGCCCGCTACATAGGTGTTCGGCTCGGTTCGAGCCGCCACCATCGCCATGACGGCCGCCGCTTCGCAGCAGGTGATCGGTGCGCCGGCACAATTCGCCCAAGACATGGAGCCAGAGACATCAACTCCGAGGTAGAAGTTCTTCCCGGTCGGCTCGACGGCATCAAACCCGAGGTAAAACGCCTCTTCGAGGGCGTCGGTGATCTGCGGGACCGGATTCCATGCCAAACTGCCTCTGTCACCTCGTCCTTGAGAATACTGCCGCTGGGCGATCAGAATGTTGAGCGGATGTACCCGCTGACGCTTCAGGCCCTCGGCATCTGTCAGAGCGGCCACCACATGTCGGATGCGGCCGGACAACGGTTTGAGGACGCCAATACTGGTCATCTTGCCAAGATTCCGAATCATGGCCGTGAGAGGCATCTTCTCCAACAGTGCGTCCCACACGTCCACATCGTTGAGCATCTCAGTGGGAATGTGCTCACGAACCAAACCGTGGTCAGCGATTAGTTGAATGAGACGCGGAACCGAGGCCGTCCTTGCCTCTTCCACGGCAATCAGGAATTGAGTCACGTCGCCGTCGTGATCGACGCCCTTATGGTTCCACCAATCCTCCCGCTGGGTGACGTACTGAAACACCTCGTTGGTGAGGCCAATAACCTGCGGATGAGATTTGCGGAGAACATCGCGGTGACTCCAGCCATTGCGCTGCTGGTACTTCGTGACCTGCATAGCCAGCGACATGGGCGTCCGGCCGGTGTACCACTTGGCAACGGCTTCGCGGAGACCGCGACCCCAGCCGCGAAATTCCTTCACGGCGGAGCAGAAATCGAAGAGATGCGTACCAATACGGCACACATCTGGCAACTTGGACAGGGCGTAGCTACGAATCGAGCTATCCCCGGCGGTGCCGGCAACGTAGGCGAGAGCAAAAATGGCAGGATCATTCTTTGGAGCGCGACCGCCCGTGCTGACCTCGGTGATGATGTCAACGGTTCGGCGAGCATCTTCAGCTAAAGCCCTGTCGATGCAATCAACCGTCTCCAATGTTCGCTTCTTTTCGGTGGCATAGTAACCACCGCCCTCATGGCCAAGGATCAGAAAGCGATGGAGTTGGGTCCAACAACTGACAGCAAAGACATAGCCGCCAGCTTCATTGCGAACTTGGCTCTTACCGCGAACCGGTTGAGTTTGCGGAGTGGTTTTGGAGGAGACGTGACGGGCGTAGTTGGCTGGCATTAGGACTCTCCCTTTCAAAGCGGCACCAGGGGGATCGCCATCGTCCCCCTGATGCCTGTTGCCACGGCGAAACAGTGCAGCAAGGTGTCAGATTAGTTGGTGACTGAGGACTTGTCGTAAACCTGATAACCCTCAGTCTTCGACCCGACTGTGCAGGGCGGGGCAAGTTGTTGTCTACCGGAGGTTCATCGGTAATGGTGGTGATAACCGGTTGACTTCGGCCCCAAGTCACTCGTGTAGGGCGGGGCAAGTTGATAACGATCGGATTGTCGTATGCCTGATAACCGATCGTCTTCGGCCCCAAGTCGCTCTTGGTTCGGGCTACTCAATGACGTAGCGGGTCACGCCGTCGCGCGTCGCCTTCCCACGGTAGGTGACGACATTCACGCCCTCTTCGCGGAGATGGCTGAGGCACACATTCAGGCTCGCGGCCTTGACGGTGCGGCCGGTTTTCTTCCCGACCAACTCGACCAACTGGTCCATCGTCAGCTTCTTGCCACGACTGAGGATCACACGCAACGCTTCGGTTTGATTCAACTTCTCGGCCATTGGGACTCTCCCTCGGGGTTAGCGGAAACGGTTGTGTATTATCCGGGCGAGTTGTGCTGAACGGTGGTTTCACGCTTCAATGGTTGAAATTGATGTTGATAACCGTCCAACTTCGGCCCAGAAGGAATGCTGACAGGACTCGAACCTGTGACCTCTCCATTAGCAGTGGATAACGCTCTGTCTTCGGCCCGTTTCAGGCTAGGAACGACTAAGCGGTGTTAGCGCTCTACCGACTGAGCTACAGCATTCCCGTGTATGGGTTCCACGGATTGTATCAGTTCCTCCAGTTTATCCAAGTCAACGGACTCAAAGGGCTCACAAAAGGCAGCTTTCAGGAGCCGCTCGACGACATCAACCCGAGTAACGTCAGTGTAAACACGGTCCGAGTGCCGCCGCTGCGGGCAAGCTACATCCACAGGGATTTTGACTGGCCGGCTGTAGACCTGGAGGCCAGGCCACCAAGCCGCCCTATCCACCCAATCAGCGGGGATAAACTCGACTTCGCGGTACTCTTGACAGTTGCTTTGACAGATGTCGTTCATGCGGTTCCCTCATTCACCTATAGATTGCCAAAACCGGGCGGACACCGCCACAAATTCTGGCTTATCTGTCAAAATCGGCGAAGAAACTGGTAAATCGACTTCTTTGACAAACCGACTGCCTCAGCAATCTCGGACGGAGTATGCCCCTCCAGATAAAGAGTAAGGATACGTCGTGCCCGCTCTGTCTTACATCGCTTGTAGAGCACCTCCGCATTTTCCATCCGTAACAATTGTGGGTCTTCAGCAGACAGAACTGCCTCTGGGAGACTGTCATACGCCGGTACATGTTGATGGCGGCTGTAATACTCGCTTTGTCCCGAAAGCTCGCTATTGACTTTGCTCCGAATTGCCGTGATAAGATAGTTCCGCACAGGGCTATTCAAACCACCCTTCGCAATCAAGCGATCAACAGCTTCAACAAGTGCAACGATCCCAACGCCCACCAAATCAGCTTTAGGTTGGCGGCAATGCGGGTGCGAGCGAAGGATACGTTTTACTGTGGCCAGAACCAATGGTCGATTGATTACAATCATTTCGTCACGTGCAGTCTGACTTCCAGCGAGAAGCTCTTTAGCGAGAACTTCATTTCGTTCGGCGATGTCTTTAGCAACAGTCATGTATTCACCTCAATCTTGTCAAATCGCCAGATGCAGTTCGCATAGAAATTTCGAGCCTCACACTGCCCGGCTGAATACAGATACGCTTCCGTGTCGGGATCAAAAATCGTGCCTCTTTCAAAAGCAACAGCGTGTCCACGTTGAATTAGTTGCGAGAGCGATGGCGCAATTACACCTGTTAAAACTCCAGAACAGGTTGTCACAATCTGACCAAAGAATGTACAATTGGATTCTTCTGTTTTCTCACGGTAAACTGGCACATCAAAATACCGCTTTCCTGTCTTCGGACTAAGCGGCATCGGTGGAGAAACTTGTGGTATCAACTCAATGGGAGTGACAGCATAGCCGCGATTCAAGGCGATCGGGATCATCTCTTGAATATGTATGCCTCGCCAACAGTACGGCGTTGGAAGACCAGAAAAAGCAAGGGTCCGCCAATCATCGCCGACTTCTTCAAGCAATTCTTTGACGGGCACATCAAGTGCTATCGCAAATGATGTCAGAAGACAAAGGCCGCGTTCAGGTGGTCGTTGCAATCTCATTAGTCAATTGCCCACGGGTCAAGAGGTTTATCTTTGGATTCAGGATTCTGTTTCGCCTTTCGACGATTGCGACGATGCACTAGCTTCTTGTACCAGCGCTTCAGCTTCGGAGCATCAAGCATCTGGCACACTCTTTTCCATCCATTCGATTTGCCCATCACCACCCCTCAATTTCGCCGAGCATCTTGTCGATTTCTTCAGCAGTCGGTATCTTCCACGACTTCTTCACATAGCTGCGCCAATTCGGTGGTTGAAACAGCTTGTCATACTCCTCTTGTGAGGCCGCCACCATGATCCAGATGCCGATACCAGCCCGCTCCCAGAGTGGCCACTTGAACTTCTGCGCCTTAGTGAAAGTATAGTTCTTTGGCTGCTTCGCGTCAACCCAACGTTCGCCCCATTTCCTGTTGAAGCAGTACAAATCAGGTATGCCCGTCTGAAATGCGCTGCCCACCATGATCTCAACGTGCCACCCGCGCGTTTCGAGCATCTCTTTGATGTCTCGGCGAATGTACCACTCCGGTCCTGGTCCCTTACGCGCTGGCATGTTCGTTGGTTTCCAATCCTTTGATGACATCAAGTTGAAGCAGAGCCCGCCGCAGCATTCCGACAGAATCAATCTGCCAAGACTTGATACCATTCTGACAAGCAAGAGCCCTTATTTGAGCTTCGCTGAAATAGTCCAAGACACTCTGATCGTCACGAGACATCCTACTCCTCCAGCCAGTGGCCATTCTGCCAGACAACTGTCTTCACGAGTCGCGCGCCTTCGCGCTCAACACGCACGATACGGACATTTCGCGGCTTTCGTTGACGTGCAACGCGCCGCGCGTGTTGATGCGCATCCGACTTAGCAATCAAAGCAGCAACATGTGGATCGCCGTCAATCACAGGGCGACCTCGTTTCCATAAAGGAAACCAGAGAACCCGTCGAAGTATTTGCTTCCACTTGTAGACTGGTTGAAAGCACTCATTGACTTCCCACTTTTCGGTTGTGAGACTCTGAATTTCGACTTGGAAACTGTCAATCAACATGATTCACCTCTCGGATACGTAATGATGAGCATGTCTTCTTCAGCCACTCCCTTTTTGTCTGCCCACGAAGATGCTCGTTTGCACCAATCTATCCCGATCAGTGGGACCTTTGGACGAAAATGTTCTACACTTGTAGCAACCGTTTCAGCCACACGATTAGTCATGTGGGGTTGGTTCACACAGATCACTTCATCGTGGACATTCATTGGGGCGACAAGAAACTCGTGGACGCCGACTGGTTGCAAATCCCATAGACTACGCTGCACTGCTTTGGTAATCTCGGCTCCGGGACTTTGAATCTCGTGGTTCGCAGCGGCTCGCATATTGGCGGCCTGCATCATAAACGAAGCACCATAGAGAGCCGACTGCACTGCCCCGCCCGCTGTCTGCACGCGATCTCGACGACAGACTTTGACACCCAGACTAAGGTTCTTCCAGTGCTTAGGCGGCTTTTGAGCGAGCAAAAAGAGCGTTTTGCAGATCGCATTCTCAAGCGTGAAATAACGTCGGAATCCAAGCATCGTCTCGGCGTAATCGGCTGGGTCTTTCCAAATGACTTGTGTTCCAATTCCGCCTGGTTGAGTCATAGAACAAAAAGAATCGGCCACTCGCTTCCGCCAGCGACCGACACCTTTGTATTTCTTTCCGAAAGTTTCGATGGCGGCAATGGCATCAGCCTCTTTGACGCCGAGCTTATTCATCAACGTCTGATGATTACCGCCGTAGAGAATTGACCCAAAGAAGCCTTGTTTGCCCTTGGTGTACAAATCGTTTTCCGTTCCATCTGTCGCACGAATCTCTTCATACGTGTGTCCCGGAAACAGAGCCATGCCGAACAAGGCATGAATCTTCCTGCCTGCCATCAACTCGGCACGTAAAGCCTCGTCGTCGCATACAGCATCAGCAATGGTCACCTCGAATGCCGAAAAGTCGCCAATGCTCAGAACATAACCATCCCACGACAGTGGAAACATGCTCCGCACTTCTTTTGTGTGCTTGATGCCTTGAGCGTTAAGACCATCGCCGCCGCTCATACGCGATGAGAGAGCCCCAATGACATTGAAAGACGCATGAAACTTCCCAGCAAGCAACAGTTTTTTATACAACTCCACCTCTTTTGCTGCTATCTTGACGGCCAAAACCATCTTCGCACGAGCAGAAGCAGGGTGCGGACCGATCGGAACAGTTCCAACACCACCGCAACGCGCGCAGTTTGAATCAATCTCTGTCACACAGCGTGTGCATGGTTCAGGCTCAACAAGTTCCCAGGTTCCAATTGCTTCAAGATTAGTCTTTTTAGTGCTCTCCTCAAGGATAATTTTCTCCATGTCATCCATCGCAGCGGTGACATACTCACGCACTTCGCTTGGTTTGTTTGTGTTGACGGGGGAATTGTCAATGACCGTTTGTGCTTGCTCAAGAAGGGATCGAATACCAGGTTTGTTGATCCTAAACCCGTGCCAACGAACAGCGGCAACCATACAAGTTAGAACTGAGTCATTGTCACCAGGCTCGGGATAGCCAAAATGCTCGTCGAGTTCACGGAGGTAAACCACATCATCTTTGGCATACTCACGTGCATCTGCATTGGTCGCCCAGTGCTCAATTACTTCTCGAATGACGCCGGGCCAAGCGTAGCCCGAGTGCTTCATCTTACCATCTTTACCCTTCGCATAGACTCTCCATTCATCGCCAGGCGTAGACATCGCTAATGCAGTGGGCGCATAGCCAACTTCCTTTGGCCGCACGCTTGGCTCCACATCCTTGTAATGAAACCTGGGCTTCTTATGCAAGAGGTACTCAGTCAAGAATTTCAAACCGCCGGCCGGATTGAACTTCAAGACTACATCCTTGAAATCCGGGTCCAGATCACCATAACGGTCATGCCGATCAAAAACCTGCCACTTTGGTGCCTCGGGATCGTGAGATTTGGCGAAGTAGATATTGTCGATTTGCACTCGCTGCTCCAACTCATTGGCAAGCGCATAAGCCAAAACAGTTGGGACTCGCTTGATGCGAACGTCATCGCGGCCCATAAGAGATTGCATGGGCCCCTTGCGACTGTAGAGGAGGAGATCGAGCGCTGAGTAAGGCTTAATGCAAGGACCATCCTGCCCCTGCGGTTCAAGCAGTGCGATCTCCTCTATGTGCTCCTCGGGAATCCAATCAGGATCACAAAGCCGAAAGACAGTGTACGTCTTGCAAACATGAAACCAATCAAAGGTCCCATTAAAAAAGACGATTGTATGCTTGCAGAACCATTCAATTAGCCGAAGTGTCTCATGGACAGGTCGCTTCCAAATGTCATAGAGATAAATCGGCCCATCTTCCACAGCATACTGAAAAAGAACAGGCATACCGTGGAGGCCGCATGTTTCACTATCCAGGTACAGCTTCTCAGACATGCTTCCAAATCCTTTTGTTACGAATCATGCTGACTGTACCTTCAGAGACATCAAAAAGACAGGCAACCTCACGTCCGGTCCATTCTTCTTTCAGTAGTTGCCGAATCTCTTGTACTTGCTCAACAGTTAAGTGGCGACGACTTCCTGGTTCTTCATCAAGATGCTTCCAGTTCTTGGCTGTACGTGCATGAGCAATAGCGCTTTCAGAGACACCATACTGATTCGCAAGAATGGTATGTGTTTCCGGTGAGTTTCGGATTGCAATCACATCTGTCTCAGTTAAAATAGCGCGACTGGTCTCTTCGCCACAAGCCTTATTCTGACGGCCCTTTGCCTTCATGTCATCAGAATTATCCTGCGCCGTTCCGAGAAAAAGATGCGTTGGATTACAGCAAGGTGGATTATCGCAATGATGCAAAACTTGCAATTTACCTGGATCGGTTCCAGTAGCAAGCGCAAAAGCAATGCGATGAGTGAGAAACTGTCCAAGGCGACCGTATCCTTTATTCTGAATTGCACCGCACCAGTACCAACACTCCTCCGATCCAGCACATGATACCTTGGACCAAAAGCGTTTGATACCGTCGGAATCTAAATAAGGTATCGGTTTATTCACGTGTCTCTCCCACCAGGGGCCGCCCGGCCCTCTCTTCCGGGCGGCCCCGTTCGCCAGCAACGCAACACGTCCTACGGCAGCACTTCCACTGTGACGCGCAGACGCACCCCCTCGCGCTTCCCGTCAGGCTGTCCCTCCGCTGGGCGAAGGCCCTTCTTCCGCAACTCGTCCATCTTCTTGAACATCGCATCGAACTCAGCATCATCCGGGAAGTTGAGTTGATCGGCGATATAGGATTCCAGCCGGCGTTCGCTGATCGCTACCGCTTCTGGACCGTCTGTGGCAGCGTTCTCATCCCGAATGAGAATGTGCTTCGAGTCACGCTCGCCAGAAAAGTAAGCCAATGTCATCTCCCCCTCGATGACAAATTGTGTCGTCTCAGCCATAGTTTCACCTCGTAAAGTGGTCAGAACACATCGTACTTCCATCCCGGTCCGCTGACCGTGGCATGGATAACAGGTTTGCTTTCATAATTCCCATTCTTGAAGACCAGCGACATTTGCAAAAGCATCCCGACCCAGTGATTGATCTGAGTCTTCTTGTCGCCAGAGAATGAATGCGTCAAAACACCGAGGACAGGATATTTGAGGCGCGGTTCTGTGCCGGATACTTCCACTACTCCACGCTGCGGGATTTTGACCTTCATCTCGAATAGGTGGTCGTCTTCTGTTTCAACAATGAGGGTTGTGCCGATTGGTTGCTTTGTGATGTCAATGCCGAGTTCACAGATTGTGTCGATCATAGCGATTTCTCCCTTTCTACCCTTTAGATTGCCAAATCACCCTGAAGACCGCCACTTTTCAATGTCTTTCAACAACGCATCGGTGGGAATCGTGCCGGCGCACCACGCCGCCACCCGTGTGGGGAGCCCATCAATCCCCGCCTCGAACATCTTGGCGATCATCGCCGCTATTTGAGCCTTGGTACGCCGCTTGTCGGCCACGTAACGGCCTCTCTGAAGCTGGCGCTGAACAACCCGGCTCTTTTCCGGACCTTCCTGACGAGCCTCCAGGAGCCGCTGTGCGGCCTTCAGGGCGGCCGTCTGATCGTCTCGGTACGCCAGAACAGTATCCAGGTCCCTCTGGGCCAGCCGGCCCGAGGCAAACATCAACTGTACCTCGTGAGGGAGGTCTAGGAGTCCCAATCGGCGGTACACCCATTGGCGGGGTCTATTCAGTTCCTTGGCGATCGTGCCCGGCGTCTCCCCAACTGGGAACAGTTTCCGGATGCCCCGGGCCTCTTCAAGGATATTCAGGTCTTGACGTTCCAGGTTTTCCACGAGATTCAATCTGTGCGCCTCGTACTCTGAGATGTCCTTCTCCGTCAGCATCGACGGCACCTCAGCCATGCGCAACATGCAGCACGCCGCGAATCGTCGGAAGCCGGCAATAAGCCGGTAATTGAAGCCTGGGTTCTTGTCCCACGGTTGAACAATCAACGGATAATTCAAACCGCTCTCTTGGATGTCTTTAGCGAGCGCTGAGACAGATTCCGGTGTAAAGCGACCCCGACAATTGAAATCTGGGTCCACCCAAATCTCAGCCGCCGGAATCGAATAAGCCGTGTACTCGGGTAACTCTGTCAAAGGCATAGTTCACACATCCAAACGAGTTGAATTGGGAATCGCTCTCCCATCGACCCAATCAAAGAGACCAATTTGGCCAACTTGGTTGACCACAACAAAACTGCACGTGTCCTCAGCCCAGGAACCGGTATTGTAAACCTGGTGCGCCCGCACCTTGCCTGCACAATGCGTGTGTCCCGCCACGAGCACATCATACTCGCCGCGCTCGCACAAGAGAACAAGTTGCCGGTTCATCTCCTCGTAACGGCCGGGCTTCCCCATCAAACGGCGAACAAACGTGATGAAACGTTCAACCACTCCGCATGTCATCTTCTCGACGGTAAGAGATGAGGGGTATTTACCAACCATCGGGCTACCGTGACGATCTTCCCAAATGCCGCTGTAAATCGCAGAGATGCGTCCAAAACTGGGAGTGTCACCCGAACAATACTTGTCCGCCTGGTGCCCGTGGATGAAATGAAAATGACGACCACTGATAGTCACAGTGTGACTCATTCTCATGCTCTGAAAAAATGGATGCGTCAACCACGATTGAGACTGTCCCATGAAATAGAACAAATCAGAATCGTGATTGCCCAGTATGTAGATCGCTCCCATTTTAGCCAAACGGTCCAATAGCTCGACACGGTGCGTGATGACCTTGCTTATGTTGCTCTGCCACAACTCGAACATGTCTCCAAGAATGAGAAGTTGCCCGTTGTGCTCCTCAACGAAATCCAAGAAGGACTCGAACTCTTGTGGTCTCCGGCCTTCAGACATGTGGGCGAAGTTATCCCTCGCACTGCCGTCACCGAGATGAAGGTCCGAGACGGCGTAGATCGGGCGTGACTTTATCTGCGGTTGCGACTCAGCCAAACCGACCCAAACCTTGGGAGGGTTCTTGGTCAACTCCGGATAAAACCACTCGTGGACAGTTCGTGACAGTGTGTCTTGAACATCCTCAAGATCAGCATCAGCCACAACGTCTTCAAATAGAACGCCAGCTTGAATGTCCATCTGAACCTCCCATGTTAGCTGAGATCATCAAAGACCGCCGGAAAATGCCCCTTCAAATCGCACAGAATAGCTGAAAAGATTTCTCGAATCTCCCACTGGGCGTGCGAATTCAAAGCTCGTTCCCGAAAAACGTGTCGCCACTGGCGAAGATTAAACGTGACCGCCAGTTCTGTTTTGGTTGCATTGGGAAGCACGTAACGTGCGTCCTCTGGCTTAATGCGTTCGGTCAATTCGCGCTTGTACTCATCGTAACAGCATCGAATTGTATAGAGCCACATTATTTGATTTGGATCAGTGATCTTATCAGGAAGCACTGGTCCTTCACGATACTTGAACCAACCCTTATTCAAACTCGTGTTCTCAAAGAAATACACTCCAGCGCTGAGACCAATACCAGACGGGCAAACTACTCGAAGATGATCTTCCTTGCCGTAGTTGACATATCGTTGTGATTCTTGGCTGTAGGCGGCGATGCGATGCCGAACAAGTTGATGCGAACACGCCCGGCTGCAAATCACAATTGCGGTCACAACTGCGTGCTCCAAGACGCTCTCATGGCGATTCCGACAAATGCCGCGAACAAACTTGTCGGCCGATCCCGCTGTGATACGGTCCTCTGATTTGTAGCAAACTCGTCCGCAGCGCTCCAGATGCTCCACAAGAAGCGGGAACATCTGAAGTGTGGTTTCAGGCCAACAGTAGGTCGGTTTAACGACTTCAATCATGGATACCAAATCTCCCCGTTGAAAAGTCCTTCAACACCTCCGACATCGGCGTCGATCAAATTGTATTGAACACCGCTACCTTTCAAGATTTCGATGCCAAGTTCAATCTCAGGCATCCACGTCTCGGGAGTCATGTCGTATGTCTTCTTATGCGCATAGACGGCCAAGATTCCAGCGAGAACAATAGCCCGAGCACAATCCGGGCAACAGGCCCACGTTGAAACCATAAGCAAACCATCCGTACAGATACCGTTCCGCGCCGCTTTGAAAATGGAGGCCCGTTCAGCGTGCTCCGTCACCTTGTATTTTCGTGGTCGCTCCCTGTTTCTTGGGTCACGAAGTTGATCTGGATTTGTGAAAGAATTGACACCCCATGCAACAATGTGATTGTTAATGGGATCAATGAGCACTGCTCCGACTTTGGTACTGGTGTCAGTGCTCTCATCAGCAGCGCGTTGATAAGCGTATCTCAGTGCATCAATCACCGCAACTCCCTCCTCGCAGGCTACAGACATTCACCGACTCTTCAACCATCTCTGCACCTTCATGGGCAAGGGCTTCTTCGTAAGATACCGGTGACAAAGGTTGCCCAGTGCGGCTCCCGTCCGGATAGCAAGTCACGCCTCGCATCTCCGGGAGGTGTCGCATGAGCATTGAACCGAAAGGACGAATCGTATTCTGGTTGTTCAATTCACTACCGTAAGCAGGCAAATTGATTGTGCTACTGATGCAGTGATCCACATATCTCTGGACCCACGCTTGGAAAGCCACACGTTTTTCAACATCACGGGCTAACGTGTAGGCGTCTTCAACCTTCGTCGGATCAACGCCATTTTCAATCAGACGCTTGGCGCACGGGTCGATGACATATTGATAGAAGCGCTGCTCACCTTTTAGGTATCGCCGTTTATAGGCGACACAAAAGATCGGCTCAATTCCGCCTGTAGTTTCTGCTACGATGCTCGTGGTTCCATTGGGAGCAATGGCGCGCGTCTTCTTGGGGCGGCTCAACTCCCATTCATCAGCCCACTTATTGGCTGACCGACCAGATTTAGCGTAGGCAGCCAACCAGGTGCCAAGCTCTTCATCGGGAGCGTATGGCTTCCCACGGCAGAGCAACCATTCATGGATGCCCATGAGGCCAAGACCGAGCCGACGATTCTTGCTCCGGATACGATCCACATCACTATATGGAACATCCGAATAGACAGTGCCAGCCAGTAAGAACGCCATCGCCATGTCCATGACCGCCTTGAATTCCTCAATGCTCTCTACGCGAGCAAGATTGATACTTCCAAGGTTACAAATGTCATCGGGGTCCCTGCTGCTAACTTCCCCACATGCGTTTCGATACACCTCACCGCTGTTCTTTCCAACATCAACGGAGAAGCCCGGCTCACCAGTCTTGAGCATCTGTTCAATCGTTGCCCAATAAACACTGTGCGCCAAAGAATGTTGTGGATGTTCATCGTCTCCGTATGCCTCGAAGAAATGGTCGTCGAGTTGCACACTGATATTCGTGCAATCCAAAATAGCCGGGAAACTGTGATCCTTCGCTTTGAGGGCGTGAATCTCAGGCGGCCAATTCTTGACCCGAATGAAACGATGCACATCAGGGTGGCTCCACCGCAAACCAGCCCAAATTGCCGAACGCCTATTTCCGCCCTGCATGATACCGCGACCGCATTCATTGACAATTTGCATAAGTGCGATAGGCCCAGTAGCCACACCACCAGTTTTCCGAATCGGTGCGCCTTCATGTCGGATGTCAGAATAACTGACTCCAATTCCAGCCCCAGTCATCAAAGCCATGCTCGACTTTTGAAGCAACTCAGACCAGCCCTCGCGGCTATCGTGAACACCGAGACATAGACAGTTGTTGGTTTGATGAAACTGGTTGCCGGACGCATAGAGGTATCGCCCGCCAGGTATGAACTTCCGTTCACAAATGAAGCGACAGATTTCCTGTGCTAGTTTCTGTCGCATGTCGATGTCTACAGAACGCATGACATGCTTTGTCGTGCGATACGCTATTTCTTCCCATGTTTCAGGGCGGTCTTCATCGTCGATAGCGTGTGAGTACGTCCGTTCCATGATTGTCCGAGCAAAACTCGACATCGTAAAATCCATCTTTTTCCCTTTAGCTTTCATGGCTATATCTGTGTCTTAATGAACTCGTGGCTAGACATCCAAGTAGAATGTTCGAGTGAGTAAACTTCCTCGAAACCTGAAATGACAACAGGATTATGAGCAGTAGCAATTACTTGGCCGCCATTACCGGCCACATGTTTGAATGCGCGTACCAGTTTATAACATGAGCGAATACTAAGTGCCATATCCGGTTCATCAACAAGTACGAGCATCTTCTTGTCAACAGCGAGCCAGGCGTCAATCATCGCCATGACCACCTGACCGTGACTATGATTCATGGCGGCGACATGAAAGCCAATGTCACCATCAAACCACGATTTGGTTCGATGATTGTCGTGCTCAAAGTCAAAGGCGAACACCGGCACCGGATCGCCCTTATAGAGGATCATTGCTGGAATCGACGCCCGCGACGGCAAATTCCAGCTTCGAGGCTTCTGCATCCCGCAGACCTGAATCGCTTGGAACATGCTACTCTTTCCAGTACCCTGGTCGCCTACCAACAGGTTGACACCCGCGCGGAACTCTACTGCGGTATCTACCGTAAAGCAACGCCAAGGTTTGAGAAAGATGATGGTTTCAAGCATAGCTGTATTTCGATCCGCGCGGGTTAGAGCGATAGTTCGTCGATCTCTTCTTCCGTCCAAAGGAATTCCGTTCCATCCGACACACGCAGACCGAGGAAGTGGACTGGGCCCGAGGACCACGGGGCGGCCTGTAAGAACTCGTCGGCCGTGCGCCCATCCTTCAAAACTCGGCGATGCAAGGGATATTCCGTCTCGAACATCCCGTAGAAGTGTCCAATTACTTCAAGGTCGCGCGGAAACGGTCGCTTGCAATGCGGGCACACTTCAGGTGGAACCTCATGTTCAGCAAGAAAAGCATCAGCGGCCGAGGTAAACCCAACAAACTGATCCTCTCGGATTCCCATAGCGTCTCTCCTGTTCTCTTGCGTCAGTAAATGTAATCCTGGCGGGCGGCGGCAAACGTGATCTCTGGGTCTTGTAGCCGCCTCCGTGTACGATGTTGATTCACGCGCTTCATCCGCGTAGCCGGCTTGCGGCCATTCGGATTGCGACTGCGATCTCGACGTTGTTTCTTCTGTGGCATCATTTCAATTCTCCAAAAGCCGGCAGTAGGACTCGAACCCACGACAAGCTCATTACAAATGAGCGGCTCTACCAACTGAGCTATGCCGGCACACGATCTTCATAGTGTCGCGGCGCGAATTGGCCATTACGATCGAATGTCTCTATGGCGGCTACAAGAAGTGTAGCAGCCTTGAGCATATTCTTTCGCTGTTGTTCTGGTGGACAAGTCATCGCTGCTGCCTGGGCCATGTAAACATTGACATACATGGCCCAGTCATTCAGCGTGTTCTTGTCATCGAATTCCGTTCCCCATTGCTCATCCTGATATTCGCGCTCGGCGCGAATCTCTTCGAGCACTTGACTCATGGTGAAAAAACTCCTGCAAAAGCACGAGCCCCGCCTTCAGGTGTCCAATAACCTGTAAGCCAGGGAAGACCTAGTTTCAACACGCGCATACCAATAAGTCCATTCATCAATAGTTCCGGCGTAAGCACGTGGAGATGACACTTATCAGCCGGAATATCAATCCATTCAAAGACACGAAGCCGACCACCAGGGCAAATATGCCTTTGTGCCTCGATAAGAACTGTATTCGGATCAACAACATGCTGAAGTACATTGTAAATCCAAACCTCATCAGCAAGCATCACCGAGGCTTCTGACAAATTTTCGCCGGCGCATTGAACAAATTCAATTCCGTAGTTACGGTATCGGCGAAGCACAGCTTCGGGCCAAGAGAGGGGGTCAACAACAGTGAGTTTAGAAGCATTAAAGCATCGAAGTGTCATCGACACTGGCCCTCCGCCAATGTCAAGCACTGACTTCCCTCGCATGTCTAACTCACCATTGACGCCGTAATCAGCAAACAAACACATCTCATGGCCGCTTTGTTCTTGTTTAATGAACTCATGCCATGCCTGTATGTTGAGACAGTTTCCCCAAAACTTGGCCTCATGTTTCTGGGCGTCAGCCCATTGGGAATCAGTCTTCATCGTCGTCATCCCAATCATCATCGTCGTCCCAGTCATCGTCCTCGAAGTCCTCGTCGTCGTCCCAATCATCGTCGAGATCGTCGAACTCATCGTCGTCGTCGTCGTCGTCGTCGAACTCGTCGTCCAACTCGTCCTCAGTCGGGTCATAATCGTCGTATTCGTGCTGGCAATCGTTCTCTGGCATCGCAGTCTCTCCTGTTAAGAGAAATTGGGTGAAACACAAACGGTAATCTACTCGGTTTCAAACACAAGCCGACGCATATCCTCCAAATGCCTTTCCGTGGCGGCAAGGGCTCCTGCACTCCCCTTACCTTCTGTGGGGCGGTATCCGGCCTGCCACAGCTTGTCAATCAAATCCTGTGCCTGCTCATCCCGTAGTTGCATGGCAACAGGCGGAATCGTTCCTCCGTCAACCTGCACGCATTCGACGTGCTGAACCCAAGCTCCATCGTGTTGGATATACAACTCGCAGCCACGCGCCCAAGGGGCGGGCTGCACGAAAAAGCGAATGTCTCTCATCTCTCCCTCACGGTGTGATAATAGGTGATGGGGGTGGCTCCGTTGGCGGCGGCTCCGGACCTGCGGCCGTGGGTGGCGCAACGGGTTTGACACGTGGCTTGATAGAGTACCACTGCAACAGCATCTTGAAGATGTCGTCCGGCGTCAACCCCTCGAAGCACGCAAGAGGAAATTGCAGCTTCGCGCCGGCAAAAAAGTTGACATGGTACTGCACGATGATCCCGTTCGGTAATGTTGCGTTGATCGAAGTTGGGACCAACGGGCTGATCGTCTCTTCCACGTCTTTCATCTGGCCGTCAAGCGGGCCACCAAGGAATAGCAGTCTCATAGATTTTCCTCCTCCCTCAAAGGGCATTGTTGACACTCATCCAAAGAGAGTTGTTGATTAAAGCACTTTGAATCTGGATGCGTACACCGCATCAACACCTTTAAGCATTGACACCGGCTTGACTGCTGGTTTATTTGCTCGCGTCTCTCGCACTTTGGCCATTTCGACGTAAAACGCCAAGGATCATTAGGATCGCGTTGGTATCCATAGATGTCTTTCGGAGGCTCCCATTCGTCAGCCAAGTGTTCATAGACGATCGTTCCGTCACTTTTGATGCGGTATCGTTTTGGCCTGTATAATTGCGCCTGGTCTGGTTTTGAAGGTGCATTAAATAAACAATCTTTACACAAATCAACTGTGACGAGACGTTGAAAATATGGTCCCCCACGCTTCAAGCACATATACCGATTGTCTCTCGGTAAACGAGCCCGCACACCGCAGTCTGGAAATTGCTCTTGTTCCATTATTCCTCTTCTCCACCCCCGCCATCTTCGCAGTCGCTACAGAATTGAGCTTTTTTGTACTCTGGTGGATCACCAACCCACCAGTACGAATTGCATACAAACCAGACATGAACTTCATAGACGTATGCTTCAGCCAATCCCATGCCCTTGTTGCCAGATGTGTCCCGCACCTCAACAGTGCCTTCACAACTAATCAAGCCCGTGTTACCCCCGCCAAAAACTGAGAAGCCCGAAGTGTATACGTGTGTGAATACATTGTAACGCTTTACTATCCACGAACGGCCAGTGTAACCAAACAACCCCACCTCTAAACCACGAATATCCGACCCCCAGTCCATGAAACGGCAATATGAACCACGGCCGCATCCAGGATTGTAATAACTACACAGATTGCCACAATCCAAATCCCATCTGCCAGGGATAATTATATTTGGTGGGCCAGCGGTCCCTTCTTGACCGAATTCGCATTCAATGTTTTCGCAACAGTTGCACCAACCATTGTCGATAGCGTCACTGATCTCTTGAACGATGTCGTGCATCCAGTAATCTAATTCTGCGTCAAATTCATTCTCATCGCAGATTTCCTTCAACTTATTGCGGACTTTTTCGACATCTTCGTCCACCCAAACGTGGTCAGGGCCTACCTCCTCTAATTCCAGGAGTGGGTCGCATCCAACATCGGGATTTGTACAGAGTTGATTCACGTCTTGAATCACTTTGTTCCATGATTCAAAACGATCATCACTGCCCGTTTTTGCCGTGTAGACATTACCACCAGGATTAGGACTAGCCATCGTCAGTCTCGCTCAGATGAAGCTCGTCGTTCGTCGCAATCACGAGCCCGCCGGCCATTTCCTTCGGCGGGAACGTAATCACAACTGTGCCGTCGTCGTGTTGCTGTACCATGTCATCCGTGAACTCTACTCTCCGAACTCTCTCCCCATCTCGCCACTGCTCTACAATCCACTTGTGCATGGCGCACCTCCTATTAGAGGTGGGGCTTGATACCTTGCCTCCGGGCTATTGCAAGCCCCTGGTTGATCGCCTTCTGCTTGGCGCGTTCCCGGCTTGCCTTGTTGCCGGGTGTATATGGATACTTCTTGCCAGTCGTACCATACTGGTACGCTGGTTGCCCATTTACTGTTGTGTAATGAACAGGCATAGCTACCTCACTGATACAGAGGAGTCAACTTCGCGTAAAGACTCCCGGGTGATTCTTTGATATTATCAGAGGTGATCCGACCTGATTGTTCGATAATGTCCGCAACCAACTGAGAACAAAAGATGCCGCGAACAACATGTCCTTTCCACCAGCCGCGCATCATATATGGTCGGCCCAATTCTGAGTTAGCGTACCTCTTCATAGCTAACAACTCAGTAGTCGTGTACGCAACGCGCGGCTGCATAATGAACCAAGAAAACTCGCGGCGTTGCATCGCTGGTCTCGCTTCCTTGTCCCTCATTTCCTTGAGATACACATTCAAAGGAACACGATGCACGCGAGGTGGCACTGCCTCGTAAATCCACGGTTCGCCACCAATGTACAAAATGATAGCGGCGTGCGTCAAAGTGCTTCCCGTGTTGCGATAGATCGGTCGCACTAGAATACCGCTGTCCCAAAAAAGAACAGAGCCATCCTGCGCAGCCCGAGGACAAAAACCAGGACACTTGTTCAATGTCTGCGGCTCACAACCCGCCAACAGACACAGCAACAACGCTAATGCAATCAGCTTTCTCACATGATCCTCCTAGTCCACCCACGCAGGTCCAACGTCGCGGCCACCGTCGATCTTGTAACGCTTGGGGCCTTGCTTCTCATTCGGATGCCGCAACTTACAGTTTAATCGCCACGTGATACCGTGGCGTGGATTCACACCATGCAACCACTGTGCCGGCTCACGATACCCGGAGAGTGCATTATACGAAAAAGAATCCGTGGCAATCCAGCCTCCATTAACCATCAACTCTCCGTCGATGTCTGACAACGTGCTGGCCGCATGATGGTGCCCAACACAAAAGTAACGAACACGTTGAGCCCCGGCGGCTGATCCAAGAGCCACAAGACCCTTTTGCCGGCGTACCATACCGTACCAAGGAATACCAAGTTGGCTCCGTACATCATCGCCATGTGAGACATTGAATCCGACGCCATTGATGTCCACATTAGCACTCCAGGCATCAGGAATCAAGAACGTCACATTCTCCAACGAGCGACAATGAAGACGAGCGGCCTCGGCGCAAAGGTAATCCCAGTTATCATTCGCGCCGGCGTAGTCCTTTTTAACGGAGCGGCGGCCGTGGTTTCCGGCGAGATACAACACGTTCACATGCTGAAAGTACGCCGCAAGATCACGAAACATCAGCGCGTGAAGCTGGCCAACGGCCAAACAATTTCGGAACATGTTCCGATAATAAGACCGAGACATGTGGCTATGAATCTCGCCGCTGGTGAAGTCACCATAGGCAAGAATCCACAGGACTGGGAAATAGAACTTCGGAGACAACGTATCCTGAGTCCACTCGACCACCGTGTCCACGTATCGCTCGGCTCGACAACACGAGATAGGGAAGTTATGCTCTTCAAGGCCACCAACTTCCTCTTTTCGCACAACCTGGTCATGGTGACCGTCACTCACGTGCATGACCACATGCTCAACGATCTGGGCTTTGCGCGGATGCTCAGCAACAGGGGGAAGCACAAAAAACGGTTTGATTCGCGCGTCCATCTCCTCAACAACCGCCCGAATAATGCCGCCCGCACGAGCCCCAGCCTTCGATTTGCGGCGCTCCAAAAGCAACTCATCACGAAGACTGACAACCTCGGTTGTCAATTCTTGGATTTTCGCATCAGTTGGATCGTAATCGGTGTTCTTGCGTTGGCCACCCGGAACCTTTGCTGTCTGATAGCCATCTGGCCAAGGCACATCTTTGTGAACACGATTCGTTGCGATGTCGGAAACAATGGAGCGGCTCACATTATATTCCGCAGCAATCACAGGTTGCGTCTTGCCTTGTGCCAACTTCGACTTGATCTCCCCGACCTGCACTTTTGTCAGCTTCATTGAATGTCTCCGTTATCAGTTTGCCAGTTCGGGGCTAATACAAAGTCCCGTTGCTCGTCAATGTATCGAAACGGAAGGGCGGCCTTGTAAAACCGCCCTCCCGTACTCTCCCCTTCCTGACTCTCACTTCACGAAATGCAATAGCTTCTCGACCTTGAAGAGCGATTGAATTGCTTCGGTACTCGGCAAAATCCACTTGCCGATGCCCTGGGGATCGACGGGCTTTCGGTACTCTCCACCGCCCATGTCACGGAACCCGGCCGGAATTGACCCGAGTTCTTCGACGGCGATCTTGTCGATCTCGGCCATCGACGGCATGGGGCTATTCGGGTCCAGAGCCCATTCGATCTTCGCATCCGTCGCCCAAGCGTGCATACGCCGCACCGGAACGATGAAATTGAAGCCCTGAAGAGCCATGACACCCTGAGTCAGCATACCGATGTAAGTGCCGTCGTCCTTCAGATACATGCCGCCGCCCGACGAACCGGGAAACGCGACCGCAGTAACCTGATCGAAGACCTTCTTACTCGCGCCGGAACCTTCCAAAAGGCGGCCAACCTGACTGAGAACACCTGTCGTATAGCTGTTGGCACCGAATTGACCGAGCAAACTACCGCAATGACTCAGATCAACGCCGACCGGCGGAATGTAGTTGTGGTCGCCGTGAAACTTCGCAGAGGTATCGAGTGGGTACGCATTCTTGAGGCGAATCATCAATACGGCCAAATCCTCACCGTAATCAGCATCGCTATACTTGATAACCCGACAATCAAGGGTGGTCTCTCCGACCCGGCGGCCGTCTTGGTGACGCTCTGCGACGATCTGGGGGTCCTTGAACTCGACAAGAATCTTCATCTGGCCTTCAGCATCGACAACCTTGCGAATGGTGCGGAGACCATCCACAACGTGGCCGGCGGTCCACACGAACGTCACGGTGTCATTTCCGACTTGTCGCGTGACAAGCGTACCCGACCCTTGAGCGCGATCAGCCTTCACGGTAACGCTGATATTTTGCAGGTACTCAGGGACGGATGCCGAAGGTTCGACGGCGAACGTCGCCACTCCAAACGCGAACACGAGAAACAGGGTCAACAAAACACGGAACTTCATGGGAAGCACCTCCAGTTTAGAGAAAGAAAGGGGTCATGCAGCCAAGTCCACAACTGTGAATTCGTCCGTGCTGCTCGGACTATCCCACTTGATGTTGCCGAGAGCCTCTCCCAACGACATCAACTCTAGGCGTCGGTTTGCATTGATAACATCCAACACACGCTCATCTGACGGCAAATGAATGAGATCAACGATCCAACAACCCATATTCTCATCCATCCCCAATCGGTGGATTCGATCAGCCGACTGGACACGGTATTCAGGCTTCCATGAGTTGGACCAATAGACAGCCATTCTGGCTTCAGTGAGTGTCAAACTCATACCGCCACTTTCAGGGTGCGCGACATAAGCAACACGCGGATGCGCGAAATTGGCCCAGTAATCCAACGGCTCCTCATCTTTGACAATCTGTCCAGCGTGTGTCGTGACGTGGTAACCCCGTCCGTCGCATCGCACTACATCCCAACCTTCTTCGTGGCAAAGTCGCTCGCACCGGTCAACAGACCCAGTGAATCCCGCGAAAATCACAATGCGACCTTGTTCTTCATTCTCCTCCAAAAGCATCTTGAGCGCTTTGTCTTTTGGGCACGGCACCTCGTTTGTCTGGCGAACGTACTTGGGCATCTCTTGTGTACCGTTGCAAGCGGGACACGTGATCTCTGTTTTCTGGAGCCGGCTCACCAATTCTGGGTCCAACAAGTCAATAGCCTGGTAAGTCCGATCTGTGTCATCGGGATCAAACCACTCTGCAATTTTCCCTTCGACACAATGAGTACAGCGCGAAGTTCCTTCCCTCACTTCACGATACTGAAATCCATCACTCAATTCACGCAACAGTGTCATTCCTGTTACAGCGTTTGGTGACGAAGACGCTAGGGCTTGCGCCACGCGCAACGTACTTGGATGCGGCTTGCAGTAGATGCGGCGATAACGCTTCTCAGGCAAATCGAGACAGTCTTTCTTGTGCTTAATGACGACCAGCCCCTTCAATCGACGAGGGAGAAGAGCGACTTCATTAACACTCGGCTCGAACTTGTGAAAGTCACTCGGGTCCTCACACAAGTCAGCCTGATGATTCGGATGGTCTTCAAATTGACCGCACTCGTGACATTTCTTCTCATTGTCTCGCCACCCCTCGACCTTGTTGACAGCCACGCCACTATCAAACTGGTGCAACTTCAAAAACGAAAGTCGAGCACGAAATGACTTATCACTACCCTCGGCCAAAAATCCTGGATAAGCAACTTCAGCCTGAGCCCACCAATCCACAGGTGTCTTAGGCGACGGTGTACCTGACATAAGAATCACGTAACCCTCGGGTCCGTGAATCGAACGAATCAAGTTTGCTATCTTGTAAGCGGCTTGGGTGCGCTGTGCTGTCCACGTCTTCAACTTGGACGACTCGTCAAAAACTATCCCATCTGGGATAGGATCGCCAGGTCGCCAACTATCCATACGCGCCTTGAGCCGGTCATACGTCATAAACTCGACATTAAACAAGTCGAATGGAAAACCCCATTTCCGGAACTCGCGTTGGATGTTTGGAAGACTGGTTTTTGGTCCAACCCACCACCACTCTGTTTTACCTGATCGTTCAATCACTTCTTGAGCCGATAGTGTTTTGCCGACGCCCATCTCGGCAGCCCAAATTTGATAGTGATACGTAAGGCCAGCATCCGTCATATCCTTTTGATGTGCTTTCAGCGGCCGAGTATACTCGTGCAAAATCAAAGGACAGTCAAACGGTGCGTAGATATTTTCTCCCGCCAGGTAACGCATTGACATCCAATTTCGTTGACAATCCTCAATGGACCACATGCGACGAGGGTTCTCTTCATCGTAGCCATGATACTTCGCGCCGCGCATCGCTTTGATTTGATCCTTAAATGCAAAGTCGCTCTTTACAAAGAGAATACGGCCATTTGACACTTCAAATATGACCTGCGCCTGGCGCTTACGCCCGAGATTATCTCGCTTGATCCATTTCATTGATTGAAGTGCCATTATCGTCCTCGCTTGTCTTCGAGTAGATAGGTCACCTGATCCGAAGCCGATCGTCGCCGGCAATCCGTCCAGAGATTGATATTCTCATCACAAAACAAACCGTGAATACGGTTGTAGGCAAATCGCACAGTTGGTTCCGTGTCATTACTGGAGCCAGCCATCACTGCCAATTTCCATTGCGCCAAGTTTCCAGTCACAACAGCAGCCAAAACACCACGAGCCGTTGTCTCAGCAATCACGAATGGCATCCCAGAGGCACACTCCAGAATATCCATCATGTCTTCTTCAGTTGCCACAATAAAGACGCTAATGCTAACATGTGGCAAGAGCTTCGGATTCAATTCAACTCCGGCCTTGGGGTCACGCATAGCGCCTAAACAACTAAGGAATCGCGTGGCTGGCGACAATCGCATCCCGGACCCATCGGCCGCCGTCCCTGGACTGTGACCCAATACCTTCAAAGCCACTCCCAAAAAAGTGGGGAAATCAATATCGGGACGGTGAATGATGATGACTTCTGGTTTCATATTCTCGTGTAAACGCTAAAGAAAGAATGCTGCCGGGGCTCGAACCCGGGACCCACAATGCGTTCGCAATACGTAGCTTGCAGTTTTAGCTCGGTGGCGGCTCCTGCCCAGCATTCCAGTGTTATCTCCACCCTTTAGATTGACAAAACGGCCTCGATACCGCCAGAATTTCCGGAATTATCGGACTCTGGCTTCGGGGTCGTCGTCAAGGGTGCTTCCATCCTGGACCACGGCGGCACCTTCCCGCTTGACATCCAGGAACTTTCTGATCTGATCGGCGATCACTTCCGTTGGAGGCAACTTGGTAAACGGCGTCGAACACTTGACAGCAACCGGCACGTGCCAAGACCACTGCCCCTTCTCGACTAGCCGCGATTTCAACGTCAATGGAATCGCGTTGTGCGGCACCTGATCGCCCAGCATTTCCGGGTTAGCGTCGATCATGGCCTGCGTAAGTGGTAAGTTGGCATAGATACGCTTGGCTTCCGTCCGGGCCGACTTCGTGCCGCAAAAGAACTCCAAGAACTGACCGGTGCTGCGCTCGAAAACGAGAAAGCTGGGGCCATACATACACCCACTTTCCTTCTCGGCCGACTGAGCTTGAATACGCGCAAACTCAGGGTCCTTCAGATCATAGACAGCAACGATGTTGTCCTTGTCCTTCAAGTCGATGGCCTTGGGCCTACGAGCAAGCGGAAGAATGTCGATCTCGTCGCCGAGATCAGTAACCTCGTCGTCTGAAACCGGAATTCCATAATTACCGGGGCCGACGAGTTTCTTGTTGATAGCCTTGCCCTTCGTGTAGAGTTGCAGGCGAGGCAGAAAGTCCGAGGACTTGGCGATTGCGTCGAAATCCATATCGGACCCAATCTGTGTGGATGGGAGTTGAGTCAAATCAACCGGGACCAGAGCATTCTCATCAGGCATTGAAACACCTCATACTGGGGATCAGGAAACAGGAACCAGAAACCAAACTAGCGGCCTTTCGACCGACAAACAACACGTTTCTTCAAGCGCTGAAGAATCTTCACACGTTGGCGTTGTACACTTTCAGGGTCCATGTGAATAGCCCATTTCAAAGCAGCATACCAAGATTCAATCGGCGTTGGACTCGTAGACGCAACAGCCAACGGACCAACTTGTTGTTGATTGATCTCTCCAAGAAGCTCAGTCAATGTTCGCATGTATGGACGTGGTTCAACATTTAGCAACTGTGCTCGCAATGATCCAGTACCAATTTGAGCCCTGTACTGGCGCATGGTTGACATCACAAGAGCTTTGAACTCCCTCAAAGGCAGTGTCATCGCATCAGTCGCATATTCCTTCCACAAGCGGCGAGGAAGTCTTGAAAGATAATACGCGGCCTCCAACGGTAACTCGCCACGATCAATCGCTCTCCTGTACACAAGCAAACGAGACAGCATCGCCATACCTAACATCTTCCGAATCCACGCTCCATTCTTGTGGAGAAGCTGACAAATTTCAGCCTGAGTCATTCCTTCTTTGTCTCGCAGGAGCCGACGAATTTGTCTAGCATACTCAGATGGGCGAGTCGCAAAACGCGCTGCATTAGCCGTGATTTGCATCGCCAAAACATCCTTGTCAGAAAGCCCAAACTTCACGATGCAAGGCACCATGTTAATCCGTATCTCACGAGCGCAAGTAACGCGCCACCGCCCATCAACAACCTCCAATTTCCCAGGCTGCCTTTGCGACGGCCGCACGCAAATCGAGTTGAGAAACCCGAGTCTAGCGAGCGAGTCCCTCAATTCAACGTACTCAACGCTCTGTTGCTCCACTTCTCGAAGAACGAGCGGCGGGTCGATCAAATCAGTGATCGGGACAAGTCTGAATTCGTCAGCCATTGCGGCGCTTCCAACTGGCTATGAAACCCTCTTCATTCATAATACACCCGAAAACGGCGTGTTTGTGACCGACATTTTCAACAAAATCCGAAAAATCGGCGCAAAGCGCCAAGTGTTGCAGAATTGTACACTCTTTTGAGGGGTAAAGTCCTAACCCGGTAAGAATCTTCGGATTTTGACGAAAATATCGGTCACAAACCTGCCAGTTTTGGGTGTATTATGAATGAAGAGACAATCGCTACCATTCGATCTACCGGAGTTTGCCCATGCCGACAGTGACGGAAGGGATTCGGCGCTTCCTGGAGGCCCGTAAAGCCACTCTGCCCGGCGCTGATCTTCTTGACAGATACCTTCGTTGGGGCCCCGAGAACCTCGAAACACAGGTCAATGCGGCAGCAGATGGCGGGGACCCTGTTGAAGGCCGGCGCAACACTTGGACAGATGGAACCTGCAACTGGTTTCATATCCGCGTCCCCAAGAATTCCATGACCGTGCCGGAGTGGAATGATTACGAGCTACGTTGGGCACCGGAAGAGCACGCTGAAGCGATCGGTAGCACCGGCTGGGACTGGATAGCTCTCCGATCTCGGTGGGTCGGCTTCGACTTTGACGAGATCACCAGCCACGCCAAAGGTGTCGGTGTAAACGATGAAGAATTGGAGCAAGTGAAAGAAGCCGCCGAGGCCCTCGATTATGTCGAAGCCAGACTGAGCACAGGTGGAGGCGGTATTCACCTCTACGTCCTCTTCGACGAAGAAGGAATCCCGACAGCAAACCACACCGAGCACGCCGCCCTGGCCCGATGTATCCTTGGCATGATGTCGGCCGAGGTTGGCTTTGACTTCGCCAGTGCAATTGACTGCTGTGGCGGCAACATGTGGCTCTGGCACCGGAAAATCACCGACGACAATCAGGGCCTTTTGCTGTTGAAATCGCCAACCAAGGTTATTGGAGTCAAAAACCTACCTACCAATTGGCGCGATCACATTGCTGTCGTAACTCGCCGGGCCAACAAGATCAGACTACAAGGCGTCACTGATGAAAATCGTGATCCCTTCGATGAGCTTGCATCAGCCCGTCGCATCATCCCGCTTGACGAAACACATAAAGCCACCATTGATGCACTCATGGAGACCGGATGCTCAACAATTTGGGTATCCGATCATCATCTTCTTCAGACGCATACCAAGGCTCTCGCAACACTGATGGACGACGCTCAAACTCGTGCCAAACTCAATCTCATCGGACACTTTCAAACCAATAGTCCTGGCAAAGACCCTGGTACTCCCAACTGTTTTCTCTTCCCTTTAAGTAAGGGCGGTTGGCGCGTCTATCGCTTTTCTCCCGGTATCACCGAAGCCGACACTTGGGTACAAGATGGAGCCGGTTGGACAACCTGTTACTTCAACAGATTGCCAAATGTTGAAACTGCTTGTCGTGCCTACGGTGGTCAACGAGTTGAAGGTAAACCTCAGTATGCTTTTCCAGATGGCGAAAGTGCTATCAAAGCGGCTGAGGCACTAGGTCAAAAACTCGACATAGCTCCAGCGCTGCGCAACCGTCCAATCGAACTCAAAGTCAACAAAGGCTATCTCACTGTCTATTTGCAAAAAGACAAGGAAGATGAGCCCGCTAAAATGAGAGGTTGGATTGACAAGCGAGGGCATTGGATCAAAGACTTAGACAAGCGACTCGAACCTGACGATACAAGTGATCTCGGAGAAATAGATTACGACAGCTTCTTGCGTTGTATGCGGTCGCCCTCTGGTGAAGTTGCCGTATGGATGTACCTCACAAGACAGGGAAATTGGTCGAGTACCAGTGGCGGACATATCAAGTACACTTTGCAAAGCAAGGGACAGACCAAGGCTGATGCTGAAGTAATTATGGGAAAATGCGTCGTCAACCCGTGGCAAATCATCTGCCAACCTTTCCAAGATGAGTATCCGGGCGGTCGATGTTGGAATCAAGGCGCACCACAACTCAAGTACGTTCCAGCACAGTTACAAGACGATGAAGAACCGCATCATCCTCATTGGGACATGATCCTCAAGCACGTCGGAACTGAACTGACACCGGTACTCAAAGAGCACGGCTGGGCTCGACAGTATGGCATTACAACAGGCGCACATTATCTTTTGCTTTGGATCGCATGTCTGTTTCGAGAGCCATTTTCCCGGTCACCATACATCTTTCTTCATGGCAATGAAAACTGCGGAAAGTCAATCTTCTACGAGTCAATTCAACTGCTGATGACAAGAGGTGTCATCAATGCCAGCAAAGCAGTCTCTACTCCAAGCGATTTCAATGGCGAGCTAGCCGGAGCCGTGCTCTGTTACATTGAAGAAATCGACTTGTCGCACCACAAGGTTGCTTTACCACGAATCAAAGACTGGACAATGGCAGAATACATGCTAATTCGCCAGATGCGGAAAGACGCTTATCATCTGCCCAACACAACCCACTGGGTTCAGGTTGCCAATCACCGCGAATACTGTCCAATCTTCGGCGGCGATACACGAATCACTGCCATTCAAGTTCCCGACTTGATGCCTAAGCAAGAGATTCCAAAAGATGTGTTGAAAAAGCACTTGCAGGAAGAGGCCCCTCATTTTCTCTACACACTCCTGAATATCACAATTCCACCAGCCATCGGGCGACTCTGCATCCCAGTAATTGAAACGTACAGCAAACGCGATGCAATTGAACTCAGTCGCACGAGCCTCGAAGAATTCGTCGCCACACACTGCAAAAGAGAAGAGGAGCAGCAAGTCAATTTTGCTGTCTTCTACGATGCTTTCATCAAATGGCTACCAACAGAAGAACGGACTTCCTGGTCGATTGCGCGAGTCTCAAAATTCCTAAAATGGGAACGAACACTCGACAAAGGTTCGCGCTACCTTAACAATATGATTCTACTTGATTCGGAGGCGGCAAATGGCCAAAAAGAAGAGCACGCAAGATAAGAATTACTACGCCGCAGGCGATGTCAATAGCACCGCCAAAGGCTCAGGAGCCAGAGCCAATCGTGGTAAGGTCTGTTTGTCACTCGTACCACTACATCTCTTTGCTGGAGCCGCACGTGTTTTCATGGCGGGTGTCTTGAAATACGCCGAGTGGAACTGGACCAAAGGAATGAAATGGTCGATCCCAATGGATTGTCTACTTCGTCATCTTCTCAAATGGTGGTACTTCGGCGAAGAGTGCGATGCCGAAACAGGTGAACATCACCTCGATTACGTCCTGTGCAATCTTGTCATGCTGCGCCATTATGTACGTGCCTACCCAGAAGGTGACGACCGACCACCACGTGATCTCACAGGATTCGGTACAGCCTGGGAAGATTTCATCAAATGTTTTGATGAAGAAGATTTCCTACAACGTAATCCTGCTATTCGAGAACTACTCGCTGAACGAGCAAAACGCACTAAGAAACGCAAGGGAAAGAAATGAGCGTTATCTACGAAGGAATGCCGCATCTTGTTGGCAATTTGCTAGCAGCCATTGACTTTGAGACAACGGGTCGCCGTCCAGGATTCCATGAGATCATTCAAGTGGCCATCCTGCCACTGGATCACAATCTACAGAAACATCCAGATGTTCCAACCTTCTATTTGAACATCCGCCCTGATTTTCCGGAACGATGCGAAAAAGGGGCCGGTTTCGTTCACGGTATAGACATGGACCTTCTGCAACTGCACGCGCCGAGCCAAGAGCGAGCCGTCGATTTACTGTGCGAATGGTTTAATGCTCTGGACCTCCCTCAAAACAGAGTCGTGGTGCCACTGGCACACAACTGGCCATTCGAGTCTGCTTTCCTAAAAGGGTGGCTCGGACCTGATCTTGTAGATCAGTTATTCCATAGTCATGGCCGGGATTCAATGGGGCTGGCGGCGTCTCTCAATGATCGGGCTTTCTTTCTTGGCGAAGACATCCCCTTCCCGAAACTCAGTCTCATAGTGCTATGCAAACAACTTGGCATCCTCTACGAAAAAGCTCACGATGCCTTGGCCGATTGCCAGGCGACGGCCGAACTCTACAAGCGGCTCTTGACCTATGGAACATAACCTACCCACCCAAATTATGGATACGCTACCCCCTTATGTGAAGGGGCGAGACCGGCAATTCCACTTCGAGCCGGACGGCACAATCGTCTATGACCATGAGGAAGGTGATTGGGAGCCTCCCCGGCCAATAGACGGCTACGAAAGCGATCCAGAAGACCCGTGGCGTCTGAGGCCCCTGTGGAGCCCCTGTGAGGCCCGTATGCACACGGCGGTTCGATTTACGGCCTGTGGCTGCATCGGCCTCATATCACGCTGTACGGAGCCTGGGAAGCTCTTCATGCAGCGCGTGGCATTCGACATCTGCCAACAATGCCCTTTGAGGAGTGATTCTCATGCCGTGTGAAGGCTGCCCAGATCATGTTCCCCCAAAAGACGGGTCCCGCGAAGGTGGCACCATCGTTTACACGGGCGGACCAAAATACGCCCCCTTCGCGTGCGTAGCCCTGGCCCTCTCTCCCGACAAAGAAGGGATCGTGACCAAATGGAGCCGGCCTACAGTCCACCGGATGGGAGAGATCGAATACCAACAAAGTGAGGCGGAGCCGCCAGAGATTGAAGGCTACGAACGCGATACCTCCAATCCCCGACTTCTCCGCCCCGTCTGGCCTCACTGCGTGTGGCGCTCTCTTCGTGTCTGGCGACAAGACACCGGTGCAGTGTCAATCTCGGCTGGCTGCCTCAATGTTCTTGCCGGTATCAAACCGCAAGACACTCTCTCACTGAAACAATGCAACGATTGTCCGCACCGATCAGACTAATCTGTATTTTGTGCGATCGTTGAAAGTGCTCCACGCCTTTGACCGTTTCCATCGGTCACAATCTTGTAGACTTTGCAATCTGCGAAGTCAGTCAGTTTGCACCGCGACACGAACACTCCAAACTGACGCAATTCCTTCCGTGTAGCCTCTGTCAAACGATCATTCAGCTTGTCCTCGGCTACCATTTCCAACAGTTCTTCCAACGTGTGACGCGCAATGACACTCACAACAGCCGCCAATGTTATGTCATTGATCGTAGTGTCTACGTCCCAGTTGATCTTTCCGATCGCTTGGACCACATCCCTGATCTTGTAAACAACCACATTACCAACTATAACCTTCTTGTTATCCTTGGTTGTCAATACTTGCGGCGGTAAACTAAGTGTCTGTCGGGCAACTACAATCACTTCAATTTCTGTGACTAGCGGCCAGTAGACATGGAGTCCTGGTGCCATCGAACGCACTTCGCTACCATGTCTCCACTTCACCCCTGCATGTGTCGCTCGAACAATCAGAATCCGAGGGACAAATTTCAGAATTGCCTCGAATATCTCACCGAGCCAAGCAAAAGCCGTTTCCATAACTCACCCCCAGACAAGAGATGCCCTGGAGCACTCGGCTCCAGGGCATTGTAACTTGAACTAACCCTTCTTCTTCCGAGGGAGCTTTTTCAGCGTCTTCGCCAAGTTGATCTGACGCCTCGTCGCAGTCGAAATACCCTTCGGCGGGTTGGCGACATACGCCGCCACCGACATCCCCGCTGCCTTCGCTTTTCGCGTCAGAGCGCCGGGATGTTTGATCGCGCTCTGAATCCACTTCTTCTTCTTCTTTGCCATTGGAATTCCTCCTCTTAGTCGTCCCGCAAGAATGCTGTGCCTGCGGCCCACAGTTCGTAATCATCGGCCCACTTGAAGTCGAATATCTCGCCCTGCGGATGCTCGTCATCAGCAATCTTGACAGTCTTCTTCAACGTCAACTGACGATCCTCATTGATGCCATAGATGAGGCTGCTCAACCGAGCGAAGACATTCGGTGCTTCTTGACTGTCGATGATATGCGTCTTACGGATGTCGATCACCATCCCCTTTTGCAAGTCGGCCGGGTCAGATGGATTTGTCGGTTCAGCCATGAAAGTTCTGAGATTCAAGCGCGGTTTTGCGACACCTGTTACTTCTCCATAGCTAGAAGTAGTAATTACCTCTTGCGCAGTAAATCCCACATCAGTTGGTGTGCGGTCGCCACGGTCACTTTGTGGCCTAAAGACAACATTCTGGCCTCCAACGATCACAACATCATCACCCCAGTCTTCAAAGTAGCCAATAGGCAAACTACCACTGACACTGGCCCCTTGGCCATCGCCGCCAGCATCACCAGCCGCAATCTCATCTGGGGGTGGCCAAGTCAACGTGATAGAAAGTCCGGCTGGCCAGAACCAATTGTACTTTGTCATCTGGCCCGCTCGCACAGGAACGAGACACACAAAATCAATGCGATTTGTTTCGGAGTTGTATGTCGCCTCTTCAACAATCGCCTTCACAGCACCAGTAGCCACATATCCCTGCGTAAAATCAAGAGTCACACAATCGAACGTCTCCAAGTTCAACTTGTGTAAGTATGTACTGAAACTGATACGCTTCCACGTGTTGGACTTCCGAATCAACCAGAAGGTGGCGCACTTGTAGATAATGTCGGGTTGGTTGTACGCATAGAAATCCACATTCTCCTCTTGGATACCGTATCGACTCACATTGTGACGGAGAATGATTAGCTGCTCACTCTTATCCTTCTCACGGTCAGTGATACCCGGGCTCCAACGCATTCGCCAGTTGACTCTCATCTTCGTCACGATGTCTTCTGTGTGAGTCAACTCCACCTTAATACCCTGCTCAGCGTCAATATCGCTCACAGTAATCGTATCATCGCTATCCGGCTCCACAGGCAGGTATTTGAGATACACGACGCCATTACTAATCCAGAGCGCACATCTTGCTTGGTATGCAATCTCCTGAAGCACCGCAACAGTGTTTCGCCGATCAAGAATAGGAAAATTCATCGGGAAAGGATTAAGATGGTCATTTTGAACCTGGGCAAAAGACGTTGGGTCAGCAGTCAAGTCAGTGTAGTTGTCGATAATGTATTCCAGAATCTCCGTGACATCTGGACCAACATTAGATTCAAATGTAACATAGAGATCATCCGTCCACCCTTGGTCCTTGTATGAACTCAACGGTCGCGGAGTGACAATCTGTGTAGTCTTCAAATTGCCATAAGCCACATTCTGAACCGTGTAATAGTCTGACGGCACATCGACCAATCGTCGTTCGCCGGGGAACTCTTTGTAGGCTTTCACAGCAAGTACAGTACCAGGCCACTGGTCATAAAGATGGGCAACAATGTAAGTGATCGGCTCGTCACTGTACATACGCACTGTGGCTCCAGGCTCAGCCCAAAACTGCTGCGGTATCGGATCATCCGAAATTTTAGAGGCTCGGCCAGTACCAGTCAAAATGAAAAAGCCGTAATGCCGACACAGGCAATCCGTGAAAAACTGGTTACCACAGCCACACGGAACTTGTATCCGGTAGTCATAGCTGGTATCGCCAGGACTTTCAGGAATTGCATAAGGACAAGTCTCTTCTCTATCGGTCGCCTGATTATCGGCTTCAGCCTCACCTTCTGGCCACGATCGACTCTGGATATGAAAATTCTGACCGTTGAAGTGGCCTGTGAAAAGTGCCCCATTGATTTCAATTGTGAGAGACACACCTTGAGGAAAGTCTTCGCCACCAAGAATTCTCAATGGGTTGCAACCGAGTCCTTGTGAGGTAGCATCAGCTATCTGCTTGTTCCGCTGCCACTGCGCGCACATCTGTTGAGAAGTTGCCCGCGACACGATGTCAGCCATTTGCCCATGCAACGTATTGATTTGGTCAAGCAACTCATCAGCCTTGCCATCGTCGTAGCCCCAGTAGCAGGAATGAGCACACCAAAGTGTACTAATCTGCATTGCAAGTTTTCCGAGCGACATGAAAGTGCTGCTATCAGTATTCGAGCCGTTATTAAAAAGTGGCATCGACGACAGATAATTCAAGCCAGCAATTACGCCAACTCCACACAAGGTTGTACCTGAGACAGCCTCATTCATCTGGAGCGCAGGGACATCAAGTACCTTCCCAAAGACCAGTGGCCAAGGCTTACCGACCATCGCTGCTGGCAGCCACTCAAACTGACCCTCTTCCGGGCTGAAACCAACCTCTTTGTCTTCAATCTGTGAAACAACAGAAAACCGCACTGTTCGGTCGCGCTCGTCCCAAGTGATAGGCGAACTGATTTTGCCAGAGAAGACCAGAAACTTGTCGCTCAAATCCAGTCCGTGAAAATACTGGTAGACGCGCGCTGTTCTCTTATGAATGTCACTTGTGTTAAAGTATGATTTGATTGAGCCATCAGTATCATCAAGCACAATGTCAATCTGTTGAGATGTGTCATTCTGCGAGATACCAACAACATTGTCCAAACCACCAACTTCCAGAATCTTGCCGGGGATGCTGTCAACTGTTCGGTCAGCATACCAAGATGGAGGATTAGATGAGCCACGCCACTCCACTGAAACAATTAAGATCGGTTCAGTGCCGTGCTTCTTGGCCAACTCTGCCAAAGCATTTGCTGGTATGCTACGTGCCATTACTGCTCTTCTCCCTCGAACTCAATGTCGATGCTCACCGTCTCGCCACGGGGCATCGGAGTAATCGCTGGTGCCGCCCGACTGATTGTTTCAAACTCAAAAGGATTGCTTACAAAGTTACCGAGCCAGGTACGGCCACGGTGATCGACAATCTGCACTCTTGAAGCGAAGTACGAATTGACAAATGCTTCCACCTCAAGTGCTTTGTTTCGCGTCAGCCGGAATGACCAAAGCAATTTGCGGCGTACTCGGCGCTTCACATAGGTATAGCGCGTCCCATCCATCGCTGTGAGCCTATTGACAGTGTTCAGATTTGTTTCTTGATCCGAAAACTGTGGGTTGGGCATCACAGTCAATGTCTGCAACATTGGATAGGGTGCTGACATCCTAAACATGATTCACCTACAGAAGGTACTCGGCCAACTCGCCTTCAAACTCGAAACCAACACTGTACTTACAACCTCGCCCATCTTGCACAATCGGATCATCCAGCTTTGTAATCACGCCACTCCAGAAACAATGTTCCCAGTCAAGCAGACCGATCTCTTGACCAAGATGGGCATCCATGAACGTGTGTAAACCACTCGCCTCTGCCCATGTTAAACCCGAGAAATCAAGCACAAGTGTTTGAATCTTTGGCCACATTGGATCGGCAAACACTACCAGCGTACCACCACGAGTCTCGCGGCTAATCCGATTCATCTGAAATCGGTCACGATTTCCAAGATTCGGTGCTCTCAATGCCAGTGTATCGGTGAAAGGTGGAACAGCCGGATACAACAACTGAAATGGAACAGTAACCCCGAGAATCGGGCCATCCAATTCGGCCGGTGGCGGTATCGGATTCGATGGCGGTCCTGCGCCAATAAATGGGTGATAGACATGAAGAAAATCTTCCAACGCATTGTAATACAGAACTGCCTCACCTAACTCAACAGTATCCGATGCGTGCAGCCCTCTCACGATGCTGTGCGAAGCCTGATCGGTGACAGCAAGCGAATCAACAGTGTGCTTGCTTGCAATGACCTCAGCAGTATCCGACAGTGCCAGTGTATCATCAGATGAACCAGTAGGGGATCGCCATGCCGAGTCTGCCAGGGTAAATGAATCTTCAGCTACCGCAGGTATCGCATCGACCCGAATACACTGGCAATGAGCCAATTCAGTTACGGAAAGTGCGTCTGAACCAAAGCGATCTGGGTTTGGTGTCACCGTTTGTGAGGCTGAATCTTGCAGACCGAGAATGACGATGATCTCTTCGTAAGTCTCGGGATCATAGTCGATAAATATGGTTTGCAAATTGTCAGTAGCATCGGCGAATCGGACACGGATAGCCGTGGCATCCTCGCCCAACGTGAATTCATCTGGCACAATCTGACGATCACGCACACAAACAGCTTCATCGCTCACTGTGAAATCATCAAGAACCGGATGGACCAGTAAACAGGAAGCATCGTCGGACACAGCCAGCGTATCAAAGGCAAAGTGGATTTGCTCAGCAGCCGCCTCACTAATGAGGAACGTATCCGCAGCAGCCGTAAGCAAGACTCGCACCCCCTGAGCCTCATCAGTGAGTAACAGTGATTCATCCGCCGCTCTATTATAGGTGCTGCCACCCAGAGAGATATTCTCTGTCAGTGACAAGGTATCAAACGGTTGATGAATTAGCTCGGCTTCAGCAGCATCGGAAACAGCGAGTGTGTCGGGACCAACCTTGCACACGTAGCCTGTAGCATCTTCAGTGACAACCAACGTGTCGGCCGACGCTGCAAAATTCACGACAAAAGCTAAAGCTGCCTCCGAGATTTGAAATGTGTCAGGTGTAGAACGCGAACGCACACGCACATACGACCCCGCATCACCGACAACAAACTCATCGGAAGCGAGTTTAATTGCGTAAGCTGAGGCAACATCTACAGCACTCAAGGTATCGTGAGCAGGGCGGATACGGTATCCCGTGGCTGTGTCCAAAAGGCTGAGAAGGGAATCATCCCCGCCGATCTCAACGATGCGCGAAACATCGGCTTGCTCACCCAACGCTAACGTATCAAGACCATCCAGAAGGGTCACAACTAGATACGTGGCCTCATCCGCAAGACTAAGCGTATCTGACACACGATGAATAACCTCAGCCTCAGCCACTCCCGAAAGATTGAAACTATCATCTGCATGAAAAATAACAGCGGCGTTATCGCCCAAGGAAAATGTGTCAGCAGCCGAAACCGAATACACGGCCGTGAACTGAGCAGCCTCATCGAGAGCGAATTCATCCTCACCCGCCGCGCTATAAACAAAACTGTACTCAGCCGACTCAAAAAGTCCCAGAGTATCAGGCACGGATTGAATGAGGAGCGGATTAGACCAAGTTCCAAGTTGAAAATAGGAGCCTAGCAAGGAATTGAATGTGGCCAGCATCCCAGTGTAGGTTGGATTGGGCTCAGAATACGCTGGAGGTGTCAGTTGAATCTCGGCGGGTAAACCGAGAGGGCGGCCAAGAATGAGTGTGGACCCGGCAAGCGTTGATCGCGTTGTGCCAAGTTGACTCGTGAATCCGCGATGTACATTGTGCGTGCAGACTTCGAGCCATTGAGCCGCAAGTCGTAACTCCGGATCAAATTCAACACCAACGGCGCATACTTCGACCCACTGCGCAGCCACGCGCAGGTCGGGTTCAAAGTCATAATCAGCAGCAGCAACTTCGACCCACTGTGCTGTCACGCGCAGATCGGAACTCTCTGCATCGCCAGTTGCAAACTCGGCGAATTGCTGTGTTACACGAAGAGCCATAAGATCAACTCGCCATTAGCCTACTTCGACACCAAACTTTGCCAACCCCAAATTAGTGGGCGTCCACAAGGAACCTGTATTTGGGTCCGTCTCTTGAAAACCAAGAATGAGCCCGTATTCATCCCACATGAGAACATCTTCGGTGACATTTACTTCAGCAGCCACACTTAGGCATTGAGTCTTGAGAGTCACCGCCTGCGGATTCGTGGTACGTGCCGCAGTTGCCAACTGGACTGCTTGAATCGTCGCGTCTGTGTACTCGCTTGGAAGAAGATCGTATTCGTACAAGTCCTGTAAACTCGAATCGTCTGCGCCGGCATAAACGTAATCCGTGTCATCCCAAACTTCAGCCTCATCAGGGGCAACCGGGCCGTCATCAACAGCGTCATTGTGAAGAGTCTCTCCAAACACTTCCCACTCAGTGGTATGATCGGTCTTTGGCCATAACACGGGGATTTTTACATCGCCCAAGAAACCATTATTAACAGCACCTTGGTCGTCGCAAACGTAAATGTCGTCATAGACGCAACCATTAACCTGCCCAGCGGCTCCGTAGAAATAGATATTGGACCACCCATCAGCGTCTTGAGTGGCCATATCTCCGGGACCTCCAGAAGATTTAGTCACACCGTTAATGCGACATTCGTATGCTCCAAGAGTTCGATGACATCTGAAATACAACTCTATGTAATACCAGCGTCCAGCCCTCAACCCCGCGTCAAACCATCCGCCCATCGGCGACATTATCGCGCTTCCATCAGCGCAAATTTGGAAATTAGCTTGCTCCGAATTGAGCCGGAACAACCTGACCAAATTCACAGTGTACGGTGGGTCATCGAATTTGAGCGCAAAGCCAATGTAAACCTTGTCTGGACCATCTACCGTCTGAATCGCCGGTGTGCGGAACCACTCACCGTAGTGGTACAATCGTATACCAGTGCCATTTTGACGCCCAGCCGCGGCGCGTCCTTGAGGAGTAGTGAACGGCAAATTATGCGAAATATACCGGCTCGCAATCGCGTAGCCGGTCTGCGTGTAAGTGGCGGCAGGGTCGATCCAATCAAAACCGTCCATCCAAAGCATGGCCATGTTAATCTACCTCCACGCCGAATTGCGCTGCATTGAGGCCGCCGGGAGTCCATAGGATTCCAGTCTCCGGGTCAGTCTCTTGAATTCCGATTATTGGTAAATACTTGTCACCCGCGAGCGGATCACTGCGAATATCCACCTCTGTTACGCCGCTGAGACACTTGCTATTAAGTGTGACAATTTGTGGATTCGTAGTGCGAACAGCAGACACCAACTGAACAGCTTGAATCGGTGAGCCACGAAACTCTGCTGAGAGATTTTCGTGGTCGTACAAATCCTTCTTGCCAGAAACCCCAGAAGAAACGTAATCACGGTCATTCCAGACATCCTCACATGCAGGATCAACTGGGCCCTCGTCAACCAAGGCAAAGTTCTCATTCCCTTCACTCCGTGACCACTGAGTGACTGCATCACCAGTCGGTCGAAGCGTGGAAATTTTCACATCACCGAGGAAACCGTTATTAACTGACCCCTGGTCATCAAGCACGTAGATGTCGTCATAAACAGCCCCACCTGAGACCGATGCGTGGCTGTAGAAGAAGATATTAGTCCAGCCAGCGGCGGACTGTTCAGCCATGTCTACTCCGGTGCCTTGGCATTTTGTTACTCCGTTAATTCGCACTTCGTATTCACCGAGAGATGGGTGCGCGCACACGTACAACTCAACGTAATACCAGCTACCGACTTGGAAACCCGGATCAAACCAACTACCACCAGGATACAGCCGTGCAAAACCATCTGACGCTCGAAGCTGGAATACGAATTGCTGGGAGCCGAGTCTATAGCCTCGGATCGGACTCAAATCCAAACCAAGTTGATTGATTTTGACTGCGTAGCCAATGAAAACCTTGTCCGAGACTCCGATTTCCTGAAGTGCGGGGGTGCGAAAATACTGAGCATAGTGGTACAAGTGTAACCCTGTTCCACCGGAACGTCCCGGCGTGCAATGTGCATCGGGCGACGAGTATACCATGTCAGCGGATCGGTATCGACAGTTCAGCGCGTACTGAAGCGCAACAGCATCGGCAGCAGGGTTAATCCAATCAAAACCATCCATCCAAAGCATGGCCATGTTAGCCTACCTCCACACCGAATTGCGCTGCATTGAGGCCGGAGGATGACCACGGATTATCTGTGTCCGGATCAGTCTCCATTAAGTCCTGAATTTGGGTGAAAGTGCCACTCGCAATGTTCTGTGCTGTGCGTGGATACAATGTTCCGCCAGACTTCACTTGTTGAATCAAATCAAGGGCACCACCATCAACACACGCCGCAGTACAAAGCTGGACTCCCTTGATGTTATCACCCATTCCAGACGGGACACTTTCGTAAGTGAACAGGGTACGATTTCCTAAAGTGGAGTCGTAAATATAACCGTCATCATCGGTCACTTCATCCTCATTCACCAAATCATGGCTATCGCTACCAACGCTAAGTGCCCAATCTTCATCAGCGGTATCAGCAGCGGGCTTCAAATGGAGAACACGCACAGGGCCCAGGAAGTCTATACCGTCTCCCTGACAAATATAAATGTCGTCAAGTAGGCAGTCGCCTCCCAAGCCCCAACCATAGAAACGAACACGATCGAACCCTGTTGGGCTCCCAATTTTTGTATCAAGACCCTCGGCTAAAAGAAGCTGTTCTCCATTCTCACGAATCTCCACCGTGCCCTCAGTATCGTGAACATAGACTTTGAGTTCAAGGTAAACAGACCTGTACTTGCCCAATCGGTTACTGAGAAGGGCATAGACAGACGACGGGGTAAACCGCAAAGTCCCATCAACGAACTTGTAAAATTCGCCATTGCCTTCTCGCTGACTGTTGAGAAAGTAAAGTATTGGATAATCAGAGAAGATTAAATTCCTGCATGTGACTCTCAGTCCAACAATCCACGTCCCTTCAGTATCGCTAGGGAGAAGCGCAGGTGTCTCAATGTACTGCTGTGGCCTCCTGCGATTCAATGATGTCCCCAACCCGTGCGCGCCAACAGCAGTGAGGCCATCTGACGTACTGTAGAGCATATCCTGGTACTGGTAACGTCTCAACAGAGTAGTCACCAACGGAGTGCCAGTAATACCTGGTTCGATCCAATCGAAACCTTCTACCCAAAGCAGCGCCATTAGTCAAAACTCCAATGCTTGAGGTGAATGAAATGGTCCGAACCAGTGTTTCCTGCTCGATCATGTCCAAACCCAATGCGATCACCGCCGTCAGTAAGCCCGCCTGTTGTCCGGTGTGTTTCAGCCATAAAAAGCCAATTCACCCCGTCAACACTGAGGTAGAATTTGAAGCCATTGGGATCAGAACCAGTATCCTGAAATCGAAGCCAAATGACCTCACTCAAACATCCCAACGGCCTAAGCGCAAGAATGTCACCGTCGTAATGCGTGTAGGTATCGGTGTATCCGATCTGAAGTCCGGGGTTGTATCCATCGCGGCCGTGGTGGAAAGAATGTATGATTTGCTTCTCGTCTTCGTCCTGCCCGAGAACGATACCGCATCGCGGATAACCCGTGTACCACCGCCACAACACTGAAAACGCGGCCGTCACAGTGTACGGAGGCGTCGGACAAGCCATATACTTGCCAGTCCATTGATCCAAAGTGCCACCTGGCGTCGTCATCAGGATTGTGCCATCGGCCAAGTCTTCCACAGTAGCAGACCCCTCGTAGAACCAATCAAAGTCATCCTCACCGGCGAGCGCACCGGCGGCATCGAAAATTCGGAATGGGGGAGCTTCACCAGGAATGTAAAGCGCATTGTAATCCGACATGTGTTTTTCCAGCGATCCCTCAGTCACGATCGCGCACACAGTAGACCCACTATTGTGCCCAATAGCAATTGTACTCTCGATACCACGCTCCACCGTCAACTCGTTTGTGTCACGTGATGTCACAAGCATCAACTCGCTCTCAACGAGGATGCGAAAGTCGCCTTCGGACGGGAAGACAGAGCCATCGACAACATCGAATGCTAAAGTACCAGCAGCAATCGCTCCATCGAGAGTTGTCATCGCATTGTTCACATGTCGTTCTTGTCTCATTGTCTCTTACTCCTCCTCCAGCCATGTCGAGACGACTGCGTATTCAGTTGTATCGGCTTGACTCCAAGTGGAACAGTACAAGAAAATCTCGTCTGGACCCGGGCCAGCATCCATGAATGTGTCCCGATCAACACTTGCCATGTCAAACCAATGAACACCGTCGATCCCGTACCTGAAAATCAAGTCACCTTCGCCGCCCTCGTCTTCGATTTGTACCCAGAACGATCCGCTTACCCACACTCTGTCGTCAGCCAATGTGGAATTAACAGACGTTGGACCATTCCAAAGCTGAGAACTAACATAGAGGCAACCTTGCAAACCAATCAACGCGAGTTTTCCGGAGCTACTCTCTCTGAAACCAATGCCAACATGGCCCACCCCAGTAAACTGCGTATGGCACAGCATCCAACGTGGAATCTGAACTGTCAATGTGTACGGAGGAGTCGGTGCCGACTTTTTGTAGAGGCGAGCATGTACTGGGTCTGCCGTTTCCGGTACAGCTAAGAACAGACCACCGGAGCCGTCGTCAGTCAGCGTCGAGTCACCTTGATTGATTGGAGTGAAACTAGATGCCGTCAGAACGGTGCCGGCCGCATCGACTAAATGATTTGATAGTGGCACACTGGCATTGTTGAAAAGTGGCACATCATTTTGGATATGCCGCAACAAGCTCCCCGCTGTCAGAATATGAGCCACAACAGAACCATCATCATGGCCTACGTTGCTGGTGCCTTCGTAGCCACGCACGCATGACGTGAATGTGTCACCCGACACACTCTCCACAAGGATGATCTCGTCATCGACAATAATGACAAAATCACCGCCAGCCGGAAACGCAGAGGCGTCCGACACAGCAATCGACGTGGCGACACTGCTAATAGCACTGGCCAAATACGTGACTGCATTGTTGACAATTTGTTCACGTGCCATAGCTGCTCCTCAAGCTCCGGGTATGTAAAAAGTAGACCGGACCGGGGCCGAAAGGCTCCGGCCCGGCCTTGGCGAGGGAGAGTTCCCTACTATGCGCCGATGGTGACTGTATACGTCACCTTCAATTGATCGCCAGTATCGACAGCAACCGGTGGCGTGCCTGTGAACTCAGTGGCAGCCCAAAACGTGCTGTCCAACGCAGGGGGCCAACTTGCGTGGTCGGCGCGGTACTCAGGATGAGTCCCACCGCCCACAATAAAGAGACCTTGTACCGAACCGACACCACCGATGATGTTATAAGTCACGGCAGCGTCATTGGTGATTGCGACTTCTCCGGCCGTCGCAAAATCAACTGGCCACTCTGGACGCAATTCGGGGGAGGCAGAGTAACCCTCGAATTCATCCCAACCGTTGGTGCCGTTGATCTCTGCAAACGTGTCTCCAGCCGCCACAGCAGACCAGCCCGTGACACCATCAATCAACCCGATGTACCACGGGTCGATTCTTGGTGTTGGAACAGCGTCAAACATGACGTTCAACAGCTTGGTCTTACCTTCCGTGGTAATCGTGTTGGGGAGATCATACGCCCCAATAAGCAGCCCACGTCGCCAGTGTTCCACATGGAAAAGACCAGCAGGGGCAAAAATGTCGGCAACCGGACGAGGCCGCGCTGCGGCACGGACCACTTCACAGCTTGCACCTTCTCCGAACCTCAATCGGTCGTTCATCGCAAACTCCTCTTGTTACAGGGTTGTAGTACCGCGCCGTAGTTCGCGTCGTAACTCGGCGGCGATAGACCTAGCCGTCTGGCGGCCAGTCGCGCCGCCCGAAACAGACACATTGATGTCGCCGATATTAGTGACGCTCCCACCATCACCACGGAAGGTGGGCTGTACACCGGCGTTCATTGCCACAAGCTGGGAGGCGAACCGACTGGCCGACCCAGCATTCATCACAAACTCACCACGTGAAAGCCACGCAGGGACCACATCCGTGCCAACTGGGCCGCCGGCCGCCAAGTAGCGACCAACACGCCCTCCTCGGGCTGCCATCTCTGGGGCCGCTGGCGTCTGCACCGACATCGACGCATACGCCAAGTCCCACATCGCGTCGGCGGCCAATTGAGTCTGGGTTGCCAAGCTACTCGTGTCAATCGTCGAGACCGCTGAGACCTTTCCATAAGCGCCAGCAGCAGCTTGATCTGCCTGGTCCACCGATTGCTTAGCCTGCTCAGCAGCCCTCAAAGCCTCCTCCATACCAGCTTTTATGTCCTTCATGCGCTGCTCACCCAGAATAGCTCGCATTGTAGTCTGCTGCCGGATACCTTCAATCTCAGCCGCGTGAGAAGCCTCGGATGCCAACATTTGAGCATCCGTCATAAACTCCCTCAATTTGGCTTCACTCTCTTCACTAGGTTTGACCGTCCGAAGGTATTCTTCAAAAGCCTTATTCAGCGTCTCGTATGCCGCTGCATCCAGCTTCACATCGGGTTTAGTGAACTTCAGAGCATTTTCCATGAATGTGTTGAGAGCATTAGCCCGTTCGCGGAACTTCTCAGGAAAATTCAACTGAAGCAACTTGTCACCCAAGAAACGAGCTTCCTCCGGACTAAATGCTTGAGCCCATTCACCGAATCGAGTTGCAGCTAATGTCGCAGTCTCTTCCATTGCCATCCGAACGATGCGAGCCGCATTTGCTACTTCCCTGAATTTCTTCATTGCATCAGCACTCCGCCCCATTTCTTCAGAAAGCAATGCCATCCCCTCTTCAGCCGTTAGTCCCTTCAACGCTTTCTGTAATTCAGG